>Ga0315552_1000861_pt1 | contig 18745 bp, 21 predicted proteins | sample SalMarSW160170MG_2_FD_203102 | JGI IMG/M metagenome (GOLD analysis project Ga0315552, IMG submission 203102) | Salt marsh sediment microbial communities from the Plum Island Ecosystem LTER, Massachusetts, United States - Salt Marsh Sediment SW1601-70 ...
TAAGCCCCAAGGAGAAGGAAATAACTGCCTATCACGAAAGTGGCCATGCCTTGACCGCCAGGATGTTGCCTAATGCCGACCCTGTGCATAAGGTTTCCATTGTCGCTCGGGGGATAATAGGGGGCTGGACACGCCTCCTGCCATCCGAAGACCGTCATTTTTGGACCAAGTCTCAGTTTGAGGATAGATTGGCAGTGAGCTTGGGTGGGCGCGTCGCCGAGGAAATCACGTTCGGGGAAATAACTACCGGTGCCCAAAACGACTTGGAGCAAGCAACTAAGCTAGCTAGAAAAATGGTCACCGAGTATGGCATGAGTGAGAAATTGGGTCCGCGGACTTTTGGTCAAAGGCAGGAGCTCGTCTTTCTCGGTCGTGAGATAAGCGAACAAAGGGATTACAGCGATAAGATAGCCGAGGAAATCGATGAAGAAGTGCACAATATTATCCAGCGGGCATATAAAACCACCAAGAAAATTCTGACCGCGAACAAAGGAAAGCTAAAGCAGCTAGCTGAAGAGCTTATAGCTCATGAAACTCTGGATGAACCTGAGCTCGACAAAATATTTGAAGGCTTAGCACCACAGGCAACCCCCAGCTAAATCAGAAAGCAAAGGTCAAGTCAAGATTCAAATTTTTGATTTTCTTTCAGGGAGCCGAGCTGGCTACTTTCTTCGGCGACAATATCTTCATCTAGCTTGACAAATAGTGGTTGGGGTTGGCGGAGTTTCTGTCCCGGAGGTAAAAACTGAACTTTCCAACCTGCTTCCTTCACACTACCATCGTATCCAAGGAAGGAATGAAGCTTTTCGGAACTGAAGGGTAGGAAGGGATAGAAAACAGTTTTCAATGTTGCCAGCACAGAGAGGACTGTATAGACGGATTTAGCCGAAGTCTCTCGCTCCGTTTTAATTATCTTCCAGGGAGCTTGTTCGTCAAGGTAACGATTAGCTTCCTGGGCTAGAGACATAGCCTCTTTAACCGCCCCTTTAAACTCACAACGATAAAGCAACCCATCCACAGTATCCAAGGTCACTTCAGCCTTGTGAAGCAAGCCTTGGCTGTGTTCATCCAGTTCACCCGGCTCAGGCACAGCCCCAGCGAAATTGCGATAAGCAAAGGTGAGAACACGATGAGCTAAATTACCATAGGTGGCTACCAACTCATTGTTATTACGACGAAGGAACTCACGCCAGGAAAAATCGCTGTCCCCGGTCTCAGGCATATTCACTGCCAAAGTATACCTCAGGGGATCCGGCTCATACCGTTCCAGGTAATCATGCAGCCAGATTGCCCAACCACGGCTAGTAGAAAGCTTCTTGCCTTCGATAGTCAAAAATTCGTTAGCTGGAACATCATAAGGAAGATTCAGACTACTATAACCCATCAACATCGCTGGCCAAACAATGGTATGGAAAAAGATATTATCCTTGCCAATGAAATAGAAACTCTTAGCATCGTCTTGCCAGAAAACTTGCCAGGCGGTATCATCTCCCTGCAATTTTGCCCATTCCTTGCTTGCCGATAAATAACCAATGACTGCCTCAAACCATACATAAATACGTTTATGCTCAAAGCCTGATTGCGGCACAATTACTCCCCAATCCAAATCACGTGTAACCGCCCTGTCCTTTAATCCTTCATCCAGAAATTTCCACGTGGTGCCAAGCACATTACGCCGCCAATGAGCCTGCTCTTTTGTCCAATCAGTCAACTTGTCCTGAAAAGAAGAAAGGCGCAAAAAGAAATGCTCCGAAGACTCGAAGCGAGGCGGAGTAGAACAAAGGTAACAGCGCAGATCTTTAAGTTCCCATGGATTCAAAGGCTTACCACACTCATCACATTCATCACCTCTTGCATTAGTGAAGCCACATTGAGGACAAGTACCTTCCAGATAGCGGTCGGGAAGGTACCTCTGGCATTTAGGGCAATAAGCTTGAAGCATCTTATCTTTGTAAATATAGTCCCTATTAAGCAAAGTGAGGAACATATCATGAGTAACTTGCGTATGATTTGGAGTGCCAGTGGTAGTAAATAAGTCAAAAGAGATACCTAACTTATTCCAGCAATCGACAAATTGTTGATGATATTTGTCCACTATTTTTTGTGGCGTGGTAGATTCTTGTTCGGCGCGAATTGTAATCGGCGCCCCGTGCTGATCGCTACCGGAAACCATCAGCACTTTATTACTCTTAAGGCGATGATAACGGGCAAAAATATCGGCTGGCAGATAAACACCCGCGATATGTCCTAAATGTAGAGGACCATTGGCATAAGGCCAGGCAACACCGATAAAAATGCGCTCGTTCAAATTTTTCCCTAAAAAGTCAACCTATTGTAAATCATTAATTGCCCTGTGTCATTGTCATGAACTGAAGCTTTTACATGACAATTGCTAACGTTTATTCCTTAGGGAGAAAGGTAATTATTTGCTTTCCTTTCTCCGTTCCATATGAGATATAACCACGGCTCATGCAACAATCAATACAAAGATGTTGCTTTTCACCTCCTTCTCCATCGGTCAAAAGATAGCGCTCCCCATATTTAATAGGACGATGACAACCATCACATTCCACCTTTCCTATTGCAATACAACCACGGCGCATTTTAGCTCCTTTCCTGAAATTTCAACCAGGCTCGAGTCTTACCTTCAATAACTAGAGTAAACTCCCCTCTTGGTTCGGCAAAGTGTTCCCTAGCCTGGCTCACTCTGCCCCGGAAAATCTCTTCGTGAACTTTGCTAAGCTCACGGCATACAGATATTCTTCTATTTCCTAGAATTTCTTCAATATCACTCAATGCCTCATTAAGGCGATGGGGCGTCTCGAAAGCCACTATAGTTCTTGGTTCATCGACTATTGAGCTGAGAAGACGCTGCCTTTGTCCTTTACGGCGGGGAAAAAACCCAACGTAAAGGAACTGGTCAGTCGGCAACCCTGAAACCACTAAGGCAGTAATCACCGCTGAAGCACCAGGGACCGGCACCACAGAAATCCCGCGCTCAATGGCAGCAACAACAAGCTCGTAACCAGGATCACTTAGCCCTGGCATGCCAGCTTCCGAAACTAGGGCCAAGTCTTCTTTCTCGAGATAATTCAATAAATAATCAAGTTTAGCTCTTTTACTATGCTCATGATAACTTGTCAATGGAGTTTTTATATTATGGGCACTAAGCAAGTGGCGCGTAGTGCGTGTATCCTCAGCAGCAATAAGCTTCACCTCCTGTAAAAGGCGTAAGGCACGCAGGGAAATATCTTCCAGATTGCCAATAGGAGTGGCAATGATATAAAGAACAGGCATGACTTAGAATTATACTTAATGGCTATAATTTTATCTACAAGTTTCCTTGACTTTAGACCGCCGTGCCTGTATAGTTTGTGGCAACTTTTATCAAGTAAAGAAAAATGCCTCACCCTAAATTCAAAGAGTTGGAACGCGCTTATGGATTTGATGAAGTTGCGCTTGTCCCCGGGGATGTAACCATTAATCCCGACCAAACCAACATAGACTTTACCGTAAAAAATTACACCTTGTCCATCCCCATTCTAGCCTCAGCTATGGATGCTATTGTCGACCCCACCTTTGCTATTAAATTTAACAAGCTTGGCGGGCTAGCTGTCCTTAATTTAGAAGGTATACAGACAAGGTATGAAAACCCCGATGAGGTCTTAAACCAAATTGCCCAAACTCCTGAAAAAGAAGTTACTTCCCTGCTTCAAAAAATTTACTCTGAGCCTATCAAGGAAAAGCTCATTAGCCAACGCATTGGAGCAATAAAACAGGCTGGGGCCATCTGTGCCGTATCTATAACTCCAGCCAACACCAAACGGTTGGGTCCTATAGCCAAGGATGCCGGGATGGATATACTCGTGGTGCAATCTACTGTCACCACAGCCAGGCACATCTCCAAGAGCTATCGGGGACTTATCTTGCCTGAGCTATGCCAGCAAATGTCATTGCCTATCATAGTAGGCAATTGTTGCAGCTATAACGCAGCATTAGAGCTAATGAGAACAGGGGTCGATGGTATCCTAGTTGGAGTGGGGCCTGGGGCTGCCTGTACCACCCGGGAAGTCATCGGCGTTGGAGTGCCCCAGGTAACTGCTACTCTGAATTGTGCCGCTGCCAGAGAAACATATCTCAAGGAAAGTGATAAATACGTAGCAGTGATAACAGACGGAGGTATCCGCACCGGTGGCGATTTGTGCAAATCATTCGCCGCCGGTGCAGACGCTGTAATGATTGGCTCGCCTTTAGCTCAAGCGACAGAAGCGCCAGGAAAAGGCTATCACTGGGGCATGTCCCATTCCCATCCAGCATTGCCTAGAGGGACACGTGTTAGAGTTGGCACTAGTGCCACATTAGAGCAGATTCTCTTCGGTCCTACTTCCGTCACCGACGGCACGCAGAACTTAATTGGCGCTCTACGCACTAGCATGGGAGTATGCAGTGCTCGGACAATTCAAGAAATGCACAAAGTTAAGATGGTTATTGCCCCTTCTATAAAGACTGAAGGTAAATACTTGCAGGCAATCCAGAATGTCCCTTGAATTTATAGAAACGCCGAAAGGCAAAACCAGACACCAAAGCCAGCCAGAACCACAGCACAAACGTTAAACACAATCCTTCGTACCTTCTGTGTCCACCATCGCCTTGACTTAAATGTACTCACAGAGAGAAATTCACTCCAGGCAAAATCACAGGGCAAATGCACTGTGGTAAACAAAATAACACCGGCAAGCCCGAACTTGGCGGCACCGGTTACCAGAGCTGCACCCACAGTCGCCCACCATATGTAAAAAGCCGGGTTAGTTCCTGTAATTACAATGCCTGTCAGTAAAGCGCTAGCTGGTAGACCGCCTACCGCACCAGGCGCCGCACCAGTAGCCCGAAACATTCGGAAACCCAGGTAAAGCAGCATCAAGCCACCGGCAAGATATATACCCTTTCCCACCTGGGGGGAGCTGATGAAATGACCGAATCCAAAATAAATTAAAGCTATGAGCGGTATCTCGACAACAGCATGCCCTGCTGCAATCCGGGCACCAGCGTGTTTGTCACTGTAACCCTTGGCTATGGTAGCCGCAGTCATTGGTCCGGGTAGCATAACGCCGGTAAGAGAAATTCCCGCTGCTGATAATAAAAATAGGCCCAGGCTTGTCTCCATGACTTACTTTGGGCAAAAACAGATTCAGGCTAAATTTCCTCTTGCTCCTCATCCTCCTCCTCAGCCACAAGTCCACCATACTGAGGGAGCTTCACATCCGCTTTGGCACGGCGACCTCTGGCTCCTTTGGGCAGATCGCCAATCATCTTCTTTAGCTCTGTCAATGCTTCACCTGACTGTGTTGAGGGCGCAACTACGCCATCTACCCCAGCTTGCCATAAACTGGCTAGCTCGGCCTTTGTGACCAAAGAAGGCAAAGCCATAATAACCGGCTTCTCTAAGAGTTCGACGAACCTTCGACAAACAAGCAGATGCTCCACAGCAACAAAAGAGTCCCCGCCGCTATTACTGATAAACACACCATCTACCTCAAAGCTATTGATGGCCCTAACAAAACCCTGGTCTAATGAAGGCTCTATCATCAAAAATTTGCCCACCTTCTCTTTATGCAAGACTGTCGCAGCCGCCTTGATATCAAAAACTACGAAGTCACACCCCAAGCTCGCAAGTTCATTTATTTTCTCTTCGTTCATGCCCTTCACAAATATCCCCAGAGGGATATCGCTCACAGCTTCGACCATTTGCTTAACAACCTTGTCGCTTGGGCCCTCGTCCAATATCAACCCGGCATCAACATTGACATCAGCCACGATTTTGGCTTCCTTGACCTTTGTCCCTGACAGCCCTGCAATAAGCAACATTGCTGGGCTTTTTGATTCAGAGGCAGATGGATGAAAACCTATGGGCGTGGTTGAAGACTTAGAAAGACTCTGCAATTTATCGACAAATTTGCTCATATCACCCCCAGATTAACCTCAAAATAAATTCATGTTGAATTTAAGCAGGGTTCCCAAGAAAATTGCAAGATTTTCTTGGGTTGGTCTAGCCAGCGGTCGGATTCGAACCGACGACCGGCGGTTTACGAAACCGCTGCTCTACCCCTGAGCTACGCTGGCATCAAAGCTAAATTTTAATCCTTACTCAAGCGCATGTCCACTTTTTGGCTTCTCAGAGGCAACCTTTGGCTTAGCACCATGTAGTAATTAAGCTGAAGAAGTTATTCCTCAAATCGAACAGGGTCAAGGCTAACTCTTCGACCTATCTTTCGCCCCTAGAGTAACAATCCAAGCTTTTGTTGCCCGAGCTGAATAATATGGACTACTGTTATCTCCTAAGCCTACTTTGGATAGCGTCACTCTCAAGTTCTCTGATGGCATCAGAAGCAATCCAGCGAGCAGCCTTCGAGTCGAGGCGCTGGATTTCCTTGGCAGCATTTATTGCGGCTTTGTTTAAATTAAGGTTCCTCTTCCCGATGTTTCTAAGGGCCCAGTTCACCGCTTTCTTGACGAAGTTACGCTCGTCCGCAGACCCTCGTATTATCACGGGAAGCAATTCGATAAATTTTTCATCGCTTGCCTGCTTATCATGCCATGCCAGACAAGCTATCAGCGAAAAGGCGGTCCTTTTGACAAACTCTTCTTCCCGCTCAGACCAATCCACAATTTTTTTCCAGGCTAACTGATTCTTTTCAAAAAGATTCATGCATATCTGGTCGCAGACATCCCACGAATTAATGTCTTTCACCCAGTCTTCCATCTGTTCTTCAGTTAGCTTATCAGGGTCACCTACCATCCCAGCCACGATCCTCGCTTCAGCTATGCCCGTTCTCCATAAATCCAGTGCCAGTTTGTGATCTTTCCCTATCCCCTTAGCCAGCTTTCTCATATCAGGAACCGAGACGCCTAATCTTTGTTCGACTGCCATCCCATATTTGGCCATTCCCTCTAACTGCCCTGGCTGAGCCATGCTCTGGAGTTTATCCAGTACATCCTTTACAGAAGCCATTGTTTACTCCTATCCCATTACTTCAAAATTACTAATATATTGAATTATAGAGGCACATTAAACCATTATCAATGCGGATAGTTGTAAGTGTTCCACCCAGATTATCACGCCCGTCCACGCCTTCATCTAGGCTTGAGAATAGCTGGAGAGCCTATCACATAGTTTAGTTGCGATGGCTGCAAGGATTGGTAATATTAGGATATACCGTTATTTTGGCTATACACCTTTTTCTTCACAAGTTGAGCTATAACTCCGCCGGTAATGAGCACCAGGCCGACAATTGTAACGACTACTACGCTTTGAACGGGCACCTCTGTAGGTGAAAGTCGTTTTATCAGTATGCCAGCTAATGCCCAATCAACCACAAGGCAATAGTAGATGTCTTTTCGGGTGAACAGTACGGATAATGCAATAGCAATACCCACGATAATTACTGCTACTGCCCAAAATTGCTCACCAAGACCCCACGTGTTCCAATTGATATTCACCAGTAGGGCGGTGACATTGGCAATTGTGGCTATGGTAATCCAGCCAAGGTAGACGCTGAAGGGAAGATGCACCAAATATTTTTCACTCTTTGTCGCCTCTGATTTGCCGATATTCAGCCTCAAGTAAATTGCTAGCAAGCATCCTAAGAGTATCAGCATCATGACCAGGGATAGGGGGACGATTTGGTAATGCCAGGCAAATATCCAGCCGATGTTGGCGAGACAGGAAATAAAGAATAGCGGCCCGATTCTCTGTACAAAGTCAACCTTCTGGGGGTCTCTTCTAACCGAGGGTATTAATGGATATATGACGAAGATTCCAAGTAATACATAGATCAGCCCCCAGATTGCAAAGGTGAGCCCCGCCGGCACAAACAAATTTGGATACAGGTCGGATAATTCGCCGGTCGTCATGTTATTTATGGGTAGTATAGTGGCCAGCGCATTAACGACAATGGTACCGAGAAAGCCCAGCAAGTTTAGAATCGACAGATATAATGCGAGACGACTTTTATTCATAGCTTTACCTCCAGTTATTGATAATAACACTATGATATATTATATGCCAAGCATATTCCACGGTAAATGATTTCTCTAAACTTGACAGGCAGCTTCCCCGATGTCCTTTGGTGACAAAGCCATTATCATAATTAAATTGTCAGGGTTGCGGCTTTGGCTCCCGCCTCAACAGCAGGCGTAGAAAATGGATTGCCACTACTTCCACCCAGACTAGCGCGTTGAGTATTATAATTCGCTCATACAGACCGAACCAGCCTCTTTGCTCAGCAAACAAAGCGCCCATTATCAGAGCCAAAGCTAAAACACCGGCAACCAGGGTATAGATAAAGATGTTTCTCCAATTCGGGGTATTCTTGAGGCTGGGTGCGAGCGATAAAATAGCGATGGGGAATAACAGGCCGAGGCTGTAAGATGATATTGTGTGGATTATTCCTGTAATAGTACGCGGACCTCCAGAGGCGTCCATACGAAAAGCGGCAATCAGCAATAGCACGAAGCCACAGAGAGCAAGAAGTACGATGCCAGCATGAAAGCCTCGTGCTCTACGAATATGGAAAAAGAGCCCGGCGACAAAGATCTCCAACAGCAAGCCCATAACCAGAAAGCAAATCGATTGTAGCCAGCCTATGCCAGTCAAAGCCAGACTGCTGACTGAATCACGGACCAGGCTGTAACCGGGAGTAGATAAAGACGCCGTGATGTCCCCGACGATTACCACAATAGGCCCCACGATACCGACTAGAGCCGGGACACTGCCGATATCCAGACGTTTAGACATAGACGTTAGCCTTTGAGTCACGAGCATAATAGCTGTTGGCTGTCTGCGGTGGGTAATTCATTTCATCAGCGACTCTATGCACAATATTTCCTTTCATTATTAATATTATATATAGTCAAGCATCTCTGTGGGAAGTACAGACTCCGTTATGAGGATAGGCTGATGGCATAGGCGAGAACTAGTGGGATTACAAAGGAAGCCATACCGAAAAGGTGCTTCCCGCCCCCACCTGGCTTTCCACTTTTATCTCCCCCCCATGAGCCTCAACAATATGCCGGCATATTGCCAGACCCAGACCACTGCCTACCTCAGCACGAGAGCGGGATTTATCAACACGGTAGAACCGTTCAAAGATGAAAGGTATGTCTTCCGCTGGGATGCCAATCCCTGTATCCGTGATGGCGACACCGGCCATTTGCTCTTCGCGGCGAAATGAGACGGAAACAGTCCCTGGAGCAGGGGTATATCTGATAGCATTATCCAGAAGGTTCATGAACAGTTCCCTCAGCCGGGCTTCATCGCCGTTAACCACCAGGTCCTGTGGTTGACTTAATTGAAGACTGAGCCCTTTTTCCTGGCAGAGGACCTCGACATCCGTGCTCAAGTTAGTGATGAGCTTGCCGAGATTTACCTCCGTAAAGTTCCACTGCTCCTTCCCGGCATCAGCACGGGCGAGGGTAAGCAACTGGTCAATAAGTGAGGACATCTGTCTTGATTCCTGCGAAATAATCTCTAAAGATCGCTGGTAATCGCTTGATGGTCTTTCCTTCTGTAGCGCCAGAGAGGATTCAGCTTCAATTACCGCCAGGGGAGCACGTAGCTCGTGAGAAGCATCACTGGTGAATTGCTTCTGGTGTTGGAACGCTTTCTCCAATCGTCCAATCATTGCATTCAGCGTCGCTGCCAGCCTGCCCAATTCGTCTTTGGTGTTCACATTAATCCTTCGACTTAAGTCACTTTCCTCGATTTCGCGCGCTGTCTGGGCAATATTGTCCACTGGCTTGAGCGCTCGGCGGGCCAGGAATATGCCGCCCGCGGCAGCTAATGCCAAGGCCAGCGGAACAGCGATGGTAAAGGTGCGTACCAATCTGGCTAATGCGTTGTCTATCTGTCTTGTCGAGCGAGCGATAACCAGTGCAGCTGACTGAGTACCAGATGGTGGTCCCGGTATGCTAAGCTCTACAGGAATAGCTAAGAGACGCACTCTTTCGCCTTCTGCTGTTCGGGTTGTGGCAAAGGAACTACTGCCATCAATGGCTTCCGAAATAAATTCGTTAGTTAGCGAAATACTTATCCCCGGGGCAGATACCTCTACCAATTGGTTACCAGAGTAGAAGTACAATATGATGATTTCCCCCAACTGCTCTTGGAATTCTCCTTGTCTGATGCTTTCCAGAATAGCCGGGATACTTCGTAGCTGTGTCGAGCGTAGTTCGAGTGAACGGTCCAGACTCCGATAGAGGCTTCGCGAGAGAGAAAAATACACCCCGGCGCTGAGGGCAATCAATAGAACTGCCAGTACCAAAAGGTACCAGATGGTGAATCGGAATTTGATGCTATGAATGAAGCTCATGTTGTTTTCAGCCGATAGCCAGCTCCTCTCACTGTCTGAATCAGGCTGTCCTCCCCCTCGTTGTCAATCTTGCGCCGCAATCGGCGGATATAAACATCTACGAGATTAGACAGGCTATCGAAGTCATAATCCCAGGCATGTTCTTCGAGCATGGTCCGCGTGACTACCACGTTGGGATGGCGCATAAAGTACTCCAGGATAACGTATTCCTTAGTGGTCAGTTCAACAGGTCTTTGTCCTCGCCGAACTTGGCGGGTAAGAGTGTTCAGGGTTAAGTCTCCCACCCAGAGTTCTGGCGATTTGGACATTCCCTCTCGTCGCAGAAGCGCCCGGACTCGGGCAAGAAGCTCACTGAAGGCAAAGGGTTTAACCAAATAATCATCGGCTCCTGTATCCAGCCCTCTGACCCGGTCCTCCACAGTGTCCTTAGCCGTCAACATCAGAATGGGGGTGTTAACCTTCTTGGCGCGAAGCTCATGGCAAACTTCGATGCCGTCTTTATTGGGCAGCATGATGTCTAGAATGATGAGGTCGTACTGATTGACCTCGGCAAGGTATTCTCCTTCCTCTCCATCGTAGGCTAAGTCAACAGCGTAGGCTTCTTCCAGAAGCCCGCGCTTGACGACAGCACAGAGTCGCCGGTCATCATCAATAACCAAAATTCTCATAATAGACTCCCCAAACGAATTATATTACACCAAGATGAACATGAGATGAAATGGCTCAATTGTATACTTTTTCTAGCGTTCACTCCCAGTTCATGGTGGGTTCATGTTGTTGTGATAAGCTTGATTTGTACTGATGGGGACTAAGTGGAAAGGGAGATAAGATGTACTTATCAAATAAAGAGGGCCGATATAGCATCCGAGAGAAAACATATCCCCAGCAGTAGAAAAAATAGAAAGGAGGTGATATGCCAATGCGCAAACGCAAGTGGTTCATTCCGGTGCTGGTGCTGTCCATACTGTTGATCGGAGGTATAGCTGGGGGATTGATTGCTGCTGCGGACGATAGCTCAAGCAATACTGAGTCCCAGAGCCAGACGACCGATCGATACCAGGCTCTTCTGGACAGAACTTGTGCCATCTACGAGGAGCAGACGGGTGTGGCCATCGACTCAGAGCAACTGAAGGATGCTCTGAAACAGGCCCGTGGAGAGATGCGGGATGAAGCTCTAGAAAAGTGGCTGCAGAACCTCGTAGACAATGGCAAGATAACTCAGGAAGAAGCTGACCAGTACCTGGAATGGTGGCAGTCCCGGCCCGACGTCGAATTACCATTACAGAGGCTTGGCAGACTTGGTCGTTTTTTTCAGATTCGGATTGGTCCGTGGTGTGCGCCTGACGCCTCCAATGAAGTAGGCGGTTAATAAACCAGCACGAGGAGAACTTGTCTGGAGAGGGGGTGGGTCGTGCCCCCTCTCTCTTGCAAGGAGGTGAAAAATGTCTAAGCTAAAGTACATTATAATAGCTGTTGTCTTGCTTGTTGGTATCAGCTTAGTTGTTACTAACACCGTACCTAACTCCACCAGTTTCGCCTCAGGATATCTGTGTGTTGACGAGCAAATTGGCCCCGAGCTTAGTACCCAGGAGTTAGTAACAGAGGTGGCTCCTGCCGTAGTTTCCATCGTTACTGAAACGGTGAGCTACAACTGGTTCTGGCAGGCAGTCCCACAGACAGGAGCGGGAAGCGGGATAATAATCAGCTCGGATGGCTATATTGTGACCAATAACCATGTAGTAGAAGGTGCCCAAAAAGTGACTGTAACTCTTAGTAACGGAAGTGTTTTTGCGGCAACTATAGTAGGTACAGATGCGCAAACTGATCTGGCGGTGGTGAAAATTGACGCCAGCAATCTTTCCTACTTACATTTCCTGAGCAATTCTCTGGAGCAGCTTGGCGTCCTTGACCCGGTGGTAGCTGTAGGGAATGCTCTGGCTTTGCCTGGAGGTCCTACCTGGACTTCTGGCGTGGTCAGCAATCTGGGACGCTCTATTGAAGAGGACACTGGTGTGGTGCTCAATGACATTATTCAAACCGATACTGCTATCAACGCAGGAAATAGCGGTGGACCGCTACTAAACACGGCGGGGCAGGTGGTCGGCATCAATGTGGCCATCGCCAGCAATGCCGAGAATATTGGCTTCGCCATAAGTACTGATACTGCTATCCCGGTAGTGGAGAGCCTGATAACCGAAGGGAAGGTGGTTCGCCCCTGGCTTGGAGTGTCGGTGACCACAGTTACCTCGACTATCCAGCAATACTATAACCTCTCAGTCGGTACGGGAGCGCTCATCACCAGTGTAACCAGCGATAGCCCGGCAAATAAGGCTGGACTAAGAGCCGGTGATGTTATCACTAAGATAGACAACGAAGATATCAGCACAGCCGATGACCTGGTTTCAGCCATAGGTTCTCATCAAATTGGCGACCAGATTGAGATTGTCTATTACCGTGGGAATATACAGAAGGTAGCCACTGCCACGCTGGAAGAGTCCCCGTCTTAGGCTGGCAACGGGTAGAAAAGCAGAGGTATATGGCTAATCCTCCAGCCTGGGGTAAGTTTAGCAAAAAAAGCCCGCCACCGTTAAGTAGAGAGCTGACAGTTGCCGGACAGGGTGAGTTTTGCCACTATTTTTCTATCTGCTTTAGAGCTTCTTCAACTACCGTTATTAGCTCTTCGGGGGTAAATGGTTTGGGTAAAAATAACCTCCCACTTTGCTCTATAAAAGGCATGACTTTCTCGTCTAGCATACTCCCAGTAGTGAATACTACGTGGTTTGCCAACCGCGGATATTTTTTTTGCAGCCACCGGTATAGTTCTGTACCGTTCATTTGCGGCGTCCTGACATCAATCAGACAAACATGATATTGCTTTTTCTCTATCATATCCTGAGCTAATCTCCCATTTACGGCAATGTCCACCTCAAATCCTGCCTTGGTGAGGACTCTTTGGCACATATTGCTAATCGCTGGTTCGTCCTCGACTATCAAGATTCTCTTTGTGGTGCGATCACGAGTATTTATTGTACGCCTCCTTTAATCAGTGACTCTACGAATAACATTTCTTTCATGAACAGTGTCTATCTTTAGATTATAGCAAATATATTTATGCCGTCAATAGCCTAGTTGAACTTACTCATGGCTGCTTCTATTCCCTCGCTAAGAAAACAATCGATAGCTTCGGCCACCCTGGCAATTACAGGCTTAATTGCTGCTTCTTCCTGGGGGGAGAAATCGCTGAGCACATAATTGACTATAGCGTCCTCGCTAATGGATTGCTCCTCCGCCTGGGGCCGCCCAATTCCCACCCTGATTCGAGGGAAGGCCTCGCTTCCCAGGGCGGAGATAATAGAATTCATGCCCTTGTATCCTCCCGAGCCTCCACCCTGCCGCAGACGAATTTTGCCCAGAGGCAAATCGAGGTCATCGTATATTACCAGGAGGTCGCTCAAAGGGATGTTATGCTTATGCACGAGGCAGGCTACGGATTGGCCGCTGAGATTCACAAACGTCCCTGGCTTGGCCAGCAGCAATTGCTCGCCCTGCATTTCGCCGAGGCCCACTCTAGCCCGGCATTGCCTGTGGTCAAAGCGGATAGAATGAAGCCTGGCGAAGTAATTCAGGCAACGGAAACCAGCATTATGGCGATTACGGGCATAAGTTTTGCCGGGATTTCCTAAACCAACGATGAGTTTCATTGCCTTAGAATTTATGGGAATTCAGTCTCCGGATATTATGGCTGATTACGCTGACACTAAGCAAATGCTCGTTGTCTTAGACAACAAGCCCGCTCAGAGAGGTAGCATTCTGGCTTTTTGTTACGTCAGAGGCAACAACACAAGCTAAAGTGCAATATTCGGAAAGGTTGCTGATAGGGCTAGGCCTTCACTGTTCGACGTCGCCGAAAGACTATCACTGCTATCACGAGGATGCCGATGCCTATAATTGCCCAGCCCCAGGTAGGCATCAGCGGGGGTTGTGCAATCTGTACCAGCTTTGTATAAACGAAGTTGGCCCCGTTTTGGAGTGTTGCATTTATCGTCAAAGGATACGAGCCATTACTGCTAAATCCTCCACCTCCGATTAGAGTGAGTGTGGTGCTAGTGCTTCTATTAGGCTGCAAGGGATTCGACGGAGTAACATCAAAAATAAAGTCGAAGGATTCGCTTACTTCCAGGGTGGCAGTTAACGAAATAACAGGCTCAACCCCCACATTCTTCAGGGTTATTTTGACTGCCGCCCCCCCGGGATTAAAAGGCGGGAGAGGGCCCAACACAGACACGATTTCAATCGGTTCCTGGTCTTGCGACGCTGAGACTGGATGGCAGCCGGACGCTGTGACTCCCAGAAGCGTACCAACAAGAAGCATAGAGGTGATTACGACACACGCCCGTCTTTTGAACATACCGTATTTCACCCTGTTACTATAATGCAGAGGTACAAGAAAAGTTGCATTCGCCGGTATTTAGCCTTAACGCTCTAGAATATCCCATTTCACAGAAGTTGCATGAGCGACAACAGCAGGGAAGCCGGGATGATTCGTTTTGTAAAAATGACTATTTTTTTGGAGTTGGAAAGCTCTTTTTCATACGTAAGGCGAGTATTTCGGGCAGTTTCAATTGTTAAAGTACACACGATTCGTTTCGTCGGCATTTGCCCTTTCGACAACAAGTAGACAGTAGACAGAAGTCAGAAGTAGAACTCGTAGCTCCCTACCTCGTAACTCTCCCCAACTCCCTCTTACCCCTTCGGCAAGTTCAGGGCAGGCTCTAAGAGGGAGAATTTCATAACTGCCCTTGCCCGCCCTCTCTTGGGGGGAGGAGCATGGGGGAAGCGGGGATGTGACGGAATAGATGCCATATTTACGGGCATTCCTATTGCCATTCTGGCCGCCGTGTTTCCTTTTGGTCTGTGTTGGGTTTACAGTCAGGCTTTGAGAGGCCTCACCTGCGGGATTTGGTTTATTAGGGTAGCACACGAGTTCCAAGCAGAGATTAACATGAATTCTTTATTCGAACAAGGGGAAAATGTCGCTAGTTGCCCGAATGGTTGACGGAGGCTGTGGGGAATGATGCTGACGGATAGGCAGCCGTCTCAATAGACTGGCGGTATTGTCCGCTTTAGAATATCCCCTATTTTAGAAAGGCTGCATAAACCGCTTGGTCTAGGCCATTTAGATGGGACTGGAACTTAAAGTGTAGAAATTTCTGGATACTCCCCGTCTCAAACCTTTAACTATACAATTACTTAAATTGTGGACTTGTGCAAATAATTTGACAAGAACTGAGGAAGGTTCTAGCATTTAACTGTAGTAGATTTATCCAAAAGCGACTGAACCAATGCAATTTCAATGCCTAAGCGAAGCATCGGAAGCATACAGCGGATCGCACGAATTACCTCACTAATTCTCGGGATCGTACCTATTCTGGTATTTCTAGGCTTTACTATTGAGCTACTAATTGCTAAATATTATCTTTGGTATCCTCGTGGTTTAACGTGGTCGGATTTTGAGGCGGCTTTTTCAGGTCAGCTATTGCCTGGGCTAGTCATAGGAGGTCCTCTTTTAATCGCCAGATTTGTTGCCGAGAGAAAGCCTCTTGTCGGGGCCATAATTATGCTAATTCTAGCTATTCCTTTTATCCTTATACCACTCATATCCTATGATATGGAGAAATGGGCAGCCGCTATTGGATTAATATACATAGCCCCTGCTCTTCTATACTTGATATTCTGGCGCAGGGGCAAACTCTAGTGTCTATGGACAGTCTGGTAAGGAGCAAGCTTGATTGGCTAAATGGCCTTATATTCGCCAGTACTTAGCCTTAACACTTTAGAATATCCTATTTTAGAAAGGCTGCATAAGCCAATGGTATTCAATATGCATACACGCAAGCATGATCCCGCTTTTCACCTAAAATCAGTACCAGCACAATTCGGGCAAGGTGGTAGTGTGTCTGTATCATCGTCTAAAGTAACCGCTTGACCACAATTAGTACAGTAATACGTACCTTTTCCTGGCTTTTCTCCAGTTGTTGGCATTTCATTCCTCCTTTCACATTCTTTCAAAGCTCTCCAAATTTGCTAGCTGGGCTAGCTAGATGATGCCTGCTTGAACTCTGATTCGCTCTCATACGGCAACGCCTCTATTATTTAGATTTGCCAATGACTTTGGCACATTGAGCTTCAATCTCAGACACCATTACTTCTACTTTTGGTGTAATCGGGTCTTTGTCCGGGCTCATCTCCCAGAATACTGCTTGATATTCGCGCAGTTGGTCCTGATGACGTTGGAGCTCTGCGTGGTTTGCACCTCGAAGGTAACTCGATTGCCTCCACAAGTCAGCTAACGCGTGAGCTGAGGCGAATATCTCAGCCACTATCTTACTTAATTCGGTGAAAGGTTTGGCAGAATCCTTGCCGAAGTGTGCCATATAACGGTATCTCATTGAATTTATTTTGTTAAACAACTCCTGATATTTAGCATATCTTTCAAAAACGATGTAAGCCCGGTCATTTGCTTGTTTCTCCTCAGGAGTTTCGTTCTCCGCAGGTTTACGGCTGCTACCTTCCCCTCCATGGCTAAAGGGGTTTCTAATGAACCTTATTGCGTCTCTCGCTTCGTAAAACAAGGCAAGCACTTCTTCTGCAAGGTCAAGTCTTCTTTTCCCTGTGTATTCCCGTCGCCATGCGTTTATGCCATAAATCACGGTACAGGCTGCAATAACAGAAGCAACAATGACAGATATACTCTCTAAGACATTCAATGAGGTCATTTCTTTGAGTTTATCTTAATTATACCACTTCCTGCATTATGTACTTGAGGATAGCTCGCCGCTGCTATGTTCACAAATGTTATAATTATAGGGGACAACAGATAAACGTCTCTCTCAAGTAACCGAAAAAGATTCGCCCTACGACAAGAAGAATAGACTGTTTAGCTCGCTTTAACCTTCCTCTTTATGCATGCGTGGTTAAATAACCTTATTCTGGATGATATTTAGCCTTTATACTTTAATGAATAGTGTTATATCAAGGCTGCATAAACTACATTAACTTAAACCACCTAGAAGATGAGAATCAAAGCGGAGAATCATTTACGATGTATGCTGTGGCTAGTGAGTAGGCTGACAAGCCCGCTTAGAGAGGTAACATTTTGGCTAAATATTGGATAGATTCTTATCCGGGCCAACAGTTCAAGCCTAGTATGGTGGGCGGTACCATACAAATACACAGAACCAAGGCGTTCGAGTCGGTATTCTCTGTTTAACCCAATTAAACTAAATAGATTACCGACGACCCTTTTTGCGATAAATCTTCAAAATAACAGGTTGCCAGAACCATTCTTCAGCGTCATCCTTAAAATATAGAGGCTCTCTAGTGCTAGGTTCCAATCTTATGGAGAGGGTGGCGCCTGACTTTACGTAGTCACCTTTGATGGTATCATATAAACATTGGGCTTCTTCTACAAGCTCTTCCTCTGTCTTTTCGAACAAGCACGATGCGAAAACAGCAAATTCAATACCCAATTTGAGTAGGGCTATCAGCCTAATCATATCTTCGTGGTAGTCCCACGGATTCTTTTTCACTTCAATAACGACTCTCGATTTATCCGCAGAGTCGAAGAGAACTAAATCGCACTTTCCATCGGGGCGTGCTGCTCCTGGTTTTCTCCCTTGGAACTTTATATGTGAATAACCTTCAATGTCATGAACCGGGACTTCTATCCCAAGACCATATCCACCAACAATGTCGAATAATGACTGAAATATGTACATAGTCATTAAATATTCAGGGGCATATGTAGACGCAATATCGCTCTGAAACGCTATCAAATAATCCCGCTGGGCATTTCTTATACCCTGATCGATTGCATGAAGGATTTCTTTCTGCATTGGGTTACTCATTGCCGTGTTATTCAGAATCTCAGAATTTTACGACATAGTAACACGAAGCTCCTATGAAGTAAAGAGAACACAGCTATTATGCGTTAACTCTAAATAGAGGTGTTCAACAAGTTAGCTCATCAATCAGCCTGTTGCTTCGCACCATATCTGTACAATCTGGCTTGCTGAGTGCAGCACACCTCGCGCACTAGCGGCATTTCATCCCACGTACGGCCCTCAAGTTTTCTTCCTGTCTTCTTCTTATTTCTACCACCCCACTGCTTGAAGAAGAATGGCACTTTTGCCTCCTGGCACTGATTCCGTATATCGATTACCCACGGCTCTTCCTTTTGGTCTGTGTTGTGTTTACAGTCACGTTTTGAGAAACCTCACCTGTGGGGTTTGATTCGCCAGGGTAGCACACGAGTTCCAAGCAGAGATTAACATGAATTATTTATTCGAACAAGGGGAAAATGACGCGTAGTGGACAGT
>Ga0315552_1000863_pt1 | contig 18726 bp, 10 predicted proteins | sample SalMarSW160170MG_2_FD_203102 | JGI IMG/M metagenome (GOLD analysis project Ga0315552, IMG submission 203102) | Salt marsh sediment microbial communities from the Plum Island Ecosystem LTER, Massachusetts, United States - Salt Marsh Sediment SW1601-70 ...
TTAAGGTCTTTGGATGGGTCGATGCTGTCCTTATCAGGACAAAGTTCGAATGTGTAATCAACATTGTAAACACGGGGGTTGCGATAGATGATTTTTGAAGGTTGAGATTTGTCCGGACCGGAATCATCAGAAAATCTTGTTTCCTGTGAAAGCGAATCAGAAATGCTGAAAATCAATATGAAACAAATACTAATAAGTCGGATACATGAATATATTATCCATTTCGAAAAAAATATAAGGCTGTAAATAGTTGTATTCATGATAATCAACTTTTTGGTGTACAAATGGTATTATTTCTATGTTTTTTAATCAATAGTGTTCGACAAATATTAAGAGATTCCTCACTTCGTTCGGTATGACAGGTTGTCTTAGAGTCAATTATGGGGGCTTTCGAAAAAGTAGTATTTTATTGGATTTTACCTTTGTGATACTTTGTGAGGCACTTTGTGATCCTTTGTGGTTCAATTATTAATGTTTAACCACAAAGTCGCACCAAGTTCTCACTAAGGCAGACAAAGGTCTTTTTCGACAGCCTCTTCGTTGCCTCAAATTGAATTGTCATTCCGAATGGAGCGCAGCGGAATGAGGAATCTCCAGAATGTGCTAACGAACAATATACAATTGATGGTTCGTTCTGAGCAAAGTGAAGCGGAGAATCTCTTTCCATATTATTAAAATTAATAGTTTAGTAATGTTTATTAATTTGCACCAATAGTCCAGATGAATGTCTCAAAATTCTAATCATGCTGTTCTGTTAGTTCTTTTAAAACGCCAATCACCTCTCTGGCATAATCTATATCAGGATACAGTTCTAATGATTTGGCATAATTTTTTATTGCCTGTTCTTTATCGCCTTTTAATCTGTAAACATCTGCAATACCATTATAGCTCTCAAACAAATCAGGGTATAATTCTATGATCCATTTATAAACGGTAATTGATTCATCAAGCATACCTGAATCACGTAAGCGTACTCCCACCCAGTTTAACTGATAATTGCTGAAATCATAATCATCAGGATATTCTTGTCTCAATTCATTATAAATCTTTATCGCTGATGCGACATCTTCTTTAACAATAATTTGATAAAGAGTATCCCTGACAAATTTTTTTGGAAGCTCATATTTTTCATTGAGGATGATTGCGGCTATATTTTGGTTAATAGGAAATAGATTTGAATGTTCCATATTGCTTAATGAAACAATGAAGATCTTGTCATCAGGAAACCTGAATAATTGAGTCCGGAATCCGGATATAGCCCCATCATGAAGCAATACATTCCGATTGAGAAGTTTTCCTGTATACCAGCCATAACCGTAGCCCCATCCCTCTCCTAATTGAAAATGTTCCATAAATATCGTATCAAGTATTTGTCTTGAAACAAGTTGAGTTGTATACAGTGCCTTATCCCATAGGAACAGATCCTCAGCCGTTGAATAGAGAGCTCCGGCTGCATGAGGGGTATCCATTTCGAAGTGAACTGCATTGTGGACAGTCTGACCCTCCTGTCCATAGCCGGCAGCCCGATGCTTCAGTATTGTCAGGGGATGATCATAACCCGAATTTTTCATCCTTAATGGTTCAAAGATTGACTCTTTAAGTACCTGTTCGTATTTTTTGCCGGTTACCTGTTCTATGATATATCCCAACAAAACATAACCGGAACTGCTATATCCATACTTAGTACCGGGTTTGAACATTAACTCTTTGTGCTTAAAACGGTCTATAGTTTTTTCAACAGTTGTTGGAAGCCGTTCATATTGATCGTTATCAGGAAAATACTGAAAATTCGGGATCCCTGATGTATGGGTCAAAAGATGATGAATGGTTATATCTTTCCATGGGGCTGGGCAATCAGAGATATACTTACAGATTAAATCATTTACATTAAGCTTGCCCTGCTCATGTAATATCATGATTGCCATTGCAGTGATCTGTTTTGTAATTGAACCGACCCTGAATTTGGTATCCGGTTCATTAGGAATATCCCATTCCCTGTTTGCATAACCATATCCTTTTTTAAGCAGGACTTTTCCACCTTCAGCAACCAGCACAATGCCATCAAATTGACCATAGTCATGATATTGTTGGACCAGTTCATCAATCATGGCTGATTTATCCTGAGCTGCCAGATGATTCTGGCTAATGAAGAAAGCTGTCAGCAGGATCGCAATTGTTAAGAAAATAATACTATGTCTCATTACTCTGAATTTTTTTGGTAGTTTGCCTGAAATATATTTCAGTATGATTTTTCCTATAATAGCCTCCGAGCAGTGATAAAAGGGGTAAATTTAATTTGCAAAAACTGGTAGCAGAAATCTGTAATTTCGTGTGATTCATACACTATGTCATCTTACTCGATGAGAGCTTTATCGGTTGTTTCATCCGGATAATGAACGATCTTGACTTTTGCTGTCTGTATCTTTTTAATATTGTACACTGCGTATAACGGATAATCAACCCTGCCGTCGTTGATAAGCTTAAACTCTGAACCATAGCCGTAATCGGAGGTTATTGAAACTTCAGGACCTAACTGAATATCGCGTCCTTTGCCATGGATCATTTTGAGACCATACAATTGCCCGAATATTCCGGCAGTAGGATCCAGCGGCACCCAGCCTATATCCTGAAGATAAAATTCAGCCCACATATGCGGACCCATAACTCCGTGGTGCTGGGCACCTGACAATCCCTCAGGGGATAGTTGCGTCTCAAAATCAAAAACAGGTTGTTTTAGTTCTTCTTCTTTCCTGTATACTTTCTCACCAACGAATCCGAATACAGATCTTGCAGGTATCCCGGCAGAGCGGCACATGGCAATAAAGAGTGCACAAAACTGATGGCAGGCTCCCTCATAGTATTCAGCTCCTGTTTCCTTATCTGTAAATGGAAATTTGAACAAGGCCTCAATCCCTCTGCCTCTATCAAGATCAACGATCTTATAGCGTACCTTGTCTCTGACAAAATCACATATCTTCTTCGCCTGCAGATAAGGATTTTGTTCATTTCCTACAGCTTCCTTTACAAACTCCCTGACTTTTGGCGTTATCTCAATAGTGTAACCCGGACTTGTATACAGCTTATATAAATTACTTGTCTTATCAAACGGTTTAATAACTAATGTATCAATCCGGGTACTTATTTCATACGATTCGAAGCGGACCCTGACCTCCGTGCGGTAAAAAGGTTGTTCGGGATATCTGTCGAAATCCCAGAAAACAAATTTATTCCCGTGTTCTGGATCGGTGTATATCGAATCAGGCTCAGGATTGATTGAAACAATACGGACATTCCTCTGGGAATCCCACTCCCGGAGTAACGGGATCCATAGCTTAAGATCTTTGCTTCTGTCAATTTTATCAAGATCGGGATATAATTCAAAAATATATTCCAGATCATACTCAACAGGATTCCTGTAGGTTATTGCTGAGTTTGCCGGTTTGTCTTCAGAAGGATCAACAAACGATTTGTTTTCCTGTGAAACTGAATTTAAAGGGAAGAGGATCAGTATTAACAGGATGATTGTCAGTTTGATGTCAGGTTTTCTACCCGATTTGCCTGTTGTGAGATCAATAATAAGACTAAGCATAGCCCATATTTTACTTTGGTTTACCCGTAAAATTGCCCAGCTATTGATCAGAATGTGAAATTGCAGTTTTAAACCCGAAGATAGTCAGTTAATAATTTCATTTATAGAGTCTTACAGAATATCGGATGTTAAAAACTGCAATCAAGTATATACAACTTAGTAAGATAATAAAAAATAATGAAGCAACCAAACGGGATTCTTTGTTTTCCGAAATACAGTATGATAGACAGATGTTTAACCACGGGGTTGCACGGAGTCACACAGCCTGCCCCGATCTATCGGGGGAGTAAGAACACGGAGTTTTTTAACAGTGCAACTCTGTGAAAACTCCGTGTTACTCCGTGGTTTAAAAATTATAATTTAATTGACACCTTATATCTTTTTTAGTAACTTGGTTAGCTGAATATGATCTTATCTAAATACGGATTAAGATGTTCCAGGGCCTGAAAATAGCAATCAGGAGACAAAAAAAACTGATCCTGATCTTCCTGATGACAATCTTCCTGCCTTCGGTAACTCTCAGTATATTCGGGATTATCGCCCTGCGGAACGAAAGGTTCAGAATTGAAAAACAGTTTCGGGAAGACCAGATGGACCTTGTCCAGCTTTTTAAATCAGAGGTAAACCAGAAGATCAGTAAGCTGGAAAATGAACTTCAGTATATTGTCCTTACTCCCTCTTTTATTAATAATGACTACGAAGAAATTATCCAATTAGTTGAAAATCAGCTGACCAGAAATCCATTATCAGATCAGTTCTTTATTTCATCTGAAAGGGAGGAACCATGGTTTCCGCCTTTCCGTATGGCTGGAAGAAAACAGACTCCCTTCCAAACCAGGAATTTTACAGATCTGCAGAAACAGAAACTGGCACAGGCTGAAAATTATGAGTTTTCACAGCATAATTACCGGGCAGCAATATCTATTCTTAAAGAGATGCTGACAGCTACAGAGGATAAGCACCTGCAGGGTCAACTGATGAACCGTATTGCCCGCAACCAAATGAAACAGAATAACTTCGGCAATGCAATCAAAACCTATAACGAGATCATCAGTAATTTCCCGGAAAGCATCACCTCTTCCGGTACTCCACTCCCTGTAACGGTTCGCCTGCAATTGGCAGAATGTTACATGAGTTCGGGTATGAAGAATGAAGCTCTGAAAGAAAGCTTAAACGCATTTGAAGAGATAATCAGGAATTTCTATAACCTTAATGAAAATCAGTTTTCAGCTTATGTTTCACTGGTCAGCGAGAAATTCAACACTCTCCGGAAGGATAATCAGGGAACTGACTTCACTGGTACAGACTATACTGATGAATTTGAAAATCTTAACAACCGGTATCAGTCTTTGGTAATGAAGTGGCAGGTGGTTGATGTCCTTAAAAACGAGTGCATTCCCAAATTGTCGCGGGATTTTATGCAAAATGGTAATAATACTGATAGCAGGCTCCGGTATTCAGAGAAGATCGGTTCAGAAGATTTCCTTATTTTATCGATGATAATTCCCGGTGAAACAGGGACAAAACCGAAAGGTATTGCAGGCATCAGGATAAACAGTACATTTCTTGAAGACAGCCTGCTTCATGATATCCTGATAAATATCTTTCCGGAGAAGGGTACAGATCTGATCTTATCTGATGCAGGTGGACGTATAATAACAGGGGATACAGCCTCTTATAATAAATCAACAAATATCATATCTTACTTTGATGATAATTTTCCTCCATGGAGGATAGAGGTTTCCGGTGAACTGACCAGGCCATTGGTGTCCGCTGGATTTTATAAGAGTTTCTACTTTTGGTCCATTCTCACCATGATGGTCATCCTTGTGTTTGGAATTGTGATCATCGGAAGGACCATTGCCCATGAAAAGGAGATACTGCAGATCAAATCAGACTTTGTTTCTTCAGTTTCGCACGAATTCAAAACACCCATCACCTCCATCAAAGCTTTGACAGAAAGGTTGCTTGAAGGAACTGTGAAGGATCAGAAACGCTTGAGGGAGTATTATTCGGTGATCTCCAGGGATGCAGAAAATCTGAGCCGTCTGGTTGGGAATATTCTCGATTTCTCAAAGATTGAGGAGGGAAAGAAAGAGTATGATTTTGAAGAAGCCGATTTCAAAGAATGGCTTGAACAGACTATCAGTGATTTTTCCGGTACAACTCAAAGGGGAAAAATTATATTTCAATCCGGTATTATAGATCATTCCATACCGGTTAAAATTGACAAAGCCTCCATGAAACTGGCAATAGACAACCTGCTTGACAATGCTGTTAAGTTTTCTTCAGAAAATTCAGAAGTAAATGTGATCCTTGAAAGGCAGGATAAAAACCTTTTGGTAAAGATCAAAGATTCAGGAATAGGTATCCCGGTGGATGAACAGAAAAAGATCTTTGAAAAGTTCTACAGGGGAAAGGATTCAGCAGCTTATTCAGCTACGGGCACAGGACTTGGACTGACCATAGTGAAACAGGTTGTTGAAGCCCATGGAGGGGAAATCCGGGTGGAAAGTGAACCGGGAAAAGGAAGCAGGTTTTTTGTAATACTGCCAATGACAGATACTGAAAAAGACCCCCTTCCCAGCCTTCCCCCAGGGGGGAAGGAGTTAATTCATACTCCCGCCATGCGGGATAAGAAAGGAGGTTAAAATTATAAATATGAACAAAAAGATCCTGATCATAGAAGATAATCCCGGCATCCAGATGAGCATCATGGATGAGCTTGAATCCGAAGGACATCGTGTTCTTACAGCGGGAAATGGCATAGATGGACTTAATCTTGTTAAAGAACAGAACCCTGATCTCATTATTCTCGACATCATGCTTCCGGGGATTGATGGTTATGAGGTGTGCAAGCGACTGAGAATGGAAGGGATTACCACACCAATTATCATGCTCACTGTTAAAGACAAGGAGATCGACAAAGTACTGGGACTGGAACTCGGGGCCGACGATTATGTGACCAAACCTTTCAGCGTAAGAGAACTGTCAGCCAGGGTGAAAACGATTTTCAGACGCATGGAAGAATATTCAGGTGAATCTGATGTGCATCATATAGGAGAAACATCGGTGGACTTCAGAAAATATGAGGCAATAAGAAAGGGAGTGAAGATAGATTTTACCCCGCTGGAATTTCAGCTGTTGCAATATTTTGTGAGAAAAAGAGGGAGTGTAATTTCAAGAATTGAATTGCTGGAGAATGTCTGGGGTGAGCATAATATTGTTATTTCGTTACGGACAATTGACAGTCATATAACAAGCATAAGGAAGAAACTGGGGGATGATCCTTCGAAACCTGAATTTATTGTTAATATCCGTGGAGTAGGATATAAACTAACAGATTCTTAAACAAGCCTATGAATCAGAATTGCCTGATTAATCTTGAAATTCAACACTATCTCCACACTTCCGGAACACTTTACCGGGCCGGGCACGATAACTTTGCAGAAAAAGATCCGTTGGATCCTGAAGTTTAATGGGAAGAAAAGGAGGTTATTATGAAAAATTCAAAAAAAATCCTGTTTTATCTGTGTTCAGTTATATTAATTTCATTACTGTCAACAGGAATTTCAAGTTCACAGCAGGTAGCGGGTCAGCTCTTTGAAAAGGCATTGTATGCTGAAGAGATAGAAGGAGACCTGGCTGAGGCAGTCAAGATCTACCAGCAGATACTGGACGATAGTCCAGATAACCGTCAGGTATCCGCCAAAGCACTACTGCACATTGGCATGTGTTACGAAAAACTGGGATCACAACAGGCCCGCCAGGCATACCGCCAGCTTATAAGCAAATATTCGGAACAGGTCGATGAAGTCGCTCTGGCAAAAGAGCGTATTTCCCGCCTTGAAGCCTCTGATGCTGAACTTATTGCCAAAGCCGAGCAGCACCTGAAAAGAGGGAATGAACTTTTCAAAAGATGGGAATATGAATCAGCGATCAAGGAGTATGAAAATGCCGTTAGTTCCGGACCCAATTCTGATCTTGCTCTTAATGCACGCTACTGCATCGGTCAGTCATGGTTCAGGGCAGGGAAATATGATGAAGCCCTGGCAACATTTACAAAGCTGATCAAGGAGAATCCAAAAAGCAATATAGCGCCGGTCACCGAGCTGATGGTGGCACAGGTGAAATATGCCATGGCGAACTACAAAAATCAGAGGCTGGCAAATAATAATCCTGATGAGAATACCATTGTTGATCCCGAGACGGGGATCACTTACAGAAAAATAAAGACTTTCACAGGCAAAAATGATGTAATTGAGGCAGCAGGAAGTTTATCTCCGAATGGTAAATTCCTTTTAAAAGGAAATACCATTGTCCCTATGGACGGTAGTGATCCGTTTGAATTCGTTGATATGCAGGTTGATGATCAAATATGGTCTCCTGACGCAAAGAAAGTTGCTTTTACCATTGGAGATTCTTCTCTCTTTGTGGTTCCTGTCTCTCCGGAAACAGGAAAAGCCACAGGTCCTTCAAAAAATCTGTTAAGCAAGGATTGCAATATATATGGAATCAACTGGTCGCCTGACAGCAAAAAACTTTTTTACAGTATCCTCGATTACCAGAAAAAAAACTATCCGGAAATCTGGACCATGTCTGTGTCAAATGGCTTAACACAACCACTAACCAGTGACTCTACCATCGGCCTGCACCCCAGCTGCTCTCCGGATGGAAAAACAGTTGCTTTCAGGGATATGTTAACAATATACTTATGTCCTTCAGAAGGGGGAATTCCAAAAGATTTTATAAAAAAAGAAAAGAGCTATAATCCTAACTGGACACCGGATAGTAAATGGTTATTCTACGATGAAACAAGATACAGCAGTAGTAAAATGACTTTTGTCCGTCTTTCTGATAAACTGGAAATCAAACTTAATCCGCCTGAGAGAACCGGAAGTTATTTATCCTTTTCACCAGATGGAGAAAAACTCATGTTCTACCGTCCCTCGCATCAATTATTTTGGGGGATGAAAGTAGCCTCAGTTTCAGGAGGACCTTCTTATGAACCTGTACCTCATCTTCCTGTGTATGGAGCATGGTGGTCAAAAGACAGTAAAATGATTATTGTACAGGATGATCCAGCTATAAAATTTGTTCCAATTTCTGGCGGAGAATCATATCTGATGGACTTAGATATTGATGTAGAAGGAAAACCTTGTCATGCCGATGTTTCACCTGATCAGAAATACCTTCTGTTTGAGATAGTTAAAGAAAATGAGAAAACGGATCTTTATTTTGCTCCAATTTCAATCGAGGAAGCCAGGATTGTAGGACCTGCGATAAAAATAATTGAGAATTGGTCGTATATTGGTGGCTATAATACCAATTTATCATGGTCATCAGATGGAAACAGATTAGCTTTGATTCACAAGGGAAATATCTGGGTTTATACTTGTGATGAAATGGATTTGAAACAATTAACGAAAACACCTGAGGATAAACATTGGATTGCCTGGTCGTCTGATGGCATGATGCTGAGTTATCACGGAAATCCTGATAATAAAAAGGGTAGCCAGGGTAGCCAGATAATATCATCAAAAGATGGTAAGTCCATAAAAATAATTGAAGATATCCTTCTTTGGCCCTATGGGTGGGCACCCAACAGCAAATCAATAGTATATGAACAACTGGATGGGAAAATAGTCAACCACAATATCCAAACGGATGAGATCAAAATAATAGTCGATCCAAAATCTAAAATGTTAAGTTGGGTTCCCAGGTATGCATGGTCACCTGATGGCAAATACCTGGTCTTAGATGCAAGAAAAGAATCAGAACCAGATAAATATTATTTATATAAAATGTCTGCAGAAGGTGGCACATTAACAGAACTTGCTACCGGGGATGCAGATGCATTTAAATATAACATTGAATGGTCTCCCGATGGGAAATGGATCTGCTATTGTTATATGAAGATGGAGAAAGCACGTCCGGAGAGCACCCTCTGGGAAGCTGATTATAATGAGATAATGGAGAAATTGGCGAAGTAAGGTTATTGTTAATATTTCTAACCCTGTCCCCAACCCCGTCCCTTAAGTCTAATCACGCTTTATACACATATACTTATTTAACGGTTAAAACAATCATTTAACTGCATCTAAAATTTTTTCTTCATAGACTTGATAAAATTCCGCCTTCAGTAATATCTGGTTAAGGAATATGGATATGGAAGATACTTAAAGGATGCCAGCGGCATCCAAGACTAATATCCATGGTTACATCCATGGTAAGAGTTTGCTTTATTCTCTCAACACCAGAGGTGTTGAAGAAATTCAAATAAACAAATACTCATCTTTAAAATATACTTCATGTTCATTCAACAATTTGATTAATTCATCTTTGAAAGAAATTGTCTTATGATGTTCGGCCTGATTTTTTACATAATTGATCAGAGATTCCTTACAGGAAATATGATAAGTGAACCCACTATAACCAACCTGCCACCCCGGGAAGTTCTGAAACAGGGCTCTTTCCCTCAATATTAGTGCATGACTGGCTTCTTTTATGTCTTTAATAAGATACGCAGGACAAATTACAGGATGAATATGTGTGATAATATGAATATGATTAACTGCCCCTCCGACAATATAGGAATGGCATGATTTCCTTTTCAGCACTCCTGCAATATATCCAAACAGAATATACTGATTTTTAGCTGAAATGAATGGTTGGTGACCCTTGCTTCCGAAAACAAGCTGATATAAAAACTGAATGTAGGTTGACATATTTTTGCACTTTAAGCACGGGAATAAATTTAAGAAAAAATTCAGAATATACAACTTCAACCCGCTCCGGGGTTGAAAAAAAATATGCCTCCTACCCCGGATGTAACCGGGGATATTAGACTTTAAAGCCTCCGGCTTTAGTAATTTATTGGACTTCCTGCTTTAACAATTTGTAGTTCAATACTTTACTGGGTTTTGTTTTAAGTGTAGCTAAATTTAATCGAAGGGGTTATGTATCTCTATATTATATATTTACACCTCTTCCCTTATTATTTAATAGGTATGAATGTTAATTAATAGCACTGTGGGCTATTTTAGCGAACAGCCAGCTTGAAGGGAAGGAGATGGAGATGTATTAAGATTAAAGGCAGGCAGAGTCTGTCTCGTGACAGCGAGAGATTGGGAAATCCATTATATAATTATAATCCTGATAACCTGACTTTCTGCAAATACTTTCCTGACTTGATAAGCAAAGAGTATCTTTCTTGATATAATCTTGACAAATCTGGCTCAATTCTTTAAATATAACTGCTGAATTTTTGTTAAATTGTAACATCAATTATTGAGTTGAATCATAATGAATTGCATTTATCATTGTGATGAAGAAAAAAAAAGGGGAAATACAAAGACAGAGGATAATCATCTATTATGTCCTTGCAATCGTACTGCCGTGTCTTATACTGGGCATCCTTGCCATAAGAGGTATCAGGAACGACCAGGCTCTTGTGGAACGTGAGCAAAGAAGCAGCCTGCTGGAATCCGGTCAGCAAATCATAAGTGAAACAGATGAATACCTTCAAGATGTTGAAAATAGTTTTACAGCAATAGCAGGTTCAATATCTGTTCCACGAAAAAGAATATTCAACGATTCCTTATTATGCAATTTTAGTTCCCAACACCAGGCTATTGCCGGAATCTTTTATCTGCCCGAAACAGGCCCTCCATATCTGCTGAACTATAACCTGCTGTATGTGCCTGATGATTTTTCATCTGTCACTGACATTACCAGGCCACAATCAATGGAGAATATACTTGAAAAAGGCTGGCAGATCGAATTCAGGGAAAATGACTACAGGAAAGCACTCAGATATTATCAGAATGTGCCGCCGGATGTCAACAGCAAAAATTCGCAGGGCGAAATATTAAATATCATTGCCCGTCTTCAGAAAAAACTGAATCTGTATGATGATGCGATTAAAACTTATGATCTGATATGGAATGACTACACTGATGTCCTTATTCAGAATAAGATCCCGCTGGGGGCAGTTGCATCGCTGGAAAAGAGCCTGCTGTGTATTGAAAAAAAGGATTCAGTTTCTGCATTGGAAACTGTCTGTTTATTGCTGACTCAATTACAGAAATCCGCCTGGGAAACGGAGTATTCGCATTTTTCCAACTTTTTGACAAAAGCTGATGAGATTGTCTCCCTGTGTGAAAATCCGAACAATGAAGAGATAAAGAATCTTATTGAAAGCATAAATGCATTGCAGGATAGTATATCATCATTAGTAAAGCATACAGAGTACCTCATGGCATTCCTGCAGAGCGGTGATATAATGGTTGACAACACAAATCAGGGAACCAGTAACCACAGATATAAAACCAGGATCAACGGTAAATCTTATTTCTTTTCTCTTGTTCCGGCAAATGGACTGGGGGAATGGGGATTAATAATGGATCAGGATGATATTCTGAATAATTCTGTATATCATTCTATAATCACTAATAAAGGTACATCGGATGTAAGCTGGGAGCTGACCGATGCAAACGGAGAACAGCTTTCAAAGTCTGACTTTTTTACGGAAGAGACCTCTCCGGTTGGTGTTGTTTTCCCATCAGATCTGCCCTTCTGGTCCCTGACATTCTACCCTGAATATACAGGATTGTTTAATTCCTTATTCCGTCCGGGAGCCGGGATTTTCCTGTATATTTTCATTGCAATCGTGGTTATCCTTGCATTTGGCTTGTTCTTCACCCTTCAGACTGTGAATAATGAGTTGCATCTGTCAAAAATGAAATCCTACTTCATGTCAACTGTCTCACATGAATTCAAGAGCCCGTTAACATCAATAAGGCAGATGGCTGAGATGCTGGTTCACGGAAGAGTACCTTCAACTGAAAGGCAACATAAATATCACACGACAATATTACAGCAAAGTGAGCGGTTGAGCCATCTTATCGACAATATTCTCGATTTTTCAAAAATGGAAGAAGGACAGAAGGTTTTCCGTTTCGAGAAAGCTGACATTACTCCGGTTGTAAAAAATGTTGTTGAGTCATTTAAGGATCATACAGCCTTACAGGGATTTAATATAGATCTTTCAATTCCTGAACCGGTGCCGGAAATCGTTTTTGATCGCGAAGCCATGGAACAGGTAATGCATAATCTGCTTGACAATGCCTGTAAATATTCGGGTGATGCAAGGAAGGTGGAAGTTCAGCTCCTTTCAAAAGGGAACAATGTCATTATAAGTGTAAGGGATTATGGTGTCGGGATCAGGAAGGAGGATCACGACAAGATTTTCAGTCGCTTTTACCGGACCGGGGATGAACTTACCCAGACGGTGAAAGGAAGCGGTATCGGTCTCACAATCGTGAAGCAGCTTGTTGAAGCTCATAATGGAGAGATCACTGTAGGAAGCAGCCCGGGAAAAGGAAGTACATTTACTGTGATTTTGCCGATGAAAGGTACTGACATACCCCATTCCCAGTCCCGCCAGTCGGGAAGTTGATTCATCTTCCCGCTTTACGGGATAAGAAAGGGGGTTTAAATTAAAGAATATGAACAAAAAGATCCTGATCATTGAAGACGAAGAACCGATCCGGATAGCACTGGAAGATGATTTCCGGCTGGAGAACTATGAAGTTATTGTGGCTACAGATGGAATAGAGGGACTGGCAAAAGCTACTGAACCTGATCTAGACCTTATCATTCTTGATATCATGCTGCCGGGGATGAGCGGGTTTGAAGTCTGCAAAAAACTGAGAAGCCAGGGTATCAGGACCCCGATTATCATGCTGACAGCCAAAGGACAGGAGATCGACAGGGTGGTGGGACTGGAAATCGGTGCCGATGATTATGTGACAAAACCTTTCAGTCCGCGGGAACTGCAGGCTCGGGTAAAAGCTGTGTTGCGAAGGATGGAGACCGAACCTGATGACAGGGCGGATAAAATGTTTCAATCAGGAGGACTGGAAGTGGATTTCCGGCAGTATGTATGCCGTAAGAACGACAAAGAGGTTAATCTTACGGTCCATGAATTCGAGCTTCTGAAATATCTCATACGCAACAGGGGACAGGTTATAAACCGTGATGAATTGCTGGATGAAGTGTGGGGTAAAGATGTTTTTGTGACACCCCATACCATCGATACACACATTGCAAACCTGAGAAAGAAGATCGAGGACGATCCTTCCAATCCGCGATTGATAATCAACATCAGGGGTGTCGGGTATAAATTTATTTCGGGGTAGTTCCTTGATCTACTCTTAAGAAAACTCAACTATTCCTTGAGGCTGGTGAGGTTACAGGCTGGTACCTTTGAAGAAAAAAAGTTTTGAAATAGCCATGATACAAAAATCACTAACCGGAATGTTTATTCCATTCATGGCTATTACATCTGACCTTTAAAAATAAATTATTTACAGATGAACCGTATTATCTTAATTATTAAAGTTTCGCACTTGTTTTTAATGTACATGAAAACAGTTGTTTATATCTAGATTTCATATGCTATATGTTTGTGTGTCAATATCTTAATGTTTCCATTTTTGATTAAGCTGCATTTTTCATTTCCAGCTCATTTTGAAGCAACCGGTTTATGATATCATACGCTTTCTCATCGTTAAGGATCTTTTCTAATATTTCCATCTCATCTATTCCATCGAATAACGCATCTATTATCCTTAGCAGTTCTACGAACAATCCCCATAATCTTTCATTCAGGCGAGTTTGTATAATCCCCTCCCTGAGATGATTGAATAATTCACCTTTTGTTTCATAGTGTTCAAACCGGTATTTCAAAGTCAGTAAAATATGCTGGATCATTGTAATAGTCGTGTCAGCAATCTGAGCATCAAAATCATTGGACTGACATTTTCCCAGTCCCAACAGCTGCTTGGCTTCTTTGAAGAAAACCTCCACAGTCCAGCGAATCTGGTACGTTTCAATCATTCTGATAAATGTAATCTCTGTATCGGTAGTTACAAATACCCTCCATTTACCGTTTTTCCCCTGCCGGCTAAAGAACATCTTTATAGTTACCCCATTAAAATCCACTGTTGCTTCTTTGTACTGCAGCCTCAGTTTTCTGCACCTTTTTACCTTTCCAAGTTTATTACGGATCTGGCTATGAGTAAGCCTCTGATCCAGATATTTGAACTTGGTTTTTGGTGTTTTGTACATCCCTATCAGATGCACGGTCTGTTTCTTTACTCTAAGAACCGCCTTGATAAACGCCTCACAGGTAAACCAGCTGTCCATCAGCACATAATCAACCTTAACACCCTGGGATATGGCACGCCAGAACATCTTTAATGCACTCTCTATTTTGGTGCTGTCTGTTTCTTTTGCACGGTCCCAGGAATGGGTCCCGTTTTCTCGTTTCTTCCGATACTGTTTCCTGTACTCTTTCTTCTTCAAGCCAAACGGCCTGTCAGCATTCCTTCCTCTTTCACGATGCAAGGAAAAGTCCAAAGGAATAAATGAGACCCCATCCCAGTAGCCCATGGCCAATAGCTTATACCCAAGAATACACCGGTTCAACACGTGATCCCATATTCTGGAGACCTTTTCAATATACCTGCCTGTCTTGGAAAGAGTGCTGTCATCAAAAACGAGACACCTTAATGCTCCAGGATCTTTTGTTCCATTTGAATCAACCAGCTTGATGAACTTTAAACCAAACAACCACAGAATCATCCTCCAGCAAATTCCCCGATTATTCTTCAAACGGTAAAATGCATCCTTGCGGGCCTCGATATGTTTTGCCAACACACTTCCAGTAAACGAATGTATTGTTTGCAAACCAAGAAAAGGCAAGCAGATCAGACAGGAGAATATCGACTCAAAGCTATATCCTCTTTGCTTCAATGGGTTCAGACATTTGCACAAGCTCGAAAATGAAAAACATTTCAAAGAACTGAAAATAAAATCCGGTTCAAGCCACCTTGGAGAAAAACCGTTTTTTAATTCTGAAATTTTATTAATATCTTTACTCTGCAGTATGATTGTTTGTGTATGGTAACACTTGTTAATATACTCAAAAACAGTATATTAACCTAATAATCGTGCTGCATTTTTTAACAATTTCTACTTGGTTTTCAACATTTTAAAGAACTGCGAAACTTGAGTTAATTATTATTTGTTGCCTTATGCCGGGGATCATGGCATTGGGGCAGGAACAGCAGGCAAAGAAGCTGTTAAGTGAAGCTGTTTACCAGGAGGAAATTAATGGTGATCTGGATGAGGCCATAAAAACCTACCAGTCGGTCATAAAGCGTTATCCTGGTAACAGGAAGGTCTCTGCAGAAGCATATTTCCACATGGGTATGTGCTATGAAAAGCTGGGCAGGCAGGATGCAATGAAAGCATACCAGGAGGTTATCAGTAACTATGGCGAGCAGAAAGACATTGTAGCCAAAGCCCGGGAAAGGCTGGCAAAATTGGAGCAACCTGGTATAAAAGCTGAAGAACCGGAGGGACTAAAGATCAGACAAATATGGAGAAGTCCTTATCTGGATGATCTTGGGACAGTTTCCTATGATGGACGGTTTCGCTCTTATGTAGACTGGGGTGTTGGAGATGTGGCTATCCAGAATCTGATTACCGATGAAAAAAAGAAACTGACAGATAAGGCTTCCCTGGGTGATACAAGCTATTTTGCACTAGGTACAGCGATATCTAAGAACGGCAAGCTGATCGCATCTGTGTGGTGGAAACCACATAATACAACAGATTTAATTCTGGTTGATGTGGATAATCCAACGATGAGCGTTATTTACAGCAAGGAGGGTGAGGAATTGTATCCTATTACATGGCTTTCCAATAATGAACTTATAGCCATAAGGTCTTTACCAGATTCCAAAATAGATCAGATTGTATCAGTCAATGTCCTTGATAAGACATTTAAGGTTCAGAAAACATTGGGGAAGAGGGGCTATCCAAATATAGCCTGTTCCCCAGACGAAAAGTACATAGCTTATGATGTTGCCAGTGAAGGTGATGAAAATACAGATATAAACTTATTGACGGTAAATGGGAATATTGATATCCCTCTTATTACTCATCCTGCTAACGACAAGGTTCTTGGCTGGGTTCCAGGAAGGAAAGAGTTCCTGTTTTTAAGCGACCGTTGGGGAACTTGGGATCTTTGGGCAATAAAACTTGATGATGGCAAACCAACCGGACTGCCAAAGCGGATATATGCTGATATTGGTGAAGTATCATCAGTAGGGCTCACCCAAAACGGCAAATGTTACTTCGGATTTGTAAGACGTAATTTCAGCACAAATATTACACCTTTTAATCCGGAAAAAGGTGTTATAGAAACGGGATCAGGCAGTTCCCTTAAAGGTTCAAATTTTGGAATGACATGGTCTCCGGATGAACAATATCTGGCTTATATGAACCTTGATGATGATATCCGTTTAGTTATCCGTGATTTAAAAACAGGTAAAGAACAAGATCCTTCAAATAACATACTAACTCCCTGGGAAATCAAATGGTCGCCTGATGGAAATTCAATCCTTGTTGTAGGATGGGAAACTAGTAAAGACCGGTCAGAAGGCTATAAAGGAGGTGTCTTCATGGTTAATGTTAAAACAGGCCAGACAGATAAAATTTTTCTTTTGACCGACTACGAATACAATATTCCGGATGATGATATGTATCCTCTATCTGGAATAGAGTGGTCTCAGGACGCAAAGAGCGTTTATTATTTGTTCTTTAAAGACCGGCTTGTAAAACATGATCTGGAAACAGGTGAAGATAAAATACTTTACAAACACAATGATTTCATACCACACGTACTAAATCTTTCCCCTGACGGTAAAAGCCTGCTCTTTGGATTGGAATATCCGGGTGATGAGAAAAGCCGGCTCTTTACGATACCTGCAGAAGGAGGAAAAGAAAAAGAAATATGTACTGCCCAGGATGCTAATAATATTGCTTCAGCATTTTGGTCTCCCAATGGTAAATATATTTATTTTGTTGAAAAACTTCAAAGTCTCAAAACCAACCTGTGGCGCGTACCTGTAGAAGGAGGAAAACCTGAAAAGACGTGGAGTTCAGAGAATAGGGTGGAGCTTTTTGATATTCATCCCGATGGCAATCAGGTAGCTTTCTCAATCCGCGAAAGGGTATCAGAGCTCAGGGTAATAGACAACCTGGTTCAGGAGCTTGAGAGACTTGATAAAATTGGTAAATAAAAAATCATAACCACGGAGTCGCACGGAGTTGACACGGAGTTACGTTGTTTTTGAACTCCGTGTTTCAACTCCGTGATCCCGATAGCTATCGGGACCGTGTTACTCCATGGTTAAAAATTTCCATGACTACAAATCCATCGATTATTTTTCTGCCAGACATGCCCGGTCATTACCTATGGCAACATTCCGCAACATACTTTTACAACTTTTTACAATTTATTAATTGATTTGAACTCAATAAATTAGTAAATTGTGGTATGTTTAAATTCCTTAAGCATATCACCCCGAAAACGAAAATCCTTTTCGTTGCCTTTATCCTGATTTTAGTGCCTGGTGCCATCATCAGCTACCTGAGCCTGCAATCGATAAAAGAGAAAGCTGAGAATCTCCGGACAAAATACACAGGCACAGTCAACTTAGTTCGTGATAAGCTGGAAAACGAAATATCACGGCTCGAAGCAAACCTCAGCAACAGTATCATCGAATTGTCACATGAAACTGACAATTCCTCCGTACTGAAAGCCTGGATAGAAAACATAGAATCAGATAATCCGGCTTTCAAAAATCTGTTTCTGGTTAGCTCTGACGGTGGCTTGATCTCTTCTTCAGTTTTCCTTGGATGGAACGACCGGCCAGTATCAACACCTGTAATGAATTCAAAAGCAGCGGCCAGTCTCAGCAATGCGGAAAAGGCGGAGTTCATAAACAGAAATTTAACTGAGTCAATCAAACTTTACAAGGAAGCCCTGGCAGTTTCAGCATCTTCCCGGGAACGAGCTTTATTACTGTCAAGGATCGGGCGCTGTTATTTTAAACTGGGGGAATACAGAAAAGCAATTGATGAATACAAAAAGATGCTGGATCTGGAAAACAAGACAATAAAAATTGGTAATATCCCTGCAGCGGTAATCGCTCTTTCTCAGATCGCCGACAGCTATGAAGCAATGAAGGCTTATGAAGAGCAATATAATATTCTGCTTG
>Ga0315552_1000866_pt1 | contig 18690 bp, 24 predicted proteins | sample SalMarSW160170MG_2_FD_203102 | JGI IMG/M metagenome (GOLD analysis project Ga0315552, IMG submission 203102) | Salt marsh sediment microbial communities from the Plum Island Ecosystem LTER, Massachusetts, United States - Salt Marsh Sediment SW1601-70 ...
TCCTTATTTGTGTCCATCATTTCTCCTTTATGTTTATTTTTTATCTAAATTATTTACATATTTTGGAGAGTGATGGACATAATGTCAAAGAGCTTTTAAAATTACAGAAAATATTTTACGTAGTCACTTAAAATAAGCTACTCCTCTGAAACTGATGATGTATTGAATAGTTTTTATATTCCCGCTTTATCACAATCAAAACATTATTACAGATTAGCAGGGTTTTTTTCTTCTTCATCCTTGGCTGTATCGGCAAAAGGAGTTTCAAAACTTATTAAGAATGGAGGAGATATGAAATTGGTATGTGGTACAAGGCTAAATGAGGATGATGTTAATGAAATAAAGAAGAATAAGAGTAATTATGATGAAATAATTGAGAATGCTTTATTAAGGGACTTAAAATCTTTTGAAAATTTTTTAATCCATGATCATGTGAAAGCTTTAGGATGGCTATATTCAAAAAGTAGATTAGCTATTAAAGTTGTAGTAATGATAGACGATGAAAATTTACCTCTTGATTATTACAAAATAAGTAAACTAGGATTGTTTCATTTGAAAGTAGGTATATTAGAAGATTCAGAGGGTAATTTAGTCTCATTCAGTGGTTCGATTAACGAAACAAGAGTAGGGTGGCTTGAGAATATTGAGGAATTTAAAGTTTTTAAAAGTTGGGATTATATAGAAAGCAAGTATTTAGAAAAAGACTTCGAGAAATTTAAGAAGTTCTGGGAAAAATCTAGTATATCTAATTCCCCACAAAGAAGATTTAGAATTTTTGATTTACCAACTGCTATTCAAAAAGAATTGGTACAAATTGCTCCAAAGAATTTATCAGATTTACAATTAGAAAAACGAAAGAAGTCAGTAGTGATTGCAAAACCAAAGAAAAAAGAAATTAAGTTAAGGGATTATCAGAAAAAAGCTTTAAATGCTTGGTTGGGGAATGATAGAAAAGGTATATTTGAAATGGCAACTGGAACTGGAAAAACAATTACTGCACTAGGTTGCTTGAATGAAGTTAGTAAAAATGTAGAAGATTACGTTACAATTATTAGTTGTCCTCAAACACATTTAGTTAAACAGTGGGAAGGAGAAATAAAGAAACTAGATGTATATTTTGATACATTATTAATTGCAAGTGGTTCAAATTATAAATGGAGAGATTCATTATCGGATATTTTAGATAATAATTATTTAGGATATGATAACAAAGTCATAATAATAACAACACATGATACGTTTTCGTCTGAAGATTTCAGAAAATTAATCAAGAGCAAAGCAAAATCAAAAAATTTATTTCTAATTGCAGATGAAGTGCATGGACTAGGATCAAAGAAAAGAAAAGAAGGTCTAGTGGATAATTTTGTATTTAGGTTAGGACTCAGTGCTACTCCAAAAAGATGGTATGACACAAAAGGTACTGAATATATATACAACTATTTTGGTAATGTAGTATTTAAATTTCCATTATCTAAAGCGCTAATGGAGGTTAATCCAGATACTGGAAAAACATTTTTAACTCCTTATAGGTATATACCAAATTTTACTTATTTAAATGAAGTTGAGTTGGAAGAGTACTTAAGCCTAACTAGGAAAATAGTTACTATTTATAATAAATCTAAAGTTGATTATGAAGCAGAAGAAAAACTTGAAAGGTTGTTATTCTATAGAGCTGATATAATAAAAAATGCAGAAAATAAATATAAACTAATAGAAAAAATATTAGATGAATTGGGAGAAGAGATTAAGTGGACAATAATATATAGTAGTCCAAAACAAATCGATAAAGTAGTAAAAATAGTTAATGGGTTAAAAATTAAGGCTCACCGCTTTACAATGTCTGAAGGTGTGAAGCTAAGTAAAGAATACAATGGTATGTCAGAACGGGAGTATCTTTTAAAAAATTTTGCTAATGGTAAATATCAAGTATTGGTAGCGATGAAATGTTTAGATGAAGGTGTTGATATACCACCTGCTCGAACTGCAATAATAATGTCAAGTAGCGGTAATCCCAGAGAATATATTCAGAGAATTGGGAGAGTGGTTAGGAGGTATGAAAACAAGAAGGAAGCCAAAATTTATGATTTATTAGTAATTCCATCACAGAAATCTTTACCTGAAGATTTAAAAGATATAGAAATTAAAATTTTTGAGAAAGAATTTAAAAGATTTTTAGAAATTGCACAAACAGCTATAAATAGTGTAAGTGCAGTTCAGTTAATAAACGAACATTACTGCTATCATAATTAAGTGGGAGAATAAATATGAGTAAATATAGTTCAAAAATAAATATAGAGATTATTAAAGAGTTAGAATCAAATTCAGAAGGTGATAAAGAAGTATTTGAATTAATTAAAGAATTATTATTACAAGAAGCTTTTTCAGAAGGAAGAGGCCAATGGAAAAAAGATTATATGGATAAAGTCGATAAATATTCTAAAGATTGGGGTGGTCATAATGAGGATTAAAAAAATAAAGTTTCAAAATTATAGGCAGCTTAGAAAAACAGAGTTAAATTTAGAAAAAAATACTTCTAATGATTTGCATTTAATAATTGGAAAGAATGGTACCGGAAAGACAAATATACTCAATGCTGTTAACTGGTGTTTTTATAACGATGAGCCAAATCTAACAATTAAACAACAAAGACTACCAATTTTAAATACCAATATTATAAATGATGTTAAAAAGGAAAGTGAATATAAAGAAGTCATTATAGAGATATTAATGGAAAGTGATGCTATTGACTATATTTTTAAAAGAACAGCAGGATTTAGAGTATTTAAGAATGGTAAACCAATTAATGAGCGAGCTTTACATGAAGGCACTAGGTTTGAAATAGAAGTTATAGATAAAGATGAGAGGGGCAGCAATATTAGAGTATACAAGAACCAGGATGCAGAAGATTTTATTGAGAATTTGATTCCAAAAAGTGTTAGAGACTTTTATTATTTCGATGGTGAGAGATTGGATAATTATTTTAGAGAAGCTACTAGTGAAAATATAAAACACTCTATTTTTATCTTATCGCAAATTGAATTATTAGAAAGATTAGACAACAGATTAAGTAGCATTCTAAAGGATTATACAAGAGAAGCAGTTGATTGTAATCCAGCTATTGAGAAATATCAGACTGAAATTATTAAATTTCAGAAGGAATTGGATGATATAGAATCAGAAATTTCTGAGTGTGTAAGTGAAATAAATAAAGCGAAAGACGAGATAGAAAGATGCAATAATGAACTTAAAGGACTACCTAACACAAAAGATTTAGAAGAAAGAAGAAAATTATTAAAAGAGTTAAAAGAACATAAAACAACTCGATTAAAAGAAAAAAAAGAGGAAAAAGATAGTAAAATTTTTGAATATGGTATTAAAATCATGCTTTTACCTGCTATTAGAAATACTATAAATATAATTTTAGAAAAAAGGAAAAAGAAAGAAATCCCACCTAATATAAAGAACGATCTTCTTGAAGAGATATTAGAAATAGGGTTTTGTAAGATATGTGGTAGAGAATTAGATAAAGATTCGAGAGTGAAAATAAAAAAACTAATTGAAGAAAAAAAAATTGTTTCAGTAGTAGGTCATAAACTAGAAGATATTGAAGATTATTTAAATATTTTTTTAAATAATATAGTATCATATTTACCAAATTTGAAAAAAATAACAACAGATATTAAAGAAATTAATATAGATTTAGAGAATATCGATAGAGAAATAATTGGAATAGATAAAAAATTAAGTGGTTACAAAATTGATAAGATAAACAATTTTATAAACACTAGAATGATAAATGAAAAACTTCTTACAGGTAAAACAGAGAGTCACGGTGTTCTTAAGAATAGAAAAACCAAGGCTTTAGTAGATTTAACAGGCTCTGAAAAATTATTAGAAAAAGAGTTAAAAAAACAAGATGAAACCCTTGAAATTAGAAAGAAGATTCTATTCTGTAGAAAAATTTTAAATGTTTTAAAAAAATCAAAACTTAAAATGATTAATCGAACCCGAAAAGAAATTGGAGAGAAAACAAAACAGATTTTCTTTGATTTGATATGGAAGAAAGGTGATTTTAAAGATGTTTTTATTGATGAAGATTATATGATTAACCTAATAGATAGGTACGGAAATCCTTGTTTGGGTGCTATCAGTAGAGCCGAAAAACTACTTTTATCTTTATCTTTTACGTATGCCTTACATGATGTTTCAGGATTCAGTTCCGCTTTTGTAATTGATACACCTGTTTCACCTACTGATGATTTAAATAGAGAAAATTTAGGAAATACATTTTGCCAAATAAGCAAAGAAAAACAACTAGTGCTATTGTTCATACCAACTGAATATTCTAATGAAATCAGTAAAACTTTAGATCCAATTGCTTCCAATAAATTTGAAACAAGATTTTCTACTGAAACAAAAGAAACAACTTTGGAGGTGTTATAATGATAAAAAATCCTGATAGATTAAGTATCGATAGAAATGATAGAAAGCTATATGATGAAATTAAGTTATTTAAAAAGAAAACAAATAAGGAGAAATTTTTGTTTGCAATGGCTTATGGTTATATTAATAATGTTAAATTTCCAATTAAATCTAAAGATGGGTTTATATTAAACCAAAATTTAATACCTGAAGATAAAGCTTTGATATACTCTTTAGCTATTAAAGACTCTAAATCTCCCGAGGTTCTTTTAAATTTACAAGATGTATATACTATTGTTGAAGGGTATGCTCATGCAGGCTTAAAGCTGCTTTATGATGAATCAACGACTGGTGTGGAACCTGGATCCTTTAGCTTAAAATTGGAAAAAGAAATTTTTGAGAGGATAAAAGAAAAAGAGAATAAATAAATGAAATATAAAATTTTATTGATAGAACCAAATTTTCCAATTTCAAATAAAAGTAAAAATCATAAAAATTTTCTCCCAATTGGGCTATTAAAACTAGCCTCCTATTTAAGGAAAAATAAAGTTAAAATTAAATTAAAAAGAGGTATTCCAGATTCTCTTGAAGATATTGTTATATTAAATAAATTCAACCCAGATGAAGTTTGGATCACCTCTTTGTTTACATACTGGTCAAAATATGTAAAGGAAGCTGTAGATTATTATAAAAATCTATTTCCTAAAGTAAAAGTTACTGTGGGTGGAATTTATGCTTCGCTAATGCCAAAACATTGTAAAGAATATACAAATTGCGATGAGGTATATACTGGTATACATAATAAAGCTGAAAATTATTACCCAGCCTATGATTTAGTAGATGTTAATTATCAGATTATCCACGCTTCAAGAGGTTGTATTAGAAGGTGTAAATTCTGCGGTACTTATAAGATTGAACCTAAGTTTATATCTAAACGAAGTATAAAGAATGAGATAAAAAGTAATAAATTAATTTTTTATGATAACAATTTTTTAGCAAATAAATATCTTGAAAATATTTTAGAAGAACTTACAAATATCAAGGTAAATAATAGGATAGTCTATAGTGAATGTCAGAGTGGTTTTGATGGAAGAATTCTAACTCCTGAATTAGCTATTAAACTAAAAAAAGCTAAATTTATTAATCCAAGGATTGCTTGGGATAATTCATATGAAGAATATAAAGATATTGAAATACAAATAAACTATTTAGTAGATGGTGGTTATAATCCTAAAGATATATATATGTTTATGGTTTATAACTATAATTTACCCTTTGATATAATGGAAGAAAAGAGGAAAAAATGCTATGAATGGGGAGTTCAAATAGCTGATTGTAGATTTAGGCCATTAAACCAAACTTTTGATAACTATAATCCTTATAAAACCGATCAGAATAATAAAGATTATTATATCCATACTAATTGGAGTGATAGTGAAGTAAGAGAGTTTAGGAGAAATGTAAGAAGGCAAAATATTTGTATAAGACATGGATTTCCTTTTTATTCTAAAGATTTAGAACACAAAGTATATAATAGACTCACTGGGAAAAAGATTAAAAGTATTTGTAAATTTGATGAAAAAATAAAATATCTAGAGAAAAATTATATTGATTTCTGGTTACCACAAACTCAGGATCAACATAAATCAGAATTAGGGATTTAGATTAAGTAAAAATTATTATAATGGTTATAAAAATGTTTTCTAGATTTTTAAAGGTTTTTTCAAGCATATATCTTTAAGAATTAAGTTTTACCAGTTCAACTTTTAGTGATTTAACTCCTTCTACTTCCTCTTTATATTTTGGGTTTATAGATATGTCAGATTCTTTATTTTTTAATTTGTCTTTCATACATTATGCCCTGTGATAATTTTAGGAGGTGTTATTAGGACTGTGTGTGAAGGTAATGAACTTTTACTTCTTTAATTAAAAAGTTTTAAAAATCTTTATTAAATTTAATCTAATTTTTTAAGTTAAACATATTCGATTATTAGCGCCAGTTAGGAAAGTATAAAAATATTCCTACAATATCACTTCTTCTATAACACCATTATATAGAAGCTCTAGGTTAAAGACATAATCATTATTACTGAATGTTTCAAATAAAGGATTTTTAGCAGTTTTCCATCCATATCCATCAGTTATCCATATTAATTCTATGTCTTGCTTTTTTAAAATATTGCTTAATTCAATGTATTCACCAGCAGTAGCTTTCAATTTTGATCCGCCACCACTGTAATAATTTACTTCAATCAAAAAGATTTTATTTTTATCTTTATCCAATATTGAAAAGTCAAATACTCTATTATATTTATCAACTGTTATAGAATAATTCCAACTATTTTCTATTTTTGATTTTGTAATTTGAACTAGATAGCTAAGATTAAATTTTGTAGCAAATTTCTTAATATATTCTTCTACAATATTTTCCATAATAGAACCTGTTCTATTTTTTCTGGCATTGGTATCCAAACCTACCTCAACCCCATAACAGTAATCAACTAGATTCTTTATTCTTTTGTTTTTAAAAATTTCTTTAAGTCCGGAATTATTAAAAAATTTCATTAATTTTTCTTCCTTGGAAGGAAGAGCCCTTCCATAAAATATAGTATAAACTTCTTCGTAAGTGAAATTATCAAAATCCGTAATAATTTGAATTTCTTTTAATTTATTTTCTCTGACGGCTAATAGTATAGGTAATACTTTTTTTACATTAGGATACTCTTTGATTAAATTAAGAAATTCTTTTTCTATATTTTCTTTACCTATTAAGTAGTTAAGTATATTTAATTCTTTTTCTATATTTTTAGTATTTTTATTAATTTTTATCCAATCTACAAAGTATTCCCATGTAAATATGGATTCCTTTAATGATTTAATAAAGTAATCAAATACCATATTTTCATCATTTTCGAGTCCTAATTTCTTGTATGTATTAAGATATTTCATTTTTTGTTTTATATTTTACTGAATATTTATTAGTATATAATAAAAGACTCAGATGACAATTATTTAAATAAAAAATAATGATAGAAATTTTAAAATCTTTGAAAAAATATAAATATTTTAGTGCTAATGATTTCCTATTATTTTTAGGGGATAGTATAGAACTATTAAAGAAAATTAATGAAAATTCAATAGATATGATATTTGCTGATCCACCATATTTTTTATCTAATGGAGGTATAACTTGTATGTCTGGAAGAATGGTTAGTGTAGATAAAGGAGAATGGGATAAGTCTAATGGATTGGAAGAAAATTTTAAATTTAATTTGGATTGGCTTAGAGAGTGTAGAAGAATATTAAAAAAAGATGGAACTATTTGGATATCTGGAACCTCGCATATAATCTATTCTATTGGTTATGCTATGCAGGTATTAGGTTATAAAATTTTAAATGACATTATCTGGTATAAAAGAAATGCTCCCCCTAATTTAAGCTGTAGGTATTTTACTCATTCAACTGAAATAATTTTATGGGCTGCTAAATCTAAAAGGAGTAAGCACTATTTCAATTATAAACAAATGAAAGAGTTGAATGAAAATAAACAGATGAGAAGTATCTGGAATATTGAAGATATTGATCCAGAAAATGTATGGGAAGTCTCTGCTCCTGGTAAAAAAGAAAAAGAATTTGGTAAGCATCCTACTCAAAAACCAGAAGGGCTCCTTAAAAGAATTGTGCTAGCTTCAACTAGGAAAGGTGATATTATATTAGATCCTTTTAATGGCAGTGGTACTACAGGAATTATGGCATATAAATTGGACAGAAGATATATTGGAATAGATAATAATAGAGATTTTCTGAATTTAACTATCAAAAGATTTAATAAAGAAAAAGAAAATCTGAAACTATTTAAAGTAAATTAAATTATCTGAAAGTTGCAACCGATACGATTGAGTGAATGTCTTTTTCATTCAAAAAAGCTAAAAATAAATATCTATTCATAATTCCGTTTGGGTAATTAGTTTTTTCCTGAATCATGATCAGCTCGAATATCACTGCAATAAACTCTACTGAATACTCACCGTAACCATTTAGCTTGTAGAATTTTTTAAAATTCTCTTTTTTAAAATATTGGAGTCTTGGTGGATATTTTTGTATAGGATTTAATTTTAAAAGCGTATTTAAAAAATTCTTAACTAAATTTAAAGTTAGCTCTCTATTAAAAGCTTTTTTCAAAAGAAGGTCTATTATTAAATGGATATGCTTAGGAGTTCTGACTCTTTTACCAGGTTCTTGATATCTAACTATAAAATCTTTTTTTGATTTATTACCAGGCTCAATAAAGATATCTACGTTGTTTTCAGTTGTATAAATATTATAGAGTTTCATATTTAGTATGAATTAATTATTTTAAATATCATTAATAATGTCAATTATTATTTAAATATCTAGTTCTAGTATCATTGTTAATTTAATGTATCGGTTTATGTCTTTTTAGTTGCTATTTTTTAGGTATAGAATTGTATAAATAAATAGGATTGAAAGTTAATATTAGAACCTTTTAGGTATCTTTAATTTATAACTCGGCTTGTAGCCAACTCTAGTTTTTTCTTATCTTCAATTACTGAAAACACAAAAAATTTAATTTCATAATAAAAATAGGTTTTAATTCTTATATAACCTATGATAAATAATAAGATAATAGTAGTATATAATATAAAAGTGATATTAACACCAATCATTAAACCAATATGAAAGTAGAGAATATATAAATCTATGATTTTAAGGTACTGCTGTGGAAATAAAAGAAAAAAGTAAAAAATCAAAAAGCCGATTGATTAAAAGAGAAGATAGCGTGCTTGTAGTTGTTGATGTCCAGGAAAGACTGGCACCTGTTATGAGTAACCACAATAAAATGATAGAAAATATAGTTAGATTAATTCGATTTGCAAAAATAATCAGCATACCAGTAGTGTTAATTGAACAAGAAAAGTTAGGAGCTACAATTAATGAAATCAAAACAGAATTACCCGGTTTAGTAACAATTAAAAAGATTGAATTTAATGCATATAAATGCAGCAAATTTATTAAAAAATTAGATGAACTTTCAAGGAGTAATATTATTCTTGCTGGTATAGAGACACATATTTGTATTGCCCAGACTGCTCTGGAGCTATTACATAGATTTAATGTCCATGTTGTTGCTGACGCAACATCATCACGGTCAGTGGAGAACAAGGATATAGCACTGGAGCGTTTAAGTCAGAGCGGGGTGGTTGTCAGTTCAACGGAAATGGTTATCTACGAGCTTCTGGAAAGGGCTGGAACCAGTGAATTTAAAAAAGCTCTTGATTTAATTAAATAAGCTAAACCTATATGAAAGCAGAGAGGATATGAATTTATCATTTTATGGGGCTGCCAGGGAAGTGACCGGGAGCTGTTATTATCTGGAGTCAAACGGAAAAAAGTTTCTAATAGATTGCGGACTGCAGCAGGGTCAGGATGAAAAGGACGACCAGAGGCTGCCATTTGATGCCCGGGATATAGATTTTGTTATATTGACCCACGCCCATATTGACCACAGCGGAAGGCTGCCGTTGCTGGCCAGGGAAGGGTTTAGGGGAAATATATATGCAACAAGCGCCACCTGTGACCTGACTCCAGTAATGCTAAAGGACAGTGCGAAAATCCAGGAGATGGACGCTAGGTGGAAAAACAAAAAGGCCAGGAGGGCAGGCAAAAATGAAGTGCCCCCATTGTACACTGTAGCCGATGTTGAGAATACCCTTAAATTTCTGGTGCCGTGTGACTACGGCCAGATGAATGAAATAAGCAGCGGTATCAGGTTTGATTTTGTGGATGCCGGCCATATTCTGGGTTCTGCATCGGTGGAGCTGTTTTTAACTGAAGGGGGAAAAGACAAAAAGATAGTCTTTTCCGGGGATATAGGAAATATCGGACAGCCCATAATAAAGGACCCCCAGTATATAAAAGAGGCGGACTATGTGGTCATGGAATCGACATACGGGGATAGAAATCATGAAAAGAGCGATGACTATGCACTGGACCTTACAAAAATTATAGACCGCACGCTGTCAAGAGGCGGAAATGTCATTATTCCCTCATTTGCCCTGGGGAGGACACAGGGGCTTTTATATATATTTAGTGAAATAAAGGAAAGAGGACTTGTCAAAAACTCTGATTTCCCGGTTTATGTTGACAGCCCCCTGGCATCCGAGGCAACAAAAATATATGAGGATGACCTGATAGCTTATGCAGACAGGGAGACAAGGGGGATAATTAAAAAAGGCTCAAACCCGCTGACCTTTAAAAATTTAGCTTTTACTGATTCAACCAACCAATCAAAGGCCTTAAATGATGATCCTACACCAAAGGTCATTATCTCATCCAGCGGGATGTGTGAGGGAGGAAGAATAGGTCACCATTTAAATCACAATCTCTGGAAAAATGAATGCTCGGTGGTCTTTGTCGGCTTTCAGGCCTATGGGACGCTGGGGAGAGAAATCCTTGATGGAGCAGAAAAGGTGAAAGTCTTTGAAGAAGAAATAGCAGTTAAGGCAACAATTTACAATTTTACCGGGTTGTCTGCACATGCAGATAGAGAAGGGCTATTAAAGTGGATAAATAGTTTTGAAAAGAAGCCGGATAAAGTCTTTGTTGCCCATGGAGAAAATTCTATTTGTGAGAAATTTGTCGGGACTCTGGAAGGCCTGGGATTTTCGGCTGTAGCTCCTTTATATAAATCAGTTTATGACCTGGGAAACGGTAAACTAACCACCGCGGGCATTGAAATAGATCGCCATCAGACGGGTGGACAATAGTAAGGATCGGAGATTAAAAAGTGGCAGGATTAATAAATAAGTCTTCAAATAAAAAAGAAGTCAGGATATTGACCGCAAGGGAAATGAGAAAGCTTGAGAGAAGAGAAAGACCCAGACGAATTCCGAGAGATATAAAAAGAATGGTTGATGCCAATTGTGCTAAGACCGCTAAATGCCCAAAATGCGGTGGAGTTTCTGAGCGAGTGATAGATCTATTGCCGGATAAAAATATTGTCACAGTGGATTACTGCTGCAGGAAATGCGGCTGGTCAAAAAGAAGCAAGACTATGCTTTATCCCAGTAAGGTAAGAGAAATGGTAAGAAATGCTTCATCCATTAGCATGAAGACCTGGAGGGGCATAAGATTTTTCTGTCCCAAGTGCAACTCCAGCCGGGTGAAACTCATAATAGAACCCGAGTATATAAAAGAAGACATGGTAACTGTCAACTACAAATGCAGCAGCTGCGGCTGGGGAGCGCTGTTTACCTTGAGTATAGTCAGTAGGTAAAAAAGAAACTATTTGTAAAGGTATATAGAAAATGGAAATAAGATGCCCAAAATGCAATTCAGACAAGGTCATACCGATAGTTTATGGTCTGCCTGGTGCTGATCTGGGTGAAAAGGAAAGAAGAGGGGAAATCAAGCTTGGCGGCTGCCTGATTTCACCTAAAAACCCAAAATGGTATTGCAAGGACTGTGGAAATAAGTGGAAATGATTAATTAAAAATACAAATTATTAATGAGTGTTTCCCATTATAGAAATCTTTATAGCTCTTTATTTTTATTTCTGGAAATCTAACTTTTTTATGGCAGTATTTTGTTCTTAAAGAGTACCAGTTGAAAATATTCTTTTTTAGTTCTTTTTCATCCCATATTTTGTCCTCCATATTGCAATTCAGGTGCAGGTAGCAGGATACAAATTTATGTTTTGCTTTTAATATTTTTTTAAAATTATCTTTTAAAAGAAGATCGAACTTATAACTTTTTGTAAAAGGATCCGGAGATTCCCAAGTTTTTGCGGTTAATTCTTTATCAAAACCAATTAATGAAGCTACATCTTTTTTAAAAGCATCTCTTGACTCAAAGTTAGCCTTTAAAAAATTTTTATTATATATTATATTTCTTACTTTAAATTCAAACCATAAGAATTCGGTTAGATCTTTATTTTTTAAACATATATCTACATATTTTACTGCTCCAATTTTTATCCAATCTCTATTTGTTTTTTTGGGTAGCTTTACTGGACAGAATGTAATATACGGTACTTCGTCTGGGAATGGAACCCAGTTATTTACATCTGATTTTTTCTTTAATTCTGAAAATAATTCAGCATGAATCCACTGCTCAGGCAGACCCCATTCTAAAGCACCTTTATCTCTTTTGCATATATTCTTAAAAGTCTTTAACCAATTGATTTCTCTCATTATTAAATCTCATTTAATATTTACTTTTAAAAAAATCAGGATCGTGATCTAACAATCTTTTTCTAGCTCTATTTGATTCTTCTCTTGTAAATAATTCGTTAAATTCATTTTTTAGTACATGTGCCTCAACGGTTAGATCGAGCCTTTTGCAAAGCCAGAGTTCTGTAAAACCATACTGGACTTTTTCTTTGGAAAGAAGTCGTTTTGCTGTATTTACTCCACCATACTTTGTAAGCATTTGCATAAAGATTGTAGCATTGTAATTACAGGAAGTTTTAGCTGTGTGATAAATATCCCACATAGCACTATCGAATTTCTTTTCAAGAATTTTATTTATCATTTTATTATTTCTTATAATTTGTATTATTTTTATTATATCATTAAAATTATAGAAGATTTTATATAAAGGTTTTAAAATGCCGATACAAATAAAAAGTGATAAAGAACTATCTAAAATTAATATCAGAGGTCTTGGCTTTGTATATAATGACTATTCAGGAAAAACAAGATCAAAAATAAATAATAACGTACTTCATGCAGCACATTGTGATAATCTAACAAGATCAAAAACTAACATTAGAAAATATTACTTTTATAAGAAATCTGAAGCATTAGATTGGTTAATAAAAGAACGCGGAGAAGAAGGAGTATATTGGAGACGTTGTGGAAATTGTGATGCTTTAGGTCAGGATGATGTTGAAAGAATTAATAGTGATATATTGGAAACAGGTAAATAAAAATGCTTTATTTTGCATACGGATCAAATATGAATCATAAGCAAATGCGAAAAAGGTGTCCTAGTAGCACATTTATTAGTGAAGCATATATTGAAGGATATAAATTTGTTTATGATGGTTATTCTAAAAATTGGCATGGACCAGTTGCTAATATTATTATTAGTAATAAAGATATTTTATGGGGTGGGCTATTTGAAATAAATAGGGATAATTTAGCAGCTCTTGATTGCTATGAAGGATATCCTAAAACCTATAATAGGAAAATGATAAACGTAACAGACATAAATGGGAAAATTGTTAATGCACTTATATATATAAGAAGTAAACCTGAAGATATTGGGCAACCTTCAGAAAAATATAGGAATATTGTTGTTAAAGGTGCTAGTGATTGTGGAATTGTAGATGATTACATTAAAAAATATTTATTATAGTTAATATATCGAATTGTCTATTTTTCCTCTAACTTTTAATTAGAAATTCTTTCATCGCTTAGAATTGCATATACATAAGCAAAACCTCTGACTAAACCTTGGATCTCACTAGGTTTCTCTATAGGAAATTTTTGATAAATCCTTTTAAAATCAGATTTTAATATTGGAGGCTTAGTTCTATTATGATAGATCTTATAACCTTTAACCTCATATTTAAGTTTTAGACCCCTAATAGTATGAAATATTTCCCCCTGATGTTTAGTTATTCTATTCCAAACATCTTCAAACTCAGTGAAGTTGTTGTTCCACTGTTCTAAGATAAATTCTCTGAATTTTTTTAATCCCTTGTCATTCATATAAAATCTTCTGTGTCCTGTTTTTTTATTTTTATTGATATTATGTCTACCTGGATTTAAAAAAATAGAGGGTGTAGTAACATTAGGTCCCACAATATCCATTGAATAGTTTAAAGATTTTAATTTCATTTCCATATTTTACTCCTTTTTTATCCAGTAGAATATATTTTTAAAATTCTTATTTTATTATTGATAATTTTAACATTAACGATAAAAAAACTTAATTTCTTCGTACAAATCCCTTCTTTACACTTCTATCACAAAAAGATTATAAATTTGCTTATGCCATTTAAATACATTAGAATAGGGTTGCTTAGTAGCATAAATTGACGTATTGAGTCAGGGTGCATTATGGACATTGAAGAAAAAATTAAGTACGCAATAGAAAAGACTGAAGTTTTGAAGCCGCCCAGGAAGCTTCTGGCATCATTTGTTGATACTAACATACACTACTATATACTTACCGTACCGATGTATCTGGACTTTGAAGGAAGAAGCGCCGAGTCTGAGACTGTGGTCAGGGAAGGAAGGATCACCTGCAAGAAGCCCAAACTTATCACCCCTTCCTATATGCTTAGGATGGAAGGATTCAGCGGCGAGGCCAGGAAGGCCTTTGAGATGCTGGCTGAGGAAGACAGCGACCTTGCCATGATACTTTACGGATTTAAGATCAGGAGAGATTCTGAGAAGATGGATATAGTGCCGAGATCACTTGAGTCGGTGGCGAGCAGGATATCCAGGGATATTGACCAGAGAAAAGAAGTCTACAGCGCGCTCATAAAGGGAGTAGATGAGTTCTGGGATGTATCGCTTTCCAAGTTTGTCCAGGAAATGGTGGACAACAGCGCTAACGATCTGCAGGTGCCGGATCTGGTAAGAGACAGGTCTATAAGCGTGGGCAGCGGCGGGTTTCCCGTGATAACCAGGGACAGTACCGGGACCCCTGTTATAGCCAGAAAGGAAATAGAACTGCTCTTCAAGCTTTTTGAAAAGGGCGAGATAGATCCCATGGAACTAAAGGCCGAGCTTGACAGGTGGGAAGTCTTTGAGCAGTACCAGGACAGGTTCTTTAAATACTTCAGAAATAAGCCTAAAAAGTGACTAAGATACTACAAGCATCTCATCCGGTGTGAGAAGAGAAATTCCTGCATCCTTTCCTACTATCTCTACCTTTATTATCTTTTGTGGTTTTTTAAGGTCTATGTTCTTACGGTCTACCACATCGGTAAGCTTTATTATAAGCTCCTTAAATTCATGCTTTTCGTAGTGTCTTTTTTCAAGGTCCATCATCCACTTTTCATTTTCACCTATCTTGGGGACCAGCGGCTTTATGGCCTTCTGCATGTCGGGTATCTCAGACTTAACCCATTTGTCTACCGGTATGTACCGGTAAGTCTTGCCGAAAAGCTCGCTGCTTTTTTTAGAAAGCGCTTTTAGCTTTTTTACCGCTTCCTTGGGCTTTGCCACGCTCAGGAGAAAAATGCCGCTGTATTTTGATTTTAGAAACTCTGCCTTTACACCTATTTCCTTAAACAGCAGTTCCACTCTTTCCTTGCTGCTCTCAATATGTGCAGGGTCATAGGTTACTATAAGCTTTACATCCACTGTAAGACCTCCTTGTTTAAAAAAATATAATACATTTATTATATCAACAGAGAAGATTTATAAAAAGTTTAAGTTATCCTATAATAACATACAATTATATTTTGCATTTACAGGAGAAGATTTATTGCGGTCACTTGAAGACAGGATAGCCAGAGCAAAAGATGAAAAAGATGAGGCAAACAGGCTCATATCTGAATTCAAGCCCTTTATTGCCAGTGTAGTTCAGAAAAAGGTGGGAAGGTTTGTAGAATACGGTGTCGATGAAGAACTTTCAGTGGGTCTTATGGCTTTTAAGGAAGCTATTGACTCCTACGATCGTGCAAAGAGCAAGTTTCTCTCCTTTGCCAGGATGGTCATAAGCATGCGCCTTATTGACTATTACAGAAAATCAAAAAAGGAAAGGACTGTAAGTATTGAAGGCAGTGACCGGAGTGATATTGCTGCAGATGAGAGTGCCATGGAACAGCACAGGATCGCCGATGAAAATGAAAAAAGGATACTTGAGATAATAGAGTACAGAAACCTGCTCAAGAAGTGGGGAATAAGCCTGGAGCAGCTGGCAGATATATCTCCCCAGAAAGAGGACTTAAGGGAACAGTATAAAATGGTGGCAAGGGTGATTGCCGGTAATGACGGTATTTTAAAGGCTCTGTTCAGGACCAAAAGGCTCCCGGTAAAGGAAATAGAAAATATCTTATCAATACACCCAAAGAAACTGGAACGCGGTCGAATATATATAATAGCTATGGTTCTTGCAATGGTGGCAGGTTTCAGCTATCTGAATATAAGCAGAGGTGGTATGAAGTGAAAGCCGTAATAATGGAAATACATAAGGATTACTGCATCGTGGTGACCGAAGAAGGCCGGTTTTTAAGAAGAAAGATCCCGTCAGGAGTATTTGAGATCGGTGACGAGATAATGATCGATCAGGAAATAACCTTTGAGCCGGCAAAGACTCCGAGGCAGAGTATGGTCGGAAGATATCTTGCTACGGCTTTAGTGGTAGCGGTGATAATCATCGGAGCTGTTTTAGGGATCCGGTTTATTAGGCAGTATTATGCATCAGAAGGCATGGGTCTCGCGGAATATGAGACTGTAGCGGAGGAAGCGGTAGGAGAAGAGGCAGAAGAGCCTCAATATGAATATGAAGAATCTGCTGAGGTAAAGCGGGATGAAGGAGAAGAGACCCTGGCTGAAGAAGAAGAAAAGGAAGGCAATGTAGTATACAAGGATATATATTTCCTTGATGTAGAAAACTGGGCACAAGAGAAGATAAGGGGGATCATGTTTTCATACAGGGTCGAAAGCGGTACTGTCCTTCAGGTCCAGCTGGAGAATATAAGCAACGAGCCTGGTTTTGACGGCACTTTTGAACTGTTCATGTTAAAAGCCGATAAGAGTGAGACAAGAGTAATAGACATTCCTTTTAGAAATTTTGTACCCGGGGATCTTTTTGAGGATTCATTTCTCCTGCAGGAAGGGGAGATAAGCTTCAGGCTGGAAGTCTTTGAAGAGTTTTAAATCCTTAACCCCGCTTGCTCTGTGATTTTTATCGAATATATATACCAGATATGAAAATTGTTAAAGGAGTTTTACCATGAAAAAAAGTAAGATGATTCTTGCAGCAGCAGTAATTGTGGCGGTTACATTACTGGCCAATACTGGCTGTTTCTGGCAGTTTTTTGATAGCGTAGGCGGTGTCTCAGAAGAGGAGTCGGATGAGATTGCAGTTGAGGTTGGCGGTGACCTTATACATTCCAATACACAGTTTGGGTTTAATATCTTTAACCAGCTTATTTTGGAGGATAAGGACCAGAATATATTCATTTCGCCGCTTTCCATACTGCTTGCCCTGGCAATGACCTATAACGGGGCGGTGGGTGATACCAGCAAGGCAATGGCTGATGCCCTGGAGTTTTCCGGCTTTGATCTTGAAGAATTAAATACCGGGTTTAAGGACCTTATGATCTCAATTGAAAATGCCGATAGTGATATTGAGCTTTCCATTGCAAACTCTATCTGGATGAACCTGGGTTTTGAAGCCAAAGAGGATTTTATTGAAAGAAACAGAAAATATTTTTCATCGGAGGTAAGGGAGATCGATTTTGCCGATGCCGGCACTGTGGACACCATAAACGGCTGGATAGCAGATGCCACAATGGACAAGATCCAAAAGATGCTGGATTCTATCCCTGCAGATGCTGTCATGTACCTAATAAATGCCATTTATTTTAAAGGGAACTGGACTGATGAGTTTGATGAAAGTCTGACCGATGATGATGATTTTTATCTGGCCGACGGCAGCACCAAAAAGGTCCCTATGATGAAACAGTGGCAGGAATTTTTTTACTGCAGCGGGGATAACTATTCAGGTGTAAAGCTTCCCTACGGGCAGGAGAAAATGTCAATGTATATAATCCTTCCTGATAAGGGCGAAAGCCTTGACTTGCTCATAGGTTCGCTTGATGCTGACAGGTGGAATGAAATAGCAAGTTCATTTTCAGAAAGGCAGGTGGACCTTTCCATGCCGAAGTATAAGATGGAATATGGGATAAAGCTTTTAAATGACGTGCTTACAGATATGGGCATGGGAGTTGCCTTCAGCTTTGATGCAGATTTCAGCGGTATAAGAGAAGACATATTTATATCCAAGGTCCTTCACAAGGCAGTTATTGAGGTAAATGAAAAAGGAAGCGAAGCTGCGGCAGCAACCGTAGTGGAGATGATGGAGTCGGCTGCCATGCCGGAGGAACCTGTTGAATTTACGGTAAACAGGCCTTTCTTCTTTGTGATTGCAGATGACCGGAGCGGAAGCATCCTGTTTATGGGCAAAGTCGTGGAGCCTTAAGATAAAAAAAAATTCTTTGGAAAAATTTAAAATTTATTATATAATGCCTATTTAGTTTCATTTTAAAACAGGGCAGTA
>Ga0315552_1000872_pt1 | contig 18591 bp, 20 predicted proteins | sample SalMarSW160170MG_2_FD_203102 | JGI IMG/M metagenome (GOLD analysis project Ga0315552, IMG submission 203102) | Salt marsh sediment microbial communities from the Plum Island Ecosystem LTER, Massachusetts, United States - Salt Marsh Sediment SW1601-70 ...
TCGCTCCAGATTAGTTTTTCCTTAGCGTGAGTGCCAGACTCGTCACCACGGGAAACGAACTTAATATTACCCTTCAGACCTGCATCATATAGCTTCTGGAAAGCCTCAGTGGCAGATGAACCTTCCAAGCCAGCCGGGTCGTCGGCCGGTCCGGCAATCAGGAAGAAATTGTAACCGAAGTTCCGGCGGTTAATGCCGTAACCCTCGGCGATGAACTGGTCTTCCCTGGCCCGGTCATGCACGATAATGGCGTCGACATCGCCCCTGCGGCCATATTCCAGGGCTATGCCGGTGCCGGCATAGATGATATCCATTTCCACATTGGCCTTTTTCTCAAAAATCGGCTCCAGATAGTACCAGAGACCGGTATCGTAAAGGCTGGTGGTAGTGGCGATTTTAAATCTGACCAAGGGGTCGTGCAGTGGTAATTGCTGTGCTGCGGGGGCAGGAGCGGGCGCTGGCGCTGGTGCTGGAGCCGGTGCAGGGGCCGGCTGGCTACAGCCGAAGATACCAGCCGCCAGAACCAGTATGAGTATCACTAATAAGCAGTAGGTTAGCTTGCGCATTCTTTCACCTCTCTAGATTCTTATTTTTGAGCACTAGGTTAACCAAATAGAAAGCACCTCGTAAGGAGGTGCTCTGCACAGTTTAAGTGACACCGCAGACTCTCCTTTCCAAATACGGGAGGCACCGCCGTTTCCCGCGATACCCTATCGGCCAGTCTCCGTAGGCTGACGCCCTTAGGAGAACAGGCTCGGAGAAAGAACGCCTATATTCTTTTCTGGCGGTGATTATAGCACAGTGCCATCAAAGTCTGCAATCGGCATAATACCTAGTTTTATTTGCCTCTGGTGGTTCCTTTACTCACCCCCTTTATCCCCCTCTCAAACAGGTTTGTCTTTTACACTCCATTTAAATAAGGTTTGAGAGGGGGAAAGAACTGGAGAGGGGAATCCACCCCCTCTCCTCTAAACTCCCCTCTCCAGCCATTAATGCCTGTGGTCTTTTACCAGTGATTCTGGTTGGAGAGGGGTCAGGGGTGAGGCATAAACTGCCCACCAAATACAAACCGTACCCCCATATAATCACCTTGACGGTACCATACGCTTCTGTTAAAATCGGCACGAAGCAGAAACCCCCTGAGGCGGAACCAACTTCCCGATTGCGGAGCAGTTACCTCAGGGAAGATGATGTTGGAATTCGGTTGTTATTCGCCATAAATCTCCGCATGATAGATTAACCGCGAATAAAGGCAAGGAGGTTTGAGGTGGCTATTGACTATCAGAAGGAAGGTAAAATCGCTATCCTCACCATCAACCGCCCCGACGCGCTGAACTCGATAAATATGCAGACGGCCAGTGAACTGCACACGGCGATGGCCGATTTCCGCGACGACGACGGGTTGTGGGTGGGCATCATCACCGGTGCCGGAGACCGGGCGTTCTGCGCCGGCGCCGATATCAAAGATATGCTGCCCTTCCTGAAGGAAAACCTTTCGCAGCATCCCTGGGCGATGCCGGCTACCCCCATGCGCGGGCTTGACCTCTGGAAGCCGCTTATCGCTGCCATCAACGGCGTAGCACTGGGGGGCGGTCTGGAAATCGCGCTGGCCTGCGACCTGCGAATCGCCTCGGAAAAAGCCCGCTTTGGCTCTCCGGAGGTAGCCCTGGGGCTGATACCGGGCTGGGGAGCTACCCAGAGACTGCCCAGGATGATACCGTCCTGCAAGGCCGCCGAGCTGCTGCTCATGGGGAAACCGATTGACGCCCAGGAGGCATACCGCATCGGCCTGGTCAATACGGTGGTTCCGCCGGAAGCGGTGATGGCCACCGCCCGGGAATGGGCGGAGACGCTCTGTCAGGCCGGTCCTCTGGCGGTCAGGGCGGCCAAAGAGGCGATGCTCAGGGGCAGCAGCCTCACACTTGAAGATGGCTTGCGACTGGAAAACGCCCTGGAAGCCTACGTGATGAGCACAGAAGACTTCACCGAAGGGACAACCGCCTTCGTGGAAAAGAGAAAGCCTGACTTCAAGGCCAGATAATGCTGGAGGAAAGGGAGTGCTATGGACATTAAACAGGTTGGTGTCGTTGGTTGCGGACAAATGGGCGGCGGCATCGCTCAGGTCACCGCCCAGGCTGGCTACGCGGTCATCGTTTCCGAGGTAAACGAGGAACTGTTAAGCAAGGGGCTGGCCGCGCTCAATGCGTCTCTGACCAAAGCGGTGGAGAGGGAGAAAATCACGCCGCAGGACAAAGAGGCCGCCATCTCCCGCATCAGGGGCACCACAAGCATGAAGGACTTCGGCAACTGCGACCTCGTCATCGAGGCGGCAATCGAAAACCTGGAATTGAAAAGGAAGATATTCGCCGAACTTGATTCAGTCTGCCTGGAACATGCCATCCTGGCCACGAATACGTCATGCCTCTCCATCATTGAAATGGCCATGACCACCAAGAGGCCGGATAAAGTGCTGGGACTGCACTTCTTCAATCCACCGCCCATAATGAAGCTATTAGAAGTAGTCCGGACCGTCGCCACCAGCGAGGAAACTCTGGAAACCTGCAGGAGCTTCGGGCAGTCACTGGGCAAGACCGTTATCACCGCTCCGGACTCGCCGGGCTTTATTGTCAACCGCCTGATGGTTCCCCAGGTATTGAACGCCATCCGAATGCTGGAAGCAGGGGTGGCCACCAGAGAGGACATTGATAACGGCATGGTGCTCGGCCTGAACCATCCCATAGGGCCGCTGGCCCTGGCGGACCTGGTTGGCCTGGATACGTTTTACTATATTGGCAACGCCATGTACGACGAATTCAAGGAACCCCAGTTTGCCCCCCCGGTCCTGCTGGAGAAGATGGTCGCCGCCGGCTGGCTCGGGCGCAAGACCGGCAAGGGTTTTTACGATTATAAGAAGAATTGACGCCGAGCGTGTCTAGAAAAGGAGAAAGAGATACATGACTATTGATGGTAAAGTAGCCCTGGTCACCGGTGGCTCTGGTGGGCTGGGCAGCGTGCACTGTTTGACCCTGGGCCGGGCAGGCTGCCGCGTAGCTGTTGGCGGGTACTCTCATATGGATAAGGCCGAGGCTGTCGCGAAACAAATACAGGACCTGGGAAGAAACGCCGTTGCCATAAAGATGGATGTGTCGGACCTGGACGATGTGCAACGTGGAGTAAAGCAGATAGAGGACTCGCTTGGCCCCGTCGAGATTCTGGTCAATAACGCCGCCTCTGGTATCGTGCGAGCCGTTACCATTGTCAACACGGAGAAAAAAGACTGGGACCGCGACCTGTCAGTCAACCTGACGGGCGCTTTCAACACCATCAAGTGCTGCCTGTCGGGCATGGTCGAGCGCGGCTGGGGCCGTATCATCAATATTTCGTCCATCACCGGTACCCAGGGGGGCATGGGGCAGTGCAGCTATGCCGCTACCAAGGCGGGCCTCATCGGCCTGACCAAGACGGCGGCACTGGAGGGCGCACGAAAGGGCGTTACCTGCAACGCACTGGTGCTTGGCGTCTTCGACGCCGGCGGCTTCCTTGAGGTTGCCCCGGAGTTCAAGGAGCGCATTATCAAGCGCATGGCAATGCGCCGGATGGGTGACCCGCAGGAGGTGAGCAACGTCCTCGCTTTCCTGGCCTCGGAGGAGTCAAGCTTCATTAACGGAGAGACAATCGAAGTCAGCGGCGGCGCCAACCTGTTCACCTTCTGATAAATTATGGTAGAATAGAGCGGGTTAATCTTATACTTCTGAGACTCCAGAAGAGGGTGCACCATGGCAATTCGAGAGGCCGAGGCCAAAGAAAAGGGCAAAGGGCTAAAGATTGAATCGGTCGAGTGGAATGGCCTGACCTGGATAGACATTGAAAAGCCGACCGAGCGGGAGACGGAATACCTGGCGCAGAATTTCCCCTTCCACCCCCTTGACCTTGATGACTGTCTCAGCCGTATCCAGCGGCCCAAAATCGATGAGTACCGGGATTACCTGTTCCTGGTGCTGCACTTTCCGGTATTCAATAAAGAGGCCAGGATAACCACCCCCAGCCAGGTGTCCGTGTTTATTGGCGCCGATTACCTGATTACGCTGCATAAAGGCGACCTCAAGCCTCTGGTCAAGCTTTTCCGGGAATGTCAGCTTGAGGAGGAGGCACGGCAGGAGAACTTCAACCAGGGGTCCGGATACCTGCTCTACCGCATCATTGACCGGCTTATCGACTACTGCATTCCGATTCTGAATCGGATAAGCGCCAATATTGAAGAGGCCGAGGACAACATCTTCGCCAGCAAACGGATACCGCGGGCCATTGAAGACATCTCCATCCTGCGGCGCGATGTTATCTCTTTCCGCCGCATCATCTGGCCGATGAGGGCAGTCGTCGCCACCCTGGAACCGAAGATTCGGCGGTTCACCAAGATGGACCTGGCCGTTTACTTCGGCGACACGGTTGACCACGTGGATAAGATATGGGACGGCCTGGATGAATACAAGGAAATTATTGAAGGCCTCAATGATACCCATGATTCGCTGGCCACCAACCGCACCAACGAGGTCATGCGCATGCTGACCGTCATTGCCACCGTTCTATTGCCCATCACGGTGGTGGCGAGCATCTTCGGCATGAACATCCCGCTGGGGCCTTTTGGCAATTCCGCATATTCCGCGCTCTTTGTATTTCTCATCTGCCTGGCCATCATTGGCGGCATGCTTTTATTCTTCCGCCGGCACCGCTGGATATGATATGAATGTCTCGCACCGCCTGGTGATATTTATCACACTCTTCGTCACCTGCCTCATCACCGCCAATGTCATTGCCGTCAAGGTCATCAGCCTTGGCCCGTTCCTCCTGCCCGCGGCCATCTTCGTTTTCCCCCTGAGCTACATCTTCGGCGACGTGCTCACCGAGGTCTACGGCTACCGGCTGGCACGCCGGGTTATCTGGCTCGGTTTCCTCTGCAATCTGCTCTTCGTCTTCTTCGTCTGGGTGGGTCAGGTATTACCCGCCGCCCCTTTCTGGGAAGGACAGGAAGCCTATAAAAGCATCCTGGGCTACGCACCGAGGTTGCTGGCGGCCTCATTTCTCGGCTATCTGGCCGGCGAGTTCGCCAACTCCTTCATTCTGGCCCGGATGAAGATTATGACGCGGGGGCGCTGGCTGTGGAGCCGCACCATCGGCTCGACCATCGCCGGGCAGGGGCTGGACACCTCAATATTCATCACCGCGGCCTTCATCGGCACGCCGTCCTTTGTCCCCATCATGATTCTCTACCACTGGCTGGCCAAAACGCTCATTGAAGCTCTGGCTACCCCCCTCACCTACGCCATGGTCAACTGGGTGAAGAGGAAAGAGGCCATTGATGCCTATGATTACGACACCCGGTTCAACCCTTTCCTCATTGCCAACTAGACTGGAGATAGAGGGTGAAAGTTCAGTTTCTCGGGGCGCACAACTGCGAATCGGCCACCACCAGGCTGGCCAGCATACTGGTCGATGATATTCTGGCGCTTGACGCCGGCGGGCTAAGCTCCAGCCTGCTGAAAGAGGAACTCCTTGCTTTCCAGAAGCTCAAGGGCTACCTGCCGCAGGTGCTTCTGGTGCACATGAACCCGAGGCAGGAAAAGGAGATAGAAACTGAGGTCAAGCAGTTATCCCGTGAGCTTGGCACGCCGATAACGCTGGCGTATGAAGGACTGGCAGTCCAGTTGTAAGGGAAGCGCTAAAAGAAGCTGATATGTCAGACAGTCCCAAATTCATCGTGGACAGCAACGTGGGCAAGCTGGCCAAGTGGCTGAGAATGCTGGGCTACGACGCCGTTTTCTTCGAGGGTGACGATGCCTACATGATAGACCGGGCCCTGAAAGAAAACCGGGTGATACTGACCCGGGACACCCAGGTCATGAAACGAGGCGTCATCACCCGCGGCCGACTCAAAGCCATCCTCATTGACAGCGACAGGCCGGAACCGCAGATACAGCAGGTGATTGAGTCACTGCACCTCGATTCTCAGTCGCGGCTGTTCACCATCTGTCTGGAGTGCAATTATCCTCTGGAGGAGAGGAGCAAGGAGGAAATCAAAGGCCGCGTGCCACCCTATGTTTTCCAGACGCAACAGCAGTACATGGAATGCCCCGTCTGCCACCGAATTTTCTGGCGGGGCACGCACTGGCAGGCTATGCTCCATAAACTGGAACGATTGACAAAGCGCCGCTGATAGTTCAAGATATTTTTGCAGTTTAACTATCCAGATTAACCAATACAGGAGGTCAGCCATGAGCGATAAAGACAAAAATTTACAGACCATTATAGACTGCGGCGTGGTGGCCATTGTCAGAGTCGGCAGCACTCAGGAAGCGGTGGACGTTTGTATGGCCGTTGCCAGGGGCGGTGTCAAACCCATCGAGGTTACCATGACCGTCCCCGGCGCCATCGATGCCATCAAGGAATTCAAGGGCGCGGTGAAAGAGCAGGTGCTGGTCGGTGCCGGCACCGTGCTTGACCCGGAAACGGCCCGTGCCTGTATTCTGGCCGGCGCCGAGTTCATCGTCAGCCCCACCCTGAACCTCGAGGTCATCGAGGTCTGCCGCCGCTACAGCAAAATTGTCATCCCCGGCACCTTTACCCCCACCGAGATACTCGCCGCCTGGGAGGCGGGCGCGGATATCGTCAAGGTGTTCCCGGCGTCGGTAGGCGGCCCCAGATACCTGAAGGACATATTGGGCCCGCTGCCGCAGGTAAAGCTGTGTCCCACCGGCGGCGTGAATCTGGAGACCACGCCGGAATTCATCAAGGCCGGTGCGGTGGCCGTGGCCGCCGGGACATCGCTGGTGGATAAGAAGGCGGTGAGCGAGAAAAACTGGGACTTTATCACGGAGACCGCCGGCAAATTCTGTGAAGCGGTGAGGCAGGCGAGGGAAAAATAAAGCAAAATAAAGGAGTTAAAAATGGCTGAAGTTGTTACCTTTGGCGAGACCATGGTGCGGCTTTCCCCGCCGGACTACCGGCGGCTGGAGCAGACCACCCTGCTTGATGTCAATGCCGGCGGCGCGGAGTGGAATGTGGCCGTTGACCTGAGCCGACTTGGCATCAGCACGGCCTGGGTCTCACGGCTGACGGACAACGCCCTGGGCCGGATGATACGCAACAAGGCCCGCGAGCATGGTGTGGACACCTCAAACATCGTCTGGACCAAGGGCGACCGCAACGGGATTTACTTCGTCGAGTTCGGGGCCACGCCCAGGCCAAGCAGCGTTCTCTACGACCGCGCCCACTCCGCCATCAGCCAGGTGAAGCCCGGCGAGATAAACTGGACGGAGGTCTTCAAGGGCGCCAGGTGGTTCCATACCAGCGGCATAACGCCGGCGCTCAGCCCCGGTGCCGCCCAGGTGACCGCTGAAGCGCTGCAGGCCGCCAAAAAAGCGGGCTGCCGGGTGAGCTATGACCTCAATTACCGCGCCCGGCTCTGGACGGAGGAAGAGGCCCGGAAATGTCAGGAACCGCTGATGGAGCACATCGATGTCCTCCTCTCCACCGAAGAAGACACCAGAAAGGTGCTCGGCATCACCGGCAAGGACTACCGTGAGGTTGCCCAGAAACTGGCAGACAGGTTCAAGTTTGAGGTGGTCTGCATCACCCTGCGCGAGGACATATCCGTGCTGAGAAATCGCTGGACGGCCATTGCCTACTCGGACGGCAAGATATACGATGACCGGACGTACGACGTGGAGATAGTGGACCGGGTCGGTGCCGGCGATTCCTACACCGCCGGGTTTATCTACGGCTACCTCACCGGCGACGTGGCCAAGGGAGTCAAGTACGGAAACGCTTACTCGGCCCTGAAGCACTCCATCCCCAGCGACATCAACTGGGCGACGCTGAGCGAAGTGGAAAACCTGCTCAAAGGCGGCGGCCTGCGCATCAGCCGCTAGCCTATCGCCGGCCGTTTGCAGGCATCGGCCTCATCGTTTTACAATAGGAGTAATGGCATATAATCATATGTTCCAGAAATTTGCCGCCAGCGATGACACCCTGCGGGTATATGAAGCTGACCGGCTTGTCTTCTCCTCCCGGAAAGACCGGCTGCTGCCCCTGATGGAGTACCTTGACCGCTTCGCCTCAGAGCATAAAGAGGTGGTTATCTTTGACAAGATTATCGGCAACGCCGCCGCCCTGCTGGCCATCAAGGCCGGGTGCCGGGAAGCGTTCAGCCCGCTCGGCAGTGAGTTTGCGGCACAGACGCTGGCAGAATACGGCATCGCCTATCATTTCACCAGAACCGTCCCCGCCATCCAGAGAGACGATGGCGAGGACATGTGCCCCATGGAAAAGCTATCCCTGGGCAAAGGGCCTGATGATTTCTACCAAGAAATGGTGGATATTATTAAGAAAGCCGCTAAAGGCTCTTGATTTGAATTGCAGATGAAATAGATTGGAGAAGGCTATGGAAAAGATCAGGCTGGGCAGAACTGAGATGATGGTGACCAAGCTCGGATTCGGAGGCATCCCCATCCAGAGGGTCTCCGAAGAGGAAGCGATTGCCGTGGTCCATAAGTGTCTGGAACTGGGCATCAACTACCTGGACACGGCCAACGGCTATACCACCAGCGAGGAGAGAATCGGCAAGGCAATCAAGGGAAAACGGAAGGGGCTTTTCCTGTCCACGAAATCGCTGGCGCGCAACCGGGAAGATGTAGAGAAACACCTCAAATTAAGTCTGGAGAGACTCGGGACAGACTACATAGACCTCTACCAGCTACACAATGTCAGCGATGCCAAAGCGCTGGAAACCGTAATCGACCCGAACGGGCCGCGCGCCGTGGTTGAAGACGCCAAGAGGGCCGGCCTGGTGAAGCACATCGGCATAACCTGTCACCAGATTGACATTGCCAAGGACGCGGTGAAGACTGACCTCTTTGAGACCGTCATGTTCCCCCTGAACTTCATGTCCTACGAGGGCAGAGATGAGCTGCTTTCTTTATGCCGGCAGCATGACGTCGGCTTCATCGCCATGAAACCGCTGGCCGGCGGCATGATTGATAATGCCGCCATCGCCGTCAAATACCTCCTCCAGTTTCCTGACGTCGTCCTTATCCCCGGCATTGAACGCGTGCCGGAAATAGAGGAAATCGCCCGCATCTTCAAGGGGCCAAAGGAGATGACGGCCGGGGAAAAGCAGGAGATGGAGCGCATCAGGCAGGAGCTCGGCACCAGATTCTGCCGCCGCTGCGATTACTGCCAGCCCTGCACGGCGGGGATACCCATCTCGGATATAATGTCGTTCCCCAACCTTGCCAAGCGTCTGCCACTGGTTCGCCTTTATACCGGCAAGTTCGCCGAGGCATTTGTCAAGGCGCTGGAGTGCACCGACTGCGGCGAGTGCGAGGAACGCTGTCCCTATAATCTGCCCATCCGGGAAATGATGCAGGAACATGTGAAAATGCACCAGGCGGGCAAGCTGGAATACGAGAAGCAGCTCGCTTCACGCTGATGGCACAAAATGTGGAGAGGTATAGGAGATATAGAGAGCAGTAAAGCGCTTTCTTTGCCTGCCCTCTCTTGACCGTGCCCCCCGATATTGCTACACTTCACATAAGCAGCGTACTGGAATTCTGGTCATGAAAATCGTCAGCAGCGAGCAGATGCGGCAGATAGACCGGGAATGCATTCGCCGGGGCACGCCCGGACACGTGCTGATGGAGAATGCCGGCCGCGCCATCGCCGAGGAAGTCAGGCGAACCCTGGAGCCGATAGAGCAAAAACAATTCCTGATTCTGGTCGGTCCGGGCAATAACGGCGGGGATGGACTGGTGGCCGCCCGCTACCTGCACGACTGGGGGGCTCAGGCGAGCGTCTATCTGTGCAGCCAGCGACCTGAAGATGACGCCAACCTTGAGCTGGTGCAGCAGCGAAGCATGCCCTGCCTTGACGCGGCCCAGGACAAAGACCTCTCCCGGTTCAGTGACCTGCTGGCATCAGCCGACGGCGTGGTTGATGCGCTTTTCGGCACCGGCAGGGCACGCCCCATTCAGGGGGTTTTCGCGCAGGTTCTGGACAGGGTAAATCAGTTGCGAAAGAAAAATCCGGCGCTGGTGCTCATTGCCGTTGACCTGCCCTCCGGACTCAACGCCGACACCGGAGAAGTGGACCCGGTCTGCCCCTTCGCTGATTATACCGTTACCCTGGCCCTTCCCAAGCTCGGACTTTTCCGCTTCCCCGGTGCCGAGAGGGTGGGCATATTGAGCATAGCGGACATCGGCATTCCTGCTGAACTAGCCGATGATATTGCCCTTGAATTAATCACCGACGAATGGGCAAGAGACGCGCTCCCCAAGCGCCCTCTCGACGCCAACAAGGGGACTTTCGGGCGGGTGCTGGCCGTTGCCGGTTCAGTAAATTACATCGGGGCGGCTTACCTGGCCTGCAGTGGTGCTCTCCGCGCCGGCGCCGGTCTGGTGACCCTGGCCACGGCATCGAGCCTGCAGCCGGTTCTGGCCGCCAAGCTGACGGAGACAACCTACCTCCCACTGCCCGAAGCAGAGGCAGGCATAATTTCCGGGGAGGCCGCCGAAATCATTAACCGGAATCTGAAATCTTACGATGTTATGCTGCTTGGCTGCGGGCTGGGGCAGAGCAGGCCGGTGAGTGAATTCATCCCGTCTCTGCTCTTCCAGAAAAACCTGCCCCGGCTCGTCCTTGATGCCGACGCGCTCAATACACTGGCCCAAATACCCGACTGGTGGCAGAAGCTCACCGGCGATGCCATACTGACGCCACATCCCGGTGAGATGTCACGATTGAGCAATCTCGCCGTCGCCGAGATACAGTCGGACCGAATGGGTATTGCCCGGAAGTACGCCCGGGAATGGCGAAAAACGATAGTCCTCAAAGGCGCCTTCACCGTTATCGCCGCACCGGACGGTGGCTGCCGGGTCAGCCCTTTCGCCAATCCGGGGCTGGCGTCGGGGGGAACCGGCGATGTGCTCACCGGCGCCATCGCCGGCCTTCTGGCACAGGGCCTCTCCCTTTTCGATGCGGCGGCACTCGGTGCTTACCTGCACGGCAAAGCCGCTGAAATAGTCAAAGACAGCCTGGGAGATACCGGCATGCTCGCTTCCGACCTGCTGCCGGTTCTGCCGACGGTTATTAAACAGTTGCGGGAAACGGCTAAAAACAGATAGCCACAATGTTGTAGAATATACATACGATGCTGCTCGCAATTGATATTGGCAACACGGAAATCACCCTCGGCGTCTTTGAGGGGGAAGAGCTTCGGGCGACCTGGCATCTGGCCACCCGGATTCACCGCGTGGCTGACGAATACGCTGCCCTGATGATGAACCTGCTCCAGCACCAGAATATGAAGCTGCAAGACATCAAGGAGATCGCCATTTGCTGCGTGGTGCCCCCGCTGCTCGCCGCCTTTGTGGATATGTGCCGGCGGTACTTCAGTGTGACACCCCTCGTGGTCGGTGCCGGCGTAAAGACCGGCGTGCGCATCCGCATGGACAATCCCCGTGAGGTCGGCGCCGACCGCATCGTCAATGCCGCCGCCGCCCACCACCTCTATGGTGGACCGGTCATCATCACCGACTTTGGCACCGCCACCACCTTTGATGTCGTCTCCAAAGACGGCGACTATCTGGGCGGCGCCATCGCGCCGGGCGTTGGCATCGCCGCCGAGTCGTTGTTCATACGCGCCGCCATGCTGCCAAGGGTGGAACTGGTACACCCCAGGCATGTCATCGGCAGCAATACCACCTCCGCGATGCAGTCGGGTATAATATACGGCTACATCGGACTGGTCGAGGGTATAGTGTCGCGGATTCAGCAGGAGCTGGGCGAAAAAACAAAGGTGGTCGCCACCGGGGGCTATGCCGAGCTCATCGCCAATGAGACGAGCGTCATCGACACGGTGAACCCCGATATCACGCTTATCGGATTGAGATTGATTTATGATATGAATCAGCCCTGATTTCGCTGCCGGCTTGTTGCCGGGGAGGCATTATGTTAAATGATAAAAATATAGTACTGGGCGTAACCGGAGGAATCGCCGTCTACAAGGCGGCCGACCTGGCGAGCAAATTGACGCAGGATGGCGCCAGAGTTCAGGTGGTCATGACCGAGGCGGCCACCAGATTTGTGTCGCCGCTGACCTTTCGCACCCTGACGCACACCACAGTGATAACCGACATGTTCACATCACCCATTGAATACGGTGTGACGCACATAACCATAGCAGAAGCAGCTGATATTATTGTTATTGCGCCAGCCACGGCCAATACCATCGCCAAGCTCGCCGCCGGCATGGTGGACAATATGCTGACCGGCATCGTGCTGGTGGCCAAAGTGCCGGTTATCATCGCGCCGGCGATGAACGTGAACATGTGGGCGAACGCCATTACCCAGGAAAATGTGAGTAAACTGAAATCAAGAGGCTTCGTTATCGTTGAACCGGGGTACGGCCGCCTCGCTTCCGGCAAGATGGGGCAGGGTCGTCTGGCCGATATGGAGGTCATTATTGGCACCATAAAACAGGTTCTGGGCCAAAAGGGAGACCTGGCCGACAGACGCATCGTGGTCACCGCCGGCGGCACCCAGGAGCCAGTTGACCCGGTGCGGCATATCGGCAACCGCTCATCGGGTAAGATGGGCCTTGCCGTGGCGGAGGCGGCGCGGGATAGAGGCGCCGGGGTAACGCTGATTTCCGCCCCCACCTCCCTGCCCGACCCAACAGGTATCACGGTCGTTCACGTCCAGACCGCCCGCCAGATGAAAGAAGCAGTGGAAAAGGCGGTAAAAAAAGCCGACGCCCTGATTATGGCCGCCGCCGTTGCTGATTACCGACCAAAGAGCGAGTCCAGGTCAAAAATCAAGAAAGATGCCGACACCCTGAACCTTGAGCTGGTCAGGACGCCTGACATCCTGACCGAAGTTCAGGGTGATTTTATAAAGGTCGGCTTCGCCGCCGAAAGCGAGGACGTGGTCGCCAACGCCAGAAAGAAGCTGAATAAGAAAACCCTCGATTTAATCGCGGCCAACGACATCACCAGTGCCGACAGCGGCTTCGGCACGGACACTAACAAAGTAACCCTTATTGATAAAAAAGGTGACGCAGAAAACCTGCCTCTCCTGAGCAAGAGAGAGGTAGCGGAGAAAATACTGGACAGGGTGGTGGGGCTACTTAGAGAATAAGAAACAGGATTACGGGATTTGTTCAAAAGTAACTTTGCTCGCATTGCAGAAAATACCGCTAAATATTACCTTGAGTTAAAAACCAACTACGGCGATAGGTTTAGCGATGAAACTTCTTTGTTGGCTACCGCTGGTGTCTTGGACGCACAAAACTACGTCTTTGCAGAGCAGTCGTTAGATACAGGCAGAATAATCGATATGGCAAAGAAGGCATTATCGCAAGAAGGAAAAGAACTCAATGAATATAAAAAAGCGAAAGTACAGGCGACAATGTCATCATTTGATAGTCTTGTGAAGTATCTCAGTGAAGAGGACGAGTTGGAGCAAGACCCGTTATTTAACTTCGTATTCAACCTCGAAGTTGCGATATTCTCAGTAGACAATCCTTATTTCTCAAGTTCCGATATAGAATTAGCATGTTTTAAAAAGGCAAATACAATATCAAATGCTGTTCGGAAAGCGCGAGGAAAATACAAAGGTGAAGCAGTATTCGCTTCGGTAACTACTCACTTCATGAAAAGTCCTGAATTTAAGCCAACGAGAAGACTTCTTGGCATAGCTGATTAATAAGAAATCGTGGAAAGAGATTATGAAAACGGTAGTTATCTATTGCAGATTATCTAGAGACATCAGGTAAGCCAAAGGTTAAGCACTCAGGGCCACAAAGGATAGTGTGATATGCAAAACAAAAATTTCATGGATGCTAAAGGAGTTTATGAAGCATATGACCGATGGATTAATGGTCCTACACCATTTGAAAACCAATATTTTGTCAGAGAAAGATTCTACAGTTTTGTAATAATGTGTGTTAAATACGTAAAAGAAGTCAGATTCGTCACAAAACAAGAAGCTTGGAAAAGTATTGACATGGACATATTAAAAGAACATTTATACGCTGATTTGAGCAAGACGAATATCACTGGGTGGGAAGACAGGATATACGAAACATTAATACGATTTGAGACGTTACTGGAATATGAAAAAACACGATATTCACACGGGTTAAAGTGAAAACCGCAGCTATATATTTTAGAGTTGCCAACCAAGTAGGAAGAAGAATTAATTATGGCACAAGAACAAAATACTAAACACGAAATGCCCAGGGCTTATGAGCCGGGTAAAGTCGAGCAGAAGTGGTACCGGTTCTGGCTGGACAGGGGCTATTTCAGTCCGGAAATGAACCCTGACAGGAAGCCTTTTGTTATCATCATGCCCCCACCCAACGTCACCGGCGAGCTGCACCTGGGCCATGCGCTGACCGCAACCATGGAGGATATCTTGACCCGCTGGCACCGCATGAAGGGCGAGCCGACGCTCTGGCTGCCCGGCGTCGACCATGCCGGCATCGCGGCGCAGGTGGTGGTGGAGAAGGCACTGGCCGCCGAGGGAATAAACCGGCACGAGCTGGGCCGGGAAAAGTTCCTGGAAAGGATGTGGCAGTGGGCCGATAGCTGCCGCGGCGCTATCTCAAAACAGCACCAGCGACTTGGTATCTCCTGCGACTGGGACCGTGAGGTGTTCACGCTGGATGACGGGCCGAGCCGGGCGGTGCGCACCGCCTTTGTCCGCCTCTACGAGAGGGGACTTATTTACCGCGGCGAGCGCATCATCAACTGGTGTCCCCGCTGCACCACCGCCCTCTCCGACCTTGAAGTGGAGCACAAGGATATTGGCGGGCACCTGTACTATGTCCGCTACCCACTCGCCGATAATGCTAAAGAGTTTATCACCGTGGCCACCACCCGTCCCGAAACGATACTGGGCGACACAGCGGTGGCGGTCAACCCGAAAGACAAACGGTTTAAAAATATGGTTGGCAAAAACGCAATCTTGCCCGCAGTGAATCGGGTAATCCCCATCATCGCCGACGAGGCGGTTGACCCCAGGTTCGGCACCGGCGCGGTGAAAATCACCCCGTCGCACGACCCGGTGGACTTTGAGGTATCCCAGCGCCACGACCTGCCCCTGGTCAACATCCTGAACGATGACGCCACCATGAACCAGAATGCCGGGCCTTACGAGGGGATGGACCGCTTCGCCTGCCGGAAAGCGATTATAGAGGACCTGGAGAAAGCAGGGCTTTTCATCAAGGTCGAGCCGCATTCCCACGCCGTGGGGCACTGCATCCGCTGCCAGACCGTGATTGAGCCCATCGCCAGCCTGCAGTGGTTTGTCAGCGCCGAACCGCTGGCCAAACCGGCCATTGAGGCGGTAACCAGCGGGCGGATAAACATCGTTCCCCAGCGCTTCACCAAGGTCTATCTCAACTGGATGGAGAACATACGAGACTGGTGCATCAGCCGCCAGCTTTGGTGGGGGCACCGCATCCCGGTATGGTACTGTCAGGACTGCGGCGAGCTCACCGTTTCCGTGGCCGACCCCGCCGCCTGCCAGAAGTGCGGTTCGACCCGGCTGGAGCAGGACCCCGATGTCCTGGATACCTGGTTCAGCTCCGCACTGTGGACCCATTCCACGCTCGGCTGGCCGGATGACACCGAAGACCTCCGCTACTTCTACCCGACGTCAGTCATGGAGACCGGCTACGATATCCTCTTCTTCTGGGTGGCCCGCATGATTATGATGGGCATTGCCGACTGCGATGACATTCCCTTCCATACCATCTTTCTGCACGGCCTCATCCGCGACGAGAAGGGCGAGAAGATGAGCAAGGTCAGGGGCAACGTGCTCAACCCCATTGACACTCTTGAGCAGTACGGCACCGATGCCCTGCGCTTTGCCCTCTCCACCGGCACCGCTCCCGGCAATGATATCAAGCTGGCCTCATCCCGACTGGAAGCCGGACGCAACTTCGCCAATAAATTGTGGAACGCCGCCCGGTTTGTCATCCGCAGCATTGAACCCGGCATGACCGCTCTCGAAATCAGGCCGGACCGGCTGCCGCCTGAAGACCGCTGGATTCTGAGTCGGCTCAATCGCACCGTAGCCAGCGTGACCAGCCTGATAGGTGAATTCCAGCTCGGCGAGGCCCTGCGCCAGATACACGATTTTCTCTGGGGCGAGTACTGTGACTGGTACATTGAGTTCGCCAAAATCCGCCTCCGCCCGGGCACCGACCGGCCATCGCCGCTGCCGGTGCTGATTCATGTGCTTGAAACCTCGCTGCGGCTGCTCCATCCCTATATGCCCTTCGTCACCGAGGAGCTCTGGCAGGACCTGAAGCGCTCCCTGCCTGCCGACTGGCAAGCAGCCGAGTCCATCATGGTCGCCACCTATCCTGAGGCCGATAAAAAGGCGGTTGACCGGGAGGCGGAACGGGTTATGGACCCCATAATTGAAATCGTCCGCGCCATCCGCAATACCAGGGCCCATCACGGCGTGGAGAGCAACCGCTGGGTCGAGGCGCAGATTTTCGCCGGCAAGCTGACTCCGGCTATCGCACCCTATACCGAGACCATTCAGACTCTGGCACGGGCCAGGCCGGTCGCCTTCCTGAAGCAGCGCGATGAAGGTGCCTCAAGAGAGGAATCGCTGGTATCGGTTCTGAAGAAGGCCGAGGTCATCATCCCCATGTCCAGCATGTTCGACCTGGAAGCGGAAAAGACACGCCTGCAGAAAGAGATTGACCAGAGCCAGGCTGAGATGGACCGCCTGAAAGCTCGACTGGATAACCAGGAATTTTTAACCAAAGCGCCAAAATCGGTTATTGATAAGGAGCAGCAGAAACTGTACACTATAACTGACAAGCTGGAGCGACTGAAAGAGCAACTCAGCAAACTCTGAGGAGGTGGGTGATGTTCGAGAGAATTCTGGTCCCGCTGGACGGTTCCAAAGTCGGGGAAGCCGCTCTGGACCACGTGGAGAGGCTCATCGCCAAAATGGCGCCAGACGTAAAGACCGAGGTAGTCCTCTTTCAGGTATTGACCTCGATGGCCCACTACGTAATCGCTGGAGAGGCGAGCGTTCAGGTGCCCTATACGGATAAAGAGATAGCCTACATTACCAGAAAGGCGAAAGAATACCTGAACAAAGCCGGAGAATGCCTGAAAAACAAGGGGATAAACATCAAAACGAAAACGGCCACCGGCAAAGCGGGAGAGGAAATAGTTAAAGCGGCAGATGAGAGCAAGGCGGACCTTATCGCCATGTCAACTCATGGCAGGTCGGGACTCAGCCGGCTTACCTTTGGCAGCACCACCGACAAGGTCCTGCGTACGGCAAACGTGCCGGTACTTGTGGTGCGGGCACCCAAAGATACGGTAAATGCCTCGTGAACAAGGTGGCGCCATCAGCGCGGGCGCCCGGCGGATATGTCCTCAGCCGCCAGCACGCCGAAAATACCCCCGATGGCCCATTGCCGTCTCAGATATTCAAGCGCCTTCCTGGTATCGCTGGCCACCTTGGCACGCTCGCACTGCTCGATACGATATTTGAATAGCCAGTAGGCGAACTCCTTCATCCCGGTCAGCGTAATCGACCTCAACTGTGGATAACCTGCTTCCTTGCGGAAGCTTTTTAGCAATGCCTGCCGTGTCTCCCCGTATATTCGACGGTATGCCTCATTGCTGACATCGATATCGTTGTTGAAGCCGGATACCCGCCTTTCTTTGAGCACCTCCTCCTCGCCGGCCATTATCAGCGTCTGCTCCACGGTAACGCCGTAAAAGTAGTTCAGGTACTGGCGGTATTTGCTCTGTCCAATGAGCGCCTTGACCTCATCGGGGCTGAGTTTTATCGGCGGTCGGGCGTGGAAAAGGAGCGCTTCTTTCTCATCCACCGGCAGAAGGCCGTCAACCGTCTCGCAGAGACGTTCCGCCAGCAGCAGCCAGTCGAAGGCCTCCCCATCAATGAGGTACCGGTATATCCTGCCGTGATGGTTTTCCATTGCGGAGCTCCACATCCCCATCGCCTCCAGCAGGGCAACATACCAGTGCCGGCCGCCGGCAATCTCCTGTTCCAGGTGCCTGATGGCTTCCGCATCGCTGGCCAGAAGCGATTTTGAAGATGTCGCCTTTTCTGCTGAGCGTATCATCTTACTCTTTTCCCTGACCTGAGCCTGCCCTTTCCGGGAACTCGGCCTTCAGCCTTTCGTAGAAAGCCAGCTTCCCCGTGGTCACCAGCTCGGTAATTTTCTTGTTTATGGCCTCCCCCACCCCCGGTATTTCCTTGAGCTTCCCCTCCGCCACGAGCTCACCCACGTCCACCTCCAGCTCCTCAATGGCACGCGCCGCCTTCTCATAGGCACGTATCTTGAAGATATTGTCCTTCTTCAGCTTCAAAAGCTCGGCAATATCCATAAATACCTGAGCAATTTCAGAGTTAGTCATTTGGTTTACTTCTTATCTTTAGAGGAATTATACGGCCTTTTTCTTTCAAATAAGCGGTTTTGATGTACTTCTTGAGCTACTTGTATTTCTACAGGCATTTCGGTGTCTTCCGATAAAG
>Ga0315552_1000876_pt1 | contig 18548 bp, 13 predicted proteins | sample SalMarSW160170MG_2_FD_203102 | JGI IMG/M metagenome (GOLD analysis project Ga0315552, IMG submission 203102) | Salt marsh sediment microbial communities from the Plum Island Ecosystem LTER, Massachusetts, United States - Salt Marsh Sediment SW1601-70 ...
AAAAGGCCTCTCAGACGTCAAAGTATATGTAGAAAAAGAAACAACTTTGCCAAGGAATACAGGGAGTAATATTTCTTATTGCCGGTTTGCACGAATATAAATATTGATTTGAGATAGGGGAATCGAAAAATAATAAAAATATATCACAATAGTAACACAACCGTAACATGAAGTTGTTATAAAAATCCCCGGCGTCTTAAGCGATTCTGCTCGTACGAAAAATATTGTATCGGGTGGTATGAAGGGAGTTTGTTATGAAGAAGAAGAAAGAAGTAATTTTAATATTGTCCGCGATAGTATTTGTTGAGATTGTATGTATTGCCGGTATTTGTGCCCGCGATAGTAATCCGCAATTCAGTCCGAATGTCACGGTTCGTCAAGTAGAATCCCAGGCGGTTCTGTACACCGTCTATCGCGGGCATTACGAAGGTGTCGGCCCGGCTATCGATGAATTGTTAGAGCTGGCCGGGGAAAAACACCTGACTCCCATCGGGCCGATTTATACCGGTTATCTGAACAATCCTTTGCTTGTCTCCGGCGACCACTGGCTTATCGAGATACGGATGCCTGTTCCGATGGATGCTCTGGAATTCGCCGGGACGCTGGGTGAGATGACCGATGTCAAGCTCATGCCGGCTATGAAGGTTGTTTCTGCGGTCAAGCCTGAAGGGCAGCTTGATCCCGGGCCTGTAATACGCGGCCTGTATGCATTGATAAGTCAGCGAGGGTACCGCATTGCGGGCGGAATGTGGCAGAGCGTACTTTATAATGACGACTCGGAGGATTACTTGCATATAAGAACGGAGTTTATGATTCCGGTTTTATAATCCTCAAATGGGTATTATTTCCGTGATTGGTGTCACTACCCTGGAAGCGGTGCGGGAGCTTACATCCCCAGCATATCGAGCTGCCGGAACAGCCGTTCATAAGACCAGATCATAAGGTACATGCAAAGAATCGTAACTACGATAACAATCGCGGTCATAACCGCCTTGGTCAGAAGTTTGTATTTAGGATTCAGCCATACAAGCGGCAGGGCGAGCGGGCCGACGCACAGCAGTGCAATAATCACCGCCGGTGTGGCGTGATACCATTTTTTGCCGGCAGGCTTCGGACGGCCGCGGCCGAAACCGTCGAGAAATTCGCCGCAGTAACGGCACTTAATGGCTTCTGCCTGTATCTGTTCGGCACAAAAGGGGCATTTCTTCATGCCCGGCGCCTGATTTGCGGCAGTTTTATTTGGTTCCTGCGATATTTTGTCGGAGGAACAACATATTCCCGGATCTATAGCCATATTATTGGTATCGGCATTTCAGCATGGTATCTTTAACAGCTATGTTGGTTAGCCGATACGCGATTTTTTATACTTGCAATAAGCGGCACTTGTCCGTTCCGCTGAGTTGACGGTCCAGCTAAATATTTCAATCGGCGGCATATCGGGAGAGCCGTTCGAAATCATTCGATGGGCTGCCCGGTAACCTGGACGTCGTCTATGTTCCAGCCGGCGTATGTCACTGTCTCGTCCGTCGGGCCGATACCCCAGCGGATATAAACCTCCGGCTGTCCGTCCGCGACGGCGGAGGGAACTGCGTACTCCATAAGTTGCCATGAATTATCCGAGATGTGAGAATAGGTGACCGTCCATATATCCACCCAGTTCGTACCGTCGTTCGATGCCTGAATATTGGCCTGATCAAAGGGCGATTCGACGCCGAGCCATCGCCGGAAACCAAGCCAGATGTTCGTATATCCCTCGCAGTTAATCGGTCCGAGCATTGCGTATAGTGTCGTCTCCATGGAATTGTCGTAATCGCCGTTAAGGTTGTATCCTATTACGTTTTCACCTGTGAAACCGGAATTAGGATCACCATTCCACGAGCCCTGCCCTGTTGGTACTCCCCATGCCCATCCTTCGTCGAGAAGCCAATTAGGATCGACCGACATGTCGGTATAGTAGATTGCGTCTGGCACAACAGTAACTGATATACTCCGGCTGGACTGCTGGACACCATTCGTAACCATGAAAGAAAATGCATAAGTATTAAAAACCTGATCGGCGGCCGGTTTCCAGTAAACAGTAAAGCTGTTCGCATCATAATAAGCCCCTTCGGGTAAATTACCAACAAAGAAATGAAGGGGAAGATTCGTGGGATTGGAAGCACTGAATGTCAGTTCGAGTATTTGTCCCGGCTTAATCTCATTCGGTGCGTCTATGAAATGCAGTTCAGGTCCCCCAACGGTCCAACCGGAACATTGAGGATCATGCCTGTACACGCCCCAGTCGATAGTATTGGGATCATACCTGCCCGGCAGGTCGATCACGTGAAACCGGTAATCGTAACCGGCGACCATCAGCTCGATGTCACCATCCTGATCCAGGTCTCCCATAGACGGAATGCAGCCCAGCTCGGTCCACAGATCCAGCATAGGAAATCCGGGTGTTGTTGAACCGTCCGCCTCCCAGGCGATAATCGGCTCGCCGGGCATGCCGACAACCAGCTCTTTTTGTCCGTCTCCGTCGATGTCACCGATCAAAGGCGGACTATCGTAAGGATTTCCCAGAACGGTCTTGGGAAACCCGGCGTCCAACATCTGTTTACCCTGATGGTCAAACGCATGAACGAGGCTCAATGTAAAATCATCGGCATCGACGTTGCTTATGACATAAACCTCGGAAAGACCATCACCGTCAACATCTCCCGTACATAATGTCCCCGACTGGCCCAACGACTCAGAAAGTCTCGTATTCCAGAGAGTGCTGCCGTCCATATGAACCGCCTGGACACTATCTTCCGTGCAGAAAACCAGCTCGAACGTACCGTCGGCATCCAGGTCGGTAACGGCTGTTCCCTTCCTGCTGCCTCCTCTCCATCTCCGAATCCGCTGTCCCTGATTATCCAGGATATAGGTGTAAATACTGCTCATCCCGGGGCCATATCCGCACAGGGCAATCTCAATATTACCATCCTGGTCGAAATCGGCCACAGTCACAGAGCCTTCCGAGGTATAGCGCCGCTGCCAAAGGAACGAGCCGTCGCCCTGAATGGCATACAATCCGTCCGTATCGCTCGATTCTACATCCAGGACAACGATAATCTCGCTGTCACCGTCACCGTCCAGGTCGGCAAGCACAGGATTTGTGGTAATCTCACCGTTCCAGCCACCTATAAATAACGGCCAGTCACCGTCTACAACCTGCCCGTTCTCGACATGCCATGCAGAGACAGCCCCATCGTATTCATGGGTTCCGATTATCTCAAAGTCTCCGTCACCATCAATATCTCCCACGGCACAACGGGGAGGATCCCAGGCATCGAACAGACCCTGGGGCCAGCCGGGAAGCGGAGTTCCATCTTCATCCCAAATCGCCACCATACCTGTTGTCCACCAGTCTTCAAACAACATGTAAGGCTGGATAATCTCATTTCGACCGTCGCCATCAACATCCATACAAATCGAACCGCCGTAATACATATTTATTGTATCCGATGTCAGGTCAACTTCCTCCGGCTTCGGCCAGGAGCTTTGCTCTGCCGCTATATTGATACCGAAGACCTTTCGATCCGTGTGAGTATATCCAACCGAAGTTACACTCAGCCGCAAATCGAGCGTGCTTGAACCGGGATCGTCCAGAGTTAGACGCACAAGACCGTTGGGATCGGTCGGAGCGTTGCCGTCTGCTATCAGGATCCAGTTATTCGAGTTGTATTGTGAATATTCGAGCCGATAAGTATCTCCGTGAACAAATGCAACGACCGAAACGCTGTTGACTTCCGGATCGAAAGTCTGCGCCTGTCTCGGCTCGATAATCTCCCCCAGCGGGTACCTTGTATCGGCTCCGAGCAGGGCCTGATATGCATTTACGCGTCCTGTGCCTATGTAGCATTCATCCGGATTAGCCAATCCATAATAAATTGGATCCGTAGTATTTTCGAGGATCGCCCTTAATTCCATATTTGTCAGCTCAGGCCGATACGAAAGCACCAATGCACCAACGGCTCCGACATAGGGAGCGGAAAACGAAGTACCGGCGGTTGAAATATATTCGCCGCCCAGGTCGGTAGTGACAATATCCGTACCGGGAGCGGAGATATCCACCCAGGGCCCGAAACTGCTGTGCCCGGTTTTCATATCTTCACCGTTCGTGGAGGCAACCGCCATGACGTTATAGTATGCCGCCGGATAGGTGACTTTAGCCGTATCGGCGTTGCCGGCGCTGCCTGTCAGCAGAACATTACCGGCAAAAGCATTGTCAATCGCCTCATTGACGATTGGATCACCCTCAGGACCAAAATCGTCGCCGCCGAAACTCATATTCAGGATTCGGGCTCCGTTTGCCGTGGCATAATCCAGGCCTTCGGCCACTTCGGCCGATGTGATATAAAGACTAATACGCAGGGCCATAATACTGCACTGCCAGTTGATACCGGCAACTCCTTCGCCGTTATTACCCACTGCAGCGATGACTCCGGCCACCATCGTCTCGTGACCCTCTATACCATACCAGTCGGTTTCCGGAATGACCTGGTTGTTAGAACTTTCAAAATTCCAGCCATATATGTCGTCGATATAACCGTTCTGGTCGTCATCCTCGCCGTTGTCGGGAATTTCATCCTGATTAATCCAGATATTATCTTTCAGGTCGGGATGATTCACATCCACACCCGTACCCAATACGGCGACCACAACATCGTGACTTCCGGTAGAAATGTCCCATGCATCCGTCATTTGAATCAATTGATGTGCGTACTGATCGGGATATTCCGGATCGTTAGGTTCGGCGCAGCTCTTGTAGATGTAGTTGGGCTGGGCGTATTCCACGTCGGGATCGTCTTTAAGCCGGGAACAGATGGCCCGGACACTTTCCTCGGTCCTCAATAAGTAAAACCGTGACAGCTCGATATTCCTCGAACACCGCATGGAAGCAGCGGCTACCTGTCGCTCCAGACGCCGGTGGAGGCCCTTAAACACAGGACCATCTTCCTGCAGTCCGTATTTGGTTTGCAGACGAAGCAAAGCAGCTTTGTCCCTTGCTGCGGGATTGGCCATTGCAGAAAGAGAAGCTCCGCCGGTTTGATTATCTTTTAGTTTTACGATAACATCGCCGGTTACGTATCCGGGTTTGGGGACGGCAGAGGATTCGGTGTTTGGATCTGCCTGTGCAGTGATACCTTTTAACCGGGACGAAAGCATAGCTTTCGATGTTCCGGCATGTACAACTTGTATGGAAGCGACTGCAATCAGTAATCCCGCTGTTAAAATTAGCCAAGTTTTTTTGGTGATGTTGATGCTCATTTTTCTTTCCTCTTTTTGTCTTATGTCTCTAATTTTTATAAACCTTCTGCGGAGCAGTGTCTTCGGGGCATTCATAGGGCATTGGCAGGGAAGACACTTAGTATGGCATATTATTCACACTCCTCAGGAATCAATCTGCTTTTATGCGGATTATTATCTTTATGCTAATAATCTTGATTTGGAAAGTCAACAAAAAAATAGCTGTTTTTCGCTTCAAAAGTGATAAACAGTTACTTTCAGGCTATTTGAAAAACCGGATAGCGGGACAATCCCCGCGGATGAGAGGATTTATGAAAAAAATATTACATTTTTACGTTTTGGCGACAAATGAAAAGCTCTTCAATATAAGCTTTATATTAGAACCCATCCCAAAACCTCTTTCGACTGCGACCGGCTGCAAAGTTCGTGGATCTGCGTTGTCGGCAAAAAAGGTTCTCGACGTACTTCAGTACGCCTCCGAGCCTTTTCAGCCTCCGGCCTTGACCACAAACTTTTCGCTCGATCTCGACATAAAACAGGTTTTGGGATGAATTCTAGAAAAGTTCGTTACTTTCCCGGCCTTTACTGCCTTGAATCTATAGAGACATGTATATAATTAACATGGAAATGCGAAAGGAGTATAAAATGAAAACGATAATATCAATCATATTTTTGGCATTTCTGGCAATCTCTCTTTCCGGCTGTACTATAGTTAATGAGCGCTACCGTCACAGGCATGCGTGTAACGAAGTAATTGTAACCTCGCGACATATGCCCGTTCGACCGGTTCCCCGACCATATCCCAAAGTTACGCACCACAGGCCAAGACGTGACCGTTCGGGGTCCGAACATATGCACCCATGAGTATGCCTGTGCTGAATATATCAAAGTAAAAAATACGGTCCGGGGCCATCTATCGTATGACTGAATTCTGTGCCGTTCGGAAAGATCCACACTGGGATGCGGGCACTTTTCTGTACTTCTTCTCTTGATTTCACTTATTAATGTTTAACGCTTTCTTATTGCTTTATCCGGCAATCCCGAACATAATATTCTAAGTTTATGTGGATGTTGAATGTATATGATATACGCCGTCATTCTTCAACGAAAACATGGATTTGTTATAAAAGAGGATACAAATGGGAAAGAGATTAACACTAATTATTTTTAGTATGATATTTGTTTCGCTTAATAGTACATCGGCGCAGAACAACAATGTATTCAATAATCCGATCTTGGCGGGATTTTACCCCGATCCGAGCATCTGCCGGGTCGGAAGTGATTATTATTTGGTCAACTCGACATTTTCATATTTTCCAGGTATTCCCGTTTTTCATAGCAAGTACTTGGTAAGCTGGAAACAGATAGGCAATGTTATGGACAGACTGGAGCAATTAGACTTAAACGGTCGTGGGGTATCCGAGGGAATTTTTGCCCCGGCAATAAGATATAATAACGGCGTTTATTATGTTACATGTACCTTTGTCGGCGGGGGAGGAAATTTCGTAGTCACCTCAAAAAATCCAGAGGGGCCATGGTCCGACCCGGCCTGGATTCCACAGGTAAACGGAATTGATCCGTCGATGTTCTTCGACGATAACGGTAAGGCGTATATTATTTATAACAGTATCCCTCCTGATAATAAGTCACTATACAACGGCCACAGAACAATAAGAATGTATGAATTCGACATTGAAGCTCTTAAAGTCACGGGAAAAGAATATATACTCGTCAACGGCGGGACGGATATCAGCAAAAAACCTGTTTGGATAGAGGGGCCTCATATTTTTGAAAAAGACGGGTATTATTATTTAATCGCCGCCGAGGGTGGAACCGCAGAAAACCATTCTGAGGTTGTTTTCAGGAGTAAAGAAGTCACCGGCCCATATGTTCCGTATGAAAAGAATCCGATTTTAACCCAGAGGAATTTGGATCCGGCAAGAAAATTCCCCATAACTTGTACGGGGCACGCGGATTTCGTACAAACTGAGAATGGCGATTGGTGGGCCGTGTTTTTAGGATGTAGGCCTTACGAACCTTGCGATAAAGGTTATTACAATACCGGCAGAGAGACCTTTTTAGCGCCGGTTCAGTGGATCGACGGCTGGCCGGTTATCGATCCCAACCATGAAGAAGTCCAATATCAATATCCTGTGCCGATTCAATCATCTGCTGAGAGTATGGATATTCCTCTTAATGGGAATTTTATTCTTAAAGACGATTTTGACAGGGAGAAACTAAACTATAACTGGGTGTTCCTGAGAAGTCCGCATCAAAAGTGGTATAGTTTAACAGAAAGAGAAGGTTGCTTGGCCCTGCAATTGCGGCCGGAAACCTGTTCGGAAAAAGTTTATCCGAGTTTCCTGGGGCATCGGCAACAACATGCACAAGGTTACGCCGCTGTTGCACTTGAATTTGTACCGAAAGCGGAAAATGAAAAAGCTGGAATATTGGTTTTCCAGAACGAGAATCATTTCTATTTATTGTGTCAATCGCTGGAGGGCGGGGAATTAGCCGTTGAGCTTTATAAATCGACCGATGGTGATAATTCACAGATGCGGTTATTGGCTTCTGAAAAACTCGCGGATGTCCCGGATGATAAAGATTTGTTTCTGAAAATAGAAGCGCATGGAAATACGTATTCGTTCTTATATGCAGTTAATTGGGATAAATGGGAGATGTTCAAAGAAGATGTCGATGCAACGTTTTTGAGTACGAAAAAAGCAGGGGGATTTGTCGGGTGTATGTATGCACTTTATGCAACTTCGCTGGGCAAGCCGACTGAAAATACGGCTTATTTTGACTGGTTCGAGTATTCTGGAGATGATGAAGTTTATAAATAAAGTCGTGTGTGGGGATGCTTGACCGAAGGAAGTGGTAGGTTTGAAAATCTTATTATTTTTTTACGGAAAAACCATGAATAAGCGCAAATTGTCTATGAAAAGTAAATTGCCGACGTTCTTTTTTTTAAGTGTAATAACCTGCCTTTTTATACAAGGATGCAGTCGGGTTTATCACGGTAATAACGAGCTAAAACTTAATGAAAGCGAATACTTTGGTGCTCGCGGATTGAATGTACTGGTTTTTAATAACTGGTATGATGGTTATTTCGGCGATGCCAAAATCACGGGTATTGAAATTATTCATCACGAAGTGCGCACGGCGACCAATGGAGATGTCAGGCTCAATCCGACACCCGGACAATGGGACCCCATACCTCGTTTCGTAAAACGCAATGTCAAACAGGAAGAAGATTGCGTGGAAATATTTTTGTCATATCCCGATTATGAATTTGATTATATGATTGAAGCTAAGGCTTGCGACGGGGGGATACGTCTGAGTGTCAATCTTGAGGAGCCGCTGCCTCGGGAGCTTGTTGGTCGAGCGGGTTTTAATCTCGAATTCCTTCCGGCGGCGTATTTTGAAAAGGCCTTTCTGATGGATGGTCACGGCGGCGTGTTCCCGCTTTATCCGAGCGGCCCTATGGCTGTGGAAGCCTCCGGTACGGTGGAACCGCAACCCATTGCAACAGGTAAGACCCTTGTCCTGGCGCCGGAGGACCCTGCCAGGCGTGTGACAATAAAAACAGAAGATAACGAGCTTTTATTGTTTGACGGGCGTAACCAGGCCCAGAACGGCTGGTATGTAGTGCGCAGCGTGATTCCCGAAGGTAAAACCGGCAGGGTGATCGAGTGGTTTCTTAGTGCAAATACGATTACTGATTGGATTCGCCCGCCGATGATCGCCCATTCGCAGGTTGGTTATCATCCCAAGCAGGAAAAAGTTGCAGTTATAGAGCTTGATAAAAACGATACCTCGTTGAAAACAGCCCGCCTGCTGAAAGTCACTGGGGACGGCCGATATGTCGAATGCTACAAGGGCCGGGTGGTGACATGGGGCGACTATCTGAGATATCATTATGTGACGTTCGATTTTTCCGGCGTAAAAGAGAGCGGTTTATATGTGATTGAATATGGTGATGTACGTACGAAAGCGTTCCGGATTGCCAAGGATGTTTACCAGAACGCTTGGCACCCGACGCTGGATGTGTATTTCCCGGTGCAAATGGACCACATGTTCGTAAATGAGGCCTATCGCGTTTGGCACGGCGCCGCTCATCTTGATGATGCGCTTCAGGCGCCGGTGGACCACGAACATTTCGATTTGTATGCTCAGGGTCCGACAACAGATACCCCTTTTAAGCCGGGCGAGCATATTCCCGGATTGAACGTCGGCGGCTGGTTCGATGCGGGTGATTATGACATTCGCACCCAGACGCAGTATTATGTCGTGTCCAATCTGGTTCAGACGTGGGAGACATTCAGGCCCGAAAGAGACGAGACAACCATCGACCAGAAAAAACGATATGTTGATATCCATCACCCCGATGGTGTGCCCGATTTACTCCAGCAGATAGAACACGGCACGCTGGGGCTGATAGCTCAGCACAGGGCCGTAGGTCACGCTGTTAACGGAATAATTGTCCCCGACCTGTCACAATATACACATCTCGGCGATGCGCTTACTATGACGGATAACCTGATTTACGATCCTAACCTGGGCGAAGGCGAATCGGACGGATTCAAAAGCGGTACTTTCGATGACAGATGGGCGTTTACCAATAAATCGAGCTCGTTGAATTACGGTTCGATTGCGGCCTTAGCAGCGGCAAGCCGTGCGCTGCGAGGATACAATGACAAACTTGCGGAAGAATGCCTGGAGACCGCTAAAAAAGTATGGGACGATGAGCACAGTCATGAGCCGAACGTGTATCGACACGGCAATACGACCGGCGGGCGATTGAGAGGGGAGGAATTCAATGCAGCCGTTGAACTTTTAATTTGTACAAAGGAAGATAAATATGCCGAGAGAATCAATGAGCTTTGGCCGGGTATGGAAAGGGGATTTGCTTTTAATGCGGCCCCGGCCGTGCGTGCCATGCCTTATATGGATGAATCGTTCGCAGAAAAAATCGAACCGCTGGTAAGGAACTATCGGGAGATGCTCGATAAGCTTTCGCAGGACAATCCTTTCGGTGTCAGAATGCCTATGGGCGGCTGGGGCGGAGCTGGCAGGGCCATTGGTTCTGCAATGACTAATTATATCCTGTACAAGGCTTTTCCTGATATTATTGACCCTGAAGATGTTTTCAGGGGATTGAATTTCGTTTACGGCTGTCACCCCGGCTCCGATATTTCGTTCGTTTCGGGAGTGGGGACACACTCGAAACGAGTGGCATACGGAAACAACCGGGCGGATTATTCGTTTATTGCCGGCGGTATCGTTCCGGGGATTGTTGTTATCAAACCTGATTTTCCTGAAAACAAGGAAGACTGGCCGTTTTTCTGGGGAGAGAACGAATACGTAATCAGTGTGGGCTCCAGTTATATATATCTGGTCAACGCGGTCAACGATTTATTGAACGAGGCTGAATAAAGGGGATCTCAAAGATTGTTGAAAATAGTAATTTGGGATTCTATTTATTGTCATAGAGTACTGTCTTTTTCTGCAATCTAAAATAAACAGAATTAAAAAAACCTTCAACGTAACCATTAAAACTGTAGTGATTGGTTGCGAGCCAAAAAAAAAACAAAAGCTTCGTTGCATATCACAGTTTTGTTTGTTATTATTACACTTCTTAATAAGCTTAAGGTTTTTTAGGAGAACAGCAGCTATGTCGATTTCCGCTGAAAAGACAACAGAGCTGGAAAAAATAGCGAGAAAACTGCGTTATGATATCGTAATGATGATTGGGGCGGGCAAGCCCGGCCACCTCGGCGGCTCGTGTTCGATAGCCGATATTATTGCGGTGCTGTACTTTCACAAGATGCGCCATGACCCCCAAAAACCGAAATGGCCTGACAGGGACAGGCTGTTGCTCAGCAAAGGCCATGCAGCACTGGCACAATATGCAGCATTGGCAAGATGCGGGTATTTCCCGGAAAAAGAATTAAGCACACTAAAAGAACTCGGCACGATGCTCCAGGGACATCCTGAGATGTTAAGATTGTCGGGGATCGAAGCAAACACCGGCTCGCTCGGACAGGGGCTAAGCGTTGCCTGCGGAATGGCATTGGCGGGAAAACTCGATAAAAAGGATTACACGGTTTACTGCATACTGGGCGACGGAGAGATTGCCGAGGGGCAGATATGGGAGGCCTCTATGACGGCGGCTTCTTATAAGCTGGACAATCTTGTGGCTATTCTTGATAAAAATCTTGTTCAGGCGACTGGTTCTATTGTCGAGCGTTATGATACGAATCCACACGCTGAAAAATGGAAGGCGTTCGGCTGGCACGTAATGGAAATCGACGGCCACAGCATAAAGCAAATAGCAGAGGTATTGGACAAAGCCGATGAAGTTAAGGGCCGACCGGTTATGATTGTCGCTAACACCATCAAAAGTAAAGGAGTGCCTTTTGCCGAAGGTAAGGCCCAGTTCCATCATGGGATAATGACGCCGGAGCAATACAAAACGGCACGGCAGCTATTCGAGGATTGAGGATAAGTTTTTATGAATATGCAAAATTGCAGAATGGTTTACGGTCAGACGCTTGTGGAGTTGGGCAGAGAGAACGAGCGAATTGTGGCGCTGGACGCCGATCTTAGCAAATCTACTATGACTACCCTTTTCGAGAAGGAATTCCCCGAACGTTACTTTGAGATGGGTATCGGGGAACAGAACATGGTTTCTACAGCAGTAGGTTTGGCGCTCTGTGGAAAGATTGCATTTGTAAATTCTTTCGCTGTTTTCGCCGCCGGGCGGCCTTATGATCAGATTCGCGTTAGTGTTTGTATCGGAAAGGTGAACGTCAAGATTATAGGTTCGAGTTGCGGGATTTCAGATTTCGGCGATGGCGCAACTCATCAGAGCATCGAAGATATTGCTATCATGCGGGCCATACCGAATATGACGGTTATGTCTCCTGTTGACGGCGTCGAGACAAAAAAAATGGTAAGAGCGGCTGCCGCGTACGAAGGCCCTGTTTATATTCGTATCAATCGTAACGAGGTGCCGGATGTCACCGAAGAAAGTCAGGAATTCAAAATCGGCGAACCCTCTGTGATACGAGAAGGAACTGATGTCACGGTCTTTGCACACGGCTACATGGTCTATAAGGCACTTAAAGCCGCCGAGACCCTGGAAAAACAGGGCATATCCCTGCGGATTGTCAATGTCAGCACTTTGAAACCTATCGACGAGCAAGCTATTAAAGAACTAACGGACGGAGTAAAGGGAATTGTAACGGTCGAGGAGCATACGATAATCGGCGGACTTGCCTGCGCCGTGGCTTTTATACTCAGGGGCCGGGCTATACCGATAGAGGCGGTCGCTATACAGGATTGCTTTGGACAGTCGGCACTGGATTATGAACAGCTTCTGGAGCATTACGGCCTTACTGATGCGGCGATTGTCAAAGCGGTGAAAAATGTTTTGAGATAGTAGGAAGCATAGATTTATGAAAACAATGAAGGCTGTAGTAAAATATGATAATCTGGCCAATGCGACGGAACTGCGTGAAGTGCCTGTTCCGGAAATTGGCCCAAACGATGTTTTAGTGGAAGTCGCTTACGTCGGCATTTGCGGCACCGACCCGCACATGCACAGAAACACGGTGCTTTTTGATTTTAACTGTCCTTTTATTTTGGGACACGAATTTGCGGGAACGATTATCGAAGCCGGTAAGCAAGTAAGTAAATTCAAAGTCGCAGACCGCGTTACCTCTGAAACCCATGCGGATTATTGCGGCAAATGCGTTCTCTGCCGGACTAATAATTATCACATCTGCAGGGAGCGAAAGGGATTCGGCTTTCATCTCGACGGTGCGTTTACAAAATATGTCAAGGTTCCGGAAAGGATTTTGCACAGAGTCCCGGATGGCGTTTCATTGAAGGCGGCGTCGTTAACCGAGCCGTTTTGTGTGGCCTATAAATCGGTTATATGTAACAGCAAAGTCAATCCGGGCGATACGGTAGTTGTAATCGGACCGGGGCCGATTGGATTGTTATGTATGAAAATGGCGCAATTTTCGGGAGCAAGTCAAATCATCGCCGTTGGCACGAAAGGTGATGATAACAGGCTGGAATTGTCAAAGGAATTTGGCGCTACAATTACTATCAACAGCAGCAAGCAGGATGCATTGTCGAAAATCAAGTCTTTGGGAGACGGTTACGGTGCGGATTTGATTGTCGATACCGCCGGTGTTACCGAAACATTGAAATTGTCGATGGACGCTGTAAGACCTAACGGCCAGATTACCAAGATAGGCTGGGGACCGAAGCCGGTAAACCTGAGTCTGGACCCATTGATTGCAAAATCTGTCACCTTGAGGGGACACTTTAGCCATACCTGGGATGTTTGGGAAAAATGCCTTACAATGATGGGCAGTGGACAAATCGACTTGGAGCGTTTGGTTACTCATGAGCTTCCTATAGACAAATGGGAAGAGGGATTTGAGCTGGTGGAGAATAAAGAAGCGGTCAAAGTGGTTTTGATTCCTGTAGATTAAAATTTTGTTACGAATTTTTAGGGACAGTAACGATGAAAAAAATAGGATTTATCGGGTTGGGAATCATGGGAAAACCCATGGCAATGAATCTGATTAAAGCCGGTTACAGCCTGATTGTTTATGACATTCGGCCGGAGCCGGTCAAAGAAGTAGTGGCGGCCGGTGCTAAGGAAGGCAAATCCTGCAAGGATGTCGCGGCACAAAGTGACGTTGTAATTACAATGCTGCCTAATTCGCCCGATGTTAAAAAGGCCGTTCTGGGAGAAAACGGAGTTTTGGACGGAGCTAAAAGGGGCATGATTTTGATTGATATGAGTTCGATTGCCCCCTTGGTTGCGAAGGAAGTCGCTGCCGAAGTCGGCAAGAAGGGCGTTGAAATGCTCGATGCACCCGTAAGCGGCGGCGAGCCGAAAGCCAAAGACGGGACACTTTCAATTATGGTCGGCGGTAAAAAAGAAATCTTCGAGCAGGTCGAGAAAATTCTGAAGGTCATGGGTGCCTCTGCTGTTCTGGTCGGTGATATCGGCAGCGGCAATACAACCAAACTTGCAAATCAGATAATCGTAGCGTTAAATATTGCCGCCATGTCCGAGGCGATGGTTCTGGCCACAAAGGCCGGTGTGGATCCTGAAAAAGTTTACAACGCCATCCGTGGAGGACTGGCTGGCAGCACCGTGCTCGATGCCAAGGTTCCTCTGGCACTGGACGGCAATTTCAAGCCCGGCTTTAGAATTGAATTGCACATAAAGGATTTGGCGAACGCCTTGGATACGGCCCATGAAATCGGTGTGCCCGTGCCTTTGGCCAGCGGTGTGATGGAGATTATGCAGGCACTTAAGGTTGACGGAAAGGCAGGCGATGACCACGGCGGTATTATCCAGTTCTATGAAAAATTAGCCAAGGTGGAAGTTAGGCACTAAAAAAAATTGAAAGTATCGATGCAGCTACACGGCCCTTCATGAAAGGATGCTGCTTATGCTCCTGATTGTTCTTCTGCTTATCAGCGTGCTTTTTATTGTTGTCTCGACGAGCAAATTCCACTTTCATCCTTTTCTTGCTCTTTTGTTTGCCGCTGTCGGATTTGGCTTATGTGCCCGGATGCCGCTTGCCGAGATTGTTCAATCGATCAATAGTGGATTCGGCGGAACTATCGGTAACATTGGAATCGTAATAATCGCCGGTGTCATCATCGGGACATTTCTTGAGCATTCAGGTGGAGCCTTTGCAATAGCCGAAGAAATATTGAAGGTAATCGGCCAGAAGCATGTCCCCCTGGCAATGTCTATTATCGGTTACTTTGTGTCCATTCCGGTTTTTGCAGATTCCGGTTTTGTTATACTCACACCTTTGAACAGGGCACTTTCCAATAGAGCTAAAATATCACTGGCCGGACCGGCGATAGCTTTGGCCGTCGGTCTTACCGCCACACATTGCCTTGTACCGCCTACACCGGGGCCTATTGCCGCTGCAGGTATTCTTGGGGCCGATCTCGGATTAGTTATTTTTTTCGGCCTGATTGTCAGTGCTTTTGCCCTTCTGGTTGGCTGGCTGTTTGCCACAAAAGTCGCCTCGAAAATTTATATAGATCCCAATCCCGAACTCTCGGAAGCTGATGTGGAAGCCAGGCTCAAAGAAGCTCCTTCTGCATTTAAAGCGTTTACACCGATAATGGTGCCGATTTTTCTTATCGTAATTAAATCCGTTTCCGATTTTCCGACGTATCCCCTTGGTCAGGGTGATTTGAAAAATATTGTGGGTTTTATAGGAGAGCCGGTCATAGCATTACTTATCGGGGTCCTGCTGGCCTTTCGACTTCCGAAGAAACTTGAAATGCAGATGTTATCGACTACCGGCTGGGTGGGCAAAGCGTTGTTAAATGCGGCTCTTATCATCATGATTACCGGGGCCGGTGGTGCCTTTGGAATGGTTCTGCGGAATTCCCCGATTGCCGATGTGATTGGCGATTCCCTGTCACAGGCTAACCTTGGCATTTGGTTGCCGTTTATTATCGCGGCGGCCATAAAAAGTGCACAGGGCTCATCAACGGTTGCGTTGATTACAGCCGCATCTTTAATAGCGCCGTTAATGCCTTCTTTGGGATTTGAAACTGGAATTGCCAAAGCGCTGGTCGTATTGTCCGTTGGTGCAGGCTCTATGGTTGTCTCTCATGCAAATGACAGTTTTTTCTGGGTTGTTACGCAAATGACCGGAATGAATGTTAAAACCGGCTATAAAATCCATACCCTTGCTACCTTGATTATAGGTGTTACTTCAATATTGACTATTTGGATTATCAGCTTAATTACTTTATAATTTACGGGCGTTCTATTTGTCTTGTAATAAGTTTGTCTTTACTGTAGAAATTGCATACATAAATAAATTGTGGAAAAGAAGTAATGATTAGGCCCGTAGCTTGTAACTGAGTAAATTCAATCGAATAAATGGAGGTATTTAATTAGGTTGGTAATTCGCTGTTTCATTATATTATTTATATTTGGAACATACGCTTCGGCACAAGACTGGGTGCCTGATTTGGGAAACGGCAAATATAAGAATCCTGTTTTATTCGCGGATTATTCCGATCCCGATGTCATCCGGGTCGGTGAAGATTTTTATATGGTAGCATCCAGTTTTAACTGCATGCCCGGCATACCTGTGCTGCACTCGAAAGATATGGTAGACTGGAAAATCATCGGCCATGTCTATGAGCGGCTGCCGTTTGAAAAATATGATAAGCCCGTCCACGGTCACGGTTCGTGGGCGCCGTCGATTCGCTATCATAACAAAATGTTTTATGTCTATTTCTGTACGCCGCACGAGGGTCTTTTTATGGCAAGTACAAAAGATCCCGCCGGCCCGTGGCGGTTGCATCATGTTGTCGATGTCGAATTGTGGGAAGATCCATGCCCCTTGTGGGACGACGATAGTAATGCGTATTTGGTCAGGAGTAAACTGCGGGCGGACATTCTCTATCTGCATCGCATGAGTAAAGACGGCAAAAAAATTCTGGATAACGGGACAGTCATATTTCACGATGAAGAAAAGCAGCCTACCATCGAAGGGCCGAAATTTCTGAAAAAAGACGGATACTATTATATCCTTGCCCCGGCCGGAGGTGTCCCCACGGGATGGCAAACGGTGCTGCGCTCGAAGGAAATTTACGGGCCTTACGAGGACAAGATAGTTCTTCATAAGGGCCAAACCGAAATCAACGGCCCGCATCAGGGCGGCCTTGTCGAGCTTAAATCCGGGCAGTGGTGGTTTATGCATTTCCAGGACAGAGGCACGTACGGACGTATCGTTCATTTACAGCCTGTCCGGTGGAAAGACGGCTGGCCGTTAATGGGTGATGATATCGACAATGACGGCTTAGGAGAACCCGTTATGGAATGGGAGAAACCGGACATCGGCCGATCTTTTCCCGTTTCAGTACCACAGACTACGGATGAATTTAATGCGAACAAATTAGGTTTGCAATGGCAATGGCATGCCAATCCGTGCAAAGAATGGTTCTCCTTAACGAAAAATCCCGGGCATATTCGACTCCATGCGGTAAAGAATCTCACTCAAAACGGCAACTTATGGTTTGTGCCCAATTTGCTGCTGCAGAAATTTCCCGCTCCTTCATTTACGGTGACAACCAAAATCAATTTCAATCCCGAGATGGTCGGCGAAAGGAGCGGATTGGTTGTGATGGGAAGGCAATGGGCGTTTCTGGTATTAACCAAAACAAAAGACGGCCTGCAATTAGGGATGTTTGAAGGTACGTATTTTCAGGGCAACGACCAGACAAAATTAATTGAATCGACGGATATTCAGCAGGACAGTTGTTTTCTGAAGGTCCAGGTAAATAGCAATGCGGCCTGCACTTTTTCGTATAGCCTTACCGGAGACGATTACAAAAATATCGGCAGCGAATTCGAGGCTAAACCGGGGACATGGATCGGCGCCAAGGTCGGGCTGTTTAATGTGAATCCCAATATACAAGACAGTAAAGGATATGCCGATTTTGACTGGTTCCGATTTGAATGATATACCGGGTGGAAGCTATTAATGTATTTTTGGACAGGAGTATAATGCAATTAGGGGATTCGAATATGAAAAAGATAATTTTAACGGCATTTTTCCTGTTGATTAATTGCAGTTCTTCGAATGCAAAGGTCAGTGACATTGTTAAGCAGGAATACGAAGAGGGAGATTTTAAGCTTGTATATGATAATGCCCCCGCCGGCATATTCCATGAAGCAGACGATTATAAAGTCGTTGAGATTGCGGCGAATCTTCTAGCCACGGATATTGCGAACGTCACCGGCGTGAAACCTCCGGTCTATACCGATATGGAGCAAATCGGCAATAACGTAGTAATTGTCGGGACCATAGGACGCAGCAGGCTTATCGATAAACTTATCGAAGAAGGAAAAATCAATGCCGCCGGTATCGCCGGGCAGTGGGAAACGTATGCTTTGCAGGTCGTAGAAAAGCCGCTCCCGAATATCGAGGCCGCCCTGGTTATTTTCGGAAGCGACCGAAGGGCAGCCGCCTATGGTATCTTCGAATTATCCGAACAAATCGGCGTTTGTCCCTGGTACTGGTGGGCCGATGTGCCTGTCCGAAAAAAGGAAAACCTGGTAATCGAAAAGGGATATTATCGCGATGGGCCGCCTTCGGTGAAGTATCGTGGGATTTTTATAAACGACGAAGACTGGGGCCTCAAACCGTGGGCGACCAAAACTTATGACCCGGAATTAGGTGACATCGGTCCCA
>Ga0315552_1000882_pt1 | contig 18509 bp, 15 predicted proteins | sample SalMarSW160170MG_2_FD_203102 | JGI IMG/M metagenome (GOLD analysis project Ga0315552, IMG submission 203102) | Salt marsh sediment microbial communities from the Plum Island Ecosystem LTER, Massachusetts, United States - Salt Marsh Sediment SW1601-70 ...
TCTTTTTCCTTGGAGTTAAAGATCCTGCAAAAGAAACCAGTGCTCCTCTTCACAGCCCCTCTTTTGACCCAGATGAAAGAAGCATCTTCCTAGGGATTAAAATCATGTGCCATCTTCTTCTGGATTGCCTGCACAATCCCAATTATCTGGAACGAACTTCCCTAGCAGCCTTTTAGTCCATGACTTTCCCCTTTTTCTATCTAGTCATATCATTTGTGGCCGGCATCTTGTTCTCTCATTTTCTTCTCTCCTCCCTTTGGGCCCTTGTTTTAACCCTCGCCATCAGTCTTGCTGTCTCTTGGATCCTTTTTTTCTTTAATCGAATCAGACTTTCCTTTTTCTGCCTTCTCATTTCTATCTTTCTTCTCGGAGCGAACCTCCACACTTATCAAAACAAAAATTTTTCAGAAAATGCGCTTCATCGTTTGAAACACGAAGGGTATGTCGACTTTTTTGGAATTATTTATAAATCCCCCTCCATCGGCAAGGATAGAGACTATCTCTATTTGAAAGTGGAAAAAGTTATCTACAAGAATAGGGAAGAAAATATCGATGGAAATCTTAGGGTGACCGTTTACCGGTCTTCTCCACATTCATCTCTTTCCAATTTTTTTGTCGGTGACAAAATCATTGTCTCTGCTCGTCTCCTCTCTTCTAAAGGGTTTCAAAACTTCGATCATCTTTCTCGAGACACCTACTTTAAATCCCTGAATATTCACAACCGAGCCTCCACCAAGAGCGATTTACTGGTGAAAAAAATAAAATCCGGAAAAAGATATTCGCCTTTGCGGTGGGTGTCCATTATCCGCCAAAAATTACAAAGAAAAATTAAACAGCACCTCACCTCTTCTCGCTCGTCCATGTCTCCTCAAGGAGCAGTACTAGAAGCATTGCTCTTAGGGGAAAGAGGGAGAATGGATCAAGAAGTCACCCGAGCTCTCCAGCAAGCGGGCATTTTCCACCTCTTTGCCATATCCGGTGCCCATATCGCCATCATCTCTTTTATTCTGTTTTCTCTGTTTCGAGTCCTTCATATTCCCACCAGGCCGTCATACGGTCTGTTGATGGGATTTCTTATTTTCTATGCTTTTCTGGTCGAGGGACGACCCTCTGTGTTGAGGGCCACCATCATGACCTTAGCCTTTCTCTTGGGTAAAATGATTTGGGCGGATGTGAGCCTGATCAACACCATCTCCATAAGTGCCTTCTTCCTCCTTCTGGTCAACCCTTTCAGCCTCTTTCATGTGGGATTCCAGCTGACATTTGCCGCCACGCTCACCATTATTCTCCTCTTCCCCCGGATCATTAAATATTTTCCCCGACTTCCCCTGAGAATATCTGAAATCTTTGTCCTCTCTTTTACCGCTCAACTGGGCATCCTGCCCATCATGGCCGCCACCTTTCACCGGGTCACATTCTCTTCCCTCCTCCTCAATTATGCGGCCATACCTCTTGTGGGTATCATCATGGCAGTTGGGTATATTTTTCTTCTCTTTTCCCTTCTCTCTTCCTTTTTAGCGGAGCTTATCACAGTTGCGCTCGGATTTCTCATAAACTTACTTCTTTCCTGCTCCCACCTTTTGGACTGGTTTCCCCCCATTTCTTACCGTATCCCCACTCCTCATCTGCCAACCATAATTGGTTATTTTCTCATTCTTTCTCTTCTCCTCCTTAGACCGAGAGTGAAAGGACAAAGGCTCATCCTTCTGTCCTGTTTTTTCTGCATTTTTGCTATCTTAATTTCCTATCCCTTCCCCTCCAACTCCAAGACTCTTAAGATGACTATGATCGATGTCGGACAAGGAGATTCCATCCTTGTCGAATTTCCAGGGCGGAAAAAAATGCTCATCGACGGCGGAGGAGTCCAGCAGGGAACATTCGACATAGGGGAAAATGTCGTCTCTCCCTTTTTATGGAAAAAAGGGATAAAAAGAGTCGACTACTTGGTGCTTACTCATGCCCATCCGGACCATCTTAACGGACTCAAAGCAGTCGCCAGAAATTTTAGGATAAAAGAATTCTGGGAAGCTTTTAGCCCTGACCAGAGTGAGAATTATGCGGATTTCAAAAAGCTTCTTCGCCCTTCTGTCATCCAGAAAAGAAAATTCAGAGGAGACTCTAGCCAGGAAGGACAGGTAAAGATCGATGTCCTTCATCCGGAGAAAGGCTATCCTTATGTTTTTTCGATTCACAACGATCAATCTCTTGTCTTAAGGCTCACTTATGGTCAAATTCCCCTTCTCCTCACCGGAGACATTGAAATCAAAGCAGAAATGGAGATTTTGAGCACAGGCGCGATAATCGAAAGCCAGGTGCTCAAATCCCCTCATCACGGAAGCCTTTCTTCCAGCTCTGAGACTTTTCTCCACAAAGTTCACCCTCACCTGGTTCTCATTTCTGTGGGAGAGGGAAACAGGTATGGATTTCCAGCCCCTGAAGTCTTGACAAAATACCAAGAAATAGGAGCGAAGGTATACCGCACCGACTTGCATGGAGCCATAGAAGTCTCCACTGATGGAAAGGAGATATCCATCCGCACGGCTGCCGAGCAATCAAACTCTTAGCAGCTTGAAGATTTGACCCTTATTGATACTTTTTGTATGATAGAGGGGGGAAAATGGAATTGAAAAAAATTGTTACCGCAGTAACACTTCCTCTCCTTCTCTGTTCTTTTCTTTTCTCTCAGAACCTTGCAGAATTGGCTAAGAAGGAAAAGGAAAGAAGGGAAAAGCTTAAGGGAAAAAAGTCGGTTGTAGTGACTAATGCAGACCTAGCAAAACTCAAGAAGAAAGCGTCTCTGATCGTTCCTCAATCAATAGAGATTAGGGAAGAGAGAGCCGGAGTAAGTGGCTCAGAAAGAAAATCGCTCCCCAGAGAATCTCCTTCACTTAAAACCAAAGAATCCGATAAAAGAGAGTTTCTTACCTCTGCCTCAGGCCCTGAGGAAAGATGGATGAGAGCCAAAGAACAAGTGGAGTTACTCATCCTGAAAATCAACGCTCTCTGGCAGGAGTTTTACAGTCTGGACGATGCCACTTCCCAAGAGAGTATCCAGAGAAAAATAGATGAAGCTTCCCTCAATCTTCAAAAAGCCCGCCAGGATGAGGAAAAGCTTAAGAAAGAATTAGAGAGGCTTCAAAAAAAATAGCCTGCCTTCCAAATTCCACGCCTGCAGAGAGAGAGCTCCTGTTTCTCGAAAGCATCTCTTGAACATCGGTTCAAATTCAGCGGAAATAGATCAAGGAAATTTGAATACCCAGCTCTCTTTCGTCGGTGGAGTCGGGGATGACTTTGGAAGGGACAAATGTCTTATCAGTAGCTATGGTGAGATAAAACTCCTCCCGATCCCCAAGCATTTCCTTCTTTATGTTGTATGACTTTTCGAAATGGCTCTCTTCAGGGATAAACTCATCCAGGATTAGATCGTTTATCTTAAAAATGATCTTTTGATCTTCCAAAGCATCTGGATTGATTCCCCCTTTGATAACTAACAGGGCATCGCCATGGGGATTATCGATAATACATCTGGCTTCTTTTTTAGTCCATCTCCACTGTTTGAGAAAGGCCTCTGGGTTTTTTTCAAGGGCATACCATCCTTCTTCATAGAAAATTTCTGGTGTATCCAATGGAGGGGGGACAACCTTCAGCTTTTTCTCTAAAACTATCCGTTCTGATCTTCCGCTCCTGTCATAGGGAGAATAAAGACCCACAGACAAATCCAAGATCTCTTCACCCTTGAATTCAGGATCAAACTCGTCGATAAACTGGGGGATGTGAATCATTCTTGTGTATGTGTATTCTTTACCTTGTTCCCATTCCGAAGTTGGTACTTCGGGCATATGGTCATCTTGAAAAAGCATGTTATTTCTGTGCCAGAAGTGAACGAACACCGTGTAATCCTGCTTGACAGGCATAAAATCGCTGTCAGTTTTCCACTTGTATTTCATATCTGTAATCAAGTTATCTGATAAAGTAGATTCGGAAAAGCTGACTTCGAGAGAAATCCCCTTGGCCTGAGTCTCTTTTCTGCAGGTAAAAAATGAGAGGGAAACCAGGGCTACCAAAAAGAACACAAAGATCTTTCTCCTCATCTTCATCCTCCTACACATCAATTTGCTCGTTATTATAAGGGATAAGAAAGTGAGTGTAAAGTTATTGCTCTCGCGGGTAAGCATTTCCAAAACCGTGACGAGTGAAGATATTTCATCCAGTTAGGTTGTAAGGCGGCGATTCCTTTCCGTCCAAAGCCCATAGTGGAGCGTGTGAGGCTCTTTGGCGAGGATAGAGAGGAACCGCCGCTTTAACTGATTATATCCCTCATAATTAGCTATCATAGAAATGGAGATCCTTCCCACGATGGCTAATTTCCTCTAACAGAGGATGGCTGGTACAGCATTTTCCCTGTTCTTGAAAGAGGAAAACGAATGTAGTATAGTCCTCAGGGATGAAGACAGTCCTTCTCCTTCTTTCATTTCCCTATCGTTTCGGTGCCCAACTTAAAAATTGGCTTTACAACAGAAAAATTCTTACCGCCAAAAATGCTCCTTTTCCCATTGTCAGCGTCGGCAACATCGCCTTTGGAGGTTCGGAAAAAACACCTCTGGTCATCGAACTCCTGGCTTTACTTCGAGAAAAGGGGTACAGGCCTGCTATGATCGCTCGAGGATATAAAGGTAGATGGGGAAAAAAAGGTGGTATCCTCTCGGATGGCAAAAGTATATTAGGAACCTGGGAGGATTCCGGCGATGAATCCTTTCTGGTCGCTCAAAACTTTCCTCAGGTGGGCATTTTCGTCGGAAAAGATCGATGGGAATCCTGTCAAAGAGCGGACCGCTTGGGATTCGATGTCGGCGTTCTCGATGATGGCTTTCAGCATCTCCGCCTCCACCGAGACCTGGATATTGTCCTCTATAATCCTGAGAAGAAGGGGCTTCTTCGAGAACCGCTTTCCTCTCTTAAAAGAGCCAATATCCTGCTGATTAAATCGCGGGACAAAATCAAGAAAAAGAAATCTTTCTCAGAAAAAACCACATTCTTTTATTCAGTTCAAAGCCGGGGTTTTTACCAGCTTGGTGAAAGAAAAGAAGTCAAAGCCGAAAGCCTAAAAGGAAAAAAGGTGATCGCTTTTTGTGGGATCGCCCGGCCGGAAAGATTTCTCTCTCTGCTCAGAAGGGAAGGGACAGTTCCTTTATCTTTCCTAGCATTCCCCGACCATCATCCCTTTCCTCCATCTTCCATAGAGAAAATCCTGGACAGTTGTAAAAGATCTGGCGCCGAGGCCGTGATCATGACAGAAAAAGATGCTGTAAAGCTGGTTTCCCGTCTTCCTTTTAAAAGTTATCCCGCTTTTTACCTGAAGATAGGCTTGAAATTGGAAGAAAGATTCTCTACCCATTTTCTCTCTTTACTTCAAGAAAAGGATCACCCAGTCCGATGAGAAGGATCAGGGATAGAAGCGAACTCTTCCTCTTTCGTTCCATCAAATTCTTTGCCTCTTTTCTCCCGCGATCCCTGCTTTTATCCTGGGGTCGATCTCTGGGCTTAGTTCTCTATCATGTGAACAGGAAACACCGTCAGATTAGCCTATCCAACTTGAAAACTGCCTTCGGGGAGGAACTTTCCCCACGAGTGCTTAAAAGTATCTCGCGAAGGTGCTTCATGTACTATGGCCAAGTTATCCTGGATATCATAAAGTTTCCCTATCTCAGTGAAAAGAAAAAAACCCGTATCATGGTTATGGAAGGTCAAGACCACTTGGAAAAAGCGCTGCGAAAAGGCAAAGGCGCTCTTCTTTTTTCAGGACATTACGGAAACTGGGAAATCGCGTCTTACTATCTTTCCAAGCTTGCAAAATTGAATGTCATCGCTCGTCCCTTGGATAACACATTTTTGGAGAAAGAACTTTACAGACTAAGAACCAGCTTGGGAGCGAAAATCATCTCCAAACACCAGGCCACAAAACACATCCTCTATTCCCTTCGGGAAAAAGAAATGGTGGCCATTCTTATTGACCAGAACGTCCTCAGAAGCCAGGCGGTGTTTGTTGATTTTTTTGGAAAGAAGGCAGCCACAACCCCTAGCCTGGCTGCCTTCTTTCTCAGAACCCAGGCTCCTCTGATTCCTGCTTTCTGTTATCCCGCCACATCGCACAAGTACTTACTCCATATTAACAAACCTCTGAAGATCTCCTTGAGCGGCGATCACAGCCAAGATGTGTTGAAAATCACTCAAATATGCACTAAGATTATAGAAATTCAGATACGGAAAAACCCGCATTATTGGTTCTGGCTTCACAAAAGGTGGAAGACAAGACCAGAGGGTGAAGAACAGGATGAAAGCTTCTGAGACAAACATCATGAGGAATCCATCCCGAAAGAAAAGATGAGAGATAAAAAAAGGGCCTTTGACGCTTTAAGGACAGTCAAAATCAAACCAGACTACCTTGATTTTGCCGATGGATCAGCTTATATCGAAATGGGCAAAACCAAGGTCATCGCCGCAGCCACTATCGAGGAAAAGGTTCCTTCCTTCTTAAAAAACAGCGGGAGCGGCTGGATCACAGCCGAGTATGCCATGCTTCCACGTTCTACGGAAAAACGAACCATCCGCGAGAGAATCCAGGGAAAGATGAGCGGCCGCAGCCAGGAAATCCAGCGTCTTATTGGCCGATCCCTTCGATCAGTCACCGAACTCGGTGTGCTGGGAGAGAGAACCATTATCCTGGACTGTGATGTCATCCAGGCCGACGGAGGAACCAGAACAGCATCTATCACCGCCGGTTGTGTTGCTCTAGCCCTCACCCTTAAGAAGATGATGGAGGAAGGAATCATTGATCAGATGCCCTTGAAAAATCTGGTCGGTGCTGTGAGCGTAGGAATGGTGGAAGGAGAGATGCTTCTTGATCTGGATTATGATGAAGACTCAAACGCAGAGATCGACATGAATGTGGTGGAGACGGATACGAGTCAAATCATCGAAGTTCAAGTCACTGCCGAGAAAAAGCCTTTTTCACGCGAGGAGCTTATTGCTTTTCTGGACTTGGCGGACAAAGGAATAAAGGAGCTCATCCTAGTCCAAAAAGAGATCCTCAAGAAAAAGAGTCTTCTTTTTATGGTGTATGGAAGAAAAGGAGAAGAAAAATGAATCGAGCCCTCATCACAGGAGGAGCTGGCTTCTTAGGAAGCCACCTGTGCGACTATCTCATAGAGAAAGGTGAAGATGTCATCTGTGTGGACAATTTTTTTTCCGGGGACAAGGAAAATATTCGTCATCTTATCGCACACCCCTATTTTGAGTTGATTCGACACGATATCATTCATCCTCTTTTCATAGAAGTGGATGAGATTTACCATCTTGCCTGTCCTGCCTCTCCCATCCACTATCAGTACAATGCCATCAAAACGGTCAAGACCAATGTGATGGGGACTATCAATGTGTTGGGTCTGGCTAAAAGAATAAAAGTCCCCATCCTTCTTGCCTCATCTTCGGAAATCTACGGAAATGCCCAGATCCATCCCCAGCGCGAATCCTATTGGGGGAATGTCAATCCCATCGGTCTTCGCAGCTGCTACGATGAAGGAAAAAGAGTGGCCGAAACACTGATGATGGATTATCATCGCCAGAATAAGGTGGATATAAAAATCGTTCGTATTTTTAACACCTACGGCCCTCGAATGGCCATAGATGACGGGAGAGTGGTCAGCAATTTCATCGTTCAAGCGCTGAAAAAAAGGTCTCTCACTGTTTACGGTGACGGGAGCCAAACGCGCTCTTTCTGCTATGTCTCCGACCTCGTCGATGGTCTTGTCAAGATGATGAAAACAGAGGATTTTAATGGTCCTGTCAACCTGGGAAATCCTCAAGAATTCACCATCATCGAGCTCGCCAAAAAAATTCTTAAGCTGACTGGAAGTTCCTCCAAGATCGTCCACAAACCCCTTCCCTCGGACGATCCAGAAAGAAGATGTCCGGACATCTCTTTAGCTATAGGAAAACTTGCCTGGCAACCTAGAGTTGATCTGGAGAAAGGCCTGGAAAAGACTATCGACTATTTTAAAGCAAAGCTAGGAATAAAAAAGGGATAAGAAAATGAAGCTTTCCATCGTCATACCAGTTTTCAATGAGGAAAAAACCGTAGAAGAAATCATTCGCCGGGCTCAGGATGTGGATGTCGGCCTAGAGAAGGAAATCATTATCGTCGATGACGGCTCCAGCGACTCCACCCAGCAGATTTTGAAAGGCCTGAATCATCCTCAAATTAAAATTATCTACCATGATAAAAACCAAGGTAAGGGTGCTGCACTCCAAACCGGATTCTCCAAGGCGACTGGAAATATCGTCTTGGTTCAAGACGCCGACTTAGAGTACGACCCTAGAGACTATCCGAAGCTTCTTGAGCCCATCTTGGACGGCCGGGCTGATGTGGTTTTCGGATCTCGCTTTCTCGGGGGACCTCACCGGGTCCTTTTCTTCTGGCACTATGTAGGAAATAAAATGCTGACAACCCTGTCCAATATGCTGTCAAACTTGAATCTCTCTGACATGGAAACATGCTTTAAGGTCTTTCGGAAAGACCTTCTCGATCAAATCAACCTCAAATCAAAACGGTTCGGTTTCGAACCCGAGATTACCCTCAAGCTTTCGAAGCTTAAATGCCGGATTTATGAGGTTCCCATTTCTTATTCTGGAAGGGACTACAGCGAAGGCAAGAAAATCGGCTGGAAAGACGGGGTGGCCGCCATCATCCATATCCTCCGATTCAAGTTGTTTAAATAAGTCATCGGGGCCTAAGGTAAGCATCTCTAAATCCGCGATAAAACAACAATCAGGCAAGCTGATGAGGAATATCATCCGTCATAACGTCAGTTCCCATCCCTCCTCGCCAAAGACCATCCCACCCACCACCATGGGCTTCGGATGGACGGCAACCGCTCCTGCTTTCCCTATCCAGATAAGATGTTTTCCCTTATCACCGGAGCGGAAATGCTTACCATCCCAAATTGTTCTTTAAAAAAGGAAAACAATTATTCTATAATATGAGTCACCCGTTTAAACCATCTTTAGCTGGAATGGTTTTAAGGAGGCTATGATGAGTATTCTTTCAGAACTGATTTTAATAGGCATTATCGTTGTCGTCATCGGCCTAATCGTCTTTATTTTGGCTAAGCAATATAAAAAAGTCGGGCCGAACGAAGTCCTCATCATCTCTGGCGGCAGGAAGAGAACTGTGATAGAGCCTGATGGAACGAAAAGAAAGATTGGCTACCGCTACCGCCTGGGAGGAGGAACTTTTGTCATCCCCTTTTTTGAGACCGTAGATATCTTACCCATGGATGTCATCACTCTGAGCATCAAAACACCTGAAGTGCTTACCCACAGCGGTGTTCCCATCATGGCTGAGGCGACGGCTCAAGTAAGGGTGGACTCTAGTGATCACTCTATCCGCCTGGCGGCAGAACAGTTTCTGGGATTAGGAAAAGAAGGGATCAAAGATGTTTCCATGAACATTCTTGAAGGAAAAATGAGAGAAGTCATGGGGACTATGACTGTGGAGGAAATCTTCAGAGGAAGACACGAATTCTCAGAGAAAGTAACAGAAGTAACCCAGAGTGATTTTTTCCGAATGGGTCTTTCCATGATCTCCTTTGCTCTTAAGGACATCAGCGATACCCAAGGATACTTGGATGCTCTGAGTAAGCCTCAAGTGGCAGCAGCCAGACGGGATGCGGCCATTGCCGAAGCAGAAACAGAAAAAGAAGCCACCATCAAATCCTCTGATGCAAGGAAAGAAGGAGAGGTCGCCCGCCTTGCTGCCGAAGCCCTGATCGCCAAGGCCGAGTGGGAAAATGAAGCCAAAAAAGCCGCCTCCCAAGTGGAAGTAAACAAGAAGAAGGCTCAGGCAGATTACGCATATGAACTTGAGCATTTCCGCCTCAGCCAGGAAATAAAAAGAAGAAGCCAAAGTAAAGCTTATCGAAAAAGAGGAAGGCATTAAAATTGAGGAATTGGAAATCTCCCGTAGAGAAAAAGAATTAGACTCGACTGTTATAAAACCCGCTGACGCTCGCAAGCAGCAGATAAAAGCCGAGGCGGACGCAGAAGCATACAGGATTCAAGCTGAAGCAAAAGGGAAAGCCGAAGCCATAAAACTCGAGGGAGTAGCGGAAGCAGAAAAAATCAAACATAGGGGACTGGCTGAAGCTGAGACCATGCTGAAAAAATCACAAGCCTGGGAGAGGTACAACCAGGCTGCTATTATGGAGAGCTACTTCAATATCCTTCCAGATTTGGCCAAGGCTGTCTCCGAACCTCTCTCAAGGATCGATAAAATTGTGCTTGTAGGAGGAGACAGGGGAACTGGAAGCGCAAAAATCACTTCCCAAGTAGCAGAAATTTTGGCCCAGATGCCTGAAGTGGTCAAGTCACTCACTGGAGTAGATCTTAAAAAATATCTAAAGGAAAAGCTTACCCCTGAAGAAAAAGAGGAAGAAGAATAATATTCCTTTGAAGTGGGTCAACCATGGTATCAGAAAAAGCTAATCAAATCGGCGAATCTCTGACACTCAAGGTGACCGCCAAAGCCATGGCCATGAAGGCCGAGGGTATAGATGTCGTTGACCTGAGTGCTGGAGAACCGGATTTTCCAACACCGGACAATGTGAAAGAAGCTGGCAAACGGGCTATCGAACAAAACTTCACTAAATATACTCCCAATGAAGGGATTCCAGCCCTAAAAGATGCTATCATCAACCGCTTAAAGATGGACTTCGGGTTGACTTATAGCAAGAATGAAATCATCGTCTCCACAGGAGCAAAAAGCTCCCTCTACCACCTCATCCAAGCTCTGATCAACGAAGGCGAGGAAGTCATCATCCCTGCTCCTTATTGGGTCACCTACCCTCCCGCCGTTTCCCTGGCCAACGGAAAAGCTGTCATCATCCCCACCAAGGAAGAGAATGGATTTCTGCTTTCCCTCGACCAGCTCAAGTCCGCCATCACGCCTGCTACCAAGGCCCTTATACTGAACAATCCCTCCAATCCAACCGGAGCCGCTTATACAAGGCACCAGCTAGAAGCCTTGGCCGATCTTGTCACCAAAGAGGATATCTACGTCATTGCTGATGAAATCTATGCCCATCTTGTCTATGATGATTTCCGTTTCACAAGCTTTGCCTCTCTTGGAGAGGAGGTCAAAAAGAAGACTATCCTCATCAACGGTGTCTCCAAATCTTATTCCATGACCGGTTGGCGGATAGGGTATACTGCTGGTCCTGAAGATGTAATCAGCGCCATGTCCAAGATACAGAGTCACAGCACTTCCAATCCCTGTTCCATCTCCCAGATGGCCAGTGTCGAAGCCTTGAAAGGGCCACAGCATGAAGTCTCCCGGATGAGATCGGAATTTCAGAGACGCAGAAATTACGTTCTGATGCGCCTTCAGAGCATCCCTCAAATCTCCTGCTTCAAGCCCCAAGGAGCTTTCTATCTTTTTCCTAATTTTTCCTCTTATTATGAGAAAGAATTCAACAATGTCCTCATCCGTAACTCCTACGGATTAGCCTACTACCTGCTTAAAGAAGCCAAAGTAGCCATCGTCCCTGGAGATGCTTTCGGAGCCGATGACTATATCCGTGTTTCTTATGCTACTTCCATGGAAAACCTGGAGAAGGCCATGGACAGGATCATCGAAGCTGTATCCCGCTTGAAAACGGCCAAGAAAGTGAAGCGCGTTGCCCTGTCCAACACCATAACCCGAGTGAAAAAGTCGGTTCCTGTGGACTCCTCCATATCTGTCCAGATGAGAGATGCTCTTGTGGCTGAAATGGAAAGCCATCTCAGCTACCAAAATTATTTTGAGTGGAACGCCAACATCAACGGGGTTATCGTCCAACTACGGACCAACGTTTCCCACCTCAGTGATTTCTGGATTGAAAACTGGTATCCTGCTCAGCTGGAAACAGATCTGGAGCCCCATGGAATAATCTATGCAGTGGACGGTATTACTGGCCGGGAACCTCGTGCATATTATAATTCAGAGTCAAAAACAGGTGTGTTGGTCAACTGCGACTATTACACTTCTCTTCGCAGTCTGGCCCTTGGCCTGGTGACGGACGTTTCAGAGAGGCTTTTCAATTTCCACGCTATCAGGGGGATGTCAGCAGACCTGGAAGGCAAGGGACTGATCTTGGTCGGTCCCAAAGGAACAAAAAAAACAGAGCTCTTCTTCACTCTCCTGCAAGACAGAAGATTCAGACTCCATTCCAATGACCTCATCTTTGTCCGTTTTACCGGCGGTCGAGCACTGGCAGACTCTGTGGAAAGGAAACTTTATCTGCCTACCAACACAGTAGAGGCCTATCCGGATTTTGCTCCCTTGTTCGACAACAGCAAATGCGAAAACGTGATCGCCCGCAAAGAGGACTGTCAAGATTCCGAGTGCATCCGCCTGGATGATTGTCGCCTGGATAGAGGATCACCCTTTTGCTACAAGGCCTCAAAGCAGGCCATGGTTCTCCTCGATCCCTACTGGATCGATGGCCCTTCCAAACATACCAAGCGCACATCGCTGCGCTGGATATTCATTCTTCGCTATGACACCGTTTCGCCTCCTTTTGTGGAGATGGACATAGAGGACGCCTTGCGCATCCTGGAGACAGGGGAAAGCCTCGGCTCGAGACGAACGCTGACACCTTCTAAAGGTGAGCCATTCTACAATCCGCACCTTCTGGTGACCAACGATGAGCGGATGGAGCTCCAGAAGAGTTTTTTCCGCCGCGTTCTCGAAAGCACCTCTTGCTACCTTTTCAACAGCGGTGTGGCTTCGCCTGAAGACATCAAAAAAATCGTCACCGGCGAATCTGAACCGCCATCTCACTCATGAATAAAGTATAACCATGACAGATACCAAAAGCATATCTGACGTAGATACCTGCAAGAAATTTGCTAAGGAAATTTCCCAGGTTCTTAAGGGACCAAACATAAAGAGTGTGGACCTTAGATGGCTGGAACCAAGGGCAAAATCCAGCGGTATCAAAACCACGTTTGGCTCATACGGCTGGCGTTCAGCCATATCCAGCCGAATCGCTCCCAAGACCGTCTACTTGGGGAGCGAATCTATCCGGCTTCCCCGGCCTTCAGAAGAGCAAAAATCGCTTATCGCCAACGCTCCCGAAGAGCTTGATAAGGTTCTCCACCTGTTGCAAACTCTTCCTTTCTACCACATCCGCAGACGCATGGGAGACAATAACTCCTACAATCCATACTGCAACCTCTATGTCTCCGCCGCGGATTTGATCAACTACCGGATTGGGTACATGTGGGGAACCACCATGTTCAAACCCAAAAAAAAGCCTGGTCCTGAGTTCATCATGATCCACATCCCGGAGGAACATCTCCTTCGCCAGCAGGTTCTGGTCCTTCCTGAAGAAAACATCAATATCGCCTTGGGAACAGATTACATGGGGGAAGACAAGAAAGGATTTCTGCGCCAGGCCATGTGGGTTGCTGACAGAGAAGGGATGCTCGGTCTTCATGCCGGCACCAAGCTAGTCACTGTCCGAGATCCCGAAAACAAGCTCAAAACCTGCGGAGTTTTTCTTTTCGGCCTGACAGCAACAGGCAAATCAACCTGGTCCTGTCATCCCCTTGGCCTCAACTATGAAAAAGGAGAAAGAACCGAAGTCATCCAGGATGATATCGTTTTTCTTAGAAAAGATGGGTCGGCTCTGGGCTCGGAGAACAATTTTTTCGTCAAAACTGATGTAGAGAAGAAATATCAAGAAGCGATGTACAACGCACTGATAGACAAGTCTGCCCTGTTGGAAAATGTGATGATCAAATCCAACGGCGAGATCGACTTTCTTGATGAAACCCTGACCGCAAACGGCAGGGCGGTCATTCGCAGAGACAGATTAAAAATCAGGATAAAGGGAAAAAAAGTAGGGATATTCTCTAAATCTATCGATCTGCCTCCTCTGGAAGAGCTTGACGGAATCATTTTTGCTTTCATCACGCGAAGAAACACCATCATGAGCTTCGCTCAAGAGCTTACACCAGACCAGGCCGTCTTGGCTTATCTTTGGGGCGAAAGCACTCATAGCTACGCAAGCCAGCCTCACAAAGCAGGCGAATCCGTTCGCATCATGGGGACAGACCCGTTTATCATCGGCTCTAGAGCCAGGAAAGTCAACCGCTTCTACGAAATCATCATGACCCTTGTCAGCAACTATCCGGGAAAGCTCAAATTCATGCAGTACAACACAGGTGGAATCGGAGAAATTATCGAAGAATACGATGAAAAGGGTCAAAAGAAAAAAAAGCTGGTGCGTAAAGTAACCCGGGTTCCTATAAGCCTTATGTCTCAAATCCAGAGAGGAGACCTGAGGGGTACCAATCACTACCAAAAAGGAATCCTGGGAACGAGAGAGATCAAACTCTGTGAAGAGGGGAGCCTGGATGAATATGACATCCGCAACTTCTATTCAGAGGACCAGATTAATGATTACATCCACGATCTGGTTGAGGGAAGACGGGAATTTACCGATGAAGTGGCTTCAGAAGGGCTTCGAAAAGAAATCATTTATGCAGCAGAACGTTCCTTCAGCATAGACAAGAAAGAGAGAAAAGAAAAAATCGCTGTCTCTGAAGGCCCCCCTTCAAAAGAGAAACCTTTCTATTACTGGGAATCAAAATCCAGGCCACGCCGTGGAGGCTTTTGGCGCTCTCGCTAGAGCTGTTTACTCATCCTCATTTCTATTTCTTGAGCTAAAAGATGGAGCAGAATCAGATGGCCTTCCTGAATTCTGGGAGTGCTACGGGAAGGAATATCGAGCAGGAAGTCAGGTAAAGAGCGGAGACTGCCCCCTCCTTTTCCAGTCAAGGCCACTGTCACTAAATCCTCTTCCTTGGCTTTTTTTATGGCTTCAATCACATTTGAGGAATTCCCGCTTGTGGAAAGCCCGAGGGCCAGGTCTCCTTTTCTCCCCAGGGCCTCCATCTGCCGGCTGAAGACATAAGCAAAAGATGCGTCATTGGCAATGGAAGTGAGAGCTGAAGTATCAGTGGTCAGGGAAATAGCCGGAAGGGCTGACCTTTCCTTCAAAAATTTATTAATCAGCTCTGCGGCAAAATGCTGGGCCTGAGCCGCACTTCCTCCGTTTCCAAAGACAAGAATTTTGCCACCGGTCTTTAGGCATTCCACAGCTCGGCTGATTACTCTGTCAAAGAGTTGCCCCTTTTCAACGAAAAACTCTTCCATAATCTGGGAAAGCTCCTTGGCCACCTGCTCGTATCCCATTTTTCCTCCTCAAGGGGAGAACTTATCCCTAAGGACACTCTTTCTCACCAGGTTTGTTGCTTCAATCAAAAGAAAAAGAGCGTTTTCACAGGGAAAATCCTCATTTTATTTCAAACTATCTTTTATAGTGTTTCGGACCTTTTCGATAAGCTGGGGCATGGTTTGAAGATTATAATCGCTCACAGAGAGAGGGTGATGAAACTCGACTTTGACTCTTCCTTTTTTGACAAAGAAACTTCCTCGGGGCATCATCTTGTAGGTCCCTTGAATAGAAATGGGGACAACAGGCACTTGGCTGCCGAGGGCTAAGAAAAAACCTCCTCGCTTGAATGGCTGTATTTCGCCATCCCTGCTTCTGGTTCCTTCAGGAAAGATGAGAAACGAAAATCCTTTTTCCTTGATAAGCTGCGTAGCCCTCTCGATGCTCTTTTTCCCTCCTTTGAGTCTTTTCCTGTCGACGGGAACAAAGCCCACATGCCTCATGCCTTGGCCGATGATGGGAATGCGCAACACCTCTTTCTTCAAAATGACTCTTATGGATTGAGGAATGATCCAGAAAAGGAGGGGCCCATCAATCAGGCTCAGATGATTGGCCATGAACACATAGGCTCTCTTTTTATCAATTCTCTCCAAGCCTGAAACCCCCACTTGAATGGCGAGGATTTTGCTTCCTATGGATAGTGCCCATTTGCCGATGGCAATCAGGGGCTCTGACCATCTCCCTAAGTAACAAATGAGAAGCACAGGTAAAAGGAGAACAGCCAAGACGACGTAGAGTAAGAAAGCAATGATGGTCCGCATTTTTGTTTCTCAGATTATACCATATCCCTCGCTGATGAAGTAAGAATTCTATCCGTGCGTAAGCATCCTTATTTCCGTGACAGTTTTAACAGCAGTCAGGTAAGCTGAGGAGGAAGCCATCCGAAGGCGAGTGAGCAAGGTTTCTGTCCATCCGAAGCCCATAGTGGCGGGTGGGAGGGTCTTGGCGAGGATGGACAGGAACCGATGCTCCGAGGAATAAGCGGACTTTCCCCAGCGATGATGGAGGGGAACCGCCGCTTTGACTGACTATAAAAAAAAGGCGATGCATCCTCAGATGCATCGCCCCTTTTCCGCCTTAAGGCGAAATTTGCTACGCGGAATTCAACCCGAATTACTCTACAGCTGTTCTTGGTGCTCGAATCCAGGAGCCAGCCCAGTTGACCAGATCGTAGTCGAAATCTCTCATCTCATCGATGATGTACATCCCGGCTGTGGGCGCGCTGGCACTGAAACTCCAGCCATCTGTGGTGCCGTTCCGACCCCTTGATTCAATCATGAAATCATCGTCACCGACATCAGCGGCTACAATACCCCTTTGTCCCCCAACAGATGTGCCAAGGAAGACTTGGAAAGCTGTGCCCCAATTATCGTTTACAGGGCAGACCTTGAGGTAGAAGGGGGAAAGAGCTCGGATGAAAAGATCGTTAGGCACAAGAGGTCCATTATGTGTAATGGGGGGTGTTGCGTTATCCCATGCACCTTGGTCTGTGATGAAGTCAGCGGCTCCTGTGGCAATGGTCACGATGTCTTTCATAGTACCTTTCTGCTTGGCCTTCTGGATAGCCGTGATCGCGTTGGGAATAAGAAGAGCAGCGAGAATTCCGATAATCGCCACAACAATCAGCAACTCAATCAACGTGAAACCTCTTAACTTTTTCATTTTAAACCTCCTTTTTTTTCTGGTGATTATTCCAATCACTTCTTATATCTATATATCTTGCAATTTTTATGCCAGAAGGGAAAACTGTAAGTTATTGAAATTGAATAAAATATTTTTATGGGTTCTCATGTTTACTCCCTTTAGTTGACACTTTTTGACGATTTATTGACAAAATTTGGTTTTTTCGGGGAAAATTCGACGGTTTGCCGCTTATTTCTTAAATCATATTTCTCCATGAGATATCTCAGTGAACGGTAATTCACTCCCAACAGACCTGCCGTCTCCTTCAGACTTCCTCCGGTCGCCTCAAGGGCATCTCTGATAAAATTTCTGGAAACATCGTCCAGGTATTGATTGAGGCTAAATCCAGGCTGAAACATATATTTGCTCTCTGGCTCCTCCTGAACCCTGAGGAGATCTGCAGGAAGACTCTCTTCTGTTATTGTCTCTCTTTCCTCTATGACCACGACCCTCTCGATAATGTTTTCTAGTTCTCTAACATTGCCCGGCCAGGGATAAGACTCAAAAACTTTCATGGTTTCAGGAGCAATCCTTTTCATCTTTCTTCCCATCTGCTTGCAGTATTTCTGCAAGAAATAGGAAACAAGAAGAGGAAGATCCTCCTTTCTTTCCCTTAGAGGAGGCATCTCAAAGGAGATGACATTCAACCGGTAGTAAAGATCTTCTCGAAAATCTCCCTTCCCTATCTTCTCTTTGAGATCCTGGTTTGTTGCTGCAATGATGCGAGCATCGACTTCGATTTCTTCTGTTCCCCCCACATGTCTAACCTTCTTCTCCTGAAGCGCTCTGAGCAACTTCACTTGTGTCATGGAGGACATCTCTCCCACTTCATCCAGAAACAGAGTCCCTTGTTGGGCAACTTCAAACATCCCTTTCTTATTGGCAACGGCTCCTGTGAAGGAACCCCTGGCGTGTCCGAACAACTCACTTTCCAGTAGATTTTCTGGAAGAGCTCCACAGTTAATAGAAACAAAAGGCTTTTCACGACGTTGGCTAAGAAAATGAATGGCCCGGGCAGCCATCTCCTTTCCTGTGCCGCTTTCTCCAGTGATCAGAATCGTGGAGTCTGTACTAGCAATCCTTTCTATCAGGTTGTAAACTTGTATCATCTTCTTACTCTTGCCAATCATATTCTCGAATTTGTATTTCTCCCTGAGTTCCTTCTTCAGCATGATGTTTTCTTCCCTGAGTCTGCTCTTCTCCAGGCCATGAGCCACTACGATCTTCAGCTCTTCCACGTCAAAGGGTTTAACCACATAATCAAGAGCTCCGGCTTTTAAAGCCTCTACGGCTTGTTTGATCGAACCGTAAGCTGTTATCATGACAAAAGGTATTTCCGGCTTCTCTTTCTTGACCTTTCTTAAGATCTCCATCCCGCTCATTTCGGGAAGTTTGATGTCGGAGATGATGAGATCAAAATCCTGTTTCTTTATCAGTTCCAGCGCCTTGGAGGCTGACAGAGATGTCTCCACCCGATAACCTTCTTTAGAG
>Ga0315552_1000885_pt1 | contig 18477 bp, 14 predicted proteins | sample SalMarSW160170MG_2_FD_203102 | JGI IMG/M metagenome (GOLD analysis project Ga0315552, IMG submission 203102) | Salt marsh sediment microbial communities from the Plum Island Ecosystem LTER, Massachusetts, United States - Salt Marsh Sediment SW1601-70 ...
ATACTCATGGACTCCATACTTATCCAGCAATGTTTATTCCTCAAGTGGCACGACGATTGATTCTAACCTATAGCAAAAAAGGAGACACTATCTGCGATATTTTTTGCGGTTCCGGCACTGCCTTAGTTGAAGGCGAATTGCTAAACCGCAATTCCTATGGCATTGACCTTAATCCATTAGCTATATTTTTAGCTAAAGTTAAAACTACCCCAATAAATTCTCAACTGCTTTCAAAAGAATATATCAAACTTTTGACAAGGGTTAATAAAATTAAAAATAACGAAATAGAAAAGCCAAAATTTAAAAATCTCGAATTTTGGTTTAAAGACAAGGTAATTATTGAATTAGCCAAAATTAAAAAGGCTATCAAAGAAATAAAAGATAAAAAAATCCAAGGTTTTTTCTTGGTTGCTTTCAGCGAAATCGTCAGAAAAGCGTCAAATACAAAAAATGGGGAATTTAAACTAGTGAGAATCAAAAAGGAAGAACTAGAAAAATATAATCCTAATGTTTTAGAAATTTTTAAGCAGAAGGCGGAAGCTAATATAAAAGGTATGGAAGATTTTTATCGAGACATCGATAAAAATACTTGGACCAAGATTATGCTGGGAGATTCTTCAAAAGATAATGGCATTAAAGAAAAATCTATAGACTGCATTATTACTTCTCCGCCTTATGGCGATAGCAGAACAACGGTTGCTTATGGACAATTTTCTCGACTTTCAGCACAATGGATAGATATTTTTGAGAATCCAGACAATGCGTCAAGGGTAGATAATGAATTATTAGGTGGGAAGGCCGCAAAAGAATTGGCTCATTCTCTCGCTTCAAATTATCTTTCAGAATCTTTGAAGAAAATTGCGAATAAAGATGAAAAACGAGCAAAAGATGTTTTAAGTTTTTTTATCGGCCTTAACGATTGTTTAGCGCGAGCATACAAAATACTTAAACCAAAAAAATATTTCTGTATCGTGATAGGCAACCGGCTTGTCAAACAAGTTAGAATACCCACTGATTTCATTATTGCTGAATTAGCTCAAGAAATTGGATTTACTCGTGAGGACATTTTTGTTAGAAACATCCCAGGAAAAAGAATGCCAATCAAAAATTCACCAACTAACATTGCTGGCGAACTCGAGGAAACAATAACAAAAGAAAGCATTGTAATACTTAGAAAAGATTAAATTAATCTTGCCCTTTTAGAAAAGCAATCATCAATTTTTCTAATTTTTACTCGAAAACCAGTGCCGTGATTTCTGACAGAGCCATTGGGACGATAATACATTCTAAAATCAACCACAATATCATCGGCTTTGACTCTTTTTTTAAATAATTCAAAATCAAAATCTTCCAAAAGATAAGCTTCATTAAAATGAAAATACTCGACACCTCCAATGATTTTAGTCTCTGCTAAAACATAAACAAGAGCCGGTAATTTTTTTTCAAATTTATTTCTAAGAGATTCTATGTCCCAAAATATATTTAACCTTCTGTCTTTTCCCTTTACTCTAATTTTATCCTTTTCAACCGATAATTTTAGATTTTGATTGTTATATCTTTTACACGAAAGCGTACTATGTAATTCTTTGGATCTCAGATTATCTCTTTTTGAATATCCAAAATTATCAAGTAATAAGCGGTCGCGATCTCCACCTTTCGGTAGAGGTTCAAGCGTAAACAAAGTCATCATAGATTTTGCGTTTTTGCGATATGATTTTAACTCCGCAATTTCTCCTATGTCCGGTAATGGTATATTATTTTCTTTAATTCCTAATAAATCTTCTAATGTCTTACCGATCCCAGTGTCGCCACGACGATGAGTTTTTACAAAACCCGCTTTTTTTATTTGCTGGAGTTTTCCTTTAAGTGTTTTTAAATTCATAGTTATTTTACAAAATAATCAAGTGGTTTTTTATAAATATCTGCGATCTTTTTTAATTCAGTTACATCTATTCTTCTTTCTCCCTGTTCAATCTTTGAAATATAAGATTGAGGTTTTGATAGTTTTTTAGCAACCTCTACCTGCTTTAAGCCAGCTTCTAATCTGGCTTTTTTAAGTCGTTCAATAGCTTTTTTATATTCTTTTGTATAGATTGATCTAGTCATACTCTTATTTCTATAATATATCCTATTGTAGAATATCCCAAAATAGGTTATACTAATCTTGGGGAGTTCCTATGCCTTGCCCGCGCACGGGAGGGTCGGGGCAAGGGTAAGGAAGAATAAAATCCCTGCCCAAAAATTCGCCAGCCCAAGCGAGGGCGCAGCGGAAGGAAGGGGTCTGGGGGAGGAACTCCGCCACGCCCGAGCGGTTAAAATTCGGCGTCCGGATTTTCCCTGAAATACGTTCGGATTTTGTCCAGGGTACGGAGCAGTTGTAAATTTTCGTCTTTTCGGAACGCATTTTGCGCCTCGCCGCTTCGTCCCGCCGAAAGCGGGATACAGGCAAATTTTCGAGTAGCAAATTTTTGGCCATGAGACAAAAATTTAAAATATATGAATAACTTTTTCATCTACATAAGAAAATCGACTGACGAGCTGGACAGGCAGATTTTATCTATTGAAGCGCAAGTCGATGAATTGAAAGAATTTGCCCAAAAGGAAGGATTGGAAATCGCAAAAACTTTCATTGAATCTCAAACCGCCAAAGAACCTGGCAGGCCCGTTTTTAATGAAATGCTATCTCTGATTGGAAAAGGCAAGGCTTCTGGAATTTTAGCCTGGCATCCGGACAGATTGGCCAGGAATTCAGTTGATGGCGGAAAAATTATCTACTTCATTGATACCGGTAAAATCCAATCGCTAAAATTCCCTACTTTTTGGTTTGAGAATACGCCTCAAGGAAAGTTTATGCTGAACATTGCTTTCGGGCAAAGCAAGTATTTTGTTGATAATCTTTCAGAGAATACGAAAAGAGGTTTAAGGCAAAAATTAAGACGCGGAGAATGGCCCGGCTGGGCGCCGATCGGCTATTTAAATAAAGAACACAAGATAATCCTTGACCCCGAAAGATACAAGCTGATAAAAAAGATGTTTGAGCTTTGTTCAACCGGCAAATATTCTCTGAAAGATTTAAAGGAACTGATGTTTTCTTCTGGTTTGAAAAGCCGTGCTGAAAAAGTTTTGTCCGTTTCAATGATCCAGCACACTTTGGCCAATCCTTTCTATTACGGAGCATTTTTCTACCATGGCGAATTATATCAAGGAACGCACAAGCCAATTGTTTCAAAGAAACTTTTTGACAAAGTCCAGGGAATAATGGAAGACAAATCTAGGCCAAAGAAAAGAAGCGAAAAGGTTTATGTTTTCCGAGGACTTTTCAAGTGCGGTGAATGCGGCTGCGCCATTACTTCTGAAATGCAAAAAGGACACAACTATTACCGTTGTACAAAAAAGAAAGTCCCCTGCTCCCAAAAATACATAAGAGAAGAAACTTTGGCCGAGCAGATTTCGGACATTCTTCAAAAAGTTTCCTTGTCCGACAAATGGAAAGACAAAATGATTGAAATTCTTGAAAAAGAACAAGAAGAAACAGACCGAGCTGGCTTTTCTTTTTCTCAAAAACTGAAATCTCAAATAAAGGAATACGAAGATAAGCTGGAGAAACTTTTAGACGCTCATTTGAACAGCGATATTTCCCGCGAGAAATATCTTGAAAAAAAGCAAAAAATCCTCATTCAAAAAATTGAGATTTCCGAGAAACTGAAGGCTTTTGAGAAAAAGGGGAGTAGTTGGCTCGAACCTGCCAAAAACTTCATTTTTGCTTCAAATCAAGCACAAAAAGCGGCAACTTCTGATAATCTCCTGGGAAAAGCCAATTCCCTCAAAAAAGCCGGCTCGAACCTCATTTTGACTGACCGGAAAATAAAATATTTCCCACGCGGGGCGTGGGAAATACTCGAAAATTTGCCTATATTCGGCGCCGAGCCGCGAAGCGGCGAGGCGCAAAATGCGTTCCGAAAAGACGAAAATTTACAACTGCTCCGGGGACAGGACTCGAACCTGTAACAAACGCCTTAACAGGGCGCTGTTCTACCATTGAACTACCCCGGAATGTTCTTTAATTGTAACAAAAAACTGAAAATTTTTCAAGTAATTTGAAAATTAGAAATTGGGATTTAATTAGAATAATTAGAAATTAGAAATTAGAAATTTCGTCCTAATAGCCTTTTAATTTCTTCAACTTCTTATGTTCCCTAATCTTCTGTAAAGACTTGGCTTCAATCTGTCTGATTCTTTCTCTAGTAACCCCAAACTCCCTGCCAACCATTTCTAATGTGTGATTTACTCCGTTTTTCAGTCCAAACCTCATTGATAAAATTTTCTGCTCCCGAGGGGTTAAATCAACTAAAATTTCTTTTAATCGGCTTTGTAAAAGTTTTCGAGCCGCAGACATACTTGGAGGCGGTTCTTTTTCATCTTCAATAAATTCCGCTAAAACGCTTTCTCCCTCATTACTGCCAACCGGCGTTTCTAGGGAAACCGTACCCTGAGAAATTTTAATAATATGATGAACTTTTTCTACTGGAAGATCCATTTCGGCAGCAACTTCTTCTGGCAGAGGCTCTCTACCTAAATCCTGTAAAAGTCTGCGGCGTATCTTAGTGTATTTAGAAAGAGTCTCTACCATATGAACCGGAATTCTGATAGTCCTTGATTGATCAGCCAAAGCTCTGGTAACTGCTTGGCGAATCCACCAAGTAGCATAAGTTGAAAATTTATAGCCTCTTCTATAGTCAAACTTTTCTACTGCTCGGAATAAACCCAAATTACCTTCCTGAATTAAATCAAGAATTGTTAAATTTGGACTTCTTCCAACATATCCCTTGGCAATAGAAACAACCAGCCTTAGATTGGCTTTGGTTAATTTTTTTCGGGCTCCATCGTCGCCCTTTTCAATACGCCGAGCCAAATCTTTTTCCTCTTTAGCGGTTAAGAAAGCTGTCCTACTTATTTCTTTAAAATATGTCCTAACCAAATCCAGATTTGCAGGCTCTAAAACCTTGTTTCTCTTTTCTTTTTCGTGAACATCATCTATTCTTAAAAACTCTCTTACCTGTTTTACTTTAATTCCTTTTTTTTCTAAAATATCATAAAGTTTTTCAAGTCCTTTAATATCATTTTCAATTTCCGGAAAACTATTTAAAATTTCATTAAAAGTCACAAACCCGCGCGTCTCTGCTTTTGCAATCAGTTCATTAAGTTTTTCAGAAACAACAACAAGCCTTTTTCTAGGTCTTGGTTTCCATGGCATATAACCTTTTATGTGCGTTGACTTTGGTTTTGATTTTCGTTTTGGTTTTGAAACCCTTTTTTTAATCTTTTGAGTTTTAACTTTCCTTAGTTTCCTATTTTTCCCCTTTTTCAACCTTCTAATAGGTTTTTTTACTGCCTTTTTTGTTTTTTTGGAAATATTCTTTACAGACTTTTTCCTTATTTTTTTCTTTTGTTTGACCATAATTATTTTTAAAAATTATAAAATTAAAATTAGATATTGCCTATTCTTTGTGATAAATCGTTAAACTCTTTCATTAAAGAATCAACCTTTCCCAGATTTTTTTCTGTTTCAGCCTTCTTAATAGATTTAGATATTATATCTAATTTTTGCCTTATCTCAAAGGAGTTAAGCTCATTTAAACAGGTCTGAATTTCTAACTCTGGCTCAATCACTTCTAACATCTCTCCCTTGAGAAAAAGATAATCTAGAAAATGACTTTCTACAGAAATACTTTTCTGAATCTGGTTTATTAGTATGTCTATATTTTCTTCTCCATGAGAAATACTTGTTTTTAAGTTTCTTAATATGGCTTTGTATTTGTCTGAAAAAAGAGGAAAGTTTTCTTCATTAATTAAAGAGATTTTCTTCAGGTTTTTTAAAATCAAAGAAACAATATTTTCCTCAATTTTCTCTTTCCGGGTTTTTGGCAAAAGAACAGATAGAGACTCTTTGGCTCTGATTTCCATTGGAACAATAAAAGAATCTGGCAAACTGCATTTTTTAAGCTCTTCTAAAACTTCTTTCTCTCCAACTTCAAGCCTTCTGGCAAGAAGCTGAATCCAATGAAACTGTTCAATTTTATTTGAAACCCTTTTTATAACTGGGAGAATAATTTTGGAAATCTCTCTTTTACCTTCAGGCGTCTTGCTGTCCCATTTGTTAAAAGTGGTTTCAAAATAGAAATCTACAATTGACTTGGCTTTAGCGACTGACTTTTTCCAAGATTCCAAATCTTCAACAATAATCTCGGCCGGGTCCTTCTTGCCGGGCATAGTAATCACCTTAATATTAAATCCCTGGGCTTGTGCCAAATCAATTCCACGCTTAGTGGCTGAATCACCGGCTATATCCATATCAAAAGCAGTTAAAAGATTGTCAGAATAGCGCTTTAGAATATTAAGCTGATCAGAAGTAAGGGCTGTGCCGCTGCTTGCCACTACATTCTCAAAACCGTTCTGAGAGACTAAAATTACATCAGTATAGCCTTCAACCAAAATGCATTGGGCTTTTTTCCTAATATTCACCCTTGCCTTATCTAATCCGTATAAAACCCGGCTTTTGTCATATAAAGGAGTTGCCGGGCTGTTAACATATTTGGCTATCTCTTTTTTATCTCCAAAAACTCTTCCGCCGAAACCAATCACCTGGGAGCTTAAATCAAATATGGGAAACATTATCCTGCCGCGAAATCTATCATAAGTCCTTGAAACATCAACTTTTTCCTTTTGGGACTTAATTGCCAAGCCTGCCATTACAATCTCCTCTCTTTTATAACCCTTTCCAACCAAAAAATCAGAAAGACCCTGCCAAGTATCAGGAGCATAGCCAATTCTCCACTTTTTTATTGAATCTTCATTAATTCCCCTGCTTAAAAGATATTCTTTTGCTTTCTGACCAGTAATGCTCTGAGCCTGCTTTTCAAAAAAAGAAGAAGCCAGTTCGCAGATTTCATATAAGCGCTGGCGCTCTGTTCTTAGCTTCGGATCCTGCTTTTGCAGACGAACACCTGCTCTATCAGCCAAGATTCTAAGAGCATCACCAAATTCCACACCTTCAATTTTCATTATAAACTTGAAAATATCTCCGCCTTCGTCACACGAACCAAAGCAATGCCAAATCTGACGAGCAGGGCTCACAAAAAAAGAAGGGGTTTTTTCATTATGAAAAGGGCAAAGCGCCCTGTAATTAACCCCAGCTTTTTGAAGCTTGATATACGAGCCAATTATTTTAACTATATCCAATCGTGTTTTAATTTCTTCAATTGGCGAAAGCATGGTTTAATTTTTGTTATTATACTCCACTTCGTCGGGATTTTCTCCTGATAATATCTTATCAACCATTTCAATTTCTTCAAGTAGTCCTCCTATTAAATCGTAGCTCTTGGATTCTTCGTATGTTGCCCAAAGATAATCAATGTTTTCATCATTAAGTTTTACTTCGCCTGATTTATGCGGACAGTAAAAACTTAAAATAATGGCCGGGATGCCTTCTGGTTTAATAAAGGCCATATCCAAAAGATATTTTACTTTTCCAACTTCCAAGTTTGCCTCTTCTTTTATCTCTCTTCTTAAAGATTTTTCAATGGCAAAGTACCAGAGATTCTCACTATTTTGAGGTAAATCAATGTAGTCATCAACTTCTAATCCTCCGCCTGGCACTGTCCACCTGCCAGGAAAAGCTTTTTTATTCAAACTCCGCTTCACTAATAAATATTTTTTGTCCTTATTATAAATAATCGCTGTTGAAAAAATCCGATGAAGCCCGTTAGAAATCTTCAACTTTTTTTCTTTGTCTACATTTTTTGGGTTTGAACTTCTAACTGGCTGAAGTTCTCGATTTTTAATTTCAATAATTGGCGAACTTAAGATAAATTTCCAAATTCATTATATCACAAACAAAGGTAGGAATCAATTCCAATCTTAACATTTCCTTGACACTCTCTACTAAAGAGATAAAATAGAGATATATAAACCAAAAACAAAAATCCCGTAAATAACGAGGTTTTAAAATATGAAGAACAAAAAAAATAATCACAGAAAAAGAATAGCAATGATTAGTGTTCATTCTGACCCATCAGCTAAATTGGGTGAGCATGAAACAGGAGGACAAAATGTTTATATTTCCGAACTAAGCAAAGCTTTAGGTCAAATGGGTTGGTCAGTTGATATCTTTACCAGATTAACCAGAAAAAGAAAAAAGATGGTTAAAGGCTACGGAAAAAATATAAATATTATATACATAAAAGCAGGTCCTCGTTATTTCGTAGTAAAAGATAAAATATTAGAAAAATTACCAGAATTTGTTGGTAATTTTCTTAATTATAAAGAAGAAAATAAAATTAATTACAGTATAGTTCATGGAAATTATTACTTAGGTGGTTTGGTAGCTGCTCAAATTAAAAGAATACTTCGTATTCCTATGATAGAGACTTTTCATTCATTGGGTCATATTCGTCATCGAAGTTTAGAAAAATTTGAAAAAGAGAAAATTAGTATTGAAGATTTCGAGGAACGATTGAGAGCTGAAAAAGAAATTATGGACACAGCTGACAGAATAATTGCCACTAGTCCTCCTGAAAAAAGAGATATTATGCATTATTATAACTTTGATTTAGAGAATAAAATAAAAATTATTCCTTGCGGTGTAAATTTAAAACGTTTCAGAAAAATAAACTCTGAAAACGCAAAAAATTATATTAATCATTCTTCCCCAAAAGATAAAATTATTTTATATGTTGGACGTATAGATTGGCGCAAAGGAATTGAAACAATAATTCAGGCCTTTCCTTTAGTTTTGAATAAACTGCCTAAATTAAGAAAAAATATAAAAATAATGGTTATTGGGGGGAAAATCGGCAAAAGAGGTAATAAAGATGATAAACAGGAAATAAACCGACTAAAAGATATATCCAAAAGATTAAGAATTGAAAAAAAAGTCCTATTTTTAGGCAGAAGAGATCAGAAAAAACTCCGTTACTATTATTCAGCCGGCGATATTTTTGTTACCTCCCCTTACTATGAACCATTTGGTATGACCGCGCTGGAAGCAATGCGTTGTGGAATACCTATTATCGCCTCAAATGTTGGCGGCCTTTCCCATGTAATAGAAAACAGAAAAACAGGTCTTTTTTTTCCGCCAGGAAACCATAAAATTCTTGCAAATAAAATTACAGAACTCCTTACAAATAACAAACTAAGAAATAAATTAATTAAAAATGCTGAAAGACTAGTAAAAGAAAATTATGGCTGGAAAAAAGTTTCTTCTGAAATAGTAAAATTATATCAGGAATTAATATGAAAATAGTTCAAATATCACCATTTGAAGAAAGGGTCCCTCCAAAAAAATATGGTGGGACTGAATTAATCATATACAATATCACTCAAGAATTAATTAAAAGAGGCCATAAGGTCTATCTTATAGCTCCTGGCGATTCTCAAACAAAAGCAAAATTATTGCCATCATTTCCAAAAGCTCTCCGAACTTATACTGAAACCCAGGATATGAAAACAAGAGATTCTCTAAAATTTATTGGTGTTGGTAAAGTACTTGAACATCTAAAGAATATTGATGCTGATATTATACATAATCATTTAGGCTGGCGGTTACTTCCTTTTTCTCCGATTATAAAAATGCCGATTGTCACTACTCTTCATGGCCCACTTTATATTGACTATCAAAAATTAATTTACGGCAAATTCAAAAAAGCTAACTATATTTCTATCTCTAAAAATCAACGAGAACCCTTTCCAAGTCTCAATTATGTTGGCAATGTTTATAATGGAATTGATGTAAGTATTTTTCCATTCAATAAAAAACCTAAAAACTATCTGGCTTTCTTGGGAAGAATGTCCCCTGAAAAAGGACCTGTTGAAGCAATAAAAATCGCTAAAAAAGCAAAAATGAAGCTTATTATGGCTGCAAAAGTTGATATAGTTGATAAAGAATTTTTCTTAAATCAAGTAAAGCCTTTAATTGATGGAAGACAAATTAAATTTATCGGTGAAATCGGCCACAAGAAAAAAACAGAACTTCTAAAAAATGCTAAAGCGCTTATAGCTCCAATTCAATGGGAAGAACCATTCGGATTGTTTTTGATAGAACCAATGGCTTGCGGAACACCGGTGATTGTCTTTGACCGAGGCTCAGCAAGAGAAGTGGTTAAAGATGGAAAGACGGGTTTTGTGGTTAAAAATATTAAAGAAGCAGTTAAAGCAGTTAAAAAAATTGACCAAATTGATAGGAGAGAATGTAGGAAAAGAGTTGAAGAAAAATTTACCGATGAAAAAATGGTGGATGAATATGAAAAAGTATACTATGAGATTTTAAAGAAGAAAAATAAAGCATCAACAAATTAACTCCATCAAAAAACCAGCCAGAAAGGCTGGTTTTTTGATCCTCTGGTCCTCAAGTAGAATAAAAAGCCCGGCTAAATAATCCTGAATTAAATTCTTTGCTCCCATGCCAATTGCCAAACCAATCAATGCCTAAAATTTTCACAGCGGAAGGGGTGGGATTCGAACCCACGAGGCCCAAAAAGAGCCACGGCTTTCCAAGCCGTTCCATTAAACCGCTCTGGTACCCTTCCTTAAATTTTCATCCCTCGTAAATTTTTTATTCTTTGTTCTATTGGAGGATGCGTCAAAAACAACTTAGTAAACCAACTCCGAGATTGTTTGCCTTTGAACGGGGAAGAAATAAATAAATGGGCTGTGGAATTGCTGGGTTTTTTCATTGGGTTTGGATCGGCAGAGATTTTTTCCAAAGCCCGAGCCAAACCTTCCGGATAACGAGTCAGTAATGCTCCATTAGCATCGGCTAAAAATTCTCTTTTTCTAGAAATAGATAACCTAAGTAAGGTGGCGGCAATTGGCGCTAAAATTGCTGCTCCCAAACCAATAATTAACAATATTGCTCCGCCAGAACCTCTGGAGTCACGGCGCCCTCCCCTGCCTAAAAAACTAATCCGCAAAAACCAGTTGGAAACCATTGCCACAATCCCTACTAAAATCACGACCACTGTCTGCAAAAGCATATCCCTATTGCCAATATGGGAAAGCTCATGGGCAATAACTCCTTCCAGCTCTACTCTTTCCAATTTCTGTAAAAGTCCTTTTGTAACAGCGATAACAGCGTGCTCTGGATCCCGACCAGTGGCAAAAGCATTGGGCTGGGCTTCGTCAATAATATAGATTTTGGGTAAAGACAGACCGGCACTAATACAAAGGTTTTCAACTAAACGATAAAGTTCAGGATTATCTTTTTTCTCAATCAGCTTGGCTTTAGTCATTGATAAAACAATCTTATCAGAATGCCAATAACTGCTGACACTCATTATAATACTGAGAATAATCGCGATTATTAAAAGAACCGGGCTGTTCAGCAAATAACTAAACAGCCAGCCCAAAGCAATAATAAAAATCAAAAAGAAAAAAATCAAAAACCATGTTTTGCGGATGTTTGAATCCGCATGAGTATATAAAGTCGGCATAGGCTCCAAGCTCTAAGTCCTAATATCTAAATCCTAAACAAATTCAAAATTCAAAATTCAAATGACCAAAACAGTCTTATAAGTATAGGTTTTGTATTTTGGATTTTGGTCATTTGGCATTGTTTAGAAATTAGGATTTAGGATTTAGAATTTAACCTCTACTGGTTCTCTCTCTTCTGCTGCGGTTAGCTCAAACAAATCCATTTTCTTAAACTGAAAGATTAAAGCAATAATATTTGACGGAAAGCTCTCAATCTTAATGCTCAAATCCCTAACATTTCCATTGTAAAACCTTCTAGCTGCCTGGATTTTATCTTCAGTATCTCTAATTTCTTTTTGGAGCTCTAAAAAGTTTTCAGCAGCCCTAAGTTGAGGATAATTTTCAGCTAAAGCAAAAAGGCTTTTCAGGGTTGAAGAAAGCATATTTTCTGCCTCTGCTTTTTCTTTTACTGTTCGGGCGTTCATTGCCCTTGATCGGGCTTCAACTATTTTCTCAAAAGTTCCCTGTTCATGAGCCATATAACCTTTTACTGTTCTGACTAAATTGGGAATCAGATTATACCTTCTTTTGAGCTGAACATCAATATCAGCCCAAGCTTCTTTTGCCCGATTTCGGAGCTTAACTAAACTATTGAAAGCGCCGACAATCCAAAGAACTATAACTGCAGCAATGATTATTAAAATAATAACAAGAAAAGACATATTTTGTTTACATTTGACAATTAATAATTTACTAGTCGACCCTTTAAGTCCTATTCTCATTATATCATTTTACTGCCCGACGTCAAATTAAAAACAGAGAGAAGTTGAACTTCTCTCTGTTCTAACAATATTAGAAAAAATCTAAAATTAGTATCCCTGAGGCATAGGAGGCATTTGTGGTTTTTCTTCTTTTTTCGGAAGCTCGCTCACCACAGCCTCAGTGGTCAAAAACATCGCAGCAGCTGAAGCAGAATTCTGCAAAGCTGTTCTTACCACTTTTGTTGGGTCAACAATGCCTAATTCCACCAAGTTTTCGTATTTTCTTGTTTGAGCGTTAAAACCAAAACTTTGTTCCTGTTTTTTAACCTCGTTAACAACAACTGAGCCGTCAACTCCGGCATTCTCAGCAATCTGGCGAACTGGAGACTCAAGAGCTTTTCTTAAAATATTAAGACCTATTTTTTCTTCGCCTTCCAAATTTAATTCGTTTAAAGAGTCCAATACTCGCAAAAGAGCAACTCCGCCGCCAGGAACAATCCCTTCTTCAACGGCGGCCTTAGTAGCTGATAAAGCATCTTCTGCTTTGTGTTGAAGCGCTTTTTGCTCAACCTCAGTGGCAGCTCCAACCTTCAAAATAGCAACCCCGCCGGAAAGCTTAGCTAATCTCTCTTCTATTTTTTCTTTATCAAACTCACTATCTGAAGACTCAATTTCTTTTTTCAATTGATTTATCCGGGCCTCAATTTTTTCCCTCTCTCCCTTGCCTTCAATAATAGTAGTATCTTCCTTGGTTGCCTCAACTTTTCTGGCCTGACCCAGCATATTTATATCAATTTTATCCAATTTCAATCCGATTTCTTCTGAAATAACCTGGCCACCAGTAACAATAGCAATGTCCTGAAGCATTTCTTTTTTTCTGTCTCCGAAACCCGGAGATTTCACTGCCAAAGTATTAAATATTCCCCGAAGCTTATTGACCACTAAAGTGGCTAAAGCGTCGCCTTCAACGTCCTCGGCAATAATAACCAAATCTTTTTTGCCTGATTTGGCAATGGATTCCAAAACAGGCAGAATATCCTGCAAAGAAGATATTTTCTTGTCAGTGATTAAAATATAGGGGTCCTGAAAAACTGCTTTCATTCTTTCCGCGTCAGTAACCATATATGGAGAAACATATCCTCGGTCAAAACGCAAACCCTTGACAATTTCTTTGTCCAAGCCAAAAGTCTGGGACTCTTCAATAGTAATTACTCCATCCTTGCCAATTTGTTCCATTATTTCAGCAATTAAATTTCCTACTTCTGAGTTTTCAGCAGAAATGGTTGCTACCTGGCTAATATCTGAACGGCCGTTAATTGGCTTGGAAATAATTTTTAAAGCCTCAACAATTTTTCTAACTCCTTTTTCAATGCCTCTTCGCAAAGCTAAAGGGTTGGCACCGGCGGCCACATTTTTTAAGCCTTCGGTAATAATAGATTGAGCCAAAATAGCTGCTGTGGTAGTTCCATCTCCAGCCACATCGTTTGTCTTGGAAGCAACTTCTTTAACAATCTCGGCCCCTAAATTCTCTATCTTGTCCTCCAGCTCAATCTCTTTGGCAATAGTAACCCCATCATTAGTAATAGTAGGAGAGCCAAAGCCCTTGTCCAAAACAACATTACGACCCTTAGGGCCTAATGTTACTTTCAAAGCATTGGCTAATTTATCAGCTCCGGCTTTTAATTTCTTGCGAGCATCCTCACTGTAAGTAATTTGTTTTGCCACATTTTTTCGCCTTCGCTCCCTCGCCTCCTTCGGGGTTCGCTAAGGCTCAGTCAAATTAAAAATTAAAAGTCAAAAATTAAAAATAATACTTTTCAACTTAATACTGTAACTTTTGACTTTGGACTTTAGACTTTTAGCTTTGCTATTCTTGAATTTATTCAAGAATAGCGAGTATATCATCTTCTTTAGCAACCAAATATTCTCTGTCTTCAATTTTTACCTCAGTAGGACCATATTTAACAAACAAAACAGTATCCCCTGGTTTTATATCAACCGGGATAATTTTGCCGGAAGCAGTTTTTCTGCCTGGGCCAACGGCGATAACTTTTGCCTGCTCTGGTCTTTTTTCTTCTACAGTTTCTGGAAGCAAAATCCCAGTATCTGTTTTTTTATCCTGTTTAATCGGCTCTAATAGAATATGATTTGACAATGGTTTTATGTTCATATTTTGTAGAGGCCATTAAACGCCATTACAACGCCATTAAACTTTTTTATTTTGGCATAAAGTATAAAAAAGGCGTAGTAATAGCGACTAAAGGCTTCTATGTTCACATTTTACTCATCCTCAAAATTTTGTCAAGACCAATCAATAAAAAGTTCTCCAAAAGAGATAAAAGAGAAATTTTCCACGCTGCCCTTTTTTTTATTTCATTATCTTTTTCAAATACTGTCCAGTGTAGCTTTTCTTTACTTTGATTATTTCTTGGGGAGTGCCTTCAGCGACAATGTATCCGCCTTTATCCCCGCCTTCTGGTCCAAGATCTATGCACCAGTCAGAATTTTTAATCATGTCTAAATTATGCTCAATTATTAAAAGTGTATTCCCTTTTTTCTTCAAACCACAAAGAACCGAAATCAGTTTTTTAATATCATCAAAGTGAAGACCTATCGTCGGCTCATCCAAAATATACAAAGTTTTACCGGTTTCTTTTTTAGAAAGTTCAGCAGCTAACTTTATTCTTTGAGTCTCTCCTCCAGAAAGAGATGGTGCTGGCTGGCCAAGCTGAATATAGGAAAGTCCCACTCTTTCCAGAGTTTTGAGTTTATAAAAAAGCGCGGGAACATTTTTGAAAAAATTCAGAGCTTCATCAATTGTCATTTCTAAAACTTCAGCAATATTTTTACCACTATACTCAATCTCCAGAATTTCTTTTTTATAGCGCGTACCATTACACTCCTGACATTTAACATAAACATCTGGCAGAAAATACATTTCAATCTTTTCCATTCCCTGGCCTTCACAGCTCTCGCACCGACCGCCCTTTGTGTTAAAACTGAAATGACCGTAATCATACCCGCGAATTTGCGCTTCTTTGGTTTTAGAAAAAATATCTCTGATATAAGAAAAAACTCCTGTATAGGTTGCTGGGTTGGAGCGAGGAGTTCTGCCAATTGGTGACTGATCAACTAAAACCACTTTTTTAATGTTTTCTATGCCTAAAATCTCTTTATGCTTACCAGGTTCATCTTTTGCCCTGTAAAACTTTTTTAAAAGAGCTTTGGCTAAGATATAATCCATTAAACTGCTTTTACCAGAACCGGAAACTCCAGTAATACAGACAAACTTTCCCAAAGGAATTTCCACATCAATATTTTTTAAATTGTGCTCTGATGCTCCTTTTATTGTTAAATAATTTTGTGCACGACCCGTCCGTGCACATTCGTGTGCACGGACGGGTCGTGCACATTCTACTTTTTTTCTGCCGGCAAGATAATCGCCGGTTAAAGTCTTTGATTTTAATAACTGCTTTGGAGTGCCTTGGAAAACTATTTTACCTCCATGTTTTCCTGATCCCGGACCAATATCCAAAATCCAGTCTGCTGCCAGAATGGTTTGATTATCATGCTCACAAACTATAACTGTATTTCCCAAATCCCGTAATTTCTTTAAACTCCCTATTAATTTTTGCTGGTCGCGACTATGAAGGCCGATTGATGGCTCATCTAAAATATATAAAATGCCGCTTAATTGAGAACCGAGCTGATTAGCTAATCTAACTCTTTGTTCTTCTCCGCCAGATAGACTGTTAGCTTTGCGTTTTAATGTTAAATAATCAATCCCTACATCAATAAGAAATCTCAAACGATTAATTATTTCTTTTATTAAACCTGTTAAAATCTTTAAATCTTTTTCTTTTGCTAATTTGATAAAAAAATCTCTTGTCCGAACAATACTCATTGAAGTTACTTCATCAATTGATTTGCCAGTAATCTTTACCGCCAAAGCTTCTGGCTTTAATCTTTTTCCATGACAAACTTTGCATTCTCTCACAACCATAAACTTGCCGATTTCATGACGAAGCCAATCTGAATCACTGCTGTAATATTTCTTTTCCAGTTCGGAAATAATGCCTTTGTATTTTCCATCTCCATACAAAATTAACCCAACAACTTCCAACGATAGATTTTTTACTGGTTCGTGTAATGAAAATTTATACTTCTCTGACAAGGCTTTCATTTCTTTCCAAAAAATAGAAGAATGATTCTTTTTATTCACTGACCTAATTGAAGACTGAATAGCTCCTTCAGCAATAGTCAAGTTCTGGTTAGGAATTAATAAACGAGGATCAACTTCTAGTTTCTCTCCTAATCCCCGACAAGCATAACAAGATCCATAAGGGCTATTGAAAGAGAAAAGCCGAGGCTCAATCTTGGGCAAAAGGATGTTGCATTTATTACAAGAGAAATTTTCGCTGAAAATTAGGTCTTTGGATGCAATCCTACGAGGAGTCTCCCTTGAATCCAGAGTATTTATAATTATCGTTCCTTTTCCCATTTTTAATGCTGTTTTTACAGAATCGGTTAAACGGGTTTTGTCCACCCGGTTAGAAATTTGTTTACCTTGTATTTTTTTTCTTCCCTTAGAATCTCTAACATTGTAAATATTCTTTTCAATAACCAAACTATCAATAACAACCTCAATTTTATATTTTTTCTTTCTGTTAAAAATTTGACCTAAAGCCTCATCAACTCTGTATAAAACTTTATCAATTCTTACCCTCGCGAAACCTGTTCTTTTTATCTGCTCCAGAATACTATTGGGTTCGCCCAATCCCAGTTTTGTTTCAAAATTGGGACTGGGCGCTAAAATTATAATTTCTATACCAGAAGGAAGTTTTAAAATCTGACTTATAATCTGATTCAAGCTTTGCTTTGATAACAGCCTGCCGCATTTTGGGCAATAAGGCTTGCCTGCGCGGGAAAATAAAAGACGGAGATAATCATATATCTCTGTCATCGTACCAACGGTAGAACGAGGATTATGAACTCCTTTTCTCTGATCAATGGAAATAGCCGGTGAAATCCCTTCAATTTTATCAACATCCGGCTTTTTCACTATACCCAAAAACTGCCGGGCATAAGAAGACAAACTTTCTACATATCTTCTTCGTCCTTCCGCATAAATAGTGTCAAAAGCCAAAGAAGATTTTCCAGAACCAGAAACACCGGTAACAACCACCAGCTTGTTCTTGGGAATATCAACATCTATGTTTTTCAGATTATTTACCCGGGCTCCGCGAATTTTAATAAAATCCTGTTTCATAGCAGTTTTTTATTATACCCCTATTTTTAAAAAAAGAAAAGACCCCATGCCGTTGTAACACGGGGTCTCTATCATTGCCTCGCTACAGGTCTTTTGTGAAATTCGGGTTAATTTGTTATTCGTGGAGTAGATTCAGGATTGAATCTTCTCCGCCTTACTAGTTGCCCCGTAGACCGCTTTCAACACGGACTGGAGCGGTCGAGCAACTTTCTCAAACTTCTCGTCTTCGGGATACCTGGTGCCAAGACAGGGCGCCAGGAGTTTCTGGAGTTCCTCGTCGTTTGGAACTTCCTCAATGGAGAGAAACTTGCCTCCATCTTCTTCCTCCCGTTTGACCAGAAGGAAAAGAGAAGGGTAGTTATTCCCGTTATTCCGCCAGGTACCGTTATAGGCAACCAGACAAATTCCGGGCTTTCTCTTCAGGAAAAACTCCCCTACCGAGAGATTGGCTTTTTCAGCCATACTGTCTTTGAACACCTGAAGCCTTTCCAAGCGTTCAGCATGACTGATACCCTGTTTCACAAGATACCAGAGCCGACGAATCTCTACTCCCCTCTCCAGAGGATTGGTCCTCACGAAAGGAGGGGAGGGACGATCCAGGCTCGAGACATGCAAACGAACTTGTAGTTCCCTTGCTCTCTCGAATGCCTGAATAAGACGCTCATGTCCAACCACCTGCAGTGGAAAGATATCGGTTCCGTTGCTTTGAACCAGTACGGTTGCGCTTGCCAGCCAGGTCTCTCCTCCGTCTTCATCAATTAGCCTTTTGGGAGGAACAAAGAAAGCACACTCGCCCGGCCTCCCTTCCGCAAGCTCCTTGAGGGTTGTGTTCCCTTGCTCAAGAAGAAATTCCGCTCGCGATCTCGCGACGCGACGAAAAGCACTCTTGAGCCCGGAACAGACTTTCTCGAGCTTGACCTTCATTTCGCTCAGGTCCTCTGGCGTAAAGCCGGATTCCCTGGGCACATTAAAGGTCTGAAA
>Ga0315552_1000893_pt1 | contig 18403 bp, 17 predicted proteins | sample SalMarSW160170MG_2_FD_203102 | JGI IMG/M metagenome (GOLD analysis project Ga0315552, IMG submission 203102) | Salt marsh sediment microbial communities from the Plum Island Ecosystem LTER, Massachusetts, United States - Salt Marsh Sediment SW1601-70 ...
GGGGGCAAGGGGGGCACCACCCACAAGCAGCCGCTGAGGGTGATTGTTGACGGCGAGGGGCGCACCCCGCTAACCGCCCGCGTATTTAAAGAGCCGGGGGAAACACTGCTGGCGCTGGGGCGAGCAGCCAAAGCGAAAGAGAAAGCGGCCTTTACCAGGGCCGGCGCCGAAATACTGGAGCTGCCCGCCGCCGAGAGCCGGGTAGATTTGGGCAAATTACTGGAAGCGCTGGGCAAGAGGCAAATAACCAGCGTTATGGTGGAGGGGGGCGGCATCCTGCTCGGTTCCCTCTTCGACCAGGGGCTGGTGGACAAGGTTATCGCCTTTATCGCCCCGGTTATCATCGGCGGGGCGGAGGCCAAGACGGCGGTGGCGGGGAGAGGGGTGGACCAGGTGGCCGAATCCTTTAGGTTAGAGGGGCTGAAGGCGGAAAAACTGGGCGACGATTTGATGGTCAGCGGCTACGTGGCCGCGAAAGGGGGGCGGCGCTGTTTACCGGGATTGTAGAAGAGATTGGCAAAGTTATTTCAGCCCGGCCGGGAAATCTGACCCTTGCCGCCGGCAAAGTGCTGGAGGGCATTGAAGAGGGGGCGAGCATAGCCGTTAACGGGGTATGCCTGACCGTGACCGGCTTCGATAATAAATCATTCTCCGTTGATGTGATGGAGGAGACACTGGATAAGACCAACCTGGGTATGCTAAAAGCCGGCGACGGGGTTAACCTGGAGCGGCCTTTACCTTTAGGCGGGCGTTTAGGCGGGCACCTGGTGCAGGGGCATATCGATGACACGGCCAGGGTAATTTCTTTTGCACCGCGTGGCGATTCAATACTGGTCGGCTTTGAAGCCCCACTCCGGCTGACGGCCTACATCGTGGAAAAGGGCTTTATCGCCGTTGACGGCGCCAGCCTGACCGTCGTCTCCAGAAACAGCGGCTCGTTCCAGGTATCGCTGGTCGGTTACACCCGCCGGCACACCATACTGGGCAACCTGAGGGTGGGCGATACGGTCAATTTGGAGGCGGATATTATCGCTAAATATGTGGAGCAGTTCAACCGTAGCCGCAGCTCCGGCATAACCGTTGATTTTTTGCAGGAGCACGGGTTCTTGGTAGGATAATAAAGGGAGAACAGACATGGGTTTAGCCAAAATTGCCGAAGCGATTGAGGATATAAAACAGGGACGGTTCGTCATCATCGTTGACGACGAGGACCGGGAAAACGAGGGCGACCTGGCGCTGGCGGCAGAGAAGGTGAGCGCCCAGGCGATTAACTTCATGGCCAAGCACGGCCGGGGCTTAATCTGCCTGCCGGCTACGGGTGAGCGGCTGGACGAGCTGCAGCTGCCGTTGATGGTCGACGAGAACACCTGCAAGTTCGGCACCGCCTTTACCGTGTCGGTCGATGCCAAGCAGGGCACCACCACCGGCATATCGGCGGCGGACCGGGCGCAGACCGTCAAAGCGGTGGTTGACCCGGCCACCAAGCCCGACGACTTAGTCCGTCCGGGGCATATCTTCCCGCTGCGGGCCAGAGAGGGCGGAGTGCTGGTGCGGGCGGGGCAGACCGAGGCTATAGTCGATTTAGCCAGGCTGGCCAGTCTCTATCCCGCCGGCGTTATCTGCGAGATTATGGACGAAGACGGCACCATGGCGCGGCTGCCCGAGCTTGAAGCAATCGCCAATAAGTTTGATATCAAGATAATTTCGGTAGCCGACCTTATCGCCTACCGCCGCCGCCACGAAAAGCTGGTGCACCGGGTGGCCGAAGCCAAGCTGCCGACAAAATACGGCGAGTTTACCGCCATCGCCTACCGCAGCGATATTGACGCCGATGAGCACCTGGCGCTGGTGACAGGGGACATCCACAACGGCGAGCCGGTGCTGGTGCGGGTGCACAGCGAATGCCTTACCGGCGATGTCTTCGGCAGCCTGCGCTGCGACTGCGGTGACCAGATTGCCCTGGCCATGGAGAACATCGCCAAAGAGGGGCGGGGCGTCTTCCTCTACATGAGGCAGGAGGGGCGGGGTATCGGCTTCCATAACAAGATACGCGCCTACGCCCTGCAGGACGAGGGGCTGGACACGGTGGAGGCTAACCTTTCTCTGGGTTTTGCCTCCGACCTGCGGGACTACGGCATCGGTGCCCAGATCCTGGCCGATTTGGGCCTGCATAAAATCCGGCTGCTGACCAACAACCCCAAGAAGGTCATCGGCCTGGAGGGCTACGGGCTGGAGGTGGTGGAAAAAGTGCCCATCATCATCACTCCCAATCCCTACAACCGCCGCTACCTGGTGACCAAACAGAAAAAGATGGGCCACCGATTGGAAATACCGGAAGTTTCCGATAACTAAACTTCCAGAATAAGGAGAAAGCAATGAGCAAGCCTATTGAAGGTATGTTGGTGGGGAAGGGACTGAAGTTCGGGCTGGTTGCCTCCCGTTTCAACGACTTTATCACCAAGAAGCTGGTGGAAGGGGCCGAGGACGCCCTTATCCGTCACGGCGTTGGGCCGGAGGATATTGACGTTGTCTGGGTGCCGGGTTCCTTTGAAATCCCCCTGGTTGCCAAAAAAATAGCCCAGACCAAGCGCTATGACGCCGTTATCTGCCTGGGGGCGGTGATAAGGGGGGGAACGCCTCACTTTGAGTACATCTCCGCCGAGGTGACCAAGGGGATTGCTATGGTGGGCCTGGAGACGGGGCTGCCGGTTATCTACGGCATGGTTACCGCCGAAACACTGGAACAGGCCATTGAGCGGGCGGGGACTAAGGAGGGGAACCAGGGCTTTAAAGCCGCCGTCAGTGCCATTGAGATGGCCAACCTGGTGAAAAAAATATCGGCTAAAGCTAAAAGCTAAAAGGCGGTGGCAACGGTAAGCTTGGAGGAATCGGTCAGCAGCTTCTCAATCTTAGACTCGATAGCCAGACGCCTGGGGTCGCTTTCCCACGATTTCCAGTCCAGGGTACTGAACCAGGTGCTCAGGGCAAAAAAGGTGGCTTTATCTTCCGTGCTCTGGAGCAGTTCGCCGGAAACATAGCCCGGCTGCTGGATTAACTCCGTTCTCAGCTTGTTCAACAGGTCCATTAAAAATCCCTCTTTGCCTTTTTGCACATGTCTTTCTATCAATATCTTGATCATATTTTCTACCTCCGGCGTAGCTAAAGCCAGTATCGGCAAATCTCTCTAGTCGGTAACCCTATAAATGGTATCTCCCCTTCTTACCCGGTCGGCAACCTTAATCCCGACCGAGTCTCCGGCCTTGGCTTCCTGAACGTTCACATTATCAATCTGCATTGAGTCAACGGCCATTTCCATATCGGTGGTGTGACCCTTGATATGGATTTTGTCGCCCACTTTGACCGTGCCGGTCAGCTCGATACCGGCAACCACGGGACGGGCGAAGAAGTCACTCACCTTGCCAACTTCTTCCTCCGGCATGGCGGCACCTCCTTAGTCTTATTATCCCTAGTATATGCCTACGATTTTAAGAAATCAATATCATATTAATCTTTGACATAGCGCCCCTCAACCAATATAATGAGTCCAGCTATCTCCCTAGAGGTGCGCTCTTGGCAGAGAAGGATAACCCCAGCGCTGCAGAAGAGGAAAAGACACTAAACATCGAACGCATCAAGCGGCGCCTTAACATGCTGGACCAGCGCCTGGACAACATTGACTCCATGGTCACCGCCGTCGCCGAGCGGGTTATGGAACAGCCGCTTAACTTCAGCCTTACCTGCCCCCACTGCGGCAAGAATATAGAGATTACCATCTTAGGCAGCCAGAAACCAACCACATAGTGCCCAAGTGTGATATCGTTGTTAGCCAAATCTCTGGTGTCAACGGGGCGGCCAGGCTCCCTTACCCGCTACAAGCGCCGCTCATATTAAAAACACCCTTCCCTTAAAGGACAGATGTAAACATGCTGGGACTGATAGTTATTGCCCTCTACTTTGCCGCCATGATTGCCATCGGGCTGGTGAGCCGGCGGCGGGCGCGGGGGGCGGATAATTTCTTCGTGGCCGGGCGGAGCGGCACCTCCCTGTTTATCACCGGCTCGCTGCTGGCGACCATCGTCGGCGGCTCGGCCACGGTGGGTATGGCCGGGCTGGGTTTCAGCCGGGGCCTAACCGGCATGTGGTGGCTGCTGGTGGGCAGCGTGGGGCTGATAGTACTGGGGGTTTTCTGGGCAAGAAAAGTGAGGGAGTTCGGGCTCTATACCCTGCCCGAGCTGGTGGAAAAGCAGTACGATAAGCGAATCTCGCTGGCGGCCTCAATCCTTATTGTTATCTCCTGGCTGGGGGTTATCGCCGGGCAGATTGTGGCCTCGGGGACAATATTGAGCGTGCTGGGGCTGGGCAGCCCGGTGATGTGGATGGTTATCTTCAGCGCCGTCTTTATCGGCTACACCCTGCTGGGGGGGCAGTACGCCGTCATCCGCACCGACGTCTTTCAGATAGGTATAATATTCGTCGGCATCTTTGCCGGCTTAGGGCTGGTGATGTACCGCCTGGGGGGGTGGGGCGGACTGCAGATGTCCCTTGCCCCGGAGCGGTTCAGCTTTCCCGTCAGCCCCCAGTTCGGCGGCTACGAGCTGGCGGCACTGCTTCTGCTGGTGGGGTTGACCTACGTGGTGGGGCCGGATATGTACTCCAGGTTATTTTGCGCTCGTGACGCCAGGACCGCCCGGAACTCGGTGTTCTGGGCGGCAGCGCTCATCATCCCCTTCGCCCTGGCCATCACCCTCATCGGTATGGGGGCATCGGCGTTATTCCCCCAGATTGCGCCGGAGCAGGCTTTCCCCACCGTAATCAACGAGGTTCTGCCGCCCATCGTCGGCGCCATCGTCCTGGCAGCCCTGCTGGGCGCGGTGATGTCCTCGGCCGATACCTGCCTGATGACCGCCAGCACCATACTATCGGTGGATATAGTTGGGCGCTTCAAACCTTCACTTAAGCCGGAGCAAGTCCTGTCTATCTCCCGCTGGGGAATAGTGGGGCTGGGGTTGCTTTCCCTGCTGCTGGCTCTAATGCTTAAGGGAGTAATCAGCGCCCTGCTCTTTGCCTACACCGTCTATACCTCCGGCCTGATTCTGCCGGTACTGGCCGGCTTCTATAAGGATAAGCTTAAAGTAACCCCGGCAGGGGCGCTGGCGGCCATTATCGGGGGGGGAGGGGTGGCGCTGGTTAGCAAACTGATGGTCATAAAGTATCTGGACCTGGGCGGTCTGCTGGTAAGCGGGATACTGCTCTTCCTGGTGAGCTTCATCGATAACCGCTTAAAGAAGCCGACGCCTTGACGCTGGTAAAGGCGTTTAGTAGAATTGCTGTAACGGGGGCGGTTAGCTCAGTTGGTTAGAGCACTGCGTTGACATCGCAGAGGTCACTGGTTCGAGCCCAGTATCGCCCACCATAGCATCAGTTCCAGGAAGGCCTTGAGATGGAGCATGTGGAAACTGGGGGGTTAGAGCAGCAAGACCCGCTTGGCGAGGGGGAGCGGTATCAAGAGCTTCTCGCTTTAAGCCGAGTCTCAGCCGCCATCAGTGGTCTGTGGGATCTGGACGCCGTCCTCAAGGTAGCCCTGGATAACATCCTCAAAATCATGAAGGGAACTATCGGCGGCATCCTACTTCTGGATGAACCGACTCAAATGCTATCCTACCATATCCACCAGGGCTTGAGTGACAGCTATATTGAGAAAATGCGCCTCAGCCTGGGTGAAGGCATTGCCGGAAGAGTAGCCCAAAGCGGCAAAGCGATTCTGCTGGAGAATATCTCCACTGACCCTCGTGTGGGCTACCCAGACCTGGTAACCGCTGAGGGTCTAAAGGCTTTCATCTGCGTTCCAATCAGGGCCAAGGACAATGTTCTAGGGGTGATTAACGTTGCCAGCCGTAAAACACACCGCTTTACCAGAAAGGACTTACATCTGTTGTACTCTATTGGCGACCAGCTTGGTGTGGCCATTCAGCAGGCAAAACTCTACGAACGGCTGCGAAAGGCACGGGAAAGATACCGCAAGCTCACCCGGCAAATTCTGGTCGCCCAGGAAGACGAGCGAAAGAGACTGGCTCGCGAGCTACATGACGAGACCAGCCAGACACTTTCCGGGCTTACCCTCCAGTTACAGGCGCTGGCGGATATGGCCGAGAAGTCCGGCGGTGACGCCGAGTTGATAACCAGGTTGAAAAAGGTCCAATCTCTGGCCGTCCAGGTGCACACCGAGATAAGAAGGTTAATGGCCGACTTGCGCCCTTCGTTGTTAGATACACTGGGGCTGGTCCCCTCCATTCGTCAACTGGCTGATACCAGACTCCGCCCCTTAAACATCAACGTATCTGTGGAAACTATAGGTGGGGAAAGACGTTTGGATCCAGAAGTCGAGACTGGATTTTTCCGGGTTGCCCAGGGCTCTATAGGCAACATCATTGAGCATTCAAAGGCAAAGAACGTCACCATCGCCGTGGAATATCAGGATAGTGAACTGGTGCTGCGTATTACTGATGATGGCCAGGGGTTTGATGTATCGGCTCTCACCGATGTTGAGGAGAGCGGGCGGGGGCGGGGTCTATTCAGCATGAGAGAGAGGGTTATGCTCCTGGGCGGCACTGCCTCTGTGGAATCAAAGATTGGCCAGGGAACCACCGTCTGGGCTAGGGTGCCTATAGTTCAAGGTGAGGAACATGAGTAAGATAAGGGTACTGGTGGTTGATGACCATCCTATCGTGAGGGAGGGAATTTGCGCTCTACTGGCCGTCGTCGGTGATATAGAAGTAGTCGCCGAGGCAGCCAACGGCAGCGAAGCAATTGATATGGTCAGAGAGCTGCAACCGGATGTCGTGCTTATGGATATTGCTATGCCCATCATGGGAGGACTGGAAGCCACCCGCCGCATCTGCCGTGAATTTCCTAAAATAAAAGTGCTCATCCTGACCCAATATGACGATAAAGAATACGTACTGCCGGTTATTGAAGCCGGTGCTTCCGGCTTTGTCAGCAAGGCAGACGCATCCTCAGAACTTATTTCAGGTATCCGCTCCGTCTACCGCGGAGATTCATACCTCTCTCCCCCGGCGGCCAAGCTGCTGGTCGAAGGTTACCGTTACAAGGCCGGCAGCCGGGTTGGTAAAGACCCCTATGACCAGTTGACCGACCGGGAGCGGGATGTATTAAAACTGATGGCAGAGGGACACACCAACCAGGAAATAGCCGATATTCTGGTCATCAGCCGTAAAACCGTCGAGGGCCACAAGACAAACCTCATGGCCAAGCTTGATATCCACAACCGTACCGAACTGGTCAAATATGCCCTGCGCAAAGGCATCATAACCGTTTGACGGTTATGATTAGACATCCCCAATTACTTACATCCACAATCCACCCTCACTCCCGACACTGAATAAACAGGGGGAAATCCCAGGAAATTTAGGGTTTTTTCACCCTGGCTATCAAGGAAAAACCCTCTTCTCCATTGGCCGCCTTTGTTTTATGGTTAAGGTTATTAACAAACTCCAACCGTAAACATAAATTCGGCAGTATGACGGTGACGGAGGAAGGAGGCTGCGATGGAACACAGTCATAGAATTCTGATTGTGGATGATGACTCCGATTTTACCCAGGCTCTACAGGCGGCTCTGGAGGCTAAAGAATGCTCGGTAGTTACCGCCTCAGAGCGGCGCCAGGCCGAAGACATGGTTCGCTCCCATGAGCCCGAGCTGGTGGTACTGGGGACAACTATGCCCCGTGGGGACGCTTTCCTGTTTCACCAGTGGCTAAAACAATCGCTTGGATTCAGCAACCTGCCTATCATAGTGGTAAATACACCGCCGGAGAAACAGCATATCAAGGGATGGAGGGCAGAGGAAGGTATGCAGTGTGATGCTGAGGATTTCGTGTGCAGACCTATTGAGCTAACCATGCTGGTGCCCCGCATCGAGAAACTGCTAGATAGGGCGACCAGAAAGATCAGGGTGCTGGTGGTAGATGACCATGCCGTGGTCAGAGATGGCATCCGGGCCGTACTCGCCCTGCAGCACGATATGCAGGTGGTGGGTGAAGCCGCCAACGGCAGGGAGGCAATAGATAAAACCGGCCAGTTTTTACCCGACGTGGTGCTCATGGACATAGTTATGCCGGGGATGAACGGTCTGGAGGCGGCCAAGGAGATATGCCAGCACTATCAGCAGGCCAAGGTCTTAATGCTGACGCAGTATGACGATGAGGAAAATGTCCTGGCCAGCCAGCAGATAGGCGCACTGGGCTTTATTCCCAAAACAGTGGTCAGTTCCCAGCTACTGAATGGAATAAGGTCGGTGTATGAAGGCAAGAAATTTATCTGCGCCGTTAATTAACAGATGACAGCGCCTTAAAAGGAGCCACGGGTGGAAACAATTACCATTACCCTTGACGGTGTGGAGGTAAGCGGCTATTCCGGGATGACCATCTTGGACCTCGCCCGGGAATCGGGGGTGGATATTCCCACCCTGTGTCATGACCGCTATCTGGCCCCTACCGGTGCCTGCCGGCTCTGTATCGTAGAAGACGAGAGTGCCGGAAACCTGCTTGCCTCCTGCGTGGCCCCAATAAGACCGGGGATGGTGATAAATACCCGGTCGCCGCGGGTAGTGGAGCGGCGGAAATTGCTCGTTCAGCTCATGCTCGCCAGCCATCCCGACTCATGCCTGGTATGCGATAAGGGTAACATGTGTCAGCTAAGAGAGCTGGGCGCCGAGATGGGCATCGGGCTGGTGGAACTACAAAAAATCCCACGACTGGCGGCTATCCAGGAGGTGAACCCCTTCATTGAAAGGGACCTGTCCCGGTGTATCCTGTGTGCCAAGTGTATCCGGGTAGACCAGGAGCTGGTTGTCGAGGGTGCCATCGATTATTTCAGCCGTGGCTTTACCACCAAACCAGCAACACTGAATGATATGCCGCTGGAGAAATCCGAGTGTACTTTCTGCGGAACCTGTGTGGCCCATTGCCCCACCGGGGCCCTGATGGAAAAGGGGAGGACATACCATGGGACAACCACCAAAACGGTCGATACCGTCTGTCCGTTCTGCGGCTGCGGCTGTATACTTCACCTGGAGGTAAAGGACGACCAGATAGTTAGAGTTACACCAGGCGAAAGCCCGGTTAATCACGGCACGCTCTGTGTGAGGGGTTGTTACGGCTACGATTTCATACAGAGCCCGGATAGGTTAACCACCCCCTTAATCAAGGTAGACGGCGAGTTTCAAGAAGCGCCCTGGGAAGAGGCTATTAGCCGGGTAGCCGCTGAATTTAAACGATTGAAGCAAAAGCACGGCGCCGACAGCCTGGCCGTGCTAGGTTCCTCTAAATGCACCAACGAGGAGAACTACCTGCTGCAGAGGTTGGCCCGGTTGGCCTTAGGCACCAACAACATCGATAATGGCAGTCGGCTGTATAGTGCGGCCAGCCGGGTCGGTCTGGGGCAGTCTATCGGTTTTCCGGGCACGACCAACTCCTTCGAAGAACTGGAGAAATCAGAAGTAATAATGGTTATCGGTGCCAACCCGGTTATCTCTGCCCCAGCGGTAGGTTACGCCATAAAACGTGCTGCCAAATATAATAGCGCTAAGCTGCTAGTAGTTGACGTGCGTCCCACCAAGCTGGTCCCCTTCGCCCATATCTGGCTGAAACCTAAAGTCGGCACCGATGTCGCCCTGCTCAACGGCTTGGCCAGAGTGATTATTGAAGAAAAACTGTTTGACGAAGAATTCGTCGCCCGCAAAACGGATAACTTCGACGGGCTGTCCCAAAGTTTAAAGCCGTATAACCTGGAGCGGGTAGAGAGTATAACCGGTATCCCCAGGCAGGATGTGCAGCAGGCGGCCCGCACCCTGGCCCAAGCCGAGTGGGCCTCTATTGTCTACGGCAATGGTATAACCCAACATGTTAACGGCGTGGGCAGCGTGATGGCTCTGGCTAATCTAGCCATGCTGACAGGGAATATCGAGCGGCGGGGAGGCGGCATTTTTGCTCTGCAGCGGGAAAACAACGCCCAGGGTGCCTGCGATATGGGCAGCCTGCCCGACTTCCTGCCCGGATATCAGAGCCTGGATGATGCGCAGGCCAGGAGTGGCTTTGAAAAGCGGTGGGAGAGCAGTCTGCCAACCTCTGCAGGGCTAGCAGCGATGGAGATGATGGAACAGGCTGAGGCAGGAAAGCTCAAAGGTATGTTAATTGTTGGCGAAAACCCCACCGCCAGCTTCCCCCGCCCTTCTCGGGTTAGAAAAGCTCTGGATTCACTCGAATTTCTGGTGGTGGCTGATATCTTCCTGACCGAAACGGCCAGACTGGCCGACGTTGTCCTGCCATCAGCCAGCTTCGCCGAAAAGGAGGGTACCTTCACTAACTTCGAAGGCCGGACTCAGCCAGTGAGAAAAGCTATTGAACCAATTGGCGGTTGCCGGCCAGATTGGAAAATCATTCTCCAGCTATCTGAAAAGATGGGGCAGCCGATGCCGTATTCCTCCCTTCAGGATGTTATTAACGAGATTGAAGAATTAGTCCCCTTTTATCAGCATTTTGCCGCTGCCGACCTGGAAAAGGAGGACGTGGATTGGGTTGGTCTGGAGAGTGAGAGTGTAAGAACCAAGCGCCTGTACAGAGGTCCATTCCCCAGCGGGTTTGGGCGCCTTTCCCCGGCCGAGTATACCCCGCCCACCGATATATCCGGGGACGGCTATCCACTGACCCTGCTGTCCGGCTCAGTGCTGCATCACTTTGGCAGCGGCACCAGGAGCTTGAGGGCTTGGCGGCTCAAAGAGTTTTCACCACATTCCTGGCTGGAAATCAGCCGGGAAGATGCTAAACACCTCGGACTTGGCGATGACGAACCGGTCAGGGTAGCATCATCGGTAGGCGAACTAACTACCACCGTCAGGGTAAACGACTCGCTACCCGCTGGCCTGCTTTTCATGCCTATCTCGTTCCCGGAGAGCCCAGTCAACGAGCTGTTCGATATTAAATTAGACCCCAGGTCTAAGGCTCCTTCTCTCAAAAGCTGTGCGGTAAGGCTGGAAAGGATTAAGCCATAATGACCAGAACCAAGAAAACTACCAAATCCACTCTGAAGAAAATAGACGCTATTATTGGTAATCATCAGGGACAAAGGTGGGGACTTATACCCCTGCTGCACGACGTCCAGCAGGTGGTGGGCTATATCCCCCCCGAGGCAATACCGAGCATCGCCAGCGGCTTAGGCTTGTTTCCCAGCCAGGTACAGGGGGTAATATCCTTTTATACCCAGTTCTATACCGAGCCGAGGGGTAAGAATATCGTCAGGGTGTGTCGCGGAACGGCCTGTCACGTAAGAGGCGCCAAAACAATATTGAAACTGGTAAAGCAAGAGCTGGGACTGGAAGAGGGAGAGACCAGTCCCGATATGGAGTACACCCTGGAGACCGTTGCCTGCATTGGTGTCTGCGCCCTGGCGCCCAACATCGTCATCAATCAGGAAACGCACGGCAATTTGAACCCTAAGAAGGTATCCAGATTGTTCGAGGGCAAGCATAAAAAATGAAGCGGAATGGGCATAAAAATCGCACCGTTTTCGTCTGCCGCGGCACGGGGTGTGTCTCGGGCGGGGGTGATGCTGTTTTCAAGGCGCTAAAGGCTGAGCTGGCCAGGCAGAAGCTAAAAGGTGCTGAGATAGATTTCACCGGCTGTCACGGCTTCTGCCAGCAAGGGCCAAATGTTGTTATCGAGCCTGACGGCATCTTCTATACCCATGTGGAGCCGGAGGATGCAACTGAGATTGTAAGCTCACACCTCCGGGACGGAAAGCCGGTGGAGCGTCTTTTCTACCGTGACCCGGTCAGCGGCCGGGCTATACCACGCTACTCGGATATAAAATTCTATAAAGAGCAGAGGCGGGTCATACTGCGCAACTGTGGTCACATCAATCCGGAGAGGATTGATGATTATCTTGACCGCGGCGGCTACCAGTCCCTGCGTAAGGTGCTCTTTCAGATGAAGCCGGAAGAGGTCATTGAGGAGGTGAAGAGTTCAGGGTTGCGCGGGCGCGGTGGGGCTGGTTTTCCCACCGGAATGAAGTGGGAATTCTGCCACAATGCCTCCGGCTCACCCAAATATGTTATCTGCAACGCTGACGAAGGCGACCCCGGTGCCTTTATGGACCGCTCTATCCTAGAAGCAGACCCCCATTCCGTGATTGAGGGGTTGGCCATCTGCGCTTACGCCATCGGTTCTAATGAAGGTTATATCTATGTCCGCGCCGAATACCCACTGGCGGTAAGCCGGCTCCGGATAGCTCTTGACCAGGCCAGAGAGAGGGGCTTCCTGGGTAATGATATACAGGGCTCCGGTTTCAATTTCAATGTGCAAATTAAGGAAGGGGCCGGTGCCTTTGTCTGTGGTGAGGAGACCGCCCTTATCGCCTCTATCGAAAGCCGGCGGGGTATGCCCCGCCCCCGCCCGCCTTTCCCGGCCCAATCAGGCCTGGACGGCAAACCCTCCAACATTAACAATGTGAAAACGCTGGCCTCAATACCGGTTATCATGGAGAGGGGGGCTGACTGGTTTGCCAGTATCGGCACCGAGAAGAGCAAGGGCACCGCCGTGTTTGCCCTCACCGGCAAAATCGCCAACAGCGGGCTGGTGGAGGTGCCGATGGGTACTCCGTTATCCAAAATTATCTACGAGATTGGCGGTGGCATCCCCAGAAATAAACGGCTTAAGGCGGTGCAGACCGGTGGCCCCTCCGGTGGCTGTATACCAGCCCGTTTCATTGACCTGCCCGTAGACTATGAATCACTGGCTCAGCTGGGCTCGATAATGGGCTCTGGTGGTATGGTGGTGATGGACGAGACAACCTGCATGGTGGAGGTAGCCCGCTACTTTCTTAGTTTCACCCAGGCTGAATCCTGCGGAAAATGCACCCCCTGCCGCCTGGGAACCAGGCAGATGCTGGAAATCCTGACCCGAATTACCGAAGGCAAAGGCAGCGAGGCTGACATCGACACTCTGCTGGCCATAGCCAGGACCGTCAAGGAGTGCTCATTGTGCGGACTTGGCCAGACTTCTCCCAATCCGGTGCTCTCCACCATAGAATATTTCAGGGACGAGTATGATGCCCATATAAAGGAGAAGAAGTGCCCGGCGGCGGTCTGCGACGCCCTGATGATATCGCCCTGTCAGCACACCTGCCCGGTAGGCGTCAACGTTCCCAACTATGTGGCTCACATCGCCGCCGGTGAATATAAAGAGGCGGTTGAGACCATCTGGGAACGCAACCCCTTCCCGGCTATCTGCGGCCGTATCTGCAGCCACCCCTGTGAATTCCGGTGCCGCCGTGGGGAACTGGACGACCCCGTGGCTATCAGGGCCCTCAAACGCTTTGCCTCTGACTGGTATTTCGAGAACGTGACCGAAGACCCCGAACCGTTTCCTCAAACTCAGAGCCAGCGGGTAGCCGTGGTCGGGGCCGGACCTACCGGCTTGTCCTGTGCCTACTTCCTGGCTCAGATGGGCTACCCGACAACCGTCTTTGAAGCGCTTCCCGTAGGTGGCGGCATGCTCTCGGTGGCCATACCTGAGTTCCGCCTGCCCCGGGAGGTTATTCAAAAGGAGATTGACTATATCGCCAAACGGGGGGTGGATATACGCTACAACAGCCCGATTAACGTTAATTTTACCGTGGAAGACCTGAAAAAAGACGGCTTTGCCGCCGTCTTTATCGCCGCCGGTGCCCAGAGAAGCCAGCGTATCGGCGTACCCGGCGAACTTGAGGATGCCGAAGGCTTCTATTACGGGCTGAGGTTCTTAAGAGATGCCAGGCTGGGCAGAAAAGTCAGGGTCGGCCGCCGGACGGCGGTCATCGGCGGCGGCAACGTAGCCCTGGATGCAGCCCGCACCGCTCTCCGTTTCGGTGCCGAGGAAGTAAAAATCTACTACCGTCGTTCCCGGGAGGAGATGCCGGTTACCGAGGTGGAATACGAACAGGCTATTGACGAGGGTGTAGATGTTAGCTTTCTCATCAGCCCCACCAGAATAGCCGTCGAGAACTGGCAGGTAACCGGCCTGCAGTGCATCAAGATGAAACTCGGTGAACCTGACCAGAGCGGCCGGAGACGGCCGGTCCCAATCACTGGCTCGGAGTCTTTTATTGAGGCTGATACCGTCATCGCCGCCGTGGGCCAGGCCCCGGACCTCTCCTTCCTGCCTCCTGACAGCGCCCTGGAGCGCACCCGCTGGGAGACCCTGGTGGTTGACAGTAATACCCTGGCGACTAACATCAGCGGGGTCTTCGCCGGTGGTGACTTTGTTACCGGGCCGGGTATGGTGATAGACGCCATCGCCGCCGGCAGGAGGGCAGCCATCTCTATAGACAAATACCTGAGGGCCGATACCTCCAGGGTTGAGATGTACGACCTTAAAGCCAGAGTCGTCGGCGAGGAGCCGGCGCCAGAGGTGGAGGAAGCCTGGGAAGCACAGCCCAGAGTGGCCGTGCCGACACTCCCAGTCAAAGAAAGGAAAACGAGCTTTGCCGAGATAGAGCTTTGCTTCTCTGAAGAAAAAGCCCAGCAGGAAGCCAGGCGGTGTCTCAGGTGTGACCTGGAAACCTAGCTAGCCAGTGGGAGGTTTGCCATGAAAGCAATAACCAGACAGAAACCATTTGAAGAAATAAAGCAGCAGCTAGACAGCTTTAACCGGGTGTTTATCATCGGCTGCGGTACCTGTGCCACCATGACCAAGACCGGTGGCATTGAGCAGGTGCTGGAGATGAAGAGCCAGCTTCAGAAGATAGATAAGCTGGTCAGTGGCTGGACAGTCATCCCTATCGCCTGCGATGAAATGACTGAACCAGCCATGAAGGAAAACGAACGGGCCATTCAGAATTCGAACTGTGTCTTAATAATGAGCTGCGCCCTCGGTGTATACAGGATAAGCACCTATATTGACCGCCCGGTCATTCCGGCGCTGGATACCCTGTTTATCGGCGTGGAGGAAACCCCGGGCTATTTTCGCGAGGTTTGCGCCCAGTGCGGGCAGTGTATTATCGGTGAAACTGCCGGCATCTGCCCCATTACCGCCTGCCATAAAGGTCTGGTTAACGGCCCCTGTGGCGGCACCAATAACGGCAAGTGTGAGGTGGATAAGGAGAAGGATTGTGCCTGGACGCTTATCTATGAGCGACTCAAAGCCCAGGGGCGCCTTGATTTGATGCGGAAATATCAGCCTCCTCATAACTTCCAGGCGTCGCCCAGGCCGAGAACGGTCAAAATTACGTAGGTGAGGAGGTGAGGAAAATGGCGTCAAGCTTTAAAGAGGCGCTCAACTCCGGTAAGTTTGTCATTACCAGCGAGGTAGCACCCCCTAAAGGGACTAACCTGGAAAAGGTACTGCACCACATCGAGCTTCTAAAAGATAAGGTGGATGCAATTAATGTTACCGACCATCAGAGTTCAGTAATGCGATTCCCCTCTATAGGCGGCTGCCTGGCTATCAAGGAGAAGGGCGGTGAGCCTATCCTGCAAATGACCTGCCGTGACCGTAACCGCCTGGCTCTCCAGGCTGAACTGTTGTTTGCCTCTACCAGGGGCATAAACAATGTGCTCTGCCTCACCGGTGACGCCGTACCGGTAGGGGACCACAAAGAGGCTAAGGGAGTCTTTGACCTTGATTCCCTCCAGTTACTCAAGACAGTCCGGTTGATGGAATCGGGAAAGGACCTGGGGGGCAATGACCTCGACGGGGCGGTGGAATTCTGCGCCGGTGCCACCGTCACCCCCGAAGCCCAACCTCTTGAGCCCCAGCTCATTAAATTTGAGAAGAAGATAGAGGCCGGCGCCGAGTTTTTCCAGACCCAGGGGATTTACGACCTGGACAACTTTGCTAAATTCATGAAGCACGCTCGCCAATTTCCGGTTAAAATACTGGCCGGTATAATCCTGCTGTCGTCAGCCAGAATGGCCAAGTTTATGACGGCAAATGTCCCCGGTATATTTGTGCCTCAAAACCTGATTGACGAACTGGCTGCCGTACCTAAAGAGGAGATGCTTAACAAGGGTATTGAAATTGCCGGGCGGATGATTGCTACCCTGAAGAAGGACTCCATCTGCGACGGTGTGCACATTATGGCCATCGGCAAAGAGGAAGTAGTGCCGGATATACTGGCTGCGGCCGGTCTGTAGAGGGTTAAGGCAGTCCTAGTTGGCCGGGGTTATATCATCGTGGACACGCCGGATGCGAAACATAGCTCAAGCCAACCGTTTTTGTAATATAAGTTTATCGTCGCCGGGAGCGTAGAAATTGGGGAGGCGGCAGACCGCTTCGTAGCCGTGGTTTAAGTAAAAGCGCCTGGTCTTTTCGTAGCCCGGCTGGGACGATGTTTCAATAATTACCAGCCTGCCTTCAGCCTCTTTGATTTTATCCTCGGCATAAGCCAGCAGAGCGCTGCCTAAGCCCTTGCCCTGCTCCCCGGCCGCCACCGCCATCCAGTATACATCCCAGGTACCTTCGGTCAGGGGTGTGGGGCCGTAGCTGATATAGCCGGCAATTGCCGGGCCGTCTTGAGCGACCAGGGTGTTATAGCCAGAGCCAGCGGGGTCGGCCAGGTAGCTGTCGATGACCTCCTCGGCCACCACCACCTCAGCCGGTTTGAACTCTGGCGTGCCGCGCAGCAGGGCCATCAGGGCCGGTTTGTCTTTTTTTGCCATGGGGCGTATGCCGACCGCCATCTTCTTTCTTCTCCAGAGCCAGTTTCACAATCTTTTCAATAAACTGTGGGTAAGCCATGCCGGCGGCTTTCGCCTGGCGCACCGCCCCCGCGTCGGGGGAGATATCGGGGTTGGGGTTGACCTCGATAACATTGAGCTGCCCCGCCTCGTCCAGCCGCATATCCACTCTAGCATAGCCACGGCAGCCGAGCAAGCCAAAAACGGTAAGGGCAGTCTCATTGATATTTTCTCTCTCTTTATCCTGGATTTCAGCCGGGCAGACTACTTTAGTGCCCTGAAAAAAAGGGCTATCGGGCTGCCATTTGGCGTCAAAGGTCAGCAGATGAGGCACCCCTTCAGGCAGCGAATAATCTATCTCCGAAACGGGCAGGACGGTATCGCCGAGCACGGTAACGTTGAACTCGCGCCCGTCGATAAAATGCTCCACTAAAGCCTGTCCGCCGTAGTAGCGGCTGACCGCGGCCACCCGCTCTTCTAGCGAGGCAAAATCAGAAACCACGTTCTGTGCCGAAAGCCCGTGGCTGGCGTCTTCGCGGCGGGGCTTGACAATGCAGGGGTAACTTAAGCCGAAGCTTGATAGCGTCTCCGGCCGGAGCAGCTGAAAATCGGGGGTGTTGATGCCGGAGTTCTTTAAAATCGTCTTGGTCTTAGCTTTGTCCAGGGCCAGCTTTAACGCCCCGGCGGGGCAACCAGTAAAAGGCAGTCTCAGCGCCACTAAAATCTCGGCTATCTCGGCCTCCGTCCCCGGGTGGCCGGCAAAGCCCTCAAAGAGATTGAAAACTATATCGGCTTCCAGAGCGGCGAACTTCTCCTGGGCACGGGGGAGGGGCGGCACCAGCGGTACCTTGACCACTCCGTAGCCCAACCCCAGCAGGGCATCATGCACCGCTTCCACGGCCTCAAGGACACCGATAACGGCGGCCTGCTCACCCCGCTCGTCATAGCGGCTTTTTTGGGGCTGGTTGTAGACTACGGCTACACGGCGACGCACGGCGAGTACCTCTTCAGCGCGGCCTCGAGGACAGCCTGTATCAGCCCATGGTGCGTCCAGCCCAGTTTCTGGGCCATAATAATCAGGTCGCTATAAGTCCCCAAACCCGGCAGGGGGTTTATCTCCAGAAAATAGGGCACACCATCGGGGCTGACCCTGAAGTCGATGCGGGCGAAGTCACGGCAGCCCAGAACCTTAAACACCTTGAGGCTGGCCAGGGCTATCCTTTCCTTAATCTCATCGGCAAGCTTGGGGGGACATTCGTAGTCAACCAGGTTGAGGTAATCGCGCTTTACCTCCAGCGAGTAGACAAAGTGCCCCTCCCTTTTCCGGGGTACGATGCGCATTATGCCCACCACCCGGGGTGGGGTATTGCCGATAATGCCCACGGTGACCTCGTCGCCGCTGATAAACTCTTCAACCATAACCGGCTGCCGGTAAGTTTCCAGAAGCTTTATTACTTCTTCCTGCAATTGACCCACGTTATCCACCACCGAGCTCAGGCGGATGCCCTTGCTTGAGCCCTCGTAGGCCGGCTTGACGATGGCCGGGAAAGGGAATTGCTCCCAGGAGGCTTTGCCCAGTTCTTCCTCATCATTGATGAGCCGCCACTGCGGGGTAGCTATCCCCTCGGCGGCCACCAGCTTTTTGGCCAGCGGCTTATCCAGGCAGACGGTCAGGC
>Ga0315552_1000896_pt1 | contig 18390 bp, 19 predicted proteins | sample SalMarSW160170MG_2_FD_203102 | JGI IMG/M metagenome (GOLD analysis project Ga0315552, IMG submission 203102) | Salt marsh sediment microbial communities from the Plum Island Ecosystem LTER, Massachusetts, United States - Salt Marsh Sediment SW1601-70 ...
TTTCAAAAAACAGGTTATGAGATTTACATGATTGGGGCAGGCAGCCGCAATCTTCTGACTAATAGAGAAATTATCAATCCTGATTTTACCACCAATGCCACCCCTACTGAAATCCAAAAACTCTATCCTAAGAGTTTTTATGACAATAAGTTTGGCACGGTCGGGATGAAAATTGATGAGCAAGTCTATGAAATCACGGCTTATCGCCAGGAATGGGGTTATTCCGACCGAAGGCATCCCGACAAAGTCCTTTTCGGAAAAAAGTTAGAAGAAGACTTATCAAGAAGAGATTTTACCATCAGCGCCATTGCCATTGGCCCGCGGAAAGGGAAAAAGGGACTTAGCGTCATTGATCTTTTTAAGGGGCAGGAAGATTTAAAAAAGAAAATTATTCGAGCAATTGGCGATCCCAACAAGCGTTTTGCTGAAGATGCTTTAAGAATGATGCGAGCGCTTAGGTTCGCAACCCAACTAGGTTTTACAATTGAAGAGAAAACCTTTCAGGCGATTAAAGATAATACTAAATTAATTAATGAAATTGCGGCTGAAAGAATTCAAGATGAACTCATCAAAATTCTTAAAACTGACCATCCGGCGGATGGGATGATGCTTCTAAAAAACTCAGGTCTCTTAAAAGAAATTCTACCTGAATTAGAAAAAGCTTTTGATGTTCCTCAAAAATCACCGGGGAGACATCATATTTATGATGTTGGCACTCACAGTATCATGTCTTTGAAACATTGCCCCTCTGATGACCCCGTTGTCCGCTTAGCGGCTTTGATACACGACTTGGGTAAAGTGGCCACTTTTAAGAAATTGGAAACCGGCACCATCACTTTTTACAATCACGAAGTTGTCAGCACTTCCATCGCCCGTAATTTCGCCCAGAAATTCCGTTTTTCTAAAAAGGAAGCGGAAAAACTGGTTACTCTGGTTCGCTGGCATCAGTTTACGGTTGATGAAAGACAAACTGACTCCGCCATTAGGAGATTTATTAGGAATGTGGGTAAAGATAATCTGAAACATATTCTTGATTTACGGGTCGGTGATCGTTTAGGGGGCGGCGCTCGAGAAACTTCCTGGCGGTTGGAAAAATTTAAGGAAAGACTGATTGAAGTCCAAAAACAGCCTTTCTCTGTTAGTGACCTCAAGGTCAGTGGCCATGACGTCATAAAAACCTTAAATCTTCAATCCGGACCACAAGTGGGCAGGATTTTGAATAAAATCTTCAAAGAGGTAGTAAAAGAAGGCCTGCCAAACGAAAAGGAAATCCTTTTAAAAAGAATTAAGGAAATCGGGAAAACTCTTTAAGGATTTCTTTTCTTCCACCACTTTCTGGCAAAGAAGAGAATGAGACCAGCCGGCACCCAGATGACGGCGTAGACACCAATCCAAATTAAGGCTTTAGCCAAACCTCTTAGGGCTCCCACCAATGACCGAACCGCCAGCTTAAAAATCACCGCTGGTCGGAAAGCTTCACTCGACGCATAGGGCAAAGCATATTCGTCCGTGGAAAGGTAGACGGTAACTTTAGCCAGTTTGGCCGTTTGCTCAAGATATTTTTGCTGGCCCTTAAGGGCGTCAATTTGGTCTTGAATGTAAATCAATTGGCGTTGAACATTTAAAATATCTTGAACCTCAGTCGCCTTGTCCATGATTTCCTCAAATTTGGTCTTGGTCTTTTCCAAAGTCGCCAACCGAGCCTCAAGGTCAACGTATTGATCGGTAACATCAGTACCCAGAATTCTCTCTGAAGTAACTTTAACCGCCAGAGAGCGGAAATGGTCAAGAACAGAGCGGAAGTTGTCTGCCGGAACACGGACAACCACAGTGGCAAAAGGCGCTTCTTCAGGATTGGTTATGGAAGAGCTGACCATGTAACCACCAACAGATTTTGCTTGGTCGATAATCTGATCATTTGTCTCCCGCACGCTTTTGACCACTAAAGACATTGAGGATTCTTCGACGACTAGGCGGTTTTCGTCTTCTGTCGGCGCCGCTTCCTGACGAGGAATAAGGGAGGCAACCCCACCCCCAGCTTCAGGCAGAGCCGAAGGGGCTAAGCCAACATCCCCCACCTCTCCATACATCAACTCACTCTTAGGAGCTCGGAGTTGAAAAAGAGAAGTGTTAAATAAATAATCTTTACCAATAAAAAGAAGCAAAAGAACGATTAATAAAGTTGTTACCTTATTCTGTTTTATCCAATTAATCATCTAAGATCATTTTGAAAGAAATATCTCTCTAAGTCAAGAGTTGATATTGTCAAAAAGTGATAGTCGGTCTTTCGGAGGACGAGTGTGGGTTACTCTTCAGCTTCGTCAGGAAGAATCTTTCCAAAATCTTCCCTCATCTTAAGGAGAGTGGAGAAACTCGATCTATAAAAACCATCCTCTTCAGTAATCTCGATTGCTTTGTCTAACCACTGTCTTCCCTCTTTCAAACTTTCAAGAGTTTCCCCTCGATTTTGAAGAGAAAGGCCTTCGATGAAAACCAATATATGTTCAAGGTGTCTTATCGGCCCAGAAACATCTGTAGCTTCTGCTTTTCTTAGAGTATCCAGACCTTTGTGTAGCGACTCTATTATTCCAATTTCTTCTTCAGAAAAAGGAACTCGGATTTCTTGAAGTGGTCTATCTTTATAAGGTCTAATGGTAATAGTCGAATGCTCGCTTTCTCCCATGCTAGTCTTTAATCTATATTTACTTTAACAAAACTGTTCAATATTAAAACAAGCTAGAACCTTATTTCTTTTTTACTTTCGCCTCAATTTGATCCCAAATGACTAATAAAGGCGCTGCCGTAAAGGTCGATGAATAAGTCCCGGAAATAGTACCGATTAACAAAGCGAAGATGAACCATTTGATTGTCTCCCCGCCTAAGAGATAAAGGGCTAAGAGCATGAAGATGATAGTCATGGAGTTATTTAGGGAACGAGCCAGAGTTTCGGTAATCGCTTTATTAACTAAATCAATAAAATTGATGCCAGGATGACGCTTCTGGGATTCCCGAATCCGATCGTAGACGACAACGGTATCATGAACCGAGAAAGAAAGAATGGTTAACAAAGCGGTGACGAAAAGAGTATCCACTTCCACCCCGTAGAAATGACCGAGCAAGGAAAAAATACCCAACATGACCAAACTGTCATGGAACATGGCAATAATGGCGCAGGCGCCGAATTTCGCTTTCTTAAAAGCCCAAGCGACATAGCCAAGAATAGTGCTGGCGGCTAAGAGAATGGCGATTAAAGTCTTAATTAGCAATTCCCGACCTAAGGTCGGACCAACGGTTTCGAATCTGACTTCTTGAGGCATTTCTTCAAATTTCTCGGCTAAAGCGGCTTTAATGAGACTGACATCATCTTTAGTAATCGGCTTCATTCTGATTAAAAATTCTTTCTCGCCTGAGGACTGGATTGAGTAAACTTCGAAACCTGTCTCCTCAATTGTTTTCTGGTAATCAGTAGTTGGCGATTGGCTCTCCTCGAATTTCAATTCGAGGAGTGAGCCGCCAATAAAATCGATTGAAGGCTTAAGACCAAAAAGAATTAAGGAAATCATTCCTGGCACCAGCACCAAAGCGGAAAGCAAGAAATATAACCATTTAAATTTCATAAAATTCATGCCTTATTCTCCTTTTTAATGAAAAACGTTCTTAATAGTGTTCTCGTCACCACAATGCCGGTAAACAAGGAAATGAAAATACCTAGACCGAGAGTTAGGGCAAAACCCCGAATCATGCCTGAGACATTGAGGAAAGACCAGTTAAAAGGATTAAAAAGAATGAAGCAGGTAATTAGGGTACAGATATTAGCGTCCCGAATCGAATCCCAGGCGCGGCCAAAACCCAATTCCATTGCTTCTCGGGGTTGTTTGCCCCAACGAATTTCTTCTTTAATTCTTTCAAAGATGAGAATGTTGGCATCAACGGCCATGCCGACGGAGAGAATAAAGCCGGCCATCCCAGGTAAAGTGAGAGTCACCGGAATTAATTTATAGAGAGCCAAGGTGATTAAACCGTAAATAATCAAACCCAGGTCAGCTAAAAAGCCCAAACGGCCATATAAAGCCCACATAAACCCAATGACCATCAAAAGACCGACTAAACCGGCTCTGACACTTTTCTCAATTGACTCCTGGCCTAAAGTCGCTCCGATATTTCTCTGTTCGATAATTTCAATCGGCACTGGTAGAGCCCCAGCATTAAGCTGAATGGAAAGCTTTTTCGCTTCTTCTAAAGTGAAATCACCCCGGATAATCGCTTGGCCGCTGGTAATCGGCTCGTCGACTCGAGGTAGGGAAACAGGCTGTTCATCTAAGAAAATGCCCACAATCATGCCCACGTTGCGAGTCGTGATTTGACCAAATAAATCAGCGCCTTCAGCATTGAATTCTAAACTCACGGTCGGCTGACCAGTATTGGGGTCAAACTGAACTTGGGAACGCTTCAGGTCTTTGCCGGTCAAATCAGTCGAGATAAAAACCGCCGAATCGCTACTCTCCTGCTCCCTGAAGTCCAGTTGAGCAGTTTGGCCAATGAGATCAATTGCCTGGTCAATCTCTGTCACTCCCGGCAGTTCGACAATCAAACGATATTCTTCACCCACCTTTGAAGTCTGGACTAAAGGCTCAGAAACACCAAAAAAATTCACCCGGCGCTCAATATTATCCCGAGCCGCATCTAAGGCGGCCGGTCGGTCTTCTTCAGCCACTCCTTCCATCTTGGCTTTAAAGACAAGATGGGAACCGCCCGCTAAATCCAATCCCTGTTTAAGCTCTAATTCCTTTTTAAATTTAAAATTGCCGAAACTGAAATTAAAATCCGGCCGAGAAATTTGGGTGTCCAGAGTAAAATTTTTCCAGGAAAATCTTAAGGGCAGGTTCTGGGGTAAATCAATCACCAGAGCCAAAAAACTGATGAGGATAATCAGCCAAAAAAGTGTTCTTGTTCGTCCTTTTGGAGCCATTTTATTTCTTCTTCTTAAGCCGCTTCTTTTTGAGGAAACTTTCGCTTAGAAGGAGCTGTTTTGTTCCGGAAAAAAGATAAACTATCTTGTTATTTTCCGGGTCAAGTTTCACCTTAACCGGGTCACCAATCCGAATGCCTAAATCCTTGACAAAATCAGCCGGCAGGGTCACCGCCGCTGAATTGCCGGTTTTAATCACTTTCTGCGCCATCTTCAACTCCCTGATATTTCTAACATTTTTTCCTCATCACCAATAACCATTATTCTTGAGCTAGTAAGAATGCTTAGGAGGAAGGGGTCGCGGCGTTGTTTGCGAAAAGCAAATTCCTGGTTGGTCATAACCGTATAATTAATTTCCTGCTCCCGCCTTGCCTCTTCGGCTCTGACCAAAGCCGCCAACTCTGGCATGACCATCTCGCCAACGATTAATAAGTCAACCTCATCTTCCCGTCGAGAAATCCTCTTAATAAATTTTCCCGAAAGAAAAGCGTAAGAAATTTTTCCTAATTTATTCCTGTTCTTGATAATTTCCTTACCCAAACCAACATTTTTGGCAACCATTGAAGCTAAATCATCAAAATAAGAACAGTTTTTATCTAACCAATAATAGAGGCGATTACCTCGAGGTTCTTTTTTTAAAAGACCGGCTTTTTCTAAGTGTTCCAATTCCCTGCGAACGGCATTGATTTCCTCATCAGCTTTTCTCACTAGCTGACGGACATAGTAAAGTTCATTAGGGTTATCAAAGAAAATCTGGAGCAGCTTCACCCTTACCTTAGAGATAAATAGGTTGCGGAGTTCCATGATTACAAGGGGCAGGGTTAATAATCCACCTCGCTGCCGATTGGTAAAACTTCAATCCAAATTGGGCCAGGATTAAATTTGATTTCCTTGCCGTTGAGGTCAGTAAAGATAGTTCTCGACTTTCTGTCTTTTTTACTCCACTCGCCTTTAATGAGTTGACCATCCTGAAAAATCAAGGCTCGACTTTCACCCGTGGTCGTATAGAGTAAATGCTTTTCGGCGTCACCGGTGGCTCTCTCTCGAGCAAATTGGATAACAATGTTTTTAGCGGTCAATTGCTCCTGATTATTGTTGTCAGTAAGAGAGGTGCCGCCATTAATTCTTTTATAGTGATTACTCCCGGAATCATACTCCCACTTAACTTGATATTCTTTATAGCCCTCCCAGAAATTGAATTCGGGCGAGAGTGATTGACCACTGGAGTCATCATCTTTGAACTTCCAAGAAACAAAATTCTTATTCCAACGATTACCGTCTTCATCAACCGCACCCAAACCCCTTTCTAAAGCTTCCTGCCAAAGAGCAAAAGAGCCACAGTACATCGTATGCTCGGTGGCAACGGTTCTGCCTGTTCTCTCTGGCTCTCTTCGGCAAATATTGTAACCTAGAGAAAACTGATTCATATCATTACGCTGAGAAAGCCAACCATAATCATAAATCTGACCGAGGGCATCAGCTGGTCCCGGAAGATTGGCGCCACCGACATGAACATATAACGGATAATCACTATATTCCGAAGCCCAGTCAAGATAATAAGTTCGGGCAGAGCGAACCGGCCCCAAATCATAAACCCCACTTCTTGCTTGGGAAATAATGTCACAATAGAAAATAGCTAAAAAGCGAGTGATACCGCCTTCGGCGACGGCTTCATAGATAACATCCGCATGGGAAAGACCTGATTGGGGTCGAGCCTCTTCATGATTCTCAATCATCACTATTAAAGGTCGGAGTTTTTCCCAAGCCTCTTTCTCACTTTTAGTGTACTTCTCGCCGTTAAGAGGACAAGCTTCAGTTTTGGGGGCGGTGACATCGACCTTAAAACCACCCTCTTCAGTCACTTCTGGCGCCGGTGAAATCATCGTTGCCGGTCGGAGATAACTGAAAGTAGCGTAGGCAATACCGGTACTCAAAAGATAGAGACCAATCCCACCGATGATTAAAAATATGTTTTTCTTAAGAAAAGCTTTCATTGTTTTTGAGCTTGAGTAATCGCTTCTTTTTCTTCCTTAGAAAATTCATGTTTCACTGGTTTTCCTTTTTCAACTAACTTGGTATAAAGCCGCGTGCTATCTCGACTATGTAGTCCTGAGATTACTACACCAGAGCCATTGCCGTCAAGGACCGCTAGGGCAAAACTTTGATTGCCGCCGGTGGCGGTGAAAGGATTGAAACGAACCAAGCCGATTTTTTGGATATGGCCAGCAACCTCGTCTTCTGTTCCTTCCAGACGTTTGAGCAACTCTTTTACTTCTTTCTCTCTTATCTTATTCTCTTTGAGAAGTTTTTCAAGAATCGAGCCCAGGTCTTCCTTGGTTGCCTCTTTAGTTAAACGATAATAACGAGTAAAAATCCTGATCAATAAGATTGTCAAGACTAATAACCAAACAAGGATTATCAAAGCTAAAACCAAACTAATTTCGGGTACCATCTTGATGTATTTTAACGGTTAGGGTCAACGGCTGTCAATGACAAAGATTGTCAAGCTTGATTCAATATGGTATTATCCGAGGGTAATGGCGAGAAAAACAAAGCAAGAAAAGATTATTGCTGATTTAAGAAAAAGACTTCGAGCCCAAGAAGAGAAATTAACTTTAACTCCTAAACTCTCCTTAAAAACGAAAGTAAAAACAGAAGCTAAGACAGAATTTCAACCCCCGGCTGAGACCCTGACTCTCTCCCCTGATTTAATTAAAAAGGACCTGATGAAAACTATTCTCCTGTCAATAGTTGCAATTAGCCTTGAACTTGTGCTATATTTAACCTGGCGTTAATAATCGTCGAAATTTTGGAAGAATTCCCCTGCCCTGAAAAGGAAGTTTTATTATATTAAGAGAGGAGGTGAGCTAATAATATGGCAACGATGTACTGCGTTAAGTGCCGCGAAAAGAAAGAAGTCGACAACCCTCAAAAGGTGACGATGAAGAATGGCAAACCCGCGATGAAGGCAAAGTGTCCAGACTGTGGCACCACAATGTTTAGAATTGGTGCCGCTTAATCAATGCAAGCACACACCAAATCTCTTTAATATTAAAGAGATAGACAAAAATCCTATGCCGAAAGGCAAGGGTTTTTGTGTTCTAGACGTTTTGGGGACACAAAAATCCCATGCCTCAGGGTAAGTTTTTGTTTTCTTCTTTCCCCTTTTAGGGCATCATCATTTCTTGAGGGTTGATGAAATTCACCCCAGACGGCGGGTTGAACATCGAATCAGAAAAAACGTCTGGTTGGCAAGTATAATCGATATCTGGTGTTTGGTAGGAGTATTCTTCTGGAATTCCCTCCTGACCCACTTCCATTTCAGGAACTTCTTCCATCTCCTCCATTTCGGCTGGCTCATAACACATCTTAAATCCTTCAGCCTTTCCTTCCTCCCAAACCCAAGTACAATTATCGGCCATAATGGAATGGGCGGCTTTTCCGTCAGTGGTCACGTCAGTACGCACTTTCTCGTCTTTGATATAAGCCGTCCCAAAATTGTCGGCGTCTTGACTCCAAGTACACTTCATTGATTGGCCCAAGTTTAAGGCGTCTTTGAGTTTGCCCGTAAAGCCTTTTTCTCCTTCCTGAGGCGTCAAAATCCCCTGACCGCCCCCTGAAGGCATTCCTGGTTGACCACCCTTAAGAAAGAAATACCAACCTCCAATTCCTAAAGCAACAACCACCACGCCAATAACAATAATTATGGGTAGATTTTTCTTCATTTTCTTCACCTCCTTTCTGTCTTATAACTTCAAGGTTTCTTATTTTACTATTTTTCTCTCTTAATTAAAACCCTTCGTTCTCTTCTCTTGGCCTATATTGTAAAGATTCGGCTATATGAGTGGAGATAATCTCCTTTTCTCCGGAGAGGTCGGCAATAGTCCGAGCAAGTTTAATCACCCGATAATAAGCCCGAGCAGAAAGATTCATTTGACTAACGGCCTGGCGGAGTAATGATAAACACTCACTAGAAAGATGACAGAATTGCTTAACTTCTTTAGTCGCCATTTCCGCATTTGATTTTAATTTGGTCTTGACAAAGCGCTTGGTTTGAAGATTCCTCGCTTTCTGAACCCTCTTCTTAATTGCTTTTGAGTTTTCAGTTTTTAGTTTCAAGCCTGCCTGCGTAGACAGGTCTTGAGTTAGTTTCTCCACTTTTACCGCCGGCACTTCTAAATGAAGGTCAATCCTGTCGATAATCGGACCAGAAACTCTTTTTTGATAGCGGCTAATCTGGCCAGGTAAACAACGACACTGTTTTTTGGGATCGCCATAATAACCACAAGGGCAGGGATTGGAGGCAGCCACTAAGATAAACTTTGCCGGATAAGTTACTTGGCCGGCGGCTCTAGAGATGGTAACAACCCCATCCTCCATCGGCTGACGCAGGGCTTCTAAAACATGGCGGGGAAATTCAGGAAATTCGTCCAGGAAAAGAATCCCCCGATGAGCGAGAGAGATTTCTCCGGGCATTGGTCGAGTACCGCCACCGATAAGACCGATTCTTGAAGTAGTATGATGAGGAGCGCGAAAAGGGCGATGTTTAATCACCGACTCGCCAGGAGGAAGATTACCAGTGACAGAATAGATTTTCGTCACCTCCATCGCCTCATCCTCAGTTAAATCAGGCAGGATGCCAGGTAAAGCCCGAGCGAGCATAGTTTTGCCCGCACCAGGCACGCCCTTCATGAAGACGTTATGACCACCGGTAGCGGCAATCTCTAAAGCCCTTTTGGCGTGCTCCTGTCCTTGAACATCAGCCATGTCAAATTCAGCCAGAATTGACGTCTTAATTCGGGAAAAAGGGGTATGGGGTTGGGGTTTAATTTCTTCATGTTTCATTAAATGGTAGAAAAGGTGAATCAAAGATTTGAGAGGGTAGATTTTTAAGCCCTTAATCACTGAGGCTTCTTTAGCGTTAATGGCTGGTAAAAATAGGTTTTTAAATTTTTTTTCTTTGGCGAGAAGGGCTATAGGCAGAATGCCATTAGTATGGCGAAGCGAACCGTCAAGAGAGAGTTCACCGAGAACAAGAGTATCTTCGAGGTCTGGTTTGAGCTGGCCAGAAGCAATGAGAATACCAAGGGCAATGGGTAGGTCAAAACCCGGACCAGCTTTGGGAAGGTCAGCCGGGGCGAGGTTGACGGTTATCCTTCGAGTCGGAAAATCCACGCCAGAATTTTTGAGAGCGGAACGGACTCTTTCGCGGGACTCCTCGACTGCTTTGTCGGGCAGGCCGACAATGGTGAAACTGGGCAAGCCTTGGGAAGCAATATCGACTTCAACTTCAATGGGAACGGATTCTAAGCCGACTGTCGCACCGGAGAAAACCTTGGCGAGCATTAATTAGATAATAACAGAAAGCAAATAATTCTGTCTTCGGCAAAATAATTCTATGAGTTCTCAAACTCGAGAATTTTCTCTTTTTCTCTAAATTTTATGTGTTTAAAAAAATTAAAGAAACCATTTCTACCGAGAAGCGCATCCTTTTGTTCATAAGAAAAATCTATCGTTGTTTTAAATTTGGGAGTTCCTAATTTCCCCACAAGAACCATTACCTCATGTGTGTATGCTTCTATTTCACTTTCTCCAATTCCGCTTATTTTTTTGAGTTTCCCCTTCTTTACCTTAATTCTTAACATTTCCCCAAAAATTGCTGGGAATAAATTTCTATCCGCCCCTGAATCAACTAAACAATCAATTAGATAAGGCAAAAACTGATGTTTATAAATAATTCTTATGGGAATCACCGGCCTATAAATTTCTCCGATTATTTTGTTGGTTTTGTGATCTTTTTCGGGATAAGGTCTGTAGGGGAAGGAAATCAGCATCAGGGGGAAATCACTCGGTCAAAAGAAAAAACCTTTGTATAAATTGCGTCTCTATTTTCTACCTTATCTAATTTCTTATTTAACTCTTTAATCGTAGCCCCGGACGCAATCACCTTACTCCTATTGGGTGTCAGTAAAACCCACTGATTTTCAAAAGGAATTAATGGATTATTTATTTTTCTTCTTTTCATCCTGTCTATATTATAACATGTAAATTCTGTTTTCAATAAGAACCGATTTTGCACCATAAATGGCAGATTTTTGCCCGAGGTCTTTTCTAAAACGAAAATTGGTACAATTTATGCTCCAGCAAAATTTGTACCATTTATAGGTAATCGAGATTTCCAGAGGCTCCAGAAAAAACTCGGGCGAGCATTAACTAAATGATAACAGAAAAATCGGCTGGATTCCTAGAGAAGGTTCGGGGTGAATAGAGCTCCCCTCGTAGACGAAGTTAGAACTAGTTTTGTGGCTGGCTATTAATTTTCTTAATCCAGTTTGTCACCTGTTTTGAGTTTTGGTAATTTTACAAATTCCATAAATTTTTTATCGTTTCCTTGCAACAATGACCACTCTATGTCTTGGGAATTTAATACCTTTTTCAGTTTTAAATTTTGCTACATATTCTTCTAGAAACTTTTTGTCTTTTTCAGAGTCAAAATCTTCAAAGATAGGCACTCCTTGTAAAAATAAGTCCAGATCTTCTTTGGAAGCATAGTGTTCATTATAGAAATAGTCTTGAGCAAAGACAACTTCAAAACCTGTATTTTCAAGCTCTTGTTTATCTTTCTCTAATCTTGAAGTATTCCATTCCCCAAACCCTTGACCACGACCAAATATTTCCTTGATCTCTTGACAGTCTTTATCACCAATATCTATTCCAATAAAGTTACCACCTGACTTTAAAAGTCTTTGAAACTCAGTAAAAGGTGTAGGGCCGCGACGACTATATACCAAATCAAAAGTGCCATCAGCATAGGTTGTCTTACTTGCGTTTTGTTCTTCAAAACTTACATTTTCTACACCCTTTTCCTTATGTAATTTTTTTGCGGCATTAAGCATGCCTGTAGATAAATCAATTGCTGTTATTTTCTGAAAATGGGGTGCAATAGAAAGCGTGAAACGACCATCAGCGCAACCAACATCCAATACTATCTTATTCTTGCCACTTAATTCTAAGAGTTTTTCTTTGAAAACTTTTTCAGGTTCGCCATTTGGGTATTCTGTAATATATTTAGCACCAGTGTGATAATTCCCAAATTTTTTAGCTACTTTATTATAAAAATTAGTCGACATAAAGTTATTCTAACATTATATAAACTTGGAATATTAAGTGCCGATTGGTTTACGCTGAGTTTATCGAAGTGCTCGAAGAGCGAAACCTTAATATAACCAAGAGTTTTTCCCATACCTGTGGTGAGCATTGCCGAACCATTATCAAAGTATTTGAGGATTTTAAGTTCATTAGCCAATTGAGAGAAGAAATGGATAAAGTAAAACCTGTTGTTATAAGAATTTGATTATTTATTACTTTTCCTGAAGTACCAAGCTATAAGAAGTATGATTACAGCTACAAGAATAAGCCATGAGTAGATTGTCCAATTAATCATTGCTGTAAGGAAAAGAATCAGAATGGCAATCGTTGTTAGAATTTCATCTTTATTTTTCAGCATATCTACTACCCTGAATTAATATTATCACTTTAGTGCAAATATTGCATATATAGATATATTAATGTCCAATCAGCTCCACGAATGGGAAAAATTCCGAAAAACAGATTGGGTTACTTACCTTGAATACCCAAAGTTCACTCTCGATCAAATCAAGCACCTTTTGTCTCTCTAGATCGCCTATTTATTATTGAATGTCGTAGTTTATAAACTTAACATTGTCAATTGGCAAACCTCGATCCGAGCGGGGTTATCTTATCTACAGAAATTCATTACAAAAGCAAGAGGAATACATTACTTTGATGTTGATATACCACCAACCATGGTAAAGCCAATTAGCGCGAAATAATTACAACCTGTCCAGATTTAGGAAGAGCCTTGACTAATTCACCCCTTACTGGTGAGAAGATGTTGCCCTCTGGCAACTCATCCACTAAACTTACATCAGGAATATAGACAACATTGGCCCCATTACGATCACTCCTGGTGATTTTAACTAATTCGCCATCTTTTTCTTCGACCTCTACTCTCGGATAATCTGTAAAACCCGACTCAATAAATAATTTATGGCTTGTCCCAATTAGCTGTGGGGTCTTTAATCTCACTGCCTCGCCAAGAGTTTGTTTCCCCCAATGGGCCAAGAATTTACCATCACCAGCGTTCCAAACTCCATGTGCACCATAACAATAGGCATAAGCACCAGCCATCATGCTTGCCCAGTAAGCGTATAACTGGTCTTCAGTTCTAAAACGGCCAGTAATACCTTCATACCAAGGCTCTAAATTAACAAACGGTTTATCTGGATTTTGCTTTGTACTCTCAATGGGTAGTTCCCAAAGTAACCTGCGAGTATTTTCAGAGTGCCCAGTTTGGACTGTAACTGCATCCAGAAGGTGAGGATTTCTAACAGCCTCCTCGCTCGTCATGTCAGGCAAGACATGAATGAAAATTGGTCTATCTGTCATTGAGGAAATGTGGGAAAGCACTCGGCTCCATTTATTTCGTCTCTCGGTTTTCCTACCCCCATTTAATGGCTCGTTAATCATGTTTAATAGCCTCTTACCTATATAAACCAATCGGGGGTGTAAAAAGGGCATTAGGCGGACCGTATTTAATTCTCCTGTTGACTTGTCGGGTAATAATTTTTTCTCTTCACCCACCAATATATCACTCTCGCCAGCGAGACAATACATGACATCCAAATCATCAAAATTTTTGACAATTTCACTCCACCACGCTTTCATCCCCTTTTCGCCAAGCCATTCAATTTGTTGACCCCAAGCTCCATATAAAATTGCAGACAAACCAAGAGAGTTTAAGTACTCAACCCTTTGTCTTGCATATTGTAAATAATCTCGATTAAATTCTCCGCTCAAATTCCAAGCAGGGCCAACCTTACTTGAAGCATTTGAATTTTCTGGGCCAACTTCTGGGGGAATACCGACAACTGTTTGCACTGTTGTAAAACCTTGACTCACACGCAGTCTCGCTAACTCTTCAAACTTCTTGTCGTCAATTCGTTGGGTCAATCCATACCACCATGTATCGCATAGAAATCTTTCAAAGTTAGGGCGTTCGGCTCTACTCATTTTTTGCTTGTTATTTCCTGCCAAGCAATAAGTGCTTGACTTTCTGGTACCTCAACATCATCAAAAGTAACAATTTCGCCAGGCTCAACATACCGCTTTAAGACAACATCAAAGACCAAACCTATAGGAATGTGCGAAGGATATTCAGAGATTTTAACTGCCTCTCCTCTTACACTAAAACTACCAATTCCGCGTTTAACTATTTCTCCTGGCAAAAGTCGTCTTTTGGCAATAGTGGCAACACTTACTTGAGGATTTTCTCCATTGTTAAGCAAAACTCCTTCTCCTCTCAAAACCTGTCTAATTGTTTTTGAAATCTCTAAATGACAAAGGTGAAACGGCCTGGTAAGCACATAATACGGCCCATCTCCAAGTTTGTAATATCTTAAATAGGGAGCTTGCTCTGCCTCATGCTTGGCAGTGATAAAAACACCTGATGGAGACTTGGGGGATAAAACATAATCAGCAATTTTTACCCCTAAAGCATCGGCTTTTTCGGCAAGTCTTTTTGCTCCATCTTGGTAATCAATACATTCAATACCAAGTAAGCCCCTTTGAGCAATGTCTGCACCTAGGCCATTAGCCACCAAGGTCTGCTCAATTTGAATTTTAGTGCCATCAGTAAATAAAACTACCTGGTCAAGACTAATTCCCTGCCTTGCCGCCCAGTACTTCATCTCATCTTTGGTGGGATTGTGGTTTAAGAAACCTTTTATATTCCCCAACACAACTGGCTCAAAACCCATAGCCACGACTTCTCTGTACAAAGCAGCTATGCTTCCAGGCTGGTCTCCCTCTGCTTCAGTGATTAAACCCCTTTTTGCGAGCCAGCTTCCAGTCGTAATTTGAAGCTCGGAATCCATTGTAACCACAGGGACACCAACATCCATTGCGGAGGATAAAACTTCGGTTGCATACACGGGGTCTCCACTACACTCAACAACAATGTCGGAATTATCAATCAACTCTTGCGGAGAAGTGGTGATTTGCCGTTTCTCAATAGCCAAGTCTCTGACTTGCTCTGGATTTCGACGGGTGAGGACTCTGGATACACCCAAGGACTTATCATTTCTCAAAGCATAACTCAAGCCCCTGGCAATATAGCCTGTGCCAACGACTCCTATTCTGGCTTCTCTTTCGCTATTCATAGTTATTGAATTAAATAATTCAATATATCAAATTATATCATTGTATCGGGAAAATGCCAACTTGTGTGCAGGACTGCAAGTTTTTTAGACATCACTCGAAAAGTGGTTACGGTATCGACAAATAGACTGGGTGCTTACCTTTTGGAAGTTCGGCAATTGTCCTATCCGCTAGTAATGTTAGGATGCTCCACCGATGGGACGAATACCGAAGAACAGACTGGATAATTTACCTTGAATATCCTGAATTTACGATGAAACAGACGCAAGAATTACTTACAATATCAATTTAATTTTCTCCATGTGATTTTTTATGTATGTATTTATTAAACCTGTTCTACTCCCAATATGATATAATGCGGTTGCTGCCTGTAAGGCAGCTTTTTAGATAATCATAAAAATGAAAATGAATATTAAAGAAATTGAAACAAAAACAGTCGTCAGCAAAAGCAATTTGCCTGAAGCAGATTATGTTGTAAATCCTTACATCGGTTGTTCTCATGGATGTATTTACTGTTACTCTCGCTTTATGATCAGGTTTACTGGGCATAAAGGAGAACGTTGGGGAACCTTTGTTGATATCAAAACTAACACTCCAGAGTTAATTAAAAGAGAAATAAATAGGGTTAAAAGTGACGAAACAATTATCCTAAGCAGTGTAACCGATCCTTATCAACCATTGGAAAGAAAACACCAACTAACAAGACAGGTTTTGAAAACAGTTAGCGAATTTCCACAATCTCGGCAACCAATTATTTCTATTTTAACTAAATCTAATTTGGTATTGAGAGATATTGATTTGCTGAAGCGGTTGAGACATTGTGAAGTGGGATTGAGTTTTTCTACCCTTGATGATAAAGCAAGACAAATTTTTGAGCCTCGTTCTAGTGCTGTTTCAAGGAGAATTTTTACCCTAGAAGAATTAAAAAGAAACGGTATTAATACTTATATGTTTATCGGGCCGATTCTTCCAGGAATTACTAACTTAGATCGATTATTTAAAGCAGCTCAAGATTGTCAAGTAGGTTTTATTATGGCAGAAAATCTTAATTTACGAGGTAGTATATGGTCGGATGTAAAATCAGTAATTTCTCAAAATTTTCCTGACTTGATACCTCTTTACATGAGTGTATTTAAAAATCGCTCTTCATACTGGGTAAAAATTCAGGAGCAAGTCGAAGATTTTAGCAAAAAGTATAAAATACCTACAAAGATATTTTTTGATCACTAAAAAGTTAATTAGCCTGCCTAAACGAAATAAATATGCCAAAAGAACGGCAGGTTTCAGAATTAACCGATGGAGAGGTTGGCAAAATAGATGTAATTTGGAATCTTACTCAAGAGTGTCCCTGGCATTGCAATATCTGTTCTGTGTCTGCAAAACCTATTGATTCACTTCGAAATTCCTCTGAATTAAGTTTAGAAGAAAAAAGGAAGGTGTTAATTCAATTAGCATCAGGAACTTTCGAAATTGATTTTTCTGGCGGCGATCCGTTATATAGAAAAGAAGATTTTTTAATTGTAAAAGAAGCTACTAAAGTTCTTTCTAAAGACTCTTTTGGCGTAAGTATCACTGGCGCTCGTTTTAATGAAGAGAAATTAGAGCTTTGCAAAATGGTTGGAATGGTAGAATTCACTCTTGATACCTTACCAGGAATTGAGAATCCTGCTAGACCTCAAGGGTATACTGAATCTTCTGTTAGGGGAATTAAAAAATGTGTTAATAAAGGAATAAAAACAAGAGCAGTTACTCCTCTATTCCCCTTAACAATGAGAAAAGAGAATTTGGAGTCAGTTTATCATTTCCTTTGTGAGCAAGGTTGTCCAGAGTGGGAATTATTGAGATTTTACCCAGTAGGCAGAGGAAAAACTTTCTTGAAAGACATGCCCACTAACGATGATTACAGGGAAGTGATGGACTTCGTAGATAATTTTCAAGGTTTCACAAAAGTTATTTTTCAACACTCTTTAAGATTACTAAGAGGTGAAGGTAAATGCCCAGCAGTCTGGAAATCAATTGGTATTCTTCCGAACGGCAAAGTAACTGCTTGCGCTTGGGCAATCAATGAACAAATGAACCCAATTAACGGGTTATTTTATCTTGGAAAACTTCCAGAAGAAAACCTCGAAGAAATTATCCGAAGGGCAAGAGAAAAACCTGAATTCAAAAAAGAAGCAAAATATTGTAGAACACTAAATTTCCTAAAAAAACAATCGCTCCGGCGGAAGGATTCACTTCAGTTCTCCTTCGTAAACTCAGGATTCATTCAGTGCAAGCTCACCATAGGTTCTCATCAATCCGCGGAATAAATTTTCAAATTAACCCGCTATCAACTCTATCTTTTTTCTTTTATTCCAACCCTTTATCTTTCTTTCTCTAGCAACAGCATCTTTTTTACTTTCAAACTCCTCTGTATAAACTAGAACTATTTTATTAAAGCGCTTAGTAAACTTTGATTGTTTATTACGATGCTGTTTAAACCTGTTATCAAGATTGGTAGTAATTCCAGTATAAAAATATTTGTTATCGCAATTAAGTATATATAGTTTCCACATTTTGGGGCTAATTTGAAAGTTTGCTCGGAGAGCGTAGTCTTAATATAACCACCATTTTTGAAACTGCTCTGGCTCAAACCAAGAAACTCAATATCCAGCCCCGTTTTAGTTTACTTTAAATTTCATGGTGCCCAACACTGGGCCAATTGAGTATTTACCTTTTGTTTTTTCGGCTCCAAAGAGCTGTTCAACTTTATACTTCTTACCATAAATATTTTTAAAAGAAATAACTCCAAGGAGACCTGCTCTCATCTGGTGGTTGCCAGTTTTTTTATACCGAACTGTATTATTGAACTCTTTTTTCATGATATGAATATGGTGGGTTCCTTCTTTCTCCTTAGCTAAATAGTCAATCCCATGACAATGCTTATTAATCAATCGTTTTGTCTCAAAATCATAAAAACGAATATCGACACTTAGAGCAGCTCCACTGCCAATATTTCTTAGTTTGCAATCTACGCAGTAAAAGTCTTGACTAAGTTTCTTTTCAGAAAATGAAAAACCGTCTGCAACTACGACCGGCATAATGCCGCTATCTTTTTGCTCACTCATCTCTTTAACGGTTCTTTTTGTAAGATAAGTAAAATATGCGGTAAGAAAAACAAGAACTATGTTTGAAAACACTTG
>Ga0315552_1000898_pt1 | contig 18369 bp, 19 predicted proteins | sample SalMarSW160170MG_2_FD_203102 | JGI IMG/M metagenome (GOLD analysis project Ga0315552, IMG submission 203102) | Salt marsh sediment microbial communities from the Plum Island Ecosystem LTER, Massachusetts, United States - Salt Marsh Sediment SW1601-70 ...
TCGCACAGTCGGGTATTGTTAATGGCGATGTAACAGTCTATTGTCCTCATACGACAGCAGCGATTACCATCAATGAAAATGCCGACCCGTCCGTTCCACATGATATACTTTTGACCCTTGAGGAATTGGTGCCTCATCATCGTCCGGGCTATCGCCATTCCGAGGGCAATTCCGATGCGCACTGCAAAAGCTCTATTATCGGTTGCAGCAGGCAAATCCCGATAAAGGACAAGTCCCTTGTTCTCGGCACCTGGCAGGGCATTTTTTTCTGTGAATTTGACGGCCCCCGCAGCAGAAGGGCGATAGTCCAAATCCGCGGAGAATAAAAAACGTAGGGGGTAGGCCCCTGTGCCGATCCTTTAGGGCAACCACAGGGGGTTGCCCCTACAGAATGTTCCTATGAAAAATAAATATCTGCAAGGAATTAGCGCTAATGTATTTCTATTGGGCATTGTCAGCTTTTTGAACGATTTAAGCAGTGAAATGATAATGCCGATTTTGCCGATGTTTATCACGGCCTTGGGTGGTGCGGGGTTGGCCGTTGGATTAGTCGGGGGATTTAGAGACAGCATATCCAGTATTTTGAAGGTGTTGGCTGGTTACTGGTCTGATAGGACGGGCAGAAGGAAGATATTTGTTTCATCAGGATACCTGACTTCGGCGTTTTTTAAGTTATTGCTGGCATTGTCTAAGGCGTGGCCACATGCTGTGATTCTCGCTGCTGCTGAGAGGATAGGCAAGGGTTTGAGAACCGCCGCAAGAGATGCAATTATCGCAGATTCTATGACAAAACAGAGAGGGAAAGGATTCGGAATTCACAGGGCCTTGGATACTTCCGGGGCGATTCTGGGCTCGATTGCTGTTTTTCTCTTATTCTGGTTTTTCGGCTTTAGTTTCAAGTTGATTATACTCATTGCTGGAGTTGTCGCATTTGCTTCTTTAATTCCGCTGCGTTTTGTAAAAGAAGGAAAAACAGAACCACGAGACATAACGCTGAAGATAGGCCTGAAAAATCTTCCTAAATCTCTTAAGTTATTTGTCCTGATTTCCGGCATATTTGCATTGGGGAATTTCAGTTATATGTTTTTTATTATTAGGGCGCAGCAGTTCTTTACAGCCAAATTATCAATCGCAGTGCCAATCCTCTTATATGTTCTTTTTAACATTTTCTATGCCGCCTTTGCTATTCCTCTTGGTGTTCTCTCGGACAAAATCGGAAGAGAAAAGGTTATTATTCTTGGTTATTTGCTGTTTTCATTGACCTCGCTTGGTTTTGCATTTCTGACATCATTGTCCGCCTTTATAGTCTTATTTGCCCTTTACGGTATAACCTATGCAGCGGTTGACGGCAATCAACGTGCCTTTGTGTCTGATTTATCCTCTCAACAGGGAAAAGCTACAGCTTTGGGGACATTTCACACCGCCATAGGTTTGATGGCCTTGCCGGCAGGCCTTATAGCTGGATTGCTGTGGCAGAACATTGCTGCGAGTGCGACTTTTATTTACGGCAGCATACTTGGCTTTATTTCTGCCCTTTTGTTCGTTGCTTTTGGAAGTTATTTTAGTACGCCGAAGGAGCTGGATAAATGAAGAGTCCTGAGCAGATAGGAATTTGGCTGATAAAAAGTTTGTTTGAGACTGTAAGCATAAAAAAGGCGAGGTGGTGGAACCGGCTGGGGGGGAAACCGGTGTGCCACACTGCCTCGCCGAGGCTCTTAAGCTGCCTGAGGCAGCCTAATGTCATAGATTGAAAGGCAGAAGCTAACGCCTTTATATAAGATTGTCAAATAAAAAAAAATTAAAACACTTGTTTGGAGGCGTTTATCCCCCTAAAAACACTTTTTAATATAGTCACTATACAAATTTAGACGATAAAATGCAAGTCAAAAATGCCTGTTTTTTTATTTTTTTGCCACATCATACTATCCGAGCGGAAATCATAATATGAAGCGCTTGAATATTTACACGTATTTGAGTAGATTATGGGCGGGTAGGTTTAGAAGTTCTGATTTATCGGGACTTTTTAATAGCAAAGATGGTGATAAAATGATATTTTAAATTTGCTTTTTTTTTGGGTGGATAGAATTTTTTATATTTCGAGTTCCTGACAAACCTTTATATGACAAAAATTTCTGAAAGAATCAGATGTGTAAAAGACACCATTAGCTCTGCCTGTGCGCGTGTCGGCAGAGAAGTCAGTGAGGTAAAGCTTGTCGTAGTAACAAAATCCGCCACCATTGATGCCATAAAAGAAGTTATTCGTCTGGGCTTTGTCAACCTTGGAGAGAACCGCGTACAGCAATTAAAGAAAGTTTCCGCTCAAATAGATGAATTTTTGGAGAGAGGAAACAGCGACTCGGCTCTGCCGAAAAAAGTCAATTGGCATATGGTCGGTCATCTGCAGCGTAATAAGGTACGCCAGGTCTTACCGATAGCTTCTCTGATACATTCGGTTGATACCCTTAGGTTGGCAGAAGAGATAAACTCTTCAGCGGCAAAATTAAACTTATGCCCTGAAATACTCATGCAGGTAAACACTTCTAACGAGCCTCAAAAATATGGCGTTCCGGCAGGGGCGACAACGCATCTGGCTGAGCAGATAGAGACTCTGCCGAATCTCAAATTGATTGGGCTGATGACAATGGCACCGTTGACACATAATAAAGATGTAATTCGGGCTTGTTTTGTTCGGTCGAGAGAGCTGTTTGTTGAGCTTCGCGGCGAGAAGATTGTCGGCCGACAATTTACTGAGTTAAGTATGGGTATGAGTTCGGACTATGAAGTCGCAGTTGAAGAGGGCGCAACCATTCTCCGGATCGGCTCGGCAATCTTTGCCGGCTAAGAGCGGCTTCGAATCAAATAATAAGCAGCGGGGGTTTGCCTGAAATACCTTAAGTGTAATTTCATATATGTAGAACTTGCAGCCAGATAGGCCTATAATCCGTGCCAGCCCCGTTAGAAGTTACCCCATATTATATGAGATGAACTTATGAACTAAGTCGCCGGAGGGCGGATTTCCAACGGGGCCAGTGTGTTTTCGTAGGCGGAGCAAAGGCCACACATCTTTGTAGAGGAGAAAAAAACCGAAAAAAAACAAAGTACCTCTGCTAACTGGTCGAAACTATCTATGCCAGCTTTTACCATAACGGTATGAGTTTAGTCCCATAAATAATTGTAAAGGGTAATGAAATGGAAAAGACGGAGCTGCTAAGTACTATTGAATTGCCGAAACGCTTTACAGATGTTCTGTTCCTGACGAATAAGAATCAGATGCCAACTGAAATAAAGCGGCTTTTGAGGCAGAGGAAGCTTTCTTCCCGCGTTCTTCCAGTAGATAAGTTTCCCCAGATACGCAATCAACTCAACACGATTGGAACCGTGGTTATCGATACGGAAGACTCTAACTCTATGCAGCAGCAGAAATTGGCTCGGATAATCGAATCTCTGGAGATGGAAAATATCGGCGTGGTTTTGCTCACTGAGCGGATGGATATGCCCGTGAAGAGTTTTTCCTTATCGCCCTCAAAGACCAGCTTCTCTATGGGCGGCTCAACAGAGGCGGTTTCCATAGATGACCTGTGGGTTAGAGTCAGTCTTAATCTCGCCTACCGCAAAAAGAGTACAGGGATGGCTGTAAAGCCTGCGCTTCCACCAAAGCAGATGCAGACAATTTACAAGAATAAACTTGCACAGCAGCTTAGTATGACAGGAGCCATGGTGGACAACCTGACGGAACAGCTTCGTTTAGCCGGTCTTGTTCAGCAGGATTTTCTTAGGACTGAATTGCCTGATACCGAGAGAATGCGATGGGCGCCGCTTTTTTTGCCGGCTGAATGGGTCTCAGGTGATATTTATGATGTCATGCGTCTTGACGAACAGCACATCACCTTTTATGTGGCCGATGTTATCGGTCACGGGATGCCTGCTGCACTTTTGACAATCTTTCTAAAGCAGGCTATGGTACTGCGTGAGTCTGTCGAGAATAATTACCGTATATTTTCTCCGTCGGAAGTTATGAAGAATCTTAATGTGAGGATGACTGCGCAGAAACTGTCCGGTTACCAGTTTGCAACCTGCTGCTATTGCCTGCTGGATACAAAAACACTGCAGCTTACCTTTACACGTGCGGGACATCCGTACCCTATTCTGATTAGGCCTGGAGAGGAACCTGAGCGATTGGAAATACAAGGTTCACTGCTCGGAGTTTTTGGGCAATCAGATTATCCGCAGAGGATGATACAACTTCAGCCCGGCGATAAGTTCTTATTGTATTCGGACGGAGCGGAACCGTTTATCGGTAGTTTTAACGACGATACCGGCTTTCATTTCAACGAAAAATTCCTTGAGATTATCGATTTGCCGGTTGTTGAGATGAGGGATAAATTTAGAGCGATTACGCAGAGTCAACAAATAGACCCAGTGGAAATCGATGATGTTACGATGGTCGGTCTTGAAGTAATTTAGTATTTGGTTTGTATGCGTGAACGCCAGGCATCCTTCCGGCCGAAGGAAACTGTCCTGAATTTTTTGCCGGCTTTAGATTTTTCTATTGAATCCCCAAGACGTTTTTCGCCAATCCTCCATATTGATAGAGCATTGCGTCGCTGAGCCCCTGCTGAACAGTATCCAGCCTATGGCCACTTAACAGGATTATTCTCTGTTGTAATGATATTAGCTGCGATTGAGGGCCTCACATTCGAGGAATATCATTACTCTGTTGGCAGGTTTGGATTTTGTAGTAAAATTGGTGCAAAATTTTGCAGCCGGATTGCAAAATATAGTACCCAGAAATTGGTTGCAAAGCGACCTTTTGCAGGTATACTTAAAACGTATCTCGTGAAACGTGAAGCGTATATTGTTCGGAATACGAGATATGAATTAATCAAGAAAGGGCGCAGCAATGGCGGAGAATAAAGACAGCGATTTGCAGAAAATAAAAGAGCTCATTGAAATAATGAAGCGAAATGAGCTGGTCGAAGTTGAAATAAGCCATGGTGATGACAAGATTTTTCTAAAGCGCAGCCAGCCTCAGCCTGCTGTAGGCATGAGCGGGGCTGTTGTTCCGACAGCGGGCCGTGACATTTCAAATGCGTCTGCTGGTACCAATGCGGGGCAAACCTCAGTGCCGCCGGAGCTGCTCTCCGTTTCGGAGCCACAGGTAAAAGAAAATTTAGTAGAGATAAAATCGCCTCTTGTCGGGACTTTCTATGCAACCCCAAGCCCTGATTCGGGTCCTTATGTCGAAGTCGGTTCGTATGTTGAGGCGCAGGCGGTTGTTTGTATAATCGAGGCGATGAAAGTAATGAACGAAATAAAGACCGAAAACGGCGGAACGATTGCTGAGATACTGGTGACCAACGGCCAGGCCGTCGAATATGGCCAGGTGCTTTTCAGGCTCAGGCCGGACTGATTTGTTGTCTGTGTTGCGGTTCCTGAGAGACGAAAGACGAACTTATGTTTTCAAGAATCCTTATAGCAAACCGTGGTGAAATAGCGCTGCGTATTATCCGGGCTTGTCATGAGCTTGATATTGAAGCGGTTGTGGTTTATTCCGAGGCAGATAAAGATGCTCCGTATTTGCAGCTTGCCGATGAAGCGATTTGTATAGGTCCGGCTGATTCGGCCGGAAGTTATCTTAACATTCCGCGTATCATAAGTGCTGCTGAAATTGCAGATGTTGAGGCAATTCATCCGGGTTATGGTTTCCTGGCGGAGAATGTCAACTTTGCTCAGATATGCCAGGATTGCGGCATAGTTTTTATCGGCCCACCTGTTGAGGCCATGCGACTGCTTGGTGACAAGATACAGGCCCGGAAACTGGCACAGGAAGCGCGGGTGCATGTTGTTCCCGGCTCCGATGGCGCTATAGAAGAAGAGTCTGAGGCATTGAAACTCGCGAACAAGATGGGCTATCCCATAATGATAAAAGCCGCTGCCGGCGGCGGCGGACGGGGTATGAGAGTTGCTCATAATGATATCAGCTTTCGTGCCGCTTTCGGGGCAGCTCGTGCCGAAGCAGACGCGGCTTTCGGTGATTCGAGACTCTATCTGGAAAAGTGTATAGTTGAGCCCCGCCATGTAGAGGTGCAGGTGATAGCGGATAAAGAGGGCAACGCATTGCACTTTTATGAAAGGGACTGCACCATTCAGCGAAGGCACCAAAAAATGATTGAAGAGTCCCCTTGTCCGGTATTGGATGAACGTGACAGGGAAGAACTGTGCAAGGCTGCGTTGAGAATTATAAGGGAGGCAAAATACGTTAATGCCGCAACGATTGAGTTTCTTTTGGACAAGGATAAGAAGTTTTACTTTATTGAGGCAAATACTCGAATTCAGGTCGAGCATCCGGTTACCGAAATGGTTACCGGCCATGATTTGATCAAGTGGCAGCTAAAAATCGCCAGCGGTCATTTAATTAAGTTTCGTCAAAAAGATATCAAACATCGTGGCGTTGCGATTGAATGCCGGGTCAACGCCGAAGACCCCGAAAATAATTTCGCACCTTCGCCGGGTACGATTACCAGGTTAATTCTGCCTGGCGGTCCCGGCGTCAGGGTCGACACGCATGTTCATCAGGGCTGGACGGTTTCACCAAGTTACGATTCAATGATTAGTAAGGTTATCGTTCATCAAAGAACGCGGACTGAGGCCATTGCCACGATGAAGAGGGCTCTGCGGGAATTTGTTATTGAGCCAATCAAAACCACAATACCAGCCTGTCTGGACATCCTCTCCCATAACCTTTTTGTCAAAAACAAAATTGATACCGGCTTCGTCGAACGAAACTTCTGAATTCGATTGTTAAAATGTCAACAAGTAACCGTTACTAAAAAATTGCTGTTAAAATATTGTTCGCATGATGACTGCGGAAAGGAGGAACCTATGAATTATTTAAGGTCGATTTCAGGAGCATTAATTGTCGTTATTATATTATTGTCTGTATGCAAAGCGGACACTTCCCAAGATAAAGGCACCGCGTTCGTCATTGAGAAGTTTGCACCGGGTGGAACGGCCGAAAACCTCCAGCCGAAACACATCAAGCTTATGCAGAATGCGTTCGACAGCGAGCCTCAGTACCGGCAGATGCAGAACGCGGTGACTGTTACGACTGTTGACAAGCTCGTGCTTAACCGGTCAGTCGTTACCGGTATTGATGATTCCTTCTCCTGCAGGCTCGACGACTGGGCTGTGACCAATCAGAAGAAATCAGGCCGCTGCTGGATATTTGCCGGGACGAACCTTCTGCGTGTCGGTGCAATGAAAAAGATGAACCTTGAGGAATTTGAGTTCAGCCAGAGCTATATCTTTTTCTGGGACAAAATCGAGCGTGCCAACTACTTCCTGGAGTCAATCATCGACACGGCAAATCGTCCCGACGGCGACCGAACCGTAGACTTTTTGCTGGCCAATGTTGTCAGCGACGGCGGACAGTGGAACATGTTCGTCAGCCTTGTCAGAAAGCATGGCTTGGTGCCCAAGATGGCTATGCCTGAGAGCGAAAGTTCTTCAAACAGCCGTTTGATGAACAAGGCCCTTAAGGCCAAACTCCGCGAGGGTGCCAAGATTCTGCGCGATATGCATTTGAAAGGTGCCGGTGTTAAGAAGTTACGAAAGGCTAAGCAGGAAATCCTTACGGCTGTTTACCGAATTCTGAGCATCCACATGGGCACGCCCCCAAAGCGTTTTGATTGGCAGTGGCGCGACAAGGATAACAAGTTTCACCGCGATGGTGTGCTGACTCCGCAGGAATTTGCCAAAAAATATGTAACCCTGGACCTGGACGAGTACGTTTGCCTGGTGCATGACCCTCGGCCGAGCAGCCCGTATGGTCGTACTTTCACGGTGGCCTACCTTGGTAATGTGGTCGGTGGTGAGCCGGTCAAGTATTTGAATGTTGATATTGATACGATGAAAAAAATCGCTGTGCGCACCTTGCTTGATGGTGAGCCGGTGTGGTTCGGATGTGATTGTTCACCACAAATGGCCCGCGACATTGGTCTTTGGGACGCTGACTTGTTCGATTATGAGGGTGTCTACGATACGAAGTTTGTTTTGAATAAGGCCGACCGGCTGATTTACCATCAAAGCAGTATGAACCACGCTATGCTTTTTACGGGTGTGGATGTAGTCGAGGCTCGACCGCGCCGCTGGCGAGTAGAGAACAGTTGGAGCAATGAGATTGGCAAGAAGGGCTTTTTTATTATGAACGACTCATGGTTTGATGAGTATATGTTCGAGATAGCAGCCCGCAAGAGCTATCTGCCCAAGGAACTACAAAAAGCGCTGGAACTTAAACCGATAGTCCTGCCGCCGTGGGATCCGATGGGCTCGCTGGCAGGTTCTGAGTTGCTGTTGCGACACCAGTAATGTTGCATATGGATACTGGTTGGAAAAATAGGACCTTATTTTTCCGGTGATATTAAATCTTCGTAGGTTTCGCGTTTTCTGATGATGGAAAACTTATCGCCGTCAACGAGGACTTCAGCGGCTCGGCCTCGAGCGTTGTAATTGCTCGCCATACTAAAGCCATACGCCCCGGCGGTGAAAATAGAGATTATGTCGCCGCGTTTTACCGGCGGCAGGGCCCTGTCCTTGGCGAAGAAATCTGCACTTTCACAAATCGGGCCGACCACATCAACGATTTCAGTACCAGTCAGTTTTAAGTCTTTGTCCCGGCGGTCAGGCACAAATTTCTGAGCTACTTTCGCGGGCCAGATGAAATGGAATGCGCCATATAACGGCGGACGAATCAAATCGTTCATTGCCGCATCGACTATAACGAATTTTTTACGGCCGCTTGTTTTTATGTACAAAACCTTGGTTGCTAAAATCGCTGCGTTGGCGGCGATACTTGCACCCGGCTCGAGAATAAGTTTTAGGTTTTTATCTTTTAATAACGGCACAATGGCAGCCGCATAATCAGCGGCCGTTGGCGCTATGCCTGTTATGTAATCAGCGCCGTATCCGCCGCCAAGGTCTACTGCTTCGATTGTGAAACCATCGCTGCGTAATTGTTCAATCAGAGCCAATATTTTTTCTATCGCCTCAACGTACGGTTGTATGGTATGTCCAGCCGAGCCTAAATGTATGTGAATTGCACAAATAGCTACCGAATTATTTTTTCCAAATTCGGCAAATATTTTTCTCGCACGCTCAATATCAACGCCAAATTTAGTCTCCTTTTTGCCTGTAGTAGTATATGTATGTGTTTTTGGGTCAACGTCAGGATTGACACGCAGGGCGGCTTTAGGTTTCTTGTTTGATGCAGAGTTGTTTTCTTTTGCCAGCCGAATCAGGTTGTTTAGCTCAGCTTCTGATTCGATGTTGAAATAACCAATGCCTGCATTTAGTGCTTCTATAATTTCGATGTCGGTTTTGCCGACGCCGGCATAAACGATTTTCGATGGATTGCCGCCGGCTTGTATAACACGATATAACTCGCCCCCGCTGACAATGTCAAATCCGCTTCCTGCTTCGGCCATAAAATTTAGGATGTTTATATTGCCGCAGGCCTTGACGGAGTAACAAATCGTTGTATCAAGCTCATTATATGCCTGCTGAATCTTTTGCAGATGGTGCTTGAAAGTAGCTTTGCTATAGATGTAAAGCGGCGTGCCGACCTCGGCGACGATAGTTTCTACGTCTACATTTTCAGAAAATAGTCTTCCATCTTGGTAGTTGAAATAATCCATATCGCCGTAACTCTTTGCCTGCAAATGGCTTACAGAAACATGCTTTAATGTCAGTAAGTAGTATACGAAATCCGAGACCGATTGCAATAGAAGAGTCTGTGATAGGTGTTATTTTGGTTTGTGTGACGGAACTGATAGGGCTGAATTCAGGGGCGTGTATATCATGAAAAATGAAAGGTCCACATCCAATGTGTGAACCTTCCATTTCTTTTTACAGCTTGCCGCAGTATTTCAAATTTTGAACTGCGGCCAAGTTCCCATTTTGTCTGTCGTCGGACAGATCCTAAAACAGGAACCTTAGTCAAATTGCTGCGCTATTTCTTTTTCTTCTTAGCTTTTTTCTTAGTCACTTTCTTTTTGGTTTTCTTGGCTGCTTTCTTTTTTGCTTTCTTCTTTTTTGCCATCATTTACTCCTTTCGGTTGATTGAATTTTTTTGCATTCAACAAGTTAACATTGTAATACTAATTTAATTCCCAAAATCCTGTCAAGCAAATTATGAAAAAAGTTAATAATTACTTATATTTTTTTTATCGTCCAAATGTTTATAAATACTTCATGATTTTTTTTCCTTTACAAGTTTTACATAACGACTTGTATTGTTTATCATACCCTTTGATAAAACGATAACTTGTTTCTATTAAAAAAAGAAATTTGTACTTATGCTGAGAAAGTACTTTGTTGTGATTGGCCGTATTGAAGGCAATATATTTAACTTATCAGCAGCTTTTGCAGTTTTTCATCGTTAAAGAAAAAGTCTTTCTTTTGTCATTGGGTATGTTACTATGGTTCTGTTATATATTAGAAGTCAGTGAAAACTGAATCTTCCTTTGGAAGTATTCAATGTTTGTCAGTATTTTTTGTTGGGTAGAATTTCATAATTTCTTTTGCAATATTTTTTCTAATAACACACAGTTTGCTTGTTAGTTTTTTATGGTGAAGAGAAAAACAGCCTTGTTTGGTGGTACATTTGATCCGATCCATCTCGGCCATACTGCTGTTGCAGCCGACGCGGCTGAGATGATTGGTGTGGAGAAAACCATTTTCGTTCCGGCGAAGCGCTCCCCATTGAAAGGTTTCTTTCCGAAAGCAGGTGATAGTGACCGGCTCAAAATGATATCTCTTGCAATCGCCCATAATAAAAATTTCGAGGTTAGTGATTACGAATTGAAAAGGGCGCAGCCAAGCTATACTTTGGAGACTGTGCGAAAATTTCAAGGCGACTACGGGGATGACACATTAATATATTGGCTCATTGGGGCGGATAGTATTGACGAACTTCAGCTTTGGTATGGAATCGCCGACCTGATTGATGAATGCAATCTGTCGACGATGTTTCGGGCCGGCTGTAAACCCCCAAATTTCGCCAAATTTGAGGATATTTGGGGTCCAGACCGCGTCAAGAAGCTCAAGCGAAACGTTGTCCAAACCTCTCTCGTTGATATAAGCAGCACGGAAATACGAAGCAGATTAGCTGCCGGCCGTGATGTGGCTGATATGTTACATCCGGCCGTTGCAGATTATATTCATCAGCACGGTCTCTACAAAGCCGGAACTAAGTCTTCATCCGGATAGTGAGATATGAAATTCCGGGAAGGTTTAATTAATCACGATTGTAAATTCTTGACCTCTTTTGTCAACCAATCGTACCAGTCGGTCATACCCTCTCCGGTCTTGGCTGATATTGGAAAAATCTCGATGCCTTTATTCAATTTGCGGGCATCGGCTTTCGCTCGTTCGATATCAAAATCCACCATGCCTGCTTTCAGCAAATCAATTTTGTTTATAAGCATCGCCTTTGACTTTGCAAAGATAGAAGGATACTTCGCCGGTTTGTCGTCGCCCTCCGCAACTGAGAGCACAACGATCTTGCCGGTTTCGCCCAATTCGAAAGCGGATGGGCAAACGAGGTTTCCGACATTCTCTATAAAAATCAAATCCAAATCGCCAAGAGGCAAATTTCCAAGAGCACTGTTTACCTGGGCTGCTGATAAATGGCACGCGCCTTTGGTGTTTATCTGGACCGCCGGTGCCTTGGTTGCTCTGATTCTCTCGGCGTCTATTTCAGTTTGAATGTCGCCTTCAATCACACCAATTTTTATTTTATCCTTCGATTCGCTTATTGTTCTTGCCAGGATTGTAGTCTTACCCGAGCCGGGAGACGATATCATATTCAGGCATAATTTTTTCTGCTCGGTCAGAAGCTGGCTGTTTTTGAGGGCATATTCTTCGTTTGCACTGAGGATTTTTTTGCCGACATTGACTTTATACATATCATTGCTCCGTTGCAAATTCTATTTCTTCCAGAAGCAGGGGCGCATCAGGTAGTAATTCGAAATCCTCACTGCTGCATTTAGAACATTCCGGGTGCGAAAGTTCAACATCGAAGCTTTCATTACAGCTTTTACACCGTCCCCGCATCGGCTTATATTCTATGTGCAATTTCATACCTTCGCACTTCGTGCCTTTGGCAATGGCCTCGAAGGCAAAACAAAGTACTTCATCATTGATGGCATTAAGCATTCCACAGCTAATCCTGGCATTGACAGGTCTTGCATTTTGTTTTGTAGCTTCGGTTGAGATTGCCGCTAACAGACTTTCCGCTACCATCATTTCGTGCATCAGCATATCCTCGGAAGCTCTCGTCCGTAGGGCATCTGGACAATTCTTTTTCCGCCGATTTTGGTTGTCATTTCCACCATAGGCGCATCACGGTTTTGGGTAATCTCACCGATTATTTTTGCATTTTTGCCCAGCGGATGATTTGTGCAGATATTCAGACAGTCGTCGGCTGATTCCGGCGAGACGACTGCAACGAATTTACCCTCATTTGCAATTGTTAGCACATCAAAACCAAGCATATCGGCCGCCGCCTGCACCGTAGGATTGACTGGAAGGTCGGCCTCGCGAATTTCGATGCTCAGTTCGGTCGCTTTTGAGATTTCGTTGAGTGTTGCAGCTAATCCTCCGCGGGTTGGGTCACGCATGAACTTTACCCCGTTGGAAATCCCTCGCGAAGCTGAGGTGGGAACTTCAAGCATCTTATTTCTAACGGGATTTACGCCGTTTGTGTTCTCCAGCAGTTGGCATGTTAACTCCGCCAGGCCTGCACAGTCGCTTTTCAGCGGTGATTGAAATTTGATACCTTCCCGCTGTGAGATAATAGTTATACCGTGGTCACCGATTGTGCCGTTGATAATGATTTTATCGCCGGCTGCAATCTTCTCGAATCCCAAATCCACGCCTGGTAATTTTTCTCCAATCCCGGCCGTATTTATAAAAATTTTATCAGCCGCACCCGCTTCAACGGTCTTGCTGTCACCGGTAACAATGTTCACGTTGTTTTGACGGGCTGCTTCGCTGATACTGGCTAAAATCTTATCAAGGGATTCAAATTCAAAACCTTCTTCGATTATCAGCGACAATGACAGGGCAACAGGTTTTGAGCCGGCGACAGCCAGGTCATTTACCGTTCCGCAAACGGACAGTTTGCCGATATCACCGCCGTTAAAAAACAGCGGTTTGACGACGTAGCTGTCAGTTGTAAAAAACACAGACTTTGAGTTAAGATTTAACTTGGCCGAGTCGGCCAGCTCAGCGAGAATATCATTCCTGAGGCTCGGCAGAATATGGTGGCGGATTAAATCGTCTGTCAGTTGACCTCCGCCGCCGTGCGCCAGTAAGATTCTGTCATGTTTAGCTTTTGTCATTGCTTGTGTTATCTCTCCGGGCCATACTTAAACCATGCTGCGCAGGCCCCTTCAGAGCTTACCATGCACGGGCCGATCGGGTTCTCAGTAGTGCAGCTATTTTTGAATAGGCCGCATTCCGGGGGCTCAATCAGTCCGCATAATACTTCGCCGCATCGACAGCCGCTCGTATCCTCACCTGGTGTTTCAGTGATGTTGAATCGTGTAAGGGCGTCTAATTGACTATATTTGTCCCTCAGTTTGAGTGTGCTTTTTTCTATCTTTCCCAGCCCTCTCCAGTAGCCGTCCGCTTCTTCGAAGCACTCGGCCATAATTTTTTGCGCAGTCGTATTGCCCTGTTCGGTTACGGCAGCTTTGTATACCGATGTTAATTCAGCTTTGCCGGTGGTCAGTTGGCGACAGATTTCGGCGAGTCCCTCGATTATTTGCATCGGTTCAAATCCCGCCACCACGCACGGCCGAGAGAAATGTTCCACAATCTCGGTAAAAGCGCCGTAACCGATTATCACGCTGACATGGCCCGGACAGAGAAAGGCGTCTATATTATGGTTTTTCTCGGATACGAGCGCTCGCATGGCAGGTACCACCAGTTTGTGTCCGCTCAAAATACAAAAATTGCCGATGTTCTGTTCAGCCGCTTCTTTTACCACTACCGCCGTAGCTGGTGCAGTGGTTTCAAAGCCTACTGCGACGAAGACAACTATTTTACCGGGATTGTCTTTTGCTAATTGTAGTGCATCTTCACTGCTTAGAACAATCTTGACATTGGCTTTTGTATTTTTTTCGAGCGAACCGCCTTTGCCGGGGACGCGAATCATATCACCATAAGTGGCAATTATGCAGTCATCACGGTCTGCTATTTGTAACACGATGTCGATATAACTTTGGTCCGTAACACAGACAGGGCAGCCCGGGCCGGACAGGAGTTTGAGTTGCCTGGGCAGAGTTGACCTGATGCCGTTACGGAAAATAGAAACGGTGTGCGTGCCACAGACTTCCATTATGTTAATCTGCCGACCCAAAGTCTTGCAGGCAGTATCCATAGTAGTCTGTGCTTTGTAGATTCTCTCGAGCATAATTATCGAAATCTATCCCGAAATCTTATCTGACGTCTCATCGAAATCTGCGATTTCGGCAAGAAGCTGCCAGGTTTCTTTTGCTTCTTCTTCGTCGACAAGCGAGATGGCAAAGCCGGCGTGTATCAATACCAAATCTCCCAGTTTGGCCTCCGGAAGCAGGGTGGTTTTAGCTCTCCAGCGGTTGCCCATCGCGTCAACAACAGCGTTATCTTTCTCCAACTCAACTATTCTTGCCGGTATCGCCAAACACATAATTAGACTTTCGTATCTTGTTGTTCGTCGTACGAATTACGATTCACTATTTGCGAGCTTGGCGGCAATTGCCGCCTGGCCCAGAGAAATCCCGCCGTCATTAGACGGGATATTGCGGTTAAATAATACAGAGAAGGAGTTTTTATTCAAGAGCTTAATCACACGATTTGTCAGATAGCGATTGCAAAAGACACCGCCGCTTAAAGCAACTGTGTTTAAGTTTTTGCTTTCTCTTGCAGCTTTGGCGAACAGAAGCAGGGCTTCGGCGAGGGTATTGTGGAACTTTCCCGAGACGACTCCGCATGGCTTGTTTTCTTGAATATCAGAGATTAACTGCATTATCATTTTACGCAAATCAAGCTGAAGCGGCTTGCCGGGGCTGCTTTTAAGTTCAAAATCGTAGTGTTCTTCAGTATCGCCGGTAATGATTGCCTCAAGGGCCATTGGCAGTTGTGCTTCGAAATGATTGTAACTGCCCAGCCCGAGCATAGCGGCAACCGCATCGAAAACTCTGCCCAGACTCGAAGTTTCTACAGTGTTGATCCGTTTTTCAATTTGCTCGAATATGATTTGTTGTTTATTTGAGTCAGTTTCAATTCGGTCAAGCAGCCATCTAAATTTCTGTAGATTAAAATCGTGTCTGTAAGTTTTTTTCAGCAGTCCCAGAACGGGCCTTATTGCCTCTTTACTTGCCGCATCTGCACCGGCCAGCGTGTAGTAAGCCAAATGGCCGAATCGGTCAAAACCATCCAGCGAAGCAATCAAACACTCACAGCCCCAAATGGCCCCATCAGTTCCATAGCCCGTGCCGTCACAGGAAAGGCCAATGACCGGTTCGTCAAGGCCGTGTTCAGCCAGCACAGAAGCAATATGGGCCCAGTGGTGCTGGACCTGAATAATCCTTAAATCGGGTAATGAAAGGGCATATTGCGTGGACAAATATCCCGGGTGAAGGTCACAAGCTATGACTTTCGGCTCCACCTCAAATAGTTTTCGCAGGTGCTCGATGGAATTGATATAGTGGTGATAGACCTCTGCATCTTTTAGGTCGCCTATATGTTCACTGCAGATAAGCTGATTTTGTTTTCCAAAACAGAACGTATTTTTCAAATCCCCTCCTGCAGCAAATATGTCCTGGCGACAACTGGCTTCAATTAAAATCGGCGTTGGAACATATCCCCTTGAGCGCCGCAGCAGTACCGGCTCCTGCTCAATGAAATGCACAATCGAATCATCGACCTGCCGGTAAATCTTCCTGTCGTGCATTAAAAAGGCATCAGCAACGCAGGCCAGCCTCTCCAGCGCCAGCTCGTTTTTGCAAATCAACGGCTCATCGGAAATATTGCCGCTGGTCATTACTAAAACTTCAATATTGCGGGCAAACAGCAGGTGATGGAGCGGGGCGTAACATAGCATGAAGCCGAAGGTGTTAACGCCCTCGGCAACTGAGGAAGCGATTGCTGAGTTTTTTCTCTTTGTCAGTAAAACGATGGGGCTTTGAGGATTCTTTAAGAGCTTCTCGGCCGATTTACTTACGATTGCGTATTTTTTTATCGTTTCAATTGAGTCGGCCATCATAGCAAAGGGCTTGTGGTCTCGCTTTTTGCGTTTTCGCAATCTCTTCACCGCCTCATTATTAAGGGCATCGACAGCTAAGTGGAAGCCTCCGATTCCTTTTATTGCGACGACTTTTCCGGCCCGAAGCAGGCTCGCGGTTTCAGTGATGGTTTTGTTCGTTTGTGTTGTTATTGTATTTCCTTCGCTATCCGTGAGCCATATCTTGGGCCCACATACGCCACAGGCCACAGGCTGTGCGTGAAAACGCCGGTCGGCTATATCCTTGTATTGAGCGCCGCATCTGTCGCACATAACAAACTCTGACATCGTGGTATTAGGCCTGTCGTAGGGAATAGTTTTTACTATTGAGTATCTTGGCCCGCAATTAGTGCAGTTTATGAACGGGTAGCCATAACGAAAATCTTCTTTTTCGGCCATCTCCGCAATACAATCCCGGCAGGTGGCGATATCAGCAGTTACCTGTGACAGGGCCGAACCCTGCGAATCGCTTGTCTCGATGACGAATTTATCTTCGGCTTTGATAACGTCTATATCAACTGTTTTACAGGATTTTATTTCCGCCAGGGGGGGCTTATCGGCATCAGATTGCAGGCGAATTAAAAATTCGTCTATTTTTTCTTCCCGGCCCTGTAATTCGATTGTTACACCCTTTGTGTCGTTATAGACAACGCCGGAAAGTTCCAATTGGCAAGCCAGCCGATACACAGCGGGCCTGAAGCCAACGCCCTGAACACGCCCTGTTATGGATATTTTCTGTCTTTTTATCAAAACTCTTAATCTTCTATGTTTTTTTGCAGCCGTCTCTAATACGTGGTCTTTGTACAAACAGTTCTCTGTACATATTGTAATTTGGCGGTGTATAAAAGGCAATTGCCGTTATGGACGGGCTAATTGCTGCGATGTTTGGAAGATAGAAAATTTATTTGCCAAAGCAGGATTGATATGCTAATATTATCCTACTTCGGGGCCATAGCTCAGTTGGGAGAGCGCTTGCATGGCATGCAAGAGGTCGTGGGTTCGAATCCCATTGGCTCCATTTCACATATATTCTCCCTGCCAACACAATCGCTCGTGTGCTGCCCGGCGTATTCACTCCCGAAAGGGATGCCTCTTGGCATTTGCGATTTCTGCCAATACTAATTCCACAACCCTGGGTATCGATGCCGAAATTTGCTCCGAAAGCTCCAAACCACAGCTAATATCCTTAGGTTTAATACCGAAAACTACCACATCCTCCGGCGCACAGCCAAGCTGCCTGGTCATTGTCAGGGCCTCACCGAGACCCAACTCATGCAGCGACATACCTACTCCGTCAGGCTGAGTCAGGTCGTCAGCAGTGAATCTAAGCACCGTTCCCGGCTCGCAGTCGGCCTGGACCGCATCGATAACGATTACCTTCTTCCGCTCGGCCAGGGCGTCCAACAAATCCGCGCCGGCTGTCCCGCCGTCAATCAGCTCCACATTGTCGGGCAGGCGCATTTTCTGCATCCGCTCTATCACACGCACGCCTACACCCTCGTCACGCAGTAAAATATTACCTATGCCCAAAACAAGAATCGGGCGTCGGCTGTTAGCAGCACTCATATCTATATTGCACCTCTAAGCCATTACCTAACTTCGGCTGTTTTAGCATAATGTTCTATGCCCTATTTGGAAAAGCGGAGTCGGCCCGCACCGTAGGTAAATAATAGTGTTCCTGCCATTATAGTATGGAATCGTCAAACGCAGCAGCATTTTTTTGGCTCTGAAATTGGCTTTGATCCTGCTTCGCCAGAGGCTGCGCCAGGATAAATTGGGTTCGTTTTGGGTTCGTTTTGGGTTCGTTTTGGGTTCGTTTTGGGTTCGTTTTGGGTTCGTTTTTCCCGCGTTCACCAAGTGTCCTTTTTTCATAATCCATTGTAATATAATCACTTACGTTCATTTGACTTTTTCGGAAATTGGGTTCGTTTTGCATAATTTACTCATAGAAACAAAGGCACTAAGGTACAAAGGAACAGAGTGGTAGAGTATCTCGATGCTCGATACTCGATGCAAGAGAGAAGAACGGTGTTTTATTAGCC
>Ga0315552_1000904_pt1 | contig 18284 bp, 14 predicted proteins | sample SalMarSW160170MG_2_FD_203102 | JGI IMG/M metagenome (GOLD analysis project Ga0315552, IMG submission 203102) | Salt marsh sediment microbial communities from the Plum Island Ecosystem LTER, Massachusetts, United States - Salt Marsh Sediment SW1601-70 ...
CAGTTAATGTAGACTTTCCATGATCTACATGACCAATTGTCCCGACATTTAAATGCGGCTTCGTCCTCTCAAATTTTCCCTTCGCCATTGTTTACCTCCTATAACTTTTTAACTTTACCAAAACAATCCTCTAACTTTATTATAGCCCATGACCGGGCTTGAACCGGTGACCTCATCCTTACCAAGGATGTGCTCTACCTCTGAGCTACATGGGCACGAGCGGGAGACGGGATTCGAACCCGCGACAAACGGCTTGGAAGGCCGTTACTCTTCCAACTGAGTTACTCCCGCTTAATGGGGAGGGGCGGATTCGAACCACCGAAGGCTTTGCCAACGGATTTACAGTCCGTCCCCTTTGGCCACTCGGGAACCTCCCCATCAAACCATTTTTCACAGCTGGTGGAGGGAATTGAACCCCCGACAAACTGATTACAAATCAGTCACTCTACCCCTGAGTTACACCAGCACAAAAAGGTATAAATAATATAAAGTAAAATCCCCCACTCTCAATCCTTTCAGAGGATTTCCTTATTCAATCTACCAAATGTCTATGTTTCTTAAACTTTATATCTGGAGCAGAGCGGATTCGAACCGCCGACCTCCTCCGTGCGAGGGAGGCGCTCTCCCAATTGAGCTACTGCCCGTTATTAATATATTATGATACTTTCCTTTGTCAAGCCCCAATTGATAGATGAAATATAAAAAATTAAAAAGCGGATTTTCCTAAACAATAAAAGGGAAATTATGTCAAATAATCTTTACTTCTATCTACATATTTGCCTATTTGAAAAACTTAAGGTATTAAAAATCAATCACTTGTATTCTGGTATGATTCTTTTATGATTAGAACTAGGAGATTGTTGGTTATGTTTAAAAGATTGTTGTTTGTAGTTATATTATTACGTTGTAGCCTTATATATGGGCATGAGCCGCATATTAAGTTCGAACATCTTACCAGTAAAGACGGATTCTCCCATAGCTGGGTAATATGTATATACCGGGATAGTTATGGTTATATGTGGTTCGGTAGCGGAAATGATGGTATAAATAAATACGATGGTTGCCATTTTGCAATATATAAAAACAATCCTAAAGAAACAAAGAGTCTCAGCAATAACTCAATCAAACTCATATATGAAGACAGTAAGCGAAATCTCTGGGTCGGCACTGAATACGAGCTTAACAAATACAACCGCGACCTTAACCGATTCGAGCATTTTATTCCTTCCTATCAAGTTTACAATCAGTTTGTGAATGGATTTTGCGAAAGAGATGACGGAAAATTTTTTGTGACAATTTTACATAACCTCGTAATTTTAGACCCGGAAAACAAATCCGTCTCGAAATTGGTAAAGGCACTACATTCTATTTTACACTGCCAAAACAATAAAGCGAATTTAAAATGCCAAATTATTTAACCAAAAGAATAAGCAATAATATTAAACAAATTAATCATTTAATTGAGATAATTTTCATTGTTACGGTTTACTCTTCATGTTTTTTAAGCGGAACTATTTATTCAAGCACAACTGCTGCAACTTTTGAAAGAATAACAAGAAAAGAAGGTTTATCACAATCTACTGTAAATTATATAATTCAGGATAGGAAAGGGTTTATGTGGTTTGCCACATTTGATGGGCTTAACAAATATGACGGTTATACTTTCAAAACATACAAACATATTGAAAATGATAGTTCCAGTTTAAGTCATAACGGAGTAGTTTATTTGTACGAAGATAAAAATGGTTTTATCTGGGTAATTAACAATGCCGATGAAGGCCTTTGTAAATTTGACCCCGAAACAGAAAAATTCATTAGATACAAACATAACCCGGACGATTCAACAAGTATAAGCAGTAATACCGTTTACCATCTTATGCAGGACAGCAGGGATAATATCTGGATTTGCACGAATAATGCTCTCAATTTATTAATCGAAAATAAAATTGGCGATAAAATCACCGAAAGTTTCAAACGCTTTGATATTTCTTCTATTGAAGGACGATTCACAAAGATTCATGAAGACCGAAATGGTAATTTATTGTTATTTGCAAATTACGTATATAATTTTGACAGAGAAAGTAATACTATCAAAAGAGCAAGTAAAATTTTAAAACCTGCTACTGAGATTTATGAAATAACTTCAATAACTGAAGATAAAGCTGGAAACCTCTGGCTGGGAACAATGGAAGGAATTATAAAACTTGTCTACGATGAACAAACACAGAGTTACCAGCAAGCTGTATTGAACAAAGCAAATGCAACCCCTAATAGCAGAAACTATGCATTAATTGATCATAAAGATAGGATATGGATAGCTACAAACACAAATGGTTTATTTCAATATAATGAAGAGGAAGATCGCTTAATTAATTTTTTAAATGATGAGACCGATTTAAATTCAATTAGCGATAATACAATTTTTTCTTTATTTATCGACCGTTTCGGCATATTATGGATAGGTACTTTCAGCCATGGCTTATGTAAATATGATTTACATAAAAAACAATTTCATCACTTTAAATCTATACCCGGGGATAAAAACACATTAAGCGGGGATGTTATATCCTCAATACATAGCACAACGCCAGGCGAATTATGGATTGGATTGGATAAAGACGGAGGTGTAAACAGGTTAATTTTCCGCGATAATAAAGATCCGAAAGTGATATATTACAAACACAATCCCGAGGATAATAATACAATAGGGGGCAACAATACGCTTTGCCTTGTGCAACGAAAAAATGGTGAAGTTTGGCTGGGAAGCGCATTTGGTGTCATTTCAAAAATAATCCCTGAAAAAGCCGGGACAAATGAAGCCCCGATCATAAAAAGATACCCTAAATATAGCTGGACATTTTCGATTTATGAAGATAGCGAAGGAACAATTTGGGGTGGCACATGGGAAGATGGGCTTTGGAAGTATAAAGACAAAACTGACACATTTGTATATTTTCGAAATGATCCGAACAATCCTTCAAGTTTATGTGACAATATTATTTGGGCTATCGCAGAAGATAACACTGGGAACCTCTGGATAGGGGGACATGGTAAAGGATTAAGCATTTTACCGGCAAAAGAGAAGAATAAATCAAACCCAGAATTTATAAATTTTAAACACGAAGAAGGCAACCTCCAGAGTTTGAGCAACAATACGATTAATGCGTTTTTCCAAGATCATACAGGAACCATGTGGATAGGCACAGCCGGTGGTTTAAACAAGGTAATAAAAAAAGATAACAATTTCAGTAACATTGATACTGATAATGAATTGGAGTTTTTTTCTTACCACATTAAAGACGGATTGCCAAGTGAGGGTATTGTTGGTATTGTCGAAGATAACAACGGTAATTTGTGGCTCAGCACATTAAATGGTGTTTCGAAATTCAATGTCTCGGAATGCTCATTTACGAACTATACTGAAAGTGACGGCTTGCAAAGCGATGAATTCTGGCACAATGCTTATTTTAAAGACAAAAATGGAAGAATATATTTTGGAGGTCAAAACGGTTTTAATACCTTTTATCCCGATAGCATAAAAGCAAACCCCTTCATTCCTAATGTAGTTATTACCGATATAAAATTATTTAATAAATCAGTTAAAATTGGTGAAAAAATAAACGGGGATGTAATAATTTCAAAACCCATAAGCGAAACCTCCCAAATTGTTCTCTCTCATAAGAATAATATTTTATCATTAGAATTTGCTGCTTTGCATTATACCCGACCCGATAAGAACAGATATGCTTATAAAATGGAAGGGTTTGATAAAGAATGGATCGAAACGAGTGCGGATCGTCGTTTTACAACCTATACTAATTTAGATCCGGGAAAATATATATTCCGCGTAAAAGGTTCGAATAACGATGGGATATGGAACGAAGAAGGGACTTCACTCAAAATCATCGTAACTCCTCCCTTCTGGAAAACAATATGGTTCAGGTTTTCCCTGACGGTTTTGATAATCTTAGCCATTTATACAATACACTTCGTTAAAGTAAGAAATATCGTAGCATACGGACGTAAACTTGAGATTAAGGTCGCAGAAAGAACAAAAGATTTAAAAAAATCCAATAAAGAGTTAGAAGACTTCGCATATATAATATCTCATGATCTAAAAGCGCCACTAAGAGGTATAAATCAATTATCAAGTTGGATATTGGAAGATTATAGTAAGGTATTGGATAAAAAGGGGAAAGAAAATTTAGATATGCTTAGAGAGAGAACGAAACGTATGAATAATCTAATTCAAGGTATATTAGAATACTCAAGGGTAGGGAGAACCGAAGAAAAAGCAGAAAAGATTGATTTAAATAAGTTATTAGAAGATGTAATTGATTTATTAGCTCCTCCCGATAACATAAAGATTATAGTAGAAAACAAACTGCCAGAATACACAGCAGATAGAACTCGTTTAACCCAGGTCGTTCAAAATTTATTGAGCAATGCTATAAAGTATATGGATAAACCCAAAGGGACTATCAAAGTTGGCTGTAAGGATGAAGGTAGCGAATGGAAATTCAGCGTTTCCGACAACGGTCCCGGCATAGAAGAAAAATATTTCGAGAAAATATTTAAAATATTCCAGACCCTGGAATCAAAAAAAACATACGAAAGTACAGGAATAGGGCTGGCAATAGTCAAAAAAACAATAGATTTGTACAAAGGAAAAATATGGGTTGAATCTAAAATTAACAAAGGCACTACATTTTATTTCACTTTGCCAAAACAATAAAAAAGGAAATGAATATGAATAGTAAACAAAAAATCCTATTAGTTGAAGACGATGAAGTCGATATAAGAAGCGTAAAAAGAGCATTTGATGAACTTCACATCACGAATCCACTGGCTGTAACCCACAATGGCGAAGAAGCGCTTGAATATTTGAGAAACGGGAAAAATAAACGACCGGGGTTAATTCTTTTAGATTTGAGGATGCCTAGAATTGATGGCATAGAATTCCTAAAGACAATGAAAAAAGACAATCAATTGAAAATGATCCCAGTAGTTATACTAACAACATCAAGGGAAGATCAAGACAAAGCAGAGAGTTATAATTTTGGCGTTTCAGGTTATATGATGAAACCAGTTAACTATAAAGATTTCGTTGAAGTAATTAGAACCATTAAAATGTATTGGACGTTATCGGAGTCGCCATAATGGAAACTACAACAGAAGAAAAAAAACATCGAATTCTTTATGTAGAAGACAATAAATTTGATCAGAAAGCATTCAAGCGTTTCGTCGAAAAAAACAAACTTCCATATGACATCGATATAGCAAATTCAATCTCCGAGTGTAAGGAATTGCTAAAATCAAAATCTTTTGATATAATACTTCAGGATTTTGAACTTAAGGACGGAAATGCTTTAGATATCCTAAGTCTTAACACTGATGAGCCTGTTGTTATCATTACCGGTGTAGGTAACGAAGAAACCGCTGCTCAATCGATGAAGGAAAACGCTTATGATTACATTATAAAGGACACTGAAGCCAATTACCTTAAAGTTTTACCTTCAACGATAGAAAATGTAATAAAAAGAAAGAAAACAGAAAAGCAACTAAAACTAATCCGATATTCTATCGATAACGCATCGGAATCCACTATGTTACTTTCTACCTCCGGCGAGATTCTCTTTGCAAATCAATCCTCTTTTAAAAACTTAGAATATCCGGAAAAAGAATTATCGACTATAAATTGGAGTAGAATTTGCCCGGAAATGACTCGGGAAAAAATAAAGGATCTCGCCACAAAACTGAAAGAGAAAGGTTCCATCAAGTTTGAATCTTCTTATCGCAGAAAAGACAGCAGCGCTTATCCTGTAAATATTCTCGCCAATTATCAAATTTTCGGCAAGAAGGAATATATCTTCGTATTTGCACACGACATTACAGAACAAAAAAAGATGGAAAAAGAAAAACAAAAGATCCAGAAACTCGAATCTATCAGTATACTCGCCGGAGGAATTGCTCATGACTTCAATAACTTCCTGAGCGGTATAATAGGCAATATTTCGCTTGCGATACTCGAATCAAAAGACGAAAAAGTGGTCAATATCCTAAATGAAGCTAAAGAAGCAACAGACATGGCAAAGAATTTAACCAAACAATTACTTACATTTTCAACCGGAGGTGCTCTTGTTAAAGAGGAAACCTCAATTTCAAACATAATAAAAGAAACCGCTGAGTTTAACCTGAGAGGTTCTAACGTAAAATGTTTCTATAGCTTCCCTGAGAATATCTGGAAAGTCCAGGCTGATAAAAACCAGTTTGGCCAGGTAATAAGTAATCTGATCATAAATGCGGATCAAGCAATGCCAGAGGGTGGATTAATAAAAATAAGCCTTGAAAATACAGTTGTAAACGAGGACTCAACATTATCACTTAAGAAAGGAGAATATGTTAAACTCACTATAGAGGATAAAGGCTTAGGCATTGCTAAAAAACACTTGGCAAAGATTTTCGATCCATACTTTACCACCAAACAGAAGGGTAGTGGTCTTGGGTTGGCTACAACCTACTCGATTATCGAAAAACACAATGGATACATTACAGTGGATTCAAAACTTGGAGCTGGAACCACCTTTTATATTTATCTTCCAGCTACAACGACGGAAGAGGAAGACAAAGTAGAAGAAACAGAAGAAGGACAACCACCCAAGAAGGCAGAAGGCAGGATATTGCTCATGGATGATGAAAAAATTGTCAGACGTGCTTTAGGAAGAATGTTGGAAAAAATGGGTTACCAGACAGAACTTGTGGCAGACGGAGAACAAGCATTAAAAAAATACAAAGAGGCTATGAACGAAGGGAACTCTTTCTATGCAGTTATTCTGGACTTAACAATCCCCGGAGGTACGGGAGCCAAAGAAACCATTAAAAAATTGCTGGAGTTAGACCCTGAAGTCAAAGCTATAGTATCCAGCGGTTATCCCAACGATCCTGTTATTTCAAACTACCGTGATCACGGATTTAAAAGTTATGTAATTAAACCATTTGATGAAAAAGAATTATCCGCAGCTTTAACCAAATTACTAAAAAAAAATAACTTCTTGTATTAAAACCCAACCCCACAACACAAAATCAATCTCACACAGAGACACTGAGACACAAAGCCACACCCCCACCCGAACAATTGAAGGCAGATAAAAAAAAGATTTACAGGATTTTTTGTTGTTTAAGACCCCACCCACACCAAATATTTAGACAGGATTAACAAGATTTACAGGATTCTTATTGTGGTTTTTAAAACTAACCTCACCATACTAGAGTTCTACAACAAATCACACGAATTACACAAATATTTTTTGTTTTCACTAAATCCTAAATCCTAATATTGACTCGTGACTCAAGACTGGTTTACCTTGCTCTTCGCAACCCCAGTTCCTTTGCCTTATTGACAACTTTCATATACTCTTCCTGAGTCACTCCCCTCGAAAGCTCTTGATAATCTGATGCCTTAAAGTATGGAGTATATTGCTTCATAATATTTACGTATGAATCTTTCGATATTTCCTCTGCTATAAATTTCAAAACTTCATCCGACCCGGCAATATTATTCGGTAAAATAAGATGACGAATCAGCAAACCTCTTTTTGTTATCCCGGAAGGCTCAATTAGTAAATCTCCTACCTGCGAATGCATTTTTTTAACTGAAACTCTTACTATATCCCAGTAATTTTCGACTCCTGAATATTTACTCGCGTTTTCATTACTCCCATACTTGATATCCGGCATATATATATCTATTATACCGGAAAGCATTTCTATCAATCCAGGAGAATCGTATCCTCCGGTATTGTATACAACAGGGAGCTTAAGACCATTTTCTCTGGCGATAAAAAGAGATTTGACCATCTGAGGTGCAAAATGTGTCGGACTTACCCAATTTATATTATGACAACCGATATCCTGCAGATAAATCATCTTTCGGGCAATTTCCTCCTCCGCTAACTCTTCGCCTTTACCAAGATGAGATATATCGAAATTCTGACAATACACACATTTGCAGTTGCAATTACTTAAAAATATCGTACCGGAACCATGAGTTCCTACAAGAGGTTTTTCTTCTCCAAAGTGAGGAAAAACCGAAGAAATTTTTGGATTTATACCTGCATTACAGATACCGATATTATGGTTACGGTCAACTTTACACTTATGACCACAAAGAGTACAAGCGTTTAGTATATTATATAATTTTTCTATTCTATCCTTGAATTCCTTGTCAGATAACTGAAGACAAATAGGAAAATCAGACGATTTTATAATATTATTAATCAACTTTTTGTTTTTTTTTGCAAAAAAAATTTAAAAACTCTCGAAATTTTAAACTCATTATTCACTCCAACAGGCATCACGCCATGATTGAAGCGAGGGCTGACCGTTCAGAAGGACGTCTCGGAAGCTGAGAGCGAGAGGCAATTTCTTCGGCGGGGAAATTGACCGCGTTCCTGATGAATGGTTAGCCCTCGCTTTTCTTTCAATTTAAAAATGTCTTAAGCGCCGATAGGCGCGCTAGGTTCTCTGCGTCTCTGTGGCGAAATAAATTTTTTAACTTTGATTTATCATTTCTCATTTTGATATTTAATTTTTACATTTTAGCGGCTATGCCGCGTTAGAAAAAATCCGACCACCTTTTAAATGGTCGGTCATGTATACGTCGAAAATTACGAACCTCCGATTGATACTAAAAGTATACCGAACAGGACACCGGCTATATCGAATACAAGATCTTTTGAGGAAGCAGTCCCTCCCGCGTCTTTACTATCTTTTATTTCTTTAGATAAACCGATCAATGAAGAAATCGAAAATGAGATATAAAAAGATGTATTATCATCCGTTTTTGCTATATTATTTGCGATAAGATATATTGAGGAAGAAATTGCGGCAGAGTGTGCGAAATGATGGAATTTATCCTCCGAAAACCACTCATCTTTCCTTGGAATCATTAACGAATCCAATCTTGCTTCAGGGTAAAACCCTACTAAAAGATTAAAGACCAAGAACATCGGTTATACTCCTCATACCCACTTCCAACCCCTGAAGAATGGGACGCAGATGAACGCCCTTACCGGGGTGCCCATCCATGGTTAATTTAGGTGTTGTGGGTTGTGTTTTAAACAAACATAATAAAAAGGAGGGGTGTGGTGTGGCTCTGTGTTCTCTGTGTGTTCTGTTTTTCTCTGTGTACTCTGTGGTAAATTTTTTTAATTTATTTATGTTATTCGCCTGCCCCACTTGCCCCGTAGGGAAAAATGACCGTATCGGGATGCAATTCGTTGTTTCTTTATTTTTTAGATTCATTTCTTTCCATTTCTGACTTCCCTTAATATTGCAATTGTTTTGTTTTTCATCTCAGGAAATCTTTTTTGCATCTCAAAAAGAGCTTTTTTTAGAAATTTTTGATTTCCGCTTAGCGCCAGCGTTCTGATCAAACGAAGTAATATATAGGGAGCGTCGTTTTTTTCTCTGTTCGCCTTGTAAGCGCTAGCGAGAACTTTTGCAGCTTCTTTATACTGTTCTCTCTTTCCATACATTTGTGAAATGAAATAAAAATCATAAGGGCTAAAACTTGAAATGAGTTCCCTTTCCTCTAATACCCCTTCATAAAAATTTAAAATGATTGAAGGTTCCTTCTTCTCCATTCGAAGCATTCTAAACGTTTCCTTTGCAACCAACGCCGCTTCTTTTTTCTTGCCCTCCTTAATATAAATATCTATCAATTCCCGAGCCGCATCCAGATTAGAAGGCTCCCTCAGCAATATTTGCTTAAGATGCTTTTCAGCATCTCCTGTATTACCTGCACTTCTTGCTTCAACAGCCTTACCAAAGTCCAGATCCATCAAGTTTAAAGTGTCTTCAACAAGCGGCGTTAAATATTTTCTTTCAAGACCACTATATCGGAGAAGCACTACAACGAAAACCCCAAAACCAAAACCCCCCACATGCGCCCAAAAAGCTACAGGTGAAGAATCCGTCAAATATATTGCATAAAACAGTTGAGTTACAAACCACAGAGGAAGGTAAAACCATGCATAAAGCGGAAATATTTTAAAAATAAAGGGAATAAGCCATACGAATAGAAAGTATATTTTAGATTTGTAATATTGGATTGTGAATGCGCCCATTACTCCGGCAATTGCACCGGAAGCTCCAATTAAAGGAATTTCCGAGTGAGTCATTGCAGCAAATAGAAGCGAAGCAAAAATTCCGGAAATCAGATAGAACCCAAGAAAGAAAGGTCTTCCCCAATCATCTTCGACGTTCACTCCTACCAACCATAAAAACCATAGATTTCCAAAGAGATGCATAAAACTTCCATGGAGAAATATAGAAGTTATCAACGTAGAAAGATCAAAATCATGCGAAACGAAACCATATTTTCTTACAAGTCTTTGATTCATTGTCTGTTCGAAATCATCGTATGCCTTTTTCCATTCTTCCCACAACTCATTAGACATCGCAATTTCTTTATTTTTCATTTTTTCTCTTAGAGCTTCCGGGTCTTTAGCATACTCAAGTATGGCAGAAGGATCCTCGGGCGACAATGTTCTTATTTCGACTTCCTGAAGTTTGATCGCTTTTTCCGTTATAATTTTATTTTGCCTGTTCATAGCCGGATAGCTAAAAAGAAAAACCAGGACGTTTAATCCTATGAGAGATACGGTTACAATCGGGAACCGCCTAACCCGACTTTCAGACCTTATCGGAAATAAGAAGAACATCTACGTCACCACTATTTAAAAAGTTTGTAAGATTTAAATCTTTTCCGGAAAGATAGAAAACATCCTGGAATTTTATACCAAATTTTCCGGGAAAATAGAAATTCAACTGGGGATAAAGAACGGTACCTTCTTTTATTATAAAATTACTCGTTTTTGTGATTTTTATTCCTTTACCGCTAAGTGTTAATGGAGCGTTAATAGGAGGAATAAAGTTTTTCTCATAGCCTTTTTCTTCTATAAGTTCAAGTACGTATTTATAAATTTCCTTAGCTATTTTTCCATATGATATGAATGATAAAAACTTTTTATATATTTCGGTTATATCATCGTAAGTTCTCTTTAAAAATTTGTCTGTGGTTTTCCATAAATATGTTCTCGCGATCTCTATACCGACACCCGAACGTATAATACCGAAATTGATTATTATAGCGTCGCCTTTTTTTAATTTCCTGTCATTACTCAAAGCAAAAGGATTAGAAGTGTTTTTACCAAAAATCACCTTTGTCGGAAAAGCTCTTCTTTCTCCGCCAGACCTATATATTTCCTCATCAATGATATTTCTTATAGAAATCTCAGATGAATCATTTTTTATTTCCCGGAGAGATTCTCGCAGAACTTTTTCGCAAATCAAAGCGTTTTCTTTAAGGACCGAAACTCTTTTCTCGTCCGGTATCAAGAAAAACTCAAGAAAAGGATCCGAAATTTTTATAATTCTATACTTTGCTAATTCTATATTTTCAAAGGACCCAATTTTTTTTACTTTTAGTTTTCCAAGAAGAGTCTTTAACACACCTAAGGAAAAAAAACCCTCTTCTTTTATATTCTTTATAGCTGTTTTCCTTGTTTTAACCCCTACGGGAACATCTATAAGAGAAAAAGAAAAGGGATCTCCTATCAAGAACACTTCTTTTTTAGTTATAAGAAGATAGAAACCTATTTCAATTATATTAAAGGATAAGTTAATACCTAACAGGTTAAGAATTTTATAGATATCAGTTACAATAACAGCATCAAGTTTTTTTTCAGTGATATTCTTTCTTATTTTCTTGATTATAGTCTCATTCATTAATTTCTCTTTGAACCTGGATTAATTTTAATTTTTTTTCTGCTTCCCCAAGAATTTTGGCATCTTCGGAAATATCGAGTATCTCCTCAAGAACATCTTCCGCTTCATCCATTTTCTGCAAAGCAAGATAAAGGCGGGCGAGGCTCAAAAGGCAGTCCGATTTACCAACATTGTCTTTAAATTTATCCGTAGCTATTTTATAATTCTCTATAGCTCCCTGCAGATCCCCTTTCTGCTCGTAGCATTGTCCGATTCCCTGATACGCGCTTGGTGTAAAAAATTCATCGTACTTCTCATTGATAAAAGCCTGAAATTTTTCCAGAGCATCATCTACATTGCCTTCCTTATAGCTCATGTTAGCCAGCATAAATGTCGAGCGGTTAGCAAAAATTGTACCCCAATAATTATCGGTTACAGTTTCAAATTTTTCCCGTGCCTGATCGAAGTCAGCATTACTGTATAAAATTACACCGATATTATATACCTCCTTTGATTTTTTAAATTTTGTTATCTTATTATTTCTGTAAACAAAAAAAAGTATTAATAGTACCATCACCCCTGTAGTTGCCCACAAAACAGTCTTTTTGTGATGTTCGTAGAAAATTATTACATTTTCGATAGTCTCCTTAAATTCATCGTGCTTTAAATCTTTTTTCCTGTGTTTAGACATCAGCCCCCCTAATTATTATAATATATTATCGTAAAACAAGCCAACCTGGCACGGCTGGTTCCTTTCCCACATGGCAGGTAAAAAACACTCCTCTGTTCCTGATTCAACATCTAAGTTCGCCGTGTATTTCTTTTCCCAATCAACCTTTCAACACTTCAATTTGTTATTATATACCCCTGGTAAGACTCGAACTTACGACTTCCGGTTTAGGAAACCGGTGCTCTATCCACTGAGCTACAGGGGCACTTATATATTTTTACTAAAAAAACTCTATTTGTCAATCCTTTTCCGCCCAACACCCAATAATTAGCCACAGATTTACACAGATTTTAAACTATTGGTCAGTTGGTCGGTTAGTCCGTTGGTCTGTTTTTTTACACACCAACTCACCCACGCACCAACACACTGACTTCATCCTGCCGTCATCCGTCGGCGGTCAGCGGTCGGTCTTTACCAAAACCTAGTATCTCCATTCAAAATTAAAGAGAAATCTGGTTTTTCCGAGAAAATCCTTCTCAGCTGTTATATATCCCCATTTTTTTAACTTATATTCTGCCTGAATTTCTGAAATGCCATAGGATTGAACATCCGTTCTGGCTTTCACGAAAAGTTTATCCGTTACATATTTACCTACCACAAATTCATAGTGACCACTAACACTCTGCATTTCCAAAACGTCTATACCGAACTCATCCTTCAATCTGCGATTCAGCATTTGTCTTACCCAGTAATTGACAACTGTTTCAGTAACTGATTGCTCGATAGATTTAACAGACGTCAGATCTTCCCATCCAAGATTTAAGGAAAGCAGGGTCATTATTTCAGCTTTGGATAAAGAAGATTTAGAGTATAGATCAAATTCAGGGGTTTTCATCGTTCCTGAGACTACCAGGTATACAGTATCCTGTTCCTGCCTTTCACCTGACCTTGAAGAAATAAGAGTTATCGCTTTAATATCAATGTTAGGGTTTATTTCCGGAGACTCATTGAAATTGAATTTTCCCTCTGTAACTTCAAAACTTTTATAAAGATAATAAAACATTCCTTGTCTTACTTCCAAATTACCGGAAACCAAGAATGGACCACCTTTATAATTCACCCCTACTTTCCCGGTCAGTTCAATATTGGCAAGGTCATTTCTTACCCAAAAATTACCCTGGGTCGCAGAAAAATTCAAATTTAAAAATAAATTCGGAGGGCGTCTGCCGCCTTTCTCTTCCTGCTGCTTAAATTGCATTGTAATCGTCGCTCTCTTAAGCTCAACATCTCCTTCTATGCGAACATTTTCCTTATCTTTTATTACTGACAAATCTCCATCTATCAGAGAATTAACATATTGCCAGGTAATTGGAGTATTTCTTAGCTTTACGTTTATATTAAATCCTTTATCTCTTAGCTTAAATTTCCCTTCCGCTTGTATCTTTCCTTCCCCTAAATAGGCAGAAAGAGCATTCAACTCTCCCTCGTATCCGTCGAACACTGCTTTAGCTTCTAACTTATTTATCATTATTCCTGAATTCTTCACCAATAAATCTGTTTCTCGAAGATTTATTCCACCGTAGACCAACGGTTCTTCAAAACTACCTCTGATCTTTAGTTTCCCGACCGCCTTAGCACTGTTAGCAGTTAGATGACTCATCAAAGGATAGAATATCCATGGCCCGGCTTCCTGAAATTTAATATCCATTTTTACGGAATGTCCTTTCGTATCAACCGTTCCTTTAAAATTCGAAAGATTGCCATTTTCAATTATCGACAAATCATTAACAAAAAAACGGTTATCCTCAAACCCGAGATTAAAATTTAATGAATCTCCTATACTTACTTCTCCGGCTTTTATCTTCCCCCCACCTTCAAAGGTAAACACAGGAGCGTTTAACGTGCCCTCAATAGAAACTCTGCTTGAGATATTACCCGAAAAAGGATGCGAAACAATACCAAATTCACTTAAAATTTCAGGCCTGAATCCTATAAAATTCAAATCCCCTCTAATTCCAGTCTCGGACAACGATATACTGTTAATTTGTAAATCTTCCCCTCTATTACTTAAAAATCTAATATCTTTTAAATGGAAGGCATGTTTATATGTAAAAGAAAAGGGTTTCGTAAGAAAAAGCCATCCCCCAGAATATTCCAACCTAAGAACCTTAACTTCTACCGTATCGGCATTTAAAGAAAAATGACTGCTCACTTTCCTTTTCTTACTCTTAAAGATTCCTTTTATGTCTAATTTGCCGTCGGTAATTTCTAAAGCAGATTCTCCCAGCTCAAATATTTTCCTGTCTTTAAAGGCAATATCCTTTAATACGAAAGTTACCACTCCGGGGAATTTTCCTTTTTTCTGGGATAGATTCACATTGCCTTCTATAGATTTAAAATTTATGCTTCTATAAATAAGATCTTTTAATGAAAAAGCTCCATATATCTTTTCGTTTATGGACAATCCTATATTTAATACCGCGGAAGTTTCAAGACGTAAAAATTTAGCAATAGGAGAGATATCTAAATTCTCGATTTCCAAATTGCCATCTATTTTATCTCCATAAACCCCTTCGAAGAAAAATTTCCCATTGTTAAAACGCCCCTCGCAACTATCCACAAATATCTTTTCCCCTTTTTTAGTTATTCTAAGCTTTAAATCTTCGAGCGGATGGGAAAGTACCTCTCCGTTGAGCCGGGAAGTAATCTGCAGAGTATCTTTACTCATATAAGAGAAACCAATCAATCCGGACACTTCTGAGTTGGGATATTTCACGTTTATTTGTTGTATATCAAAATCAACCAATTCAATCTGCCCGTAGATCTCCTTACCAAAATTAAGATAACCGGAAAACTTCTCCCCTTTAATGCTAACGGAATCTTTCTCTCCCGAAAATGTAAATAGTGGCAAGCCAAACTCCTTTATACTCACTATTTTGCTTTCACCTTTAAAAGTAATCGTAGAATCGTAAGTGAAAATTACGTCTAAGAAACCTTCTCCGACAACTCCAAACATCCGCTGCAAATCAGACATGTATATTCTACCACTTCCCATTATCGAACCATCAATATCACTTCTAATCTCGAATTTGGAATTCCCAACTTTAAGGTTTTGGACATTCATACTTGATATTCTATCCGATACAGATAAACTAATCTCCTCTATATTGAAAGGAGTATCATCTATACTACCCCAGAGCTTTGGAACATCAAGAACAATTTCACCTCTACCTGTAGAAAAAACCCTTCCGTTTCCGTTTACAAGATATTTATGACCTTTATATTCTACAGAACCATCTAAAACCTCAAATTCTTCAACGTAAAACAGCGCTGAGATACTGCCTCTTTCGCCGCCTTCTTTTCCTTCGGTTATTGTTAATGAAGGAGAAGAAACCGATATTTTTTTTACCCTGCGACGCACAATTCCTAAAGGAGAATACGTTACTTCCACCTTAGGAAAGGAACCAATATCTTTAATATAGATTGAATCGACAGATACTCCGGTCAATCCTTCAAGCTTTATTTCTTTTATATGGCTCCCTTCAGGAAGTACCGAAAGTACTTTCCTCTCCAACAAATTCTGAGCTTTAACGATTACGAAATCTGACAGAAAATTTAGAAATATTAGAAACAGTAACAGGGAAACTACAATAACGAGTTTTTTTTTCATTAGCTAAACAAATCTTCCATAAGTTCTTTCCCATCGATCCCTTCAAGCGAAGGGACCTTCCCCGGGTACTTTTTTTTCAATTCTTTTTTTAATTTTATTACAAGTTTTTCTGATAAGACTCTAATCGATCCCAATAAAGCTTCTTCTTTAAATATGACAACCAATAGAAATTTAGAACTTATATTATAATAAAACAAGTTCCATGCTTTACCTTTAAGAAAAAATTGTTTGAACTGGTGTTCTTCAACAATTTGAGCCAGCTCCTCCGTTACGTTAAAAACACTCGCGAGAAGAGCCGTTATTGAAGCAATCTTCTTTCCTGGTTCAGAACCGGAATAAACGAGTACTTCACCGCTCTTCGCGGCAAAAAAAATGTGCCGTGCTCCCGTTTTAACAAGAAAGTTTTCAAGGAAACGCTCTATTTTTTTCTGACTCTCGCATAAAAGTATAATAGTTGACACTTATAATTCTTCAGAAATAGCTTTTACACTCTTCCGGAGTTCAAACCGAATCTTTCCTGTATCAATTTTAGGGTTAGTGAAAACAGCTAAAATAAAGTTACTCTGAGTAATAATAAAAAGATTGTTTTCTTCCGCCATAATAATTATCGAGAAATTATCCTTTATATTCATCTGCGTAGAAAGTTCTTGAGATATACTGGCAATTATAGCGGATGCTACCGATTCATCCAGCTTATTTTCATCAACATATTCAACAATTTCACCCTCCCTATCGACCAAATAGCACGATAGTATACCATCCATTGAGACAATTCCCTGTATTATTTTTTTAATCATTCAACACCTAAAAACGCAATTGTTTTAGAAAAAGCTTCCATTACAGTATCTTCAAGCCCACCAAGCAAAACATTTTTTGTTGTCAGAACAATGAATCTTAAGGACTTAGAACCTAACACGACAATATTCCCTCCCGGTAATTCAAAAAAGACTTTACTGACCCTCCCTGTTTTGAGATCCGACACGGAATATCCAATTTTATCATAAATTGATGAAATTATTGCCCCGGTAGATTCTTGTTCAACAGGTAATTCCAATCGCGCGTCAATTAATGCTCCTATGTCATCAACAACTATAGCCCCTATAATTCCTTTTATCTTTAGTAAGTTTTTCAAGATTTCACCCAGTGCGCTACCGGGTTCCAACTTAATTGCCTTTTCTTTCTTTCGCCCCTTTTCTTCTTTCTTTTTCTCTATTTTATCTGTTTTCTCTATTTCTTTTTCTTCTTCTACTACTTCCACTTCTCTTACTTTCAAAGAATTAAGCAATTGATTTACTTCCTTGTTTTCAGGGCTTATCTTAAGCGCCGCTTTTAAAACTGCGAAAGCCTCATACTCTTCTCCCTGACTTATATAAACTTTACCCAATTTGCAATAAGGTTTGATCATTTCATTGTTTTCTTTTATAGCAGTCTTTAAAAGATCTTTAGCTTCGTCAAATAAACCATTCTCAATGTAGAGATCAGCCAGCGAAATCAATACGTCTAAGGAATTAACATCGGGTCGGAGCCCTTCTTCATTCAACTAAAACCTCCCAATTTACAATATTTTTTTGAATCTTTTTAATCAATTCAAGCGTTTCTCCGACCTCCGTCTTTTTCTTTTTATCTGAAGATAAAATCAGAAAGGAATTCCACTCTGAGATAGCTTCCTTAAATCTACCTTCGGCTAAGTAAAAATACCCCATATTGTAAGGTATCCGCGGATCCTCAGGGTAGAGTTCTTTTAGTTTAAAAAGTTCTTTGAGTCCATCAATATACTTACCTTTATTCCATAATTTAGGTAATTCTTTCATCTTCTTGTCCGTGATTTTCCCGACAGATGTTTCGTTTTTTTTGATTATATCATCCACAGGAATCTTTGTTTCTGTTATTATCCCGGTCATGGTCATCCCATACAGAGATTTCATAACCGCGAACTTATCTCCTATTTTATTTATAAGGGCACCTATGGTCAAATTCCCATTGATAAGAGAAAGCAATTTCCAGTCCATAGGAGATAGATTTATCTGCTCCTTTTCTATTAGATCAGCCGATACTTCAAGAACGATATCGGTATTGGGCAGGATCTCTTCCATTTTAGAGATTTCGTCAATTCTTCTCGCGGCTTCCATTATTATATTTTCAATCTTCATGTTCAGGGTAAGGTTTTCAATAATT
>Ga0315552_1000921_pt1 | contig 18172 bp, 17 predicted proteins | sample SalMarSW160170MG_2_FD_203102 | JGI IMG/M metagenome (GOLD analysis project Ga0315552, IMG submission 203102) | Salt marsh sediment microbial communities from the Plum Island Ecosystem LTER, Massachusetts, United States - Salt Marsh Sediment SW1601-70 ...
GCCCAGGTCATATTTCGCGGATTGATGAGATAAATAACTTCCTGCGTCGTGTTGTTGTCCAGTTCGCCGAACCGCTTCCTTTCAGACCCGGCGAACAGGCCGACGGCGAAAGTGAATCAGGTGCAGAGAGGGTGCTTGAGCATGTAGAAATGTGATAGCTGCCTTTATCAATCCGGCGCACAGAACACACAATGCCGTTTATTTATTTGTAACGGATGTAAAAGAACAAGGGGCGATACCTGAGAATCGCCCCTGATACATAGTAACACGCCGATATTGAGTTCGTCTTTAAGGCGATTTCTTGCCTTCCACGGTGTTGTTCCCATTTGAAGCCTGCCCTTTCAGGTAGTACTTTCGATGTAACAGGCCGCGAATCAGCATTGCAACACCTATGCCACAGAGAATCCAAAATATCGACATTCCAAAATACCTCGTATCCATAGGATTAAAATAGGTAAAGCCAAGCCCGATGATAATCAGTGCAATTCCGGTTGAGACATATTTTATCCACGCGGGGCCCACCGGCCTGGGTTTTGGAGGTATGATTTCCGACAGTGGCGTGCCTTTTTCAATGGCCATCATAATCTGTTTGTGTTCGAGGCGTTTCTTGAGATAGTAGATAACGCCGACAACAATGATTGGGCTCGATACACCCAATAGTATTATAAACGCCGTGATGCCATGCCAAATAGTGTCCATTTTTTCCCTTTCGAATTTAAGTTAATATTAAAAAACTTGATTGATTATTTTATTCTTACTAAGCCGTTGTTGGTCTTCAGGTAGACTTTGCCAACACAGCAGAGCTGGCCCGGGCTTACCATTTCCATAAGTTTCCTCTTGCTTGTCTTTGTGATTACGGTTAAGGGAAGGTCTGTTCTTATGGAGCTATTATGTGTCCAGGCCGGCTTTAGATAACAGGTGGTTTTCATCGTTTTATCTGCCTTAATTATTTAATTTCTGTTTTTTTTAACTTTTTGTCGTCTTTTGCTGGTTAGTCGCTGGTTTCGGGCGTCAGGTTTCAAAAAACATACAATTTTTTCTTTATTTTTGTGTTAGAAATCTGTGCTGTGAATTTTTGGCATATTTTCTATAATAGTTATGGAAAAACTGAAACTTATTGGGCTTTCTTTTCGACTAACAATAGAAGGAGCCTTTTTTGGTAGAGAAAATATGTGAAAAAAGGCAAAAGAAAAAGTGGTTACGACTGCTACGCAGCGGTGACCATGAGGCGTTTGCTGAGTTCATTGAAAAATACAAAGAGACGGTTTTTTTGTGCTGCCGCAGATTAGGGCTGAGAGAGGACGAGGCTGAGGATGTGGCGAGTGAGACTTTTCTGGCAGCTTTCAAGGCGATAGGGCGGTATAGCGGCCAAGCGGAGTTAAGCACTTGGCTGTGGACTATAGCGTATCGTCAGGGAATAAATTACCTGCGGAAGAATCGAAAGCAAGGGCAGCTTAAAGCTGAACCGGATGAGCAGGTTAGTGACAGCAAGGAACAAGGGCCGGCCGCGGCAGCGCAGAGCAGAGAAAGAGAGAAAATCGTTTGGGAGTCGGTCGAGCGGCTGCCGCGACTTTGGGCTATGGCTGTTATATTGTACTATCGGGAAGAAAAAAGTATTGCTGATATTGCAAAGATAATGCAAATAAAGGAAAATACGGTTAAGACATATTTATTTAGAGGACGTGATAGATTGAAACAGGTATTAGCTGCAGCTTTTGAAGAGGATATCGATAATGGCCGGTAAATTAAATGATGATAAATTTGATGAGATGTTAGGGCAGTCTTTGCGGAGACATTCGGAGCCTGTGCCGGCTGATTTTACCGAGAGGATGTTAAAACAGATTCAAGAAGCCGAGCAGCGGCAGATTTTAGCCCGGGTGGTTTTGCAGGAAAGGCTTTCTCTGGCGGGATGTATTGTATTTAGTGTTCTGGCGGCTGTTGGGATTACGGTTTTTCCAGGCAGGATTGCGGGGCTTCTTCGAAGTATTGCGGCCGGTTTTGCGGAGCGTGGAGGGGCCTATATTGATGGACTCAGACAAACTATATCAATAGAAACTATCAGGAGTGAGTGGCAATTATATATCATTCTTGCGCTGGTACTTGGATTCGCCGCTTATTGTGTTGTGGATATGTTAGTGGGCGATAGATTAAGGATGGCGTAAAGAGCAGGGGGAGTATTAAATGCGGAGGGTAGTTACGCGGCAGTGATATATCAGCGTTTTCGACGGCGATAGAGGATTAGAAAGACCACAAGCGCCGTGACGATAACGATTACCAACACTTCACCTTGACCAAACAATACACCCAGCATAGCGATTTTATCTTCCTGTTTTTCACATCTTGTTTTCGTTCTTCGTATCGAACATCCGGCACGAGTCTATCTTTACGGTGCTTTTATGTCAAGCTGGTTGGGAAAGAATAATCGTCCCACAATCTTTGGGACGATTATCTGATGGTTAGCGTTTGGATTATGATTTGGCAGTTGAGCTAAAATGTAATTTTGAAGTCCGTGTATTGGGGGTCAATGGGGATTTCTTCGATTTTGGTTTCTCTTACATATCCGGGAAAGGTTTTTTTTATTTCCCGGATGCAGTTGTCAATATTTGCATCAGGGCCCTGGGCAAGCATCTCAACAGTGCCGTCAGGCGAGTTACGTACAAAGCCGGTTAACTTGTAGCGATTGGCTATATGATAAGCGGTGAAGCGAAAACCGACTCCCTGGACTCGGCCGACGAAAAATATATGTTTGGCGCTCTGGCTCATTTTCCGTTGTATATTAATCCAAGTCGGCTCTCCCTGCAAGTATGCATTTCATCTGTGGACAATAGTCAAATAGATTAAGGTTCACTGAGAGCATAAAGTCGAGTATAATCCATTGTTTTATCAAAGTGATGCATTATGGCCAAAAAGACACAGAAACAAATAGAAAGAGACGAGCAGATTTATCAGCTTACCACGCTCGTGGCGGGGGATTTTTCACTTCAAGAGGCGCTGGATAAGCTGGCTGAAGCAGCGGTGAAGATTACCGGTGTCAAGGCATGCTCGATTCGTCTGCTGGCTGAAGAGGCCGGCGACTTGAAGATGCGAAGTACTTATGGCCTTAGCGAAGAGTACCGAAACAAGGGAGTAGTTTCAAAAAATGACCCGGTAATTAAAGCTGCGTTTGCAGGCCAAGCAGTGGTTTTGGACGATATGCGGGTTGATGGGCGGGTAAAGTATAAGGAGGCGACAATCAGGGAGGGACTTGTCAGCCAGCTTACGGTTGCAATGCAATTCAGGAAGAAGGCAATCGGCGTGCTTCGGCTTTATAGTCCTCAGCCCAAGCACTTTGACGAGGATGATATTGGTGTTGCCAGGGCGGTTGCTTCACAGTGTGCTGCGGCGATAACAAACGCCAAATTATACGCGGAAGCGATTGAAGGGGCACGCATGGCCGAGCAGATGAGGTTAGCCGGAGTTGTGCAGCGAAGGATGATTCCTGAGAAGGCTCCGCTGATACCCGGCCTGGATATAGCGGCTGCTTATATTCCCTGTTTTGATGTAGGCGGTGATTTTTACGATTTTCTCCAGTTAAGTAAGGATTGTATTGTTGTGGCTATTGCTGATGTTATTGGCAAAGGGATTCCCGCCGCGATAATGATGGGTTTGTTTCGGGGAGCAATGCGTGCTTATGCCGATATTGAGGGAAACGGTGAGGCCGCTCAGGAGATTATCAACAAGCTCAATAGAATGACATGCGGCGAGTACAAAGATGGTGAGTTTGTAACATTGTTTTATGCAAGTATTAACGTTAAAGAAGGGACTTTGACCTATTGCAATTGTGGGCATGAGCCGCCGGTATTGATAAGAGATGGACGAATCACGAAATTGGAGAAGGGCGGACTTGTGCTCGGAGTCGAGTTGCAGGAAGAATATGAGACTGAGACTTTACGGTTGAGAGACGGTGATTGTTTGTTGCTTTACAGTGATGGGCTGATTGACGCGGCCAACTTTGACGGTGAATTCTGGGGCAGGAAAAGGATGCTTGAAGCTGCGAAGAAATTTGCCGCAGGTTTTTCGGCAGAACAGGTGGTCAAAAATATCCTGGGTTATCGAAGGCGGTTTGTTGGACTTGCCAGCCAGAGTGATGATACGAGTATTATTGTTGTCAAGGTGGTTAAGTGATGATTCGTTAAATAGTCACCACACACCAATTGCCGGTTACCAAATCTGAGATGGCGAATTTGGTTATTACAATTGATGGTCCTGCGGCCAGCGGCAAGAGCACTGTGGCCCGGCGGTTAGCTGAGAGAATCGGTGCGAGCTTTCTCGATACCGGTGCGATGTATCGGGCTGTTACGTTGGCTGCAATTAACAGCGGCGCCGATATGAGCGATGAAGAGAAGCTGCTTAGTGTTTTGGGCAGCAGCGAGTTTCAGTTTACATTTATAGAGGGCAGGATGGTGGTTTTCATCGACGGGATTGATGTTACCAAGCAAATACGTCGGCCGGAAGTTACGGACAATGCCCGTTATATTGCCTCGGCGGCGAAACTTCGGGAAAAGTTAGTGGAAATGCAAAGGCAATTCGTCGCAAGAGAGAAAAAAATAGTTACCGAGGGAAGAGACCAGGGCACTGTGGCTTTTCCAGAGGCCGATGTGAAGTTTTTTTTGACGGCTGACGTGAAAGAGAGAGCCAGAAGAAGGCGGGATGAGTCCCTTAGGGATGAAAATCTTGAGCAAATACAACGGGCCATAGAAGAGAGGGACAAAAGCGACGAGGGCAGAACAGTCGGCCCGTTAAGGCCGGCCGAAGATGCTGTTGTTATTGACACTACCGATTTGAGTATAGAGGAGGTTGTAGAAAAACTTTTGTGTTATGTGGAAGAAAGATGCCGGAAAAAAAATCAAAAATGAGGTGGTTCCGGTTTGCACGCTGGTGCTGCAAGGTTTTTTGCAATCTGTTTTTTCGGATTAATGTTTACGGGAAAGAGAATGTCCCCGATAAAGGCGCTTTTATGCTTATCAGTAACCACCAGAGCTATCTTGACCCCGTATTTTGCGGAATACATTTGAAAAGGCCTTTATATTTTCTTGCCCGTTCTTCGCTTTGGAAAAACAGGTTTTTCGGCTGGCTGATTTCTTCGGTCAATACGATACCGGTCAAGCAGGGCAAGGCGGATTTGTCTGCGATGAGGAAGGTTATCGACAAACTCAAAAAAGGCCGGGGTGTTTGTCTTTTTCCGGAGGGGACGCGGTCGAGTGACGGCAAAATTACGCCTTTTAAGCCCGGCTTTGGCCTCCTGTGCAGGCGGGGGGGAGCGGCGGTTGTGCCGGTTTTGATTGACGGCGCCTTTGAATGCTGGCCGCGACATAAGAAGATATTTTCACACGGTCGGATTGAGATATGCTACGGCGAAACCATACCGGCCAGCGAGGTCGCGAATATGAGCGATAGAGAGCTTGCGGAACTCCTGACCGATACGCTGCGCCGGATGCAGACTAAGAGCCGGATAAGGCACGGCAAAGAGCCGTATAGTTATTGATGATTTCGCCCCCGTTAGAAATTCCAGGGATGGTGCGAATATTTCTAACGGGGCTTGACTATACAGACCATCCAGGGTATCCTTGCTCTACAATTGCTAACGGTGATGTGCGCTGCTGTGTTTATTTCATTATTCAATGGTTGAGTGCAGTTCCCGAAGTCAGATGGGGACAGTCTTAGGGGGGACGCCCCTTGGCGGAAAAGGTTTTTTAGAAGAAGCAAAATGTATAAAAAGGCAAAAGTATTTAGTTTCGCGATATTCGGATTAGACAATTTAATATCATTTTAAAATAGTGGAGGACTATGAAATGGCCAAATCTGAAAAAACTACAATCACAGGCAAAAGCCAAAAGCAAATCACCCGTCGTAGATTTATTGCCGGTGCCGGTGCGACGGCACTATCGTTTACGGTGATTAAACCCGAGCTTGTTCGGGGGACAGAAGCTAACACGAAGGTCAATTTGGGGATAATAGGCTGTGGAGGTCGGGGGACATGGATAACCGAGTTGTTTGCGCAGCACGGGGGATATAATATCGTGGCGGCGGCAGACTACTTCCGGGACAGAGTGGATGATTGCGGCGGCAAATTTGGTGTAGACAATTCCCGCCGTTATACCGGCCTTTGGGGTTATCGCAAACTTCTGGACAAGGTGGATGCGGTGGCGATTGAGAGCCCGCCGTATTTTCACCCTCAGCAGGCCGCCGATGCCGTGGATGCCGGTTGTCACGTCTACGTTGCCAAGCCGATTGCGGTGGATGTGCCCGGCTGCCATAGTATCGCTGACAGTGGTAAGAAAGCCACGTCCAAAAAACTCTGTTTTCTTGTTGATTTTCAGACCCGTGCCGACAAGTTTTACCTTGAGGCGCTTAAACGCGTTCGCGACGGCGCCATTGGCCAGTTTGTATTTGGTGAGGCGATCTACCACGCGGGCTGTCCATTCGGACGTATGTACGAGACGTGGCGGAAAGCCCCGGATGATTCGGAGAATCGTTTGCGGGCGTGGGGACTGGACAGGATACTATCCGGTGACATTATTACAGAGCAGAACATTCACGCGCTCGACGTAATGAGCTGGATAATGGACCAGGAACCGATTTGGGCGGTAGGGACCGGTGGGAGAACGGTACGGCCCGTCGGCACCTGTTGGGACCATTTCGCACTTCTCTTTGAATATCCGGATAACGTGGGTATTACGTTCAGTTCAAGGCAGATAGAGGGTCACGGTACCCAGCCCGAAGGAATCAGAAATCGAATGTTCGGCTCGAAAGGTGTTCTTGAGACCGAATACGGCGGACAGGTAATCATTCGCGGCAAGAATTTCTATCGCGGCGGCGGAAGCCCCGGCATATACCAGGAAGGTGCAGTGACCAATATCGCCACGTTCCATAGAAACATTACAGGCCGAAATTTCGATAATCCGACTGTGGCGCCGAGTGTTCGCAGCAATCTTATTACAGTACTTGGCCGCACGGCTGCGTATGAAAGACGTAAAGTAACCTGGGAAGAGGTTATCAAAAGAGACGAGAAACTGGATGCCGGCCTTAAAGGCTTGAAATCTTAATAAGGAAATTGAGCGTGATAGTATTTGTGTGGTTTTGACAGACCGATTTACTGACTTTTATCTGTATATGGAGGTGCCGAATTGAGCTATTCACGTATGACTCGTCGCGAGATGATGGTAAATGGCGCCCGTGTCGTCACCGGACTTGCACTGACTACCTCATGCCGCTCTTTTGGGCCAATGTTGGGTGGTAGAGGTTTCAAAATTGGTGTCTGCGACTGGACAATAGGCAAGAGGACAGACCTTGCTTCTCTGGAGATGGCTGAGCGATTAGGGCTTGACGGCGTACAGGTGGACTTTGGAAGTGGGGAAAATGACTTGCCCCTGTGTAATCCCGAACTGCAAAAGAAATTTCTGGAGGCGGCAAAAAAGCACAATGTTCAGGTTGTGTCGCTGGCCCTTGGAGTTCTTAATGATGTACCCTACAAGAGCGACCCTCGTGCCGAACGATGGGTATCTGAGAGCGTTGACGTTTGCAGGGCGATGGGAGTAAATGTTGTGCTTCTGGCCTTTTTCGGGAATGGCGACCTGCGAAACGACAAGAAAGGAACCGATGTCGTTGTTGAGCGGCTCAAGAGGGTAGCTCCGAAAGCGGAAGAGGCCGGCGTCTTTCTCGGCATAGAATCCTGGCTCAGTGCCGAGCAGCACTTAGATATTATCAACCGTGTCGGCTCGCCCGCCGTCAAGGTTTATTACGATGTGGCCAACTCGCATAAAGCGGGTTATGATATTTATGAAGAGATACGCCTGCTGGGCAAAAAAATCTGTGAGTTTCACGCCAAGGATTATGACGACCTTTATGGCAAGGGTACAATTGCTTTCGAGGAGGTCCGCAGAGCTATGGACGACATCGGCTATCGTGGTTGGATAGTTATAGAAGGTACCCAAATGCCGCTTGGACTGGAGGACAGTATCCGATATGATGCTAAGTACCTCCGGAGTGTGTTTCCGCCGAAACTGTAGCGCAAAGCCAGGGAGATATGAAGAGAGAGATTGAGTATCGGCCTGATAACTCGAAGGGAACAGCCCGTAGAATTGAAGATTTCGTATGATTTGTCAAAGGCAAAATTCTGTTAACATGTCCTCTTGACTACTTGGGGGGAATTAGTATAATGCCCGACCATATTAAAAAAAATTATCAAAAATGAACTTTTGTGTATGATTTATAGTAGGTTACTGAGGTTTTTGGCAACAAGATACTGTAAGTCTTTTAACAGGTAGTAGATATGATAAGTGTAAAAGAATTACGTCGAAGTTTCGGACCTATCGTAGCTGTTGACGGGATATCATTAGATGTCGAAAAAGGCCAGGTGCTTGGGCTTCTTGGGCCCAACGGGGCAGGGAAAACAACGGCAATGAGGATGCTGGCTTGTTTCCTGAAGCCTGACAGCGGGACGGCTACCGTGTGCGGATATGATATTTTGAAGAACAGTGTCCAGGTCAGGCGGTCCCTTGGGTACCTGGCAGAGAATTCACCGGCCTACAACGAGATGACAGTAGGTAGTTTTTTAGATTTTGTTTGCGATGTCAGACAGGTTAAGGGTAAGGAACGCAAGCTGGCGCTTGACCGGGTTGTTCCGATGTGTTCCATCGATTCTGTATACCACCAGACGATTGAGACGTTGTCAAAGGGATATCGGCGGCGTGTGGGACTGGCCCAGGCATTAATTCACGACCCGGACGTGCTTATTCTTGACGAGCCTACCGATGGACTGGACCCCAATCAGAAGCATGAGGTCAGAGAGCTTATAAGTGGTATGGCCAAGGACAAGTGTATTATTTTATCCACTCACATTCTCGAAGAAGTTGAGGCTGTTTGCTCGAGAACAATAATCATTTCCAAAGGGCGAATACTGGTGGATTCAACACCTAAGGAGTTGAAGGAGAAATACAAGTGCAGCCTTGATGAAGTCTTTCGTAAGATTACAAAAGCTAAAGTTGCTTAGGCTTTGGTTTTTTCAGTTGAGGATAATAGTATGATTGTTTCACAGGAGTATAAAAATGCATAGCTTTTGGGCAGTATTCAAAAGGGAGCTAAAAAGCTATTTTACAACCCCTATTGCTTATGTGTTTCTTGTTATTTTTCTATTTTTCTCAGGTTACCTGACATTCAAGCAGGGCTTTTTTGAGATGCGGCAGGCGGATATGCGTGCGTTCTTTATGAATCTGCCGCTGCTGTTTGTTTTTATGGTACCTTCAGCGGCGATGCGTCTATGGGCGGAAGAACGCAGGGCCGGTTCGATCGAACTGTTATTTACCCTGCCGATTACAGTGACGCAGGCGGTTCTGGGCAAATTTTTTGCTGCGTGGCTTTTCCTTGCGATTGCGCTGGCTTTAACGTTCCCTATGCCGATTACAGTCTGTTACCTTGGAGACCCTGATATTCGCTTGATAATTACCGGTTACTTAGGCAGCTTGTTGATGGCGGGTGGATTTCTTTCTATTGGCTGTTTCTTTTCGGTGGTCAGTAAAAATCAGGTAATAAGCTTTGTTCTCTCGGTGGCTGCCTGTGCGGTGCTTGTTTTTGCGGGTAGGCCGACAACACTGAATTATCTTTCAACGTTCTTTCCTGCCGGTTTAGTGTCTGCAATAGAGAATATGAGTTTTCAAACGCACTTTGAGTCAATCCAGAAGGGAGTGCTTGAGTTTAAGGATATGTCTTACTTTGTTTTGCTGATAGTCGGCTGGATTGCTGCCAGTACAATTATTTTAGATGAAAGGAAAGCGAGCTAATGAACCGGACGATACGAGCGGTCATAGGTGCGGTTTGTATTTTGGTGATTGTTTTCAGTGCGATAAGCATTTGCCAAAACATTGGCAAGTCGTGGAAGGCTGATGTCACTGACCAGAAGCTTTATACACTCTCGGACGGGACCAAGGCAATATTGGCCAAGCTGCATCAAAAGGTTGTAATAAAGCTTTATTACGCGAAGACCGCGGCGCTGAAGGGGCCGGACCAGATTAAGTTCTTCAATAATTATTACGAGTTTGTCAAATCGTTATTGGAAGAATACGTTGCGGCTGCAAAAGGGATGGTTGAGCTGCAGGTAATCGACCCGAGGCCTTTTTCCCAGGATGAGGTAGATGCATTGCAGTTTGGCCTGAAAAGATTTTCTATAACCCAGGAGGAAAGCTTCTTTTTCGGTTTAGTAGTGCGGACGCCGTTTGGGATTGAGAAGGCGATACCATTCTTTTCGCCGGACAGACAGAATTTTGTCGAGTATGACATAAGCTATCTGATAGATACAGCCATTACCCGTCAGAAGAAGAGATTAGGTATAATGAGCTCGCTGCCTGTCATGGGCCAGGATATCAGCCCCTACATGGCCCAAATGATGCGGATGCAAAACAAGCAGCCGGAACCACCCTGGACTATCGTCGAGCAATTGCGAAAAAAGTATGAGGTCACAAGTGTACCTACAGATGTTAATGAGATTGCGGATGTTGATATTCTGCTTGTTATCCACCCAAAAGAGCTGCCGGAGCAGACGCTTTTTGCAATAGACCAGTTTGTACTGAAAGGCGGCAAGATGGTAGTTTGTGTTGACCCTCATTGCATGGTGGATAGGCCGGATCAAATGGCAATGCAAATGGGCAGGATGCCATCACGGAAGTCGAACCTAAACGTGCTTTTGAGAACCTGGGGGCTTGAGATGTCGGAAGATACGTTTGCAGGGGACAGAAGTTTGATGCTGCCTTGGCCCGGTGGTCGCGACCAGCGGCCGGAGGACCTCATTGGTTTCCTTAGTCTTGTACCGGGATGCTTCAATGCCGACACTGTTATAACAGCAGAGCTTAACCAGGTGAATATTTTGTTTGCCGGAGTGCTGAAGGAGATAGTGGGCTTAGATGAACAGCAGAGCGATACTGAGATACAGCTAACCCCGCTTTTAATGACGACGAATCGTGGTAATAGCTGGTCGGTAAGCAGTCCTTATGAGTTGATGTTCCTGAATCCTTCGAGCCTGACGAGTAAATTTATCGATGGTGATGGTGTTAAGCCTGTGTATATGGGTTATCTGGTTACCGGCCGCTTTAAGAGCAGTTTTCCCAACGGCATTGAGATTGAAGTTGAATCGAGTGAGGAGGAATCTTCGGAGCCGGCAGCGGACCCAAATGATAAAAAGAAGATCACGAAACGGATTACAGGTCTAAAGGAAGCGAAAGAGAAAGAAGCCTGCGCAGTGATTGTCTTTTCGGATGTTGATTTTATAAGTGACATGTTGGCGTACCGTAACTTTTTTGTCTTCGGTAAGGTCCCCAATGCGGACAATGCGGCTTTGATGTTGAATGCTATTGATGATTTGGGTGGGTCAAGCGATTTGATTTCAATCAGGTCACGGGGTAACTTCAGGCGTCCGTTTGTTGTTGTTGACAGGATTGAAAGGGAGGCGGAAGCCGAGACTGCCAAGGAACTGGCAGCCATTGAGGTAAAAATCGCAGGTTTTAATAGTGCACTGCAGTCTATTATCGCCTCCGCCAAAGAGGGTCAGGAAGAAGTTGTGGGCAGTTCAATATTGCAGAAAAGGCGCGAGCTTGAATTGGAGATACAACGAGCCAACAGTGAGAAACGTGTGATTCAGATGAAAAGACGCGAACGGATTGATAGTTTGGGCGAGAAGCTGCTAAGGGCTAATACAATGATAGCACCGGCAGTTATCCTGATAATTGCTATAGTAGTAAGTATCCGCCGTAGTATAAGGAAGAGACATTATATCAGCCATGCAAGTGATGCTTGATTCGTGTTCCGTGAGGTATTGAGCGAGAAAGGAAACTCGCTTTAATCAGATACGAATGAGGAGTCTAATAATGAGCAATAAAAACCTTACGATATTAGGGGCTGCTGCTGTTTTGATGGTCGTATGGGCTGCGATTCAATCACGTGTTTCAAGCAGACCCGGGACAGAGTCGGAAGGGCCTTCTTATCTTATCCTTGGTCTTGACACATCTGATATAGGCAGCATTGTAGTGGGAACAGGTCAGGATGCAGTGACCCTGAAACGCGAGGGAGCAGATTTTGTGGTTACTAACAAAGACAATTACCCGGCGGTTATGAGCAAAATAAGCGAACTGATAACGTCGTGCCTTGATATTAAGACCGCTGAGCTGTATACGGATGAATCGGCGTATCACGAAGACCTTGGAGTAACGGAAGAGGCGGCGAGCGGTGTGGTTAAATTTCTGACACATGAGCCAAATTCAACAGTTCTGGCCGGCGTCATTATTGGCAAGTCCAAGGAATTGGGGCAGGGCACTTACGTCAGATTGATTTCAGCAGATAAAGCCTTGAGTGATAAAGTTTATGTGGCGTCAAATGTGCCCCAGATTGGAAGCCGTCCTGTCGATTACATTGAGCAGGAGCTTATTTCAGTAAATCGAGAAGATATTAACTCGGTGACAGTAAGTTCTGCAAACGGAGAGTATACATTGAAGGCCGAGGATGAGGGCAGGCGTGTGGTGTTGCAGAATATTCCAGCGGGCAAAAGGGCCAAAGGCAGCGAATGTGATAGAGTTTTTGCAGCTTTGGCAAGTTTCAGGTTTGATGATGTCAAGAAAAAGTCATCCGGCCTGGTTTTCAATAGACGATTTGTCTGCAAACTAAAGAATTCGGCTGTTTACACGTTGAATATTGCTCAGGAAGATAACAAGACTTATGTGAGATGTCAGGCAGAGTTTACGGGCACAGTTATAAGACCAACAAAAGATGAATCGGAAGAAGAGCTTAAGAAAAAGGAAGCTAAACTTAAGGCCTGGGACGAGGCGCAAAAATTCGCAGAGGAGCATCAAGGGTGGGTTTATGAAATTGCTGAATGGAAGGCCAAAGATCTGACGAAGGAACTTTCGGAATTGATTGAGGATGAGCAGAAGCCTAAAGAGGTTAAGCAGGCAGAGGAGCCTAACTCGGCAAGCGTGATGCAACTGCTCGAGCCGAATTCAGTGAAGTGAGATACAGTAATATTGAGTTCGTAGTTGTGAGTTCATAGTTTATAGACTACGAACCATGAGCTTATTTTTGATTTGTCAGTTCGGGTTCACCTCGTTAGAAATAAACGCTGCTGGAATTTCTAACGGGTCTCAGATTTTTTCTTCGAGGAGTTCGGTTACCTTCATAGTCAATTCCACTTGTTCCTCTTCGCTTAGGGCAAGCTCACCCTCTAACATTCTTATATATTTGTCAATTTCTGAATCTTCTTCTCTTAAGCGGTCTATTTTTATATTTTGATTACTGATATTTTTATCCAGTTCTGCGAAATCCAGACCTAAGTTAAATTTCTTATCCAGAAAAGAAAGAGTCGACTTTATCGCCTGAAAATCTTCGCCGGCTGCCAGGTAAAATGGTATTTGGGGCCAAAGACTCACACCGGGAATACCTCTGTTTTTAGCTATCCACAAAAGGAAACTATTGATAGGCGGCGGCCCTTCCCAATTCATATCCTGGAGGCCATAGCCTCGGTGCTTTTCCTGGATTTGGCGTTGATTATAAACGGCAGATATCCGTCGCGGACTGGTATGGGCCGTTGCGGAGATAGTGCTGCTAATGGTATACAACTCTTTTATTTTGATATCATGTTGGGCTAAATCTGCAATCGCATTCAAAAATCTGTATTGTTCAAATCGGGGCTCACTGCCTTTGAATATCACCAGGTCACGTCTTTGGCTGTAATAAAATTTACACTCCGGAAACTGAGCGATGTCGTTTTCGATTGCAACTCCGGCAAAAGAAAAGAAGCTTACCGGCTCAATTTCGCAAAAACTTTTACTTTTCAACTTTTCATTTAAGTACTCAATCACTTTCGTGCTTAGTCTGCCGCTATCCGGTTCCCAGCCGACGATCAGAGATGGATTTTCAAACTCAGGTTGCTCGGAGAATCTAAAGATTTTTTTCATCCTGCTGGCCTCCTTCTTTGAAAAGCTCATCAATATGTTTCATCATTTCTTTTTGTTCCTCTTCAGTGATTGGTCCCGGCTCGGCTGGTCCGGCATACATTAACTTCTCGATTTCATCTTTTAATTGCGGAGGTATTGCCTCTGCCTTATAAAGGCTTTCGAGAAATTCTTCGATATTTTCTTCTACTCTTTTGGCTGATTCGTCGAGTTGACTGAGGTCTATCCGGACATTTAGGATTTTGTTCAAGACCTCAAGAACAGATTTTGAGCCCTTTGGATAGGGCCAGGGTGCTCCCTGAAGATAATAAGGTATTTCACCCATTAAACAGACCGCTTCTAAATTTCTCTTTTTAGCTACTCCAAGCAGGAGACCATTTAGTCCGGTTATGGCGCCTTGGCTGCTTCTTCCCTCAATTTCCGACATCATAATCGTATTTTTATATTGCTTTATTTCCTCTATTAAACTCTGCTTATTAGGCACCGCCCACACTCTCGGCTTTGCCGTGTGGTGAATTTGAGTTACAGCCGCTCCGGAAGTGTAGACCCTGCGGCAGCCAAATTTTTCTGCCACATCCAGAACCAGGTTGGCCATTTTGTATGCCTTTCTGCCTTCAGCATATCTAATTCTCTCTTCAGCCGGCTGCTCTTGACCAATGAAGAATATCAGGTGCAGGCTCCTGATTTTCTGGAAGTAAAATTTACTGCTGGGAAACTCTAAATTTTTCAGCAGACCTTTTTCGATAGTAACTTTTCGAGGATTAAAGAAATCCCACGGTTCAATCTCTCCGAATTCCTGAGCTTTTAATACCACCCTTAAACTGTCAATCGCGTTTATTCCGATGTTTCCAATGCCCGGCCAGCCGCAGAGCATAATAGGATTTTCGAGTTCAGGTTCTTTGTAAAGCTTGATTGCCACTATCACATCTCCTATATGAGCTTCTTTAGGATATATACGCTCGATTAAACAATGATGTGTGTAGAATTTCGTACTTTTTATTGTTTAGCCTCGTTAGAGACTTTTTCCGTTGGGTCTCTAACGGGGTTAGCCTCATATTTTTAATACCCCGGCTCCCTGGATTTTCCCCTGCTTGAGTAGAATTAGTGCCTCGTTAGCCTCTTCCAGTTGAAATTGCTGGATTTCGGGGATAATGGGAATTTCAGATGCCAAAGCAAGAAACTCTTCAGCATCTTTTTTAGTAATATTTGCTACACTTTTTATTTCTTTTTCCAGCCAAATATGAGTTGGGTAATCTAATTTCAGCAGGGCGTCTTTATCTTTTTCTTCCTTTCGGATTGCATTTATAACCAGCCGTCCTCCTTTTTCCAGGACTCTCATAGCTTCTACTACCGGTTTCCAGGCGGGTGTAAAATCAATTGCACAATTCAATTTCGCAGGCGGAGTGTCTCCGGTTGCTCCAATCCAGTCAGCCCCCAGTTTTTTGGCCAGGTTTTGATGCTCTTTCTGTTGGGCTCTGGTGAAGACAAAGACCTTGCAGTTCGAAAATCTGTGTTTGGCTATTTGAATGACAATGTGAGCTGAGGCGCCAAAACCAAAGAGTCCCACAATTTGACCATCCCGGAGTCCGGTTAGTTTTAAGGCCCTGTAACCAATTGCCCCGGCACACAAGAGAGGAGCTGCTTCCCAGTCGGAGAATCTATCGGGAATTAAATAGGCAAAATCCTCTGAAACTACGGTATATTCACTATAGCCTCCATTTGCGTGACAGCCTGTACCCTGGAACTCTGAGCATAAATTTTCATTTCCCTCCCGGCAGAAGTTACATTTTCCACAGGCGGAATTTATCCATGCGATTCCCACACGGTCTCCTGATTTGTATTTGGTTGCTTCAGGGCCAAGACTTTCCACTTTTCCAACAACCTCATGGCCCAAAATTATCGGCAGTCTCGACTGAAGTCTTCCTTCAATCTCATCAAGCTCAGTGTGGCAGATTCCGCAGGCTGAAATTTTCACCCGAATTTGCTTAGGACCGGGCTGAGGGGTAGGCATCTCCTCCAGTTGTAAAGGTTCTTCTTCAATGGGTGCAACTTTCTTAAGTATCATCGCCTTCATTTATCGTCTCTCTTTTTTACTTGCCATGGCTTTGCGGCGAGTCCTATCATCATAGCGGTGTCATCAGTGTATCTTGTGGCGCTTGCTCCTAATGAAACCCCTATCACGGCAGCGACCAAGCTCCCAAGAAATTTTAATTTTAGGCTATCCATTCCATTGCCAATGTTAATGTACGAAAATTAGGTTTTCAACGTCTTTCCCTGAGTCTGGTATATGTTTTGGTTACCGCAGCCTGCACCTGGTCAGGTGTAAGCAGTTCCACCTGCCCGTTCACTCGCAATAGGTTGCAGCGTCCTTCATGGACGGCTTTTAATTCGTACACTAATACATTTTGGCCGGGCATGTTCCCATTCTGGCCGGGGATATAAAGGTATTGCCCTCCCTCCGGGGCCGTACAACGCAATAGTTGTGAGTCAACTCCCCAATCTACCAGAGTTTTGAGTGAAGGTGGAAAGCTCTCCTTTTCTATTGCATACATTCGTAAGTTTTGCCAAATAGTATGCAGGTTCATTTGACACTGGAGGGCTACGGCCTTGCGTTTTGTATCTACCATCGCCCCACTATATTGGCTGCCTGCCTCTCCCATACTTTTGATAATCCGCGAAACTCCGAAGCCGATAAGACCAAGAACAATAAGGGATATGACAATACCAATAAGTTTTCCAACATCCACGCTCCCTCGTTTGGCTGATATGAACTTTTGACGAACGGATGGTTGTCCGAGAAATTCTTTTTTTGACTTTACCACAATTTCATCCTCTCTTTGCTCTTTGCATATTGGTTTTGATTGTTTGAACATCTGTTTTTATCCGCTAAGCAGGCCCGGTAATGGCAGCCCGAGTAAAGTGCAAAACACCTCGAACAAAGGCAATACAACCTTCTGGAGTCCTCCAAGCAGCAAGAATGCTATAAGGATAAATATCCCGTAGCGGCCAAACCTGTAATATGCGTTAATTGCCTTGGAAGATTTCAATAGGGCATAGACTAAACGTGAGCCGTCCAGGGGCGGTATCGGAATTAAGTTGAACACGGCTAAGACGATATTAAACAGTATTGCCAGCAATACAAAGTTGCCCAAAAGAGGTATCGCTTCAAGACTGAGGATGTGGAAAGCGCCGGTTAAAATAAAAGCCAATAGTATATTAGCAAGAGGACCGGCGGCTGCTACGCAAAAGATTTGCTTTTTGGTAAGAATCGAAAAATTAACGGGTATGGGCTTTGCCCAGCCGAAACGTACAAGAAGAGGCATAATAATTGTACCTAATAGACTAATATGGGCCAGGGGATTCAGAGTCAGGCGTCCCATACTTTTAGCTGTATCATCACCATATCTGTAGGCTACCCAGGCGTGTGCATATTCGTGGATAGTCAAAGACACAAGAAAGATAGGAAGAACAAACAAAAAGGTTAAAGCTCGGTCGGCTAACATTCTACACCCTGTTCATAGTTCGTAGTTCGTTGTTCATTCCCGGCCTAATAAAATCCGGAATAATTGGAATTTACCCTACTTAGAGAGAATTTCAATATTATTTATTCAAAAAGCAATAAGTTTTCGACGTTACAAAGCTACGGCGACGGAGTGAGGAGTTTTTGAAAAATAAAGATTGATTTAGTCCATTCGAAGCGACAGTTCGAGGATCGTCCGTAAGGTTTTTCAATTACTACACTGCCCAGTCATTGAGTATTTCTGCAATAAACGGAGGCTTATTTGCGTCCTTATTGCATAGATTTATGTTTTGAACGGTTGCTTTTCGACCCTTTTTATGTTAGAATAAACGAAGTTCAGGTAATTGATAGTCTTGACTTTAGGGCTCATAGGTTGAGGGTTACGAATTTTTTGGAATAAATCGCCTCTTTGCCCCCACCGTTTTTCTTGGCAAAAATGAAGCAGCGGGGGTGAAGATAAAAGATGAGTCTACAAGGAATGGGCCGCAATTAGTCGTTTAAACAACAGTGAGGATGGAAATAATGATGCCCAAATCTGTGAAAACTTCATTGCTATTATTGGTATTGATAACTTTTTTGACTGGTTCATCTGCTGTTTACTCTTACATCGCAGGTGATTTGGATGGCAACCATATTGTTGATTCCAAAGACCTGCGAACTTTTGCCTGGCAGTGGCTGGATC
>Ga0315552_1000924_pt1 | contig 18164 bp, 13 predicted proteins | sample SalMarSW160170MG_2_FD_203102 | JGI IMG/M metagenome (GOLD analysis project Ga0315552, IMG submission 203102) | Salt marsh sediment microbial communities from the Plum Island Ecosystem LTER, Massachusetts, United States - Salt Marsh Sediment SW1601-70 ...
AAGTGGTTTTTTTTGTGCCGGCTCACATCTGGACACCCTGGTTTTCCGTGCTGGGATCAAAATCCGGATTTGATACCATAGAAGAATGTTACGAAGACCTGTCTCCCCATATCCATGCTGTCGAAACCGGCCTCTCTACTGACCCGCCCATGAACTGGATGTGCAGCTTTCTTGACCGGTATACCCTCATTTCCAATTCGGACGCCCATTCACCGGAAAAACTGGGTCGTAATGCCAATATCTTCAACTCAGAACTTTCCTACAACGGCATTGTGAACGCGATGAAAACAGGAGACAGGGAAAGATTTCTCGGGACCATCGATTTTTTCCCGCAGGAAGGGAAATACCATTATGACGGTCACAGGAAATGCGGTATATGCTGGAGCCCGCTGGATACATTGCAGCATGATGAAACCTGCCCGGTGTGCGGGAAAAAGATCACTGAGGGTGTGATGAACCGCATTGCACAGCTCGCCGACCGTAACGATGTGCTTGAAAGAGAAAACCGTCATCCTTTTTATAGCCTTATCCCGCTGAAGGAAATTTTATCTGAACTGGAAGGAGTTTCTCCCGATTCGAAAAAAGTCAATCAACGGTACATGCAGCTGATCCGTAAAGCAGGCCCTGAGTTCAATATTTTGCTTCACCAGGATATCGATGATGTGAAAACTGTTGGTGGTGAATTACTCTCCGAAGCCATTTGCCGGATGCGGAACAGGGAAGTCTATATAAAAGAGGGTTTTGATGGAGAATTCGGTACCATCAGAGTCTTTCAGGAAGGCGAAAGTAAAAATTACCTGCAATCGGCATCCCTGTTTGAAGAATCGACAGAAAAATACCGCACGCAAAACAACCCGCGTCCGTTGGTAAGCTTCGACCTGGAGGCTTTCAGGAAATTTAAACGGGAGAAGCCTGAAACACAGACCGAAATTATAGAAGCATCCAAAGCCGGTCCTGCTTCCCGGGATAACGATATTCTTTCAGAATTAAATACGGAACAATCAAAAGCAGCTGCACATTACAGGGGACCGGCGATCATCCTAGCCGGGCCGGGAACAGGAAAAACAAAAGTGCTGACCACCCGCATCGCTTATTTGATCCTGGAAAAACAGGTAAACCCCGGAAGCATCCTTGCCATCACCTTTACCAACAAGGCTGCACGGGAAATGAAAGAGAGACTATCCCTGCTTCTGGAGAACCACTACCTGGATAAACTCACCATTTCAACCTTTCATGCCTTCGGCCTGTCAGTGATTAAAGAATATTGGAAAAGTTCAGGATCAACAGATACCCTTTCTGTGATCGATGATGAGGATAAAAAGCAGATCCTGACAGGATTGGATCTTGATCAATCAAAAGTTACCGAAATCAGTGAAAAAATCACGGAGGTTAAACAATCCCTGCAGGACGAAAACGGTATCGGGGATGAGACCCTGGCTGCGATCTTCAAAAAATACAACCAGACATTGCGTTCCCTGAATGCGTTTGATTTTGATGACTTAATCGGATTGACCGTTCAGCTGTTCATAAAACATCCGGAGCTTCTTTCAGCATACAGGGAGAAAATTGAGTGGTTATTGGTGGATGAATATCAGGATATTAACCATGCCCAGTACAGGTTGATCAGCATGTTAATGCCCGATCGGGAATCCAATCTTTTTATCATTGGTGATCCTGATCAGGCAATCTATGGCTTCCGGGGGGCAAGCGCTCAATATATTCAACTCTTTAAGGATGATTATCAGGCTGCCGTTTTTACCTTGAAAAAGAGTTATCGCTGTTCGGATATAATACTCCGGGCTTCGGATAATGTGCTGAAGGAGAGTAGGAAATTTCTTGAAGGATTGCAGGAGGGAGTGAAGATTAAAATTTCAGAGAATGCGTCGGATAAAAGTGAAGCGGAATATATTGCCCGTATGATCGAAAAAATGATCGGTGGCCTGGGTTTCTTTTCCATTGATAGTCAGGTAGCTGAAGGGTACAAAGAACAAGGGATAGAAAGCTTATCCGACTTTGCTGTATTGTGCAGGATCGGTAAACAAATGCCGGTCATCGAAAAAGCCCTCAGGGATCATAATATTCCCTACCAGAAAGTTGGTGAAGATCCCTTTTTCAGACAGAAACAGATTAGAGCAGTATTGGATATTTACCGGTTTGCTTCCAATCCGGGAAACGCCATGTTGAGATCGCGGCTTCTGAAACAATCCGGTATGACCGAATACAAGTTAATACAAATCATTGAAAATCTGAACGGTAAAAACCTTATCGGAAAACTGCAGCACATCATCAATAGCCAGGTTCAGGACGATCTGGAGAAGCACAAGGTCATGTTCGACCAGCTAATGGAACTGGCAGAACAATACGAAGGAGAGGAAGAGGAGTTCTTACAACACATTGTGCTGGGCACCGGGATCGATACCTGGAAACCAAAAGCTGAAGCAGTAAGCCTGATGACGATCCATGCTTCAAAAGGTTTGGAATTCAATTGTGTATTCATTTCAGGCTGTGAGGAAAACCTGATACCCTATTCCCTGTTTGGAAAAACTCCTGCTGATCCGAACGAAGAGAGAAGACTTTTGTATGTCGGAATGACCAGGGCAACCTATTATTTGTTCCTTACCTGTGCACGGCGACGGTTCCTGATGGGAAAAGAGTACCATCAGAATAGAAGTCATTTTATCGATCAGATTGAAAAGGAAATCATAGAAATTGAGGAACAGAAAATTAAAAGACAGGATAAAACCGACGACGAACAGTTGTCACTGTTTTAAGTCATCAGACGACTTGGGTTCATCGGATGACTATAAACGATTGGTATTACCGGTAGATTTGAATTTCCTATACACAATGTAGGGCGACTTTGTAAGTCGCCTAAGAGTCGACTCTTCCATGGCCCCGTAGGGATCCCTTTGGGAGAATGCCTTCGGCAAGAGAGTCGACCTACATTAAGGCATAAAAAATTAATCCTTTAGTATATCTTGATATTCAGGTTTTATATATGACCATTTATATAACGACCGACTTTTACAATAACCAGCCTTTACTGGATTATCAAGAACGTAAATAATTGTTCTGTATAGTTCTTCCCTGTCTCTTATTAACCTATCATAACTTTCATGGTGCCAGAATTGACCCTTCCTCCCAATTTCTTTATTACATTCCCTTGCACTATATTTTTTTATGGATTCCATTATATCAACCCCAAATACCTTTTCCCTATGCTCATCAAATTCCAGCACGGAAAATACAGCATGCACATGATTTGACATTATGCAATAACAGATTAAATCTATCTTTTTATTATCCCAATAATGAAGTGATTTCGCTACAATTTTAGCAATGTCAGTTTTTCTCAAATAATGTGATCCGGTAATAATGCTGTCAAGCTCAAAATCAAATTCATTGAAATAATCGGATTGCATTTGTTGATTCAGTTCCGGACTTTCGGTAAAGACCTTGGCTACTTCCTCATCTTTAAGTTGGTTTAGTTCAACAATTTTTTTGACCAATGATTTTGGTAAAGCACCTTTAAGTAGCCATGTTACAAAAAAAGTTTGATCGAGAACCTGAAGATGGGGTAGATGTCGCCTATAAAACTCCTGTTTTTTCATATGAAAGTAAAAATAACAAGCAATTTTTTATTTGGAAATTTTTGAATCGACTTAGAGTGGATTTCATAGGCTGTCGATCTAAATAATTACTGTTTTAAAAAAGCTGATTGATATTATCTATAGGTTTGAATTTCCAATAAATAATGTAGGGCGACTTTCAAAGTCGCCTTTTAGTCGACTCGGGAGAGTCGACCTACATAGTTGCTAGCTTAGCAGAGGCTGATCGGTATAACCGATAGATCTGTTTTTCTTTACATCTGCGCGGATCACCCTTACGGGGATATTCGTGTATCAAATCCCGCCACTATTCCCCATCCATTGGCTCCATGACCCTGCCGATAAAGATGATCGTATTGGTATACTTCTCCCTGATGGCAAACAGAAACGGCTGGTTCACGTGAAAAGAGATAAAGGTTTCCCCTCCGGCACTGGTTTCAATGATCTCGACCACGGTAACAGCCGCTGCTTCCGTTCCTTCCTCGTTCACTTCAATAAAGGATTTGTGGATAACCCTGGAGATGCACAACTGCCTGTTCGGGTTTATTTTTGAGAAATCGGCATAGCCAGGATCGAAGGCAATGCCCATGCCCATACTGATCAACTCTTCCTTCAGCAGGTTCTCGTACTCAAATTTGAACCTGGGCAGATGGATCACCACTTTCTCCTCCTTATGGAAATCACCAAGCCAGTTGTTCCAGGTTTCATTGCTTAGTGCGTCAATAACTTCGTCCAGGGTTTTACCGGTCTGTGGTAACAGAACGATCATGCTGTAATTCCCCTGTCCGTAAGGCATTTCCACTGCCTGCACCCAATCATTGGAAAGGTAATTGAACGACTCCTCCTGGACCATCATGGGAACATCCTTTGTCGTTTCATCACTTAAATAGAACGGCTCCTCTTCCGTTTCGGCTTCATCGAACTCAAATTTCCATATTCCTTTAAAGTAGATGGCATTGATGAGGTACATCACGGCATCGGGAGGAATGAAATCAAGCACCTCCGTGATCAGATCGTTGGTTTTATTCGCTATCCAGTTGTTGATGATGTTCACGGCACCGGGATCACCAAAGTCCAGCGGTAAAACCTCTGCATAATAGTAGTTCTGGTTGACATCAATAAAATCCTGTTCCACCGGAAAGGTATGCTTGTACCAGATGGAGTTGGCAATGCTCATCAGGACCTTCGGATCGACACTGGAAAGGGCATCAATCAGGAATTTGTAGTTCTTGTTGATCTGGTCCGTGGTCAGACCGGCTAATCCCAGGGTTTCTTCCATCGCTGCTTTCGTATCACCATCAGCTCCGTTATAGGTCATTGCAAGGGCAAGGGATACGCTCAGGGGTGAGATCATTACATTTGTCTCGGGCTCTTCAGCCTGCAACACCTCTTTAAACAATTTTATTCCAAACAGGTTATCCGCTTCCACCAGCACCTTCCCTTTCTGGGTAAGTTCAATCTCATTGGGATCGGGTTCAGGGTTGTTTTCCTCACAGGAGTAACCAAGAAACAAAATAAGGAGGGCAGGAATTATAATTTTTTTTATTTTCATAATTGCACGTTTTTTATTACTCTTCATATTCAGGCTCCATTACTTTACCGATAAAGATGATCGTATTGGTATCTTTCTCCCTGATTGCAAAAAGAAAGGGCTGGTTGACGTAGAAATGGATACCTGTTTCTCCTCCGGAAGTGCTCAAACAAATTTCAACCAGCGTAACTGCTGCTGCTTCTGTACCTTCCTCGTTCACTTCGATAAAAGTTTTATGTATCACCCTGGAAATAAACAATCCCCCGTTTGGATTTATTTTTGAAAAATCGGCGAAGCCTGGGTCAAAAGCAATTCCCATACCCATGTTGATGAGTTCATTATTTAGTGAATCTTCATATTCAAATTTGAACCTGGGCAGATGGATCACCACTTTCTCCTCTTTATGGAAATCACCAAGCCAGTTGTTCCAGGTTTCATTGTTTAATTCCTCAATTACCTCATCCAGGGTTTTATCCGTTTGGGGAAGCAGAACGATCATGCTGTAATTCCCCTGTCCGTAAGGCATTTCCACTGCCTGTATGAAATCATTTGAAAGGTAATTGAACGACTCCTCCTGGACCATCATGGGAACATCCTTTGTCGTTCCATTACTCAAATAGAACGGCTCCTCTTCCGTTTCGGCTTCATCGAACTCAAATTTCCATATTCCTTTAAAGTAAATGGCATTGATGAGGTACATCACAGCATCGGCAGGAATAAAATCAAGGACTTCCGTGATCAGGTCATTGGTTTTATCCGCAATCCAGTTGTTGATGGTGTTCACAGCATTGGGATCACCAAAGTCCAGGGGTGAAACCTCCGCATAATAGTAGTTCATGTTGACATCAATGAAATCCTGTTCCACCGGGAAGGTATGCTTGTACCAGATGGAATTGGCAATGTTCATCAGGACCTTCGGATCGACACTGGAAAGGGCATCGATCAGAAATTTATAGTTCTCATTGATCTGGTCAGTGGTCAGTCCGGCTAATTCCAGGGTCTCTTCCATCGCTGTTTTCGTATCACCGTCGGCTCCGTTATAGGTCATTGCAAGGGCAAGGGATACGCTCAGGGGTGAGATCATTACATTTGTCTCGGGCTCTTCAGCCTGCAACACCTCTTTAAACAATTTTATTCCGAACAGGTTATCCGCTTCGACCAGTACTTTCCCTTTCTGTGTAAGTTCAATTTCATTGGGGTAGGGTTCAGGATTGTTCTCCATTTCACAGGAATAGCTGACCAGTAAAATAAAAGCAGCTAAAATGAAGAAATGTATAGCTCTCATTTCATCTAAGGTTGATGTAACGGTTTGGTTATTGGCAGGTAAAGTTGTGCTTTACAAAAGAAGACCAGCTGATAATCCCCAAAAATAGTGCCAGATTTATGGGAAATCAATATCTCCTTGCTGTCATTTCTATCGGAGGAGTGCACCATGGTTCAATAAGAAAGTATCGTCTGCCCACTCAAGTTGGGCTGACGACTTTCACATTAACAATCTTTCGGACTTTTGAGACAGCCATTGTTTTGAGACGAATGGTCTGCAACCCTGTCAGGGTTGAATAATTATCATATCTACAATATGCTGGCTGTTTTCTTTTTGTCGGGGCGGCGGACAGGAGACGGGGGATTTTTGACTGAGCTACTCGTCCAATCCCGGTCGGATAAAACTCCGGGCATCCGGAAACCGTTTTTCAGCAACTTTTCTGATCCTGGAACGGCTCAGGTCGTTCTTTAAAATCAGTATCTTTTATTTCCGACAAGTCAATTCCCATTTCCTCTGCCGCTCCTTCATCTCTTCGGGTGTTTCCATGATCTGCCGTTTTAATTGATGTTGTAGTGGAAAAGTACACAATATTTATATTTTATGAAAGCTGGATATTGGATTATAAGATTGGATAGTCTTTGTAAAATCTCAGTAATCTGATAACTTCATACCGCATTTTTGTTTGCACAAATTTTTTCATTTTGCTATCCAATAACTCACCAATACCCTGTAATAGCACTTTATCGGTCATGCTTTCAAGCTGTTCAATGCAAGCTTGAAGATATTGCGATAAAGGCATCCCCATCCGGGATTCAACAATGTTTATATTAACCGGGGTTTGTCTCTGCATAAAAAACCAACTATCAAAAATATCACGGTTTGCTATTGCCTCCCTGTCGAGTAAAGCACAGAGTTTGTGAGCAAACATATCTTCCTGAACCATTACTTTCATGTTGATCCCCAAAAGATTCTTGATTTCGTACCTGTTGTCAAATAAACGGTTTGAGATCTCAACTTTCAGTTTGCGTTCATTCATGCCATAATCAAGTACGATCAGGGGACCAAAGAATTTTGTTGCCTCATCAAATATTTTACCATATTTTAGTATTATTTGACGGAGTTTTTTGTACGTATAAATTTCCTTTTCAACAACAAGCAAGTTGAAATCCAGATCGACAGAGAATCGAGGCAGATTATAGAAAAACATGAGAGCACTACCACCCTTGAATCCAAGGTAATTTGCCAGTTCTAAATCTGAATAAATATCTTTCAGGATTTGTACCAGGAAGAATCTATGACGGTTAATGTTAACCATTATTTTGCAGGATTTTTTTTACTCTTTCAGATAATGCCTTCGACTGATATATTGACAAAAGTTTATAAATGGTTTTTCTATTCAGAGGATTAAGATTATCAAAATAGTATTCCGTAGTCAGATACATTAAATCCAGAAACGCCCTTTCGGCAGATGCGATATTGATATCTTCACAACTATTTATTCCAGAGATATTCACAAGTATTTCATTCTTGATTTTACGAAACTGGAATGTCCTGTTATTAATCTCAATGTACCTGTTCAGATAACTGATTGCTGTAATGCGTGAATCGTATTGAAATATGATACCAGATTTCTGCAAAACATATTCCAGAGAGATATATGAAGGAGTATAAATGATGCATGCCAGTTCTTCATGATTGTAATCTGGCTTGGCGTATATACCTCTACGTGGGTTCAATAATTTTCCTGTATGCACGTAATAGTTCAATTTTCTGTTGAGCGATTGAAAGTTTGTTTCACCTACCAGCATGGAGATATCCTTCAAACGAAAAACCGTCCGCTTGTCTTTGTAAACTGCTAATACAATATTCTGCGAATTGTTTTGTGAACTATACATTTTATTTTTTGATATGTACAGTTCACAAATATAGTCAATGTTGTTCGAAAATCCAATTGAGTCAAAGGAAAAATCTATTTTACTGGATTACTCGCTACCCGCAGGGCAGGCACACAACCCGCTCGTGATCCCGGTTTTGGGAAAGAATGTCATCCGACGACTTAAGTTCGTCTGATGACTGTATTACGTTAACAAAGTAATACTTTTATTTCGTTTATGTTTTTTATAGATTTGGTGCTAAATTATTTACCAATGTATGACAACAAGGGGTAAAGATTCAATTGAAGCTATTGCATCGAAGTTCATTAACCACACGAACCACCACGTGTTTTTGACCGGGAAAGCAGGGACAGGTAAAACAACTTTCCTGAAAAATATAATTGAACATACACATAAAAAAGCTATTATTGCTGCACCCACTGGTATTGCAGCAATAAATGCCGGAGGGGTCACCCTTCATTCCCTTTTCCAGTTACCTTTCGGGGCATTTATTCCATCCAATGACCGGATAAAAGAAGACAATATCACGATACAGGTAAATACCCCACAATCCCTTATCAAGGCCTTTCAAATGAACAAATCAAAGAGAAACATGCTGAAAGAGCTGGAACTGCTGATTATTGATGAAGTAAGCATGCTGCGAGCAGATTTGCTTGATGCCATAGATAGTATTTTGCGTTACATAAAAAAACTGGAAAGCAGCCCCTTTGGTGGTGTACAATTATTATTTATAGGAGATTTGTACCAGTTACCGCCAGTGGTCAAAGAAGAAGAATGGGATTATCTTGCTCCCTATTATTCCGGGATTTATTTTTTTAACGCGAAAGCTTTGCAACATAATAAACCTTTACAGATAGAGTTAAAAGAAATCTACCGGCAGTCAGACAAACTCTTTATTTCTTTACTTAACCACCTGCGGGAAAATACCATTACGAAAGAAGACATTGAGGTGTTAAACAGGTATTATAAACCCTCTTTCCAACCCGATGAAAAGGAAGGTTATGTATACATAACCACACACAATCGTAAAGTTGACGAAATAAACAGGCAAGCCTTAAAAGAATTACCAGGAAAAATATATTGTTTTGATGCGGAGGTTAATAAGGATTTCAGTGAGTACCTCTATCCCGTTGAGTACAGGTTGGAGCTTAAAAAGGGGGCTCAGGTAATGTTTATCAAGAATGACTATTCCGGGGAACAGCTTTATTTTAACGGAAAAATTGGCATAGTAAGCGACCTGTCTCACGACAGGATAAAAGTCAGCTTTAATGACGGGACAACGTCTGCCGTAGTTGAACATTTTATTTGGGAAAATAAAATATATACGCTCAATAAAGAAACAAACGAGATAGAAGAGAAGATAAAAGGTACGTTTTCACATTATCCTATAAAACTGGCATGGGCAATAACTGTTCACAAAAGCCAGGGATTAACCTTTCAAAAAGCCATTATTGATGTTTCCAGAGCCTTTGCCCCGGGCCAGATATACGTCGCCCTTTCACGCCTGGTCTCCCTGGATGGTTTAGTGCTTACCGGAACAATCCCATTTTCAGGACTGGAACAGGATGGAGCACTTATAGGGTTTATGAAAAGCAAAGAGGGTCCGGATGTATTGGAAGAAGTACTAAAAGAAGAAACACATCATTTCATTGCAGACACCGTATTAAAATCCTTTAATTTCAACTCTCTATGTAACATATTCAACTACCATGTTGAAAGCTACACTAAAGATGATAGAAAATCGACGAAACAAAAATATAAAAACTGGGCCGTTGAGATACAGACTGATTTAATACCTATAAAAGAGGTAGCCGATAAGTTTTTAGATCAACTCAGGAATATCACCGGAACGCGACATCCTGGTTATATTTCAGTTTTACACAACAGGGTGATAGCCGCAAAAGATTATTTTGAGCCATTGCTTAAAAGTTTTTCAGAACGTGTTTTCAACCAGATAAATTTATTAAAGAAGCAAAAAAAGATAAAAACTTACCTGAATGAATTGCGGGATATTGAATTGCTCTTTTTTAAACAACTTCAGTTTATATATAAATCAGAAGCCCTTATCAATTCTGCCATTCTTAATACCGAGCTAGTTAAGGGAAAGCTGCTAAATTCCACTCTTTATGAAGATCGCATGAATTTGATTCAGGGCAAAGGTATTTCCACGTTAAAAAGAATTAAAACCAGGAATGCAAAGGGGACGCAAGAAAAGAACAAAAAAGAAACAGGTTATTAAAGCATCTAAAAAACTGGAAACAACGAACCTTGGGCCGATTAAGGAATATCTCTTTATTTTCCTTACAACTTGGCCTAAGTTAAAAGGAGTCTGAAAATGCTCAATTATTTTTGTTAAATTCAATCACAATAAAAAGAATTAATGCGCAGACTTGCGTTAGATGTAAACAGTTTAATATTACTCATAAAGAATAAGCTAAATTGAAAATGGCTAAAATGATTATTCCTGAAGCAGTAAAAAAAGAAGTTATTAAAATTATTGATGAGTATAATGAGGTAGTTTATGGTCACTTAGATTCCGTAAAATATTTAGCTGAATTTAGAAGCAATAGCCTTTATTTAAAAAGAAAAGAAATTACCGGTGACATTTCTCCTATGGCTCGTCTGACCTATACAGGGAAAATGGATAAGTGGAAATTTGCGATTTATAAATGGAGCTCCGAATCATATGATCCTGATGAATGGTTTTTTCCGGGAAGTGAGTTTGTTAATGGGACAATTTTAGGTGCTTTAAAGGCTGGAAATGAAGCTTATCCAATTGATTTCTGATAAATAATTGTAACGATAAGCCGATTTTTTCCAACATCAACCGGACATTTCTTATATGTTTAGTTCACGCATTGGGATATATCTATGGTCTGGTTTAAACTTTCCATTTAGAATATAAACAAAGTATTTCACAGATGCATTTTAAAAATAATGGAAACTGCTGATTTGCAGTTTCCATATTAGTCGGGGTGACTGGATTACTCGCTACCCGCAGGGCAGGCACACAACCCGCTCGTGATCCCGGTGTGGAGGAAACAAAACACAAAATGACCAACCTTCGGTTGTTTTTATATTTTAATCAGTCGTTTATGAAAGCTTACTTTCAACACTCCTGCTAAAATATAAACCCATTCACCTTGCGGTGATGGGTCATTTTGTGTTTGTCGGGGTGGCGGGATTTGAACCCACGACCTCGTCGTCCCGAACGACGCGCGCTACCGGGCTGCGCTACACCCCGAAATTTTCTCACGCAAAAATACTATTTTTTCAATACACCCATGCTCACCATAGATAACCATTAATGTTCCGGATCAACAGCTCCTCCAGTAAATCATCCTTGTCGACAGGAACTACACCAACCTTTTCACAAACCAGGCCACCAGCAAGATTCGCTATTCCGGCAATGTCTTTTGGAGAAAATCCGGCAGCCAGAAACAGGCTGGATACACCGATCAGGGTATCCCCGGCACCCGAAACATCCGCAATATCCCGAACCTCAGCAGGCAAAGAATAATGTTTCTGACCATCGCTGATCAATACACCCAGTTCAGAAAGCGTAATGAATATCAGCTTATTATTCCAATCGGTATGAAGCGGTTTGATAGCATGAACAATCCCCTCAGTATCCGCTTTATCAAGGGTCAGATTCAATCCTTCTTTCAACTCCCTGAAATTGGGTTTGAACAGATCGACGTTCCTGTAGTGATGGAAATTCCTCTTCTTGGGATCTGCCAGCACAGGAATCCCTTTCTCTTTAGCCCTTCGAGTAACCTCTTCAATAAGGAATGGTGTAATCACTCCTTTATCGTAGTCTTCAAAAACAACAGCCTGTATTGAATAACCGTCGAGAATGCCGGTAATTTTCTGCAACAACTCCTTCTCCAGATGCTCACCGACAGGAGAGCTCTCTTCTTCATCGATCCTGAGCAGATGCTGATTGTTACTGATGATCCTGGTTTTAACCGTGGTTTTTCGTTCCCGATTTTTTATGACCCCTTCAGAAGGGATACCTCTCTTCTCCAGTCGCTGAAGAAGTATCTCTCCCTTATCATCATCACCAATAACCGAGCAGAGGTATGGGATAGCTCCCATGGATCTGATATTTAATGCAACATTCGCTGCACCCCCCAGACGGTTTTCATAGTTTGTGCTGGAGATAATCGGGATCGGGGCTTCGGGTGAAATCCGGTCCACCTTCCCCCACATGTAAGCATCAAGCATTGCATCACCAATGATCAGGATGCGGTAATCCCCGAACGATTTGAATACTTTTTTTATTTCACTGCTTTTCACGGATTATTAAATTTTCGTGGCAGGAACAAAGATATATTTTCTGAAGCAATTAATAAAAACCAACAGATCAATTACATTGGATCGACATCGACACTGACCTGAACAGAACGGTAAGAAACAAGCTGCTCAAACTCCCTGATGCAATCCATCACCATTCCTTTAAACTGAGTGCTTTTTTTGCTTTTCTCAATCTTGATGAGGATAATCTTTATGTATTTTCGTTGAATCCTGTTAACGATGGGTGCCTCAGGACCCAGTATTCTCATGCCCAGCACTTCTCTTAACCTGCGGGCAAGTTCCAGGGATGCCCTGTCCAGTTTAGCGCTATCATAATGCTTCAGGGAAATCCGGATCAAACGGCTATAGGGAGGATAGCTGAAACTCTTTCTCTCTTTTAACTGATCCCTGAACATGTGATCGTAATCATGGCGAACAACATCACGGATAATGGGGTGGTCGGGTTTTGAGGTTTGAACGATTACCTTTCCCTGCTTCTTTGTCCTGCCAGCCCTTCCACTTACCTGAGACATCAACTGATAACTTCTCTCATAGGCTCTGAAATCCGGAAAGTTCAGCATGTTATCAGCATTCAGGATACCAACAACGTACACATTCTTAAAATCCAGACCTTTGGAAATCATTTGTGTGCCAACGAGGATCTGTATTTTACGCTGCTCAAAGTCATGGATAATCCGTTCATATGACATTTTCTTCCTGGTTGTGTCCAGATCCATTCGTGCAATACGTGCCTCCGGGAAAAAATGAGCGATCTCCTTTTCAATCTTTTCTGTTCCGAATCCTTTGGTCTTGATCATAGGGCTTCCGCAATTGCTGCAGGTTCCCGGGTTATCGTAACTGTAACCGCAATAATGACAAACCAGCCGGTTTATCTCCCTGTGATACGTCATGCTCACAGCACAGTGTTTGCATCTGGGTATAAAACCACACTCTTCACACTCGATAAAAGGGGAGAATCCCCGACGGTTTTGGAACAACAATACCTGTTCATTTTTCTTCAGCGCTTCCTCGATGGTGTTCATCAACTGGGGTGTAAAATGAGACCGGATCACCCGTTTCCTGTATGCTTCATGCAGATTAGCAATGATGATCTCCGGCAGATCAAGCTTCTCAAAACGCTCCTTTAATTCAATGAACCCGAACTTGCCGGTTTTGGCATTATAATAGCTTTCAAGAGAAGGTGTTGCCGTTCCCAGTACAACCCTGGCTGAATGCATCTGTGCAAGCATGATCGCTGCATCCCTTGCATGATACCTCGGTGCAGGATCCTGCTGTTTGTAGGTGTTTTCATGCTCCTCATCCACGATGATAAGTCCCAGGTTGGAAAACGGAAGGAACAAAGCTGAACGGGCACCCAGGATAATCCGGAAAGAATCCTTTTTCTCTTTTTGAAGCACATTGAGCCAGATTTCCACCCGTTCGGCATCGTTAAGACGGGAATGGTAAACGCCAACCGCTGATCCGAAAACGCGTTGAAGACGTTGTATGATCTGCGTGGTCAATGCAATTTCCGGTAAAAGATAAAGCACCTGTCTCCCGGATTTTAACTGCTCATCGATCAGGTGCATGTAAATTTCCGTTTTTCCACTGGAGGTTACTCCATATAACAAAGCAACATCATTCACCTCATGAGATGCCTCAATCTCCTGGAGAACTGAATCCTGAACTGATGTCAGTTTTTTCAGATTGGCAGAACCTGTTTCAACAGCATGAGTAAGCCTGCCAATCTCTTTCTGGTACTGAACCATGATCCCTTTTTTTACCAGGGCATTCAGAGCAGCTGCAGATCCGTTTGACTCTCTCAGGAAGGTGGCTCTCTCTAATTCCCGGAATCCGGGATCACTGAAAACATTCGTTTTGTCAACAAACTTCAGGATCATTTCCTGTTGCCTGGGTGCCCTGGTCAGATTATCCAGAATAACATTCAGCTTATCTTCCGTCATGTTAGGATCCAGCTTGATATAGGCTACCCGTTTTGGCTGATACCGTTCCATTAATTGCTCTTCGGTAAAAATGGCTCGTTTCAGTATCAGTTCGTTGATCAGAGCTACTCCGCTTTTTTTACTCTTGCCCCGGGTGATCTCATTAATGCTTACTCCATCTTTATCAATGATCCTCAGCAACCCTAATGCATCATCAGACAGGGATTCGATGCACTGAAAATCCGGATCCGGATATACTTTCGATTCACTTTCAAGCCTCAGGCCGGAAGGAAGAGCTGCTTTCATTACCTCTCCTTCAGCACAGAGATAATAACTGGCGATCCATTCCCAGAACCGGTACTGAATTTCCAAAACCACCGGTGATTCATCCAGGATTGAAAGAATATCTTTCGTGGTGTGGGAACCGGGCTTCCTGGTATGGACTTCTTTAACCAGGGCGGAATAGATACGTTTCGGTCCAAATTGCACCGAAACCCGCATACCGGGTTTTATGCTTTTTCTGAACGCATCAGGAATCCTGTAGGTATACAGAACAGGCAGAGAGAGTGGAAGCAATACATCCGCATAGAGTGACGGCTGGTCCATTAGCCTGAAATTCTGAAGATCAGCAAACTATTAATACAATAGAAGCCAGTATTATATTGAAAGAATATCTGCTATTTCTAGCAGGGAACGGTTCACGTCCTTGTGCAATTTTACTGCCTTGCGAAACGGGACCAGGACAACCTCATCGTTTTGCAACCCGACCATCACACTTTTTTGGTTATCAAGCAATGCTTCGACGGCAGCATGTCCAAGACGACTGGCAACAACACGGTCTTGCGCGGAAGGAGAACCCCCACGTTGTATATGACCCAGTACAGTGACCCGGGTAGAATAATCTTTGAAATCCTCTTTCACTTTTTCTGCTATTTTAAATGCACCTCCTTCGTCATCCCCTTCAGCCACGATAATGATGCTGCTCGATTTTCTTCGCTTAAAACCGGTCTCAAGGGTTTGCTTAAGGATTTTTGCCTGGTCTTTTATTTCCGGTATCAGAATGGCTTCCGCACCGGTGGCAATACCACTATGCAGGGCGATGAATCCGGCTTCAGCACCCATCACTTCTACAAAAAACAACCGGTTATGAGCACTGGCAGTGTCCCTTATCTTATCTACGGCTTCAATGACTGTATTTAAACAAGTGTCATACCCAATAGTGTAATCCGTTCCAAAAATATCGTTGTCGATGGTTCCGGGAATACCAACAAAGGGGATGTTGTATTCTTCGTTAAAGATCCGGGCACCGGTGAATGTCCCGTCACCACCAATCACAACCACTCCATCAATACCTTGTCTTACAAGGTTATCGTAGGCAATTTTCCTGCCTTCAGGAGTTGTAAACGCTTCACAACGGGCGGTTTTAAGCATTGTTCCACCCTTCTGGATGATATCACTGACGCTGAATGCTTTCAGTACTTTGAAATTACCCTGGATCAAACCCTGGTAGCCATGACGAATGCCAATCACTTCCAGTTGATGATAGATCGCTGTACGGGTAACGGCTCTGATTGCAGCATTCATGCCCGGTGCATCTCCACCCGAAGTTAAAACCCCGATCCGTTTAATTGTTGCCATTTTAGTCCTGATATTTATGTCGGAAAATAAAAGTATGAAAATTTCATGAACTTTCTTTATCCTGTTTTTGATTATTGGCGATCTCCCTGATCCGGTTTGCCACCTCCTCCATGATCCATTTCGGAGTTGAGGTTGCACCACATACTCCTGCTGACCGGGCACCCTTAATCCATTCCAGATCCAGCTCTTCCTTTCTGGTGATGAAATAAGTACGTGGATTGGCTTCCTTGCACACCTGGAATAACATCATCCCGTTTGAGCTCTCCCGGTCACTCACGAAAAGAACCACATCAAATTTCCTGGCAAACTCCCGTAAACTCGGCTCACGGTTGGAAACTTCACCGCAGATCGTTTCAAAAGAGATAAAATGGATATTTTCAACTCCCTGGACTTCAACCATCCGTTTGCGGATCTCCTGCTGAAACTGTTCGTAGTTCTTTTTTCCCTTGGTGGTTTGAGAATAGAGATAAACGGCTTTGGTATAGTCGATCTGGTCAAGGTCCTCGGGCTGCTCTACGATGATGGCTTTGCCTCCTGTCTGACCCACCAGACCGATAATCTCTGCATGGCCTTTTTTCCCGAATATAACAACCTGCCCGTTCTGCCGGGAAATCTCATCATATCCACACCTTATCTTTTTTTGCAGATTCAATACTACCGGGCATGTGGCATCGATAATCTCAATGTTGTTTTTCTTTGCTATCTCATAGGTTTCGGGCGGTTCTCCGTGGGCCCTGAAAAGAACCCTGGAGTTTCTCAGTTTCCTGAATTCTTCATGGCCAATGGTAATTATTCCCAGTGACTCCAGCCTCTCCACTTCAACCTTGTTATGTACAATAGCACCCAGACAATAGAGGGATCTTCGTTTCTTAAGTTCGCTTTCAGCCATCCGGATTGCCTTGACCACGCCAAAACAGAACCCGGAATCGGTATCAATTTCAACCTTCATAATACCCCATCTTGATCAACACACCGTTAAACCAGATCATCTGCTCATCGGGTGTCATATAACTGTTGTCCAGAATGATTGCATCCTCAGCTTTTCGCAGTGGACTCTCCTGACGGTTTTCATCGATCCTGTCCCGTTTAACAATGTTTTCCCTGACCTGTTCAAAACTCACTGATAATCCTTTTTCAATCAGTTCTTTATATCGTCTTTCTGCCCGGATCTCAACACCCGCTGTCATGAATATTTTTAATTCTGCATCCGGAAAAACTACCGTACCTATATCTCTTCCATCCATTACTATTCCCTTATCCTTTCCCATTTCCTGCTGAAATTCAACCATCTTCTCCCTCACAAACTTAATTTTACTGATGTCGCTGACATGATCTGAAACCCGGATACCCCTTATTCCTTCTTCAACATTCTTTCCATTCAGGTAGGTTTCGTTTCTCCTGGTTTGTTTGTTAAACCTGAATTTTATTTTAATGCGATCAAGGTTCCGGGAAAGTTTTTTTAGATCAATGTTGTGATCTTCAATAATTCCATTTTGCAGAGAATAGAGGGTTACAGCCCGGTACATTGCTCCGCTGTCAATATAGAGGTATCCCAGCTTTTTTGCAATCGCCTTGGCAAAGGTGCTCTTGCCACTTGACGAGTATCCATCAACAGCAATGATCATTCGATTATAAGATGAAACCATAAGGTTATAAAAATACAATTAATTCTTCGGCTTTTTGTAGAAACTGCCTATGTTGGTACTGATAGAAAAATGATTGGATGCACCGGCAAGATGATAGGTCGCCCTGCCATAACTGAATTGAAATTTATAGACCTGAAGCCCGAATCCCCATGAAAATCCAACAGTGGATACTTTCGAGGGGATCTGCAATTCTTTTCGTCGTTGGTAGTTGTATCCAACACGAAAGGTAAAGCTCTTAATGGGAGTGAACTCGAGACCGAATATCAAATGCCTCATGATGTTTTCTGCAAAATCCTCCAGTTTGGATGGTTCATCGGAATCACCGGCAAAGGGATCATTGACA
>Ga0315552_1000926_pt1 | contig 18152 bp, 15 predicted proteins | sample SalMarSW160170MG_2_FD_203102 | JGI IMG/M metagenome (GOLD analysis project Ga0315552, IMG submission 203102) | Salt marsh sediment microbial communities from the Plum Island Ecosystem LTER, Massachusetts, United States - Salt Marsh Sediment SW1601-70 ...
CGCCCGTTCGATGAACTCGGACCTGTTGCCGGAATCCCCGATCGCCGCGTCAATCATCTCTAAAACAGCTCGCGATAGTGTTACAGATGTCTTTACTTTCATACTACTAAAGTACTACCAATCACTGTCCATGTCAACCCAACCGGCCCTTCAAGCGATCCCCCGCAGCCGCAGCTCCACCAGACCGTCCCAGCTGAGGGCGATGAGCCGCTGCCCGTGTTCCTGCACCGAGGGGTGATCCCCCCAGATCTCCAGCAGGAGCCGGGAGAGAGTGTCTCGGTCGAGATCGTCCGCCGATTCCGGCAGATGAACGATCTCCCGCCCGAGACCCTCCCGCCGCCTGATCAGGGAAAGTACGCCGGCGGCCGCACCTAAACCCAGAACGCCGGGCATCACCCCCTGTTCCAGGGCGATGACCATGGTGCCGTACAGGCGATCCTCGATGCCCAGCTTCCGGAGATGATCCCGGCCTACCCGCTCCACCAGATCACTGAGATTGGGATTGGTCATGCGCGTCAGCAGATCATCGGCGTAATCCGCGTAGCCCTGCTCGGAAAACAGCGGATCCCCCATCCGGGCGTACTTGCGAATCAACGCGGCTCCCGACTCCTCGACAAAGGCCCTGCGGGCCGTTTCCATGATCCAGGGGTCTTGGCGAGCCTCGGACATCACGGTACAGCCTTTGAGTTCGGCCAGGTAGGCGATCAGGGCGTGGATGGCGTTGTGCCCGTAGAGCTTGGCCTCCTCGAAGGGAAGCAGGTCCTCCTTTTCGACGAACACCTCGATCCCCCGCCGGTACCTGGGCAGGCGGATCTTGGAGACCAGGATCCGGTTGAACTCCTCGACCAGAATGGCCCGCGGGAAATCCGGTGCGATGGTGGCCAGACCGAGCCGCTCGATGGTCGCCGCATCCGTGATCACCCCGCTCATCTTGCCGATGACTGTGTTCAAAAATTGAACATTCTTTTGGATAGATGGTGGGATCCCGGGGTAGACCAGTCCGCCGAGAATCTCGGCGGCCCGGTTGTTGTTCTCCGCCGTGTAGACGATTGTGGGCAACATCTCAGTGGAGGTGCCGCTGCGGGCGCGTAAGCCCCGGGCAAGCAGGTTGACCGGGCTCGCCTCTGCGCCGGCTGTGTAGGCCGAGACGCTCGGCAGGGCCGTGCAGAGCTCCTCCGAGGCAGCCACCGCCTCCACGAAGCTCTCGGCCTCGGCCGGCACCGTGACGTCGAACAGCTCCACGCCCTCCACCGTGGCCCGATCGATCCGCCTCCGGCGGGCGATGTTTAAGGTGTAGCGGCCCCGATTCCCGCGCACCGCCCGGATCAGCCGCTCGTCGATATCCGCCACCGCGAAGCGGCTGAAGTTGCCCGTCTTGTACGCCTCGTACAGAAACAGCGCGCTCTGGATCGGCCCGAAACCAAGACCCGCATAGACCTTTCCCGGCCCTGATTTCATCTCCTCCGCCTTTCGTGATACTATCGGAGCAATCTTGAACGATTAACCCAGTATTGTCAAAACACTGAGATGCTGAAACCGAGCGTAGATCCACAAGACTTGAAAAGAAGAATCCGGAAGATCCTGCCGGGGATCACGGCGATCCGCCGCGGGCTGCACCGCATTCCGGAAACCAAGCTCGAGGAACGGGAGACCTCCAGGAGGATCCGGGAGCTGATCGCCGACACGAAGATCGAGCTGCTGGATCCCTACATCGGCACCGACGTGGTCGGATTGCTATGGGGCACCAAGGCCTTCCGCGGGAAAAACGTCAATGTCACCCTGCGCTCCGACATCGATGCCCTGCCCATTCGCGAAACAAGCGGCAAGAGCTGGGCTTCCGAGCACGACGGCCGGGCCCACTCCTGCGGCCACGACGGACACATGGCCGTCTTGATCGGCACGCTGAAGGTGCTGGACGAGCTCAGCGACCGCTTCGCGGGCAGCGTGCGCTTCGTATTCCAACCGGCGGAGGAAGAGGCCGGGGGCGGCAAGATGATGGTGGATAAAGGCTTGCTGGACACCGACCCCAAGCCTTCCGCCGTCTTTGCCCTTCACGGCTGGCCGGGCATCCCGGCAGGCACCATCGCCGCGGCCCCCGGAGCAGCCATGGCCGCCCAGGACCGCTTTTGCATAATCGTCAGGGGCAGGGGCGGCCACGGCGCGGTTCCCCACAAGACCATCGATCCGATCGTGACCAGCGCTCAGATCGTCGGCGGCTTGCAGACCATCGTTTCCCGGTCCCTGGAACCGGTGGCCGCGGGGGTGATCTCGGTGTGCACCATCCACGGCGGCACCACCAGCAACGTCATCCCCGATGAGGTTGTGATGGAGGGCACGACCCGCTACTTCGACAAGAAGATCCAGACCCTGATTCGCTCCCGCATGGAGGAAGTTGTGCGGGGAATCTGCGCGGCCGCCGGAGCCGAACACTCCTTAGAGTACAGCGAGGGCTACATACCCCTGGTGAACGACCCCGAGAAAGTGGTTTTCCTCAAGCAGATCGTCGGCTCGTACCTCGGTGAGCAGGCTTGGATCCCCGATCTGCCGCGGGTGATGGGGGCGGAGGACTTCGCCTTCTACCTCGCCAAGGTTCCGGGCGTGTTCCTGCGCCTGGGTCTGGGGGAGGACTGGCCCGGCCTGCACAGCGCGGCGTTCGACTTCAACGACCAGGCGATCGAGGCGGGGATCACCGTGATGAGCGCCCTGGCCCTCGAGACCCTCACCCAGGCTGCCGGTTGACGGTACACGGCAGGGGGCTCGTAAAAATACCGGCCATGGAGGATGAAAGATATGAAGCGCAATGCGATCGTGGCCCAGTCCGGAGGCCCCTCTCCGGTGATCAACGCTTCCCTCCTCGGTGTGCTGGAAGGCTGCCGGGAGTTTCCCGAACACATCGGCAGGGTCTACGCCGCCTGGCACGGGGTGGAGGGGATCCTCCAGGAAGAGCTGATCGACATGGCGAACCAGGATCCGGAGGAGCTCCGCCTGCTGCGCACCACAACCTCCGCCGGCGCGGTGGGTACCTGCCGATACAAGCTCACCGAAGCTCAGAGCGAGGATTTCCAGCGCATCATCGAAGTGATGCAGGCCCACGATGTGGGCTACTTCTTCTACATCGGCGGCAACGACTCCATGGACACGGCCCACAGGGTATCCAGGCTGGCCGCCGAAAGCGGTGTGGAGCTGGCAGCCACCGGCGTTCCCAAGACGATCGACAACGATGTGGGGGATCCCGAGTTCAAGCTGATCGACCACACCCCGGGCTACGGCAGCGCCGCCCGCTACTGGAGCTATATTGTTCAAAATGTGAACGAAGAGAACCGGGGCATGAGCGTCTCCGAATCGGTGGCGGTGCTCCAGGCCATGGGCCGCAAATCCGGCTGGATCCCCGCAGCCTCCCGCCTGGCAGATCCGCAGCGGGAGATGCCCCTGCAGATGTATTTTGCTGAAGGAGGCCACACCCTGAAGAGCCTGGCTGAAAACGTAAATCGGGAACTGGGGCGTAGCGGCCGCTGCATCGTGGTGGTCAGCGAGGGATTCGACGTGGGCGGCCTCGGGGAGATGCACGACGGCTTCGGCCACATCGAGTACGGTGCCAGCCGGAACACGGTTGCTCAGGCCGTGGTCAACTACCTGAACGAGGTGGGACTGAAGAGCCGCGGATACGCCACCGGCCAGGTACCCGGGGTACTGCAGCGTTCCACCTCGATCTATGCCTCCAACGTGGATATCGAGGAGGCCTACCGGGTGGGCCGCAAAGCCGTAGAGGTGGGTGTCGGGGAGGGAAGCGGCTGGATGGCCACCATTCTGCGGGAATCGGATTCACCCTACAGCGTACGCTACGACAAGGTTCCCCTGGACCAGGTAGCCGCTTCGGCACGGCAGCTACCCACCGACTGGATAAGCGGTGACGGATTGGACGTGACCGACGATTTTATCCGCTACGCCGGGCCGCTGATCGGTGAGGACTGGCCACGGATCCCGATCGAGAAGGGCCTGCAGCGTTTCGCCCGCCTGCGGATCCGCTTCATCGACAGGAAGCTTCCGGAATACGTGCCGGTTCGGTTTCGCTCGAGTGGATAGCAGGACAGATTACAGCCGGATCACTCCACCGGAATTCCGAAGTAGCGCACCGCGTTGTTCCAGCAGATATCCCGGACGATCCCGCCCAGATGGGGGATGTCCGCCGGCAGCAGTCCGGCTTCCACGTCCCGGCCGAAGATGTCGCAGAGCAGGCGGCGAAAGTACTCGTGCCGGGGATAGGAGAGGAAGCTGCGGGAATCGGTGAGCATACCCACGAACCGTGAGATCAGCCCGATGTTGGACAGCGCCTCCATCTGAGCCTTCATGCCGTCGATCTGATCGTTGAACCACCAGGCCGAACCTAGCTGCATCTTGCCGGCCGCCGACCCGTCCTGGAAGCTGCCCAGGATCGAGGCGGCCAGCTCGTTGTCCCGCGGATTGAGGGTGTACACGATGGTCCTGGCCAGCTTTCCCGCGCTGTCCAGCCGATCGAGCAACCGTACCAGCGGGCGTGCTATCTCGAAATCCCCCATGGCGTCGAAGCCGGCATCCGGCCCGACTGCGGCGAACATCCGGCTGGAGTTGTTGCGGAGCGCCCCGAAGTGAAACTGCTGGGTCCAGCCGGCCTCTGCGTCCATCACCGCCAGCTCGAAGAGCACGGCTGATTTGAACTTGCGTATTTCTTCGACTGTCAGCGATCCCCCGGCTCGGGCTTTATTGAAGATCCCGGCTGCCTCTTTCTCCGTATAGTCGGCGGCATAGGGCTGCTCGATGCCGTGATCCGAAAGCCGGCAGCCGAGTGAGTGGAAGTACTGGTGACGCTTGCCCAGGGCCTCGAGAAAGCTGCGGTAATCCCCGATCAGCAGGTCTGCGGCCTTCTCCAGCCTGATGACCCAGGCGATGAAATCCTTCACGCTCTCCACCGCCATGGCCTTGTCCGGCCGGAAGGCGGGCAGGACCTTGACGGCGAACGTGCCGGCTTCCAACTCCTCGGCCAGTCTGCGGTGGTGAGCGAGATCGTCGGCGGGGTCGTCGGTCGTGCAGACCACCTTCACATTGAAGTGCTCCATCAGGCTCCTGGCGCGGAACTCCTCCTTCGACAACAGGGCATTGCAGTGATCGTAGATCTCCCGGGCCGTATCGGGCGAGAGCAATTTGTCGCTTACTCCGAAGGGATCCTTCAATTCCATGTGGGTCCAATGATAGAGGGGATTACGCACCGTATAGGGAACGGTTTCGGCCCAGGCGGCGAATTTGTCCCAGGCCGAGGCATCGCCCGTGATCAGGCGCTCCTCCACACCGAAGGCCCGCATGGCCCGCCACTTGTAATGGTCCCCGGCCAGCCAGATGGCCGCCAGGTTTTCGAACTGCCGGTTGGCCGCCACCTCCGCCACGGGCAGGTGGCAGTGGTAGTCGAAGATCGGCAACCCTTCAGCGTATTCGTGGTAAAGCCGGCGGGATGCTTCGGTGCCGAGCAGAAAATCCGCATCGAGAAATGTATTGGCCATTGTCCTACCTCCTTATCCTCACTCGGCTGGCCTCACTCCGAGGGTTTTCAAATGGCGTTCGGTGTGCTCTGCCACCGCGGCCCAATACTCCTCGATGTGATGGTGCAGAGCTTCGAAAAACTCGGGCCCCAGCTCCCGGTCCCGGAGCAGCTCTCCGTAGGTGATGTGGATCAGCTGCCGGGCATCGGGATTGTCGAACAGGGAGGGCAGCTCCCGATCCTGAAGGCTGTCCAGGACCGGTACGTTGTCCAGGTTGGTGGTTACCACGTAGTAGCGGGTCGCTTTGTCGAACCGCTCCAGTGCCGCCTCATGCAACCGTCGGTAGAGTGCCGGCTCATGGACAGCGATGATCCTCATGCTCTCCAGCCAGAAGGTCCCCGCGGTTTTGATGTGGTACCGCCCTCTGGAAAGCTTGCCGACCGCCGGGAAGACCGAGAACTTGTCGCTTCCCGAGTGGACCGAGATGCGGTGGCCGAACCTCCGGGCCAGGGCGGCGTGCACGGCGAAGGTGCGTTCGAACTCCTTCAGATCCCCGATGTAGTCGATCCCCTTTTGAAACTCCCCGACGAAGCGGGGTGCCAGAGAGCCGATCCTCATCCCCAGCTCTCCGGCCTCCAGGGCAACGAAGACATGGGCTTCCGGGGTGGTGGGAGTCTCGGTCTCATCCACGGACAGCTCGAAATCGAATCCTCCCTCTCCCCTGACTTCCACCCCCGTCCTATACAGGCGCAGGGCGTGTTCGATGGCCCGGCCGTAGATCAGGGCGGTACGCGCCAGGACCGGCCGGGAAAAAGAAACCGTCTCCCCTGAATCGAGATCGATGTTCAGATTCAGATAGGTCTTTTCGATCCGTTGTCGGTATCCCTCCTCCAACCGCTCGTAGGCCTTCATGATCTCGGTATCGCTGCCGGCGGCGTACTCGTGGCTTATGTAGTCGGAGACATCCGCGGTGATGCGGGTAAACCCGACTCGCAGGGCGGTGCGCACCCAGTCTTCGGTCTTGAGATGGTCCCCGTCCGCCCCCCAAGGTCGTTCATACCCCTCCTGGAACACGGCCCAGGTCGAGGCATCGAGCACCTGCTCGTAGTCCCGGCCGGTCAGATCCAGCTCCCGTACGGACTGCTGAGCCAGAACCGGACAGGATTGATAGCTGCTCATGCTGCGAAGATGCCCCGGTCCGGCCACGCCCAGGCGGTCTCCTACGCCGAAGGTGATCTCCCGGTCCGCCAGGGTAGAGGGCGCGGTGAAGGGAAGAGCCGTTCGCAGAGCCACGGCATTGGGGTGGGTCAGCGCTGCGAACAGGGCGCTGCCGACCTCTCCGGGCTCCGCGACCTCTCCCTCGAATCCGGCGAAGGCCTCGGATGCTCCGAATATTCCCAGCACGCGATCCCAGGCGTAAGCCGGTCCGTCACGGGAAATGCCGGGCATTTTCAGCAAAGCAAACACGGCGCCGTTTCGTTGTTTCAGCGACCGGGGATACAGCAGGTCGGTCGCCTTGCCCTCCGCAGCTGCATCCATATCAAAGCCCGCACTTCCGATAATTCCCGCCTTGCGCGCTTGTTCGATCCAGTGTTCGATTGGTTGTCGATCCATGTTCAATTCATTGCTCTCCTTTCACACGATGTAGCACCTCCCCGGCATGATCCACGAACAGGATCCCTTCGCCCTCCCGGTTCTGATACTCCTCGATCCGGACGTTCCCCGGATCCATATAACCGAGATCGAGCTTCCTGCACATCTGTTCTGGAATGCCGGTAGCCAGGATAACCTCGATACGGGGCTTCTCCACCCCGTTCTCGTAGCTGCCCAGACCCTTGACATGAGCCGAATGGGCGAGAACGCCCCGAGGTACGTCCTTGAAACGATCCCATTGCTTCAGGAAGTACTCGGCCACGTGGTAGCCGACCTGCTCGAGGTAGCGACCCCAGGTTGAGGAAATCTCCTTGAGGTGGGGGGCGTAGATGATGAGCCTGCCCCCGTCGGCCACCACCGGTTCGAGCTTGTACATCACCTTGCCGCCCACCCACAGCTCATCGTACATCTTGGGAGCTGCGCCCAGTACGGTGTGGTACGGCTCGTCTTTGTAGCGGATATGCATCTGCTGTGACAGGTCGGCAGCCCGAGACCAGGCTTCCTCCGGAGTTCCGGCAAACAGACCGGCCAGCCTCCCGCTGCGCTGCGCTTCATCGGCTCGGGAGCCGGCCTTCCCCCCTGCCCCGCCGTGGCCCACGACCATGCAGATGCAGTGCCGGGGAACCGTTACCATCTGTGTGGCCCGGTTGACCACCTCTCGAACGGGGGTGTCCTTCCTGCCGATGATCTTCCAGCAGCTGATGACCGCGCCGAGCCAGTGGAAGAAGTGCAGGAAATCCCCCCCGGAGATGCCGGGGAAGAGGTACTTGTTTCCCCCGGAAATCCCGACGACTTCGTGGGGAAACACCGGGCCCAGGATGAGAAGCAGATCGTAGTCGAAGATCCTCCGGTTGATGTCTACATCCACCGCTTCCCGGAACAATCCTCCCGTAATCCGCTCGATCTCCCCTTCGGGGATCGTTCCGATCTTGCTGAGGGTCTCCGGAAGATCCCAGCGATGATTGAGAAAGCTGCTGTCCCCGAACTCCCGGCCCTTCCTCTCCGGGCTGATCCCGTACAGATTCAAGATCTGATCATCGCCGAGGGGGTGATGGGATCCCAGGGCAACCATGAAATCGAGCCGCTTGGCCTTGTCACCGATCACCTCCTTAACCGCGCTGATCATTCTGGGCAGAGGACAGGTGCGGGTTGCATCCGGAGTCAGCACCAGCACCCTCTTGTCCGCCACCAGTTCATCCGGAGTTCCCTCCGCGATGATCGCTTTGGCCTCCTCCAGGTCTATATCGAGATTCGGATTTCCTCTTCCCGCCACCATGGTCTCACTCCTCTCTACAGATTCTTCCACGGAGGTGTATCCGGAAGAAGCTGATTGAACTGTTGTATTAAGGTCTTCTCGTAATCCCCGGCATACTCGCCGGAAAAGAAACGATCCAGGGCTTCGCCCCGCAGACGTTCCCAGGATTGCTCCTCATTGCCGGGATCGATGGGGTAGAACCGAGCTCCCACCGCTTTGGCCGCTTTCATGTCCCCGGGGGCATCCCCGATCATCAGCATCTTCTCCGTCGGGTACTTGCCTCCCGCAGCCAGGCCGAGATGCTCCTTCTTCAGACCCAGTTCCTGACCGGCGATGAGGCGCACGTATTTGTCGATGTGGTGTTCGGCCCACTCCCGCTCGAGCGCCTTCCCGGGTGTGGCGGATACGACGATGACATCGGCCTTCCGCACCATCTTTTCCAGGGCCTCCCGTACCCCCGGAAAGGGCGGTACATCCACCACGATATCGGCCACCGCGTTGTTCACGGCTTCGGACCACTTGAGGGTCTGAATCAGATCCGGTTCGGGATTGCTGTCGATCTCCCGCTTCAGGGTCGGATTGCCCAGCGAGGCAGCCCTGGCTACCCAGTTGCGCAGTGCCGGCACCTCCGGAATCTCTACGCCTATTCTGCGAACCTCCGGACGCTCCTGCAGCAGATCGAACACCCTCAGCAGCGCGGGGAAGCGATTCTCCCCCCGCCACTGAGAGTAGAGGTTGACGAACTCCGCCGCCTCCCGGGCGTATTTGGAGACCGGCTGGAGCTTCCAGTGCTTGATGATGTTGGGGATGAAGCACTCCTTGTGCTTCAACTCCATGCTCGGAAAGGCGCAGCCGTCGGAGTCGATTCCGATGAAGAACTCATGCCGTGGTTTCAGGCTTTTCAGGTCCTCTTTGGTCATGGGCAGTTGCCCCTAGATGTTGTCGACCAGATAGCCGCCGTCCACGGCCAGGCTGATACCGGTGACGAAACCGGAAGCCTTCTGGCTGGCCAGGAACAGCAGGGCTCCGGCCAGTTCGTCGGTCTCACCGAAACGACCGTAGGGGGTATGGGCAATGATCGCCTTGCCCCGGTCGGTCAGCTCACCGCTGCGTTCATCGTACAACAACGCTCTGTTCTGCTTGCCTACGAAGAATCCCGGTGCAATGGCGTTGACTCGGATCCCGTGCGGTGCAAACTCCTTGGCCGAGGCTTGAGTCAGGTTCAGCACTCCGGCTTTGGCCGCATCGTAGGCCCACACACCGGACAGGGGTACGTAGGAACCCATGGAGGTCATGTTGATGATTGCTCCCCGGATCTTGCCCCTGATCCAGTAGGAGGCGAATACCTTGGTGGGAATCATCAGCCCGGCGACCAGGTTGAGCTTGAGCACGAACTCGAAGGTCTCCATGTCCTGGTCTACGAAAGCGCACTTGCCTCTGTTGCCCCCTACCCCGTTGATGAGCAGATTCGGCGCTCCAAAGGTCTTTTCCGTGGCTCCGATGGCTGTCTGAACGGCTTCCTCGTTTCCGGTGTCGACCTCGTAGCCGAACAGCCTGTGCTCTGCCCCATCAACTTCGCCTTTCAAACGGGAAATCGCCGCGTCGATCGTGCTCTGATGATGCCCCCAAAGGACAACCTTGGCTCCTGCTTTCAGAAGAGCAGCAGCCAGGGCGCCGGCGATGGCGCCGGCCCCTCCAGTGATGACCGCTACAGTATCGGATAATCCGAACATTTGTTCCAGATATCGATTCACTTCGTTCATCCTGAAAACCTCCCTAGATTTTTGTCCACTCGGTATGAAAAGTCCCTTCCCTGTCGACCCTCTGGTAGGTGTGGGCACCGAAGTAGTCCCGCTGGGCCTGAACCATATTGGCCCACAGACGCTCGTTGCGATAGGCATCGTAGTAGGTGATTGCAGAGGAGAATCCCGGAACCGGAATACCCATCTGAATGGCCGTGGATACCACCTGGCGCCATCGGGCCTGGTTGTTCTGAACGATTTCGGAGAAGTACGGATCCATCAGCAGGTTCCGCAGGGAAGAATTGCGATCGTAGGCTTCCCTGATCTTGCCGAGAAACTTGGCCCGGATGATGCAGCCTCCGCGCCAGATCATGGCGATCTCCCCCAGCTTCAGGTCCCAGCCGTACTCCTCGGCGGCGGACTGCATCAACGAGAACCCTTGCGCGTAGGAGCAGATCTTCGAGGCGTAGAGAGCCTGCCGGATCGATTCGACGAACTCCTCCTTGTCCCCATGAAAGGCCATCTTCGGTCCGGAGAGCATCGAAGCAGCCTCCACCCGTTCCTCCTTCAGCGCGGAGATGCAGCGGGCGAAGACCGCTTCGGCCACCGTGGGCGCAGAGATTCCCAAATCCAGGGCTGACTGGCTGGTCCACTTACCCGTGCCCTTCTGTCCGGCCTTGTCCAGGATCATCTCCACCAGGGGCTGCCCGGTCTCGGGATCCTTCTTGGAGAGAATCTCCGCCGTGATTTCGATCAGATAGGAATCCAACTCGCCCTTGTTCCACCCGGCAAAGGTCCTGTGCATCTCCTCGTGGCTCATCCCCAGTGCGTCTTTCATCAGCATGTACGCTTCCCCGATGAGCTGCATATCTCCGTATTCGATCCCGTTGTGCACCATTTTCACGTAGTGACCGGCCCCGTCGGTCCCGATATAGGTACAGCAGGGGTCCCCGTCCACCTTGGCGGCGATATCGAGAAAGACTTTGCCTACCTGGTCGTAGGCCGCTTGGGTTCCCCCGGGCATGATGCTGGGTCCGTGCAGGGCGCCCTCCTCCCCTCCGGACACACCGGTGCCGATGTAGCGAAAACCCTTGGCCTCCAGCTCCCGGGTGCGGCGGATCGTGTCCTGGAAGAAGGAATTCCCGCCCTCGATCACGATGTCTCCCTTTTCCAAATGAGGCTCGAGCTGCTCGATTACCTGGTCGACTGCGTTTCCAGCTTTCACCATGATCATGACAGTCCTGGGTTTCTTCAAGGCCCCCAGGAATTCCTCGATACCGTAGCCGGCAACGATCTTCCTACCGGCAGCACGCTGCTCCATGAACTCCCGCGTCCGTTCGGCTGTACGGTTGTACACGGCCACGGTGTATCCGCGGCTCTCCATGTTGAGCACGAGGTTTTGGCCCATCACGGCCAATCCGATAAGTCCTATGTCCGCCTGCATCTGCCTGACCTCCAAGAACTCAAGATCTATTTATTTCCAGCGAAGGCGCCGCCGGAGCGATGACCAGCTCTATGCCCGGCGCAGAAATGGCATTCTCATCCACGATTGCCGAATCCGTGACCAGGACATCGATATCCTCGGCTCGGGCAAAAACGCTGAAGGCTGTGGTTGCGTACTTGGAATGATCCACCAGCATCACCACTCTGCGGGAAGCCCGGATCACGGCGCTCTTCAACTGGCTCTCGACAACATTCTGAGATGAGAAAACGCCATCCCGGGAGAAGCCGGTAGTACCCATGAAGCAGGTGTCGATCTGGATGCCCCGGATCGTCTCCAGTGCGCCCGGTCCGATGAAGGAGCAGGCCTCCGGGCGGAAACTTCCGCCCGTGGAGAACAGGGAGATGCCCGCCGAATCGACAAGTTCGAGAATAGCATCGAGGGAGTTGGTAACCACCCTCAGCTCCATGTTCCGGATCACCCGGGCCAGGGCCGCGCAGGTACTTCCCGCATCGATGAAAATAGTTTCCCCGGGCCGGATCAGCTCCCGTGCCTTTCGGGCGATGGCCAGCTTCTCCGCGGCGTGCTCCTCCTGGCGGATCGCAATGGTTCGCAGGCGCCCCTCGTCTTCGGCGAGCATCGCCCCGCCGTGTATGCGGATCAGCTTGCCCCGCTCCTCGAGAAAGCTCAGGTCTTTGCGGATGGTCACCTCCGATACTCCGAACCTCCGGGTCAGGTCCTGGACACTTACCTTCTTCAGCCGTTTGAGCATGGTGAGGATCGCCTCGTATCGCTCGTTTTGATGGATTTCCTGCTCCATAGGACTCTGCTTTCGTTTGCTTTCTAAATTCGAACTATAACGAAAGATCTGAGCGTTGTCAATACGAAACGCCAAATAGCGGGCAGAATTTGTGGTGCTGCTCCCCCATTGACCCGGCGCGGGGATGCGGGCTTTAATGGTTCCATGACCGACCTATTAGCCCAGAAAGACGCATATCTCAAAGAGTTCGAGGCCACGGTCACGGCCGTGGATCGAGAAGCTGGGGCGGCGGCCGAACCCCCGACGGCAATCGCTCTGGACAGGACGGCATTTTTTCCCGGCGGCGGGGGGCAGCCTCACGATCTCGGCTGGATCGCCGAGATCCCCGTGGTCCGCGTGAAACGGCAGGGAGAATGGATCTGGCATTGGCTGCGAGGGGCGCAAGCCGCGGCACCCCCGACGGATCCGCCGGGTGGTCCCCTGGTAGAAGGAGTGAAGGTGAAGGGGCGTATCGACTGGCAACGCCGCTATCGGCTGATGCGCACCCACACGGCCTTTCATATCCTCTGCGGCGTTGTCTGGCGCGACTACCAGGCCCAGGTCACCGGAGGCAATATGGAGGAACTCCGGGGACGAATGGATTTCGAGTTCGAAACCCTGCGGGGAGAGCTGGTCCACGAGATCGAGGAAAAGATCAACGCCGAGGTAGGTGCCGCCCGTCCCGTGCAGGTACGTTTCCTTCCCCGTGAAGAGGCCTTCAAAATCCGGGACCTGATTCGAACCAAGATCAACCTGCTGCCCCCCCAGATCCAGGAGGTCCGAATCGTGGAAATCGAGGGATTGGACCTCCAGGCCGACGGCGGCACCCATGTAGCCAACACCAGCGAGGTGGGGAGGATTCGCATCAGCGGTTACAAGAGCAAGGGACGTATCAACAAACGGATCGAACTGACCCTGGAGTCCTGACCCCTTCGACCCCTTGTTCCGGGTGACAGCTGCCGAAGACGGCAGCCGGTGTCAGCCGGACCTCTACCGCAACTTATCGATGTAGATGAGCTGTATTTCCTGCAGCCTGGCAATCAAGGTCTCCGAACGCTCTTCGACAACCAGGACATTCCTGTGGGCCGGTTTCAGGAATCCCTCTCCGACCATGTGTTCCACGAACTCCAGGAGCTTGCTGAAATAATTGCGGATGTTGAGCAGCCCGAACGGCTTGAGGTGAATGCCCAGTTGATACCAGGCGTAGACCTCGAAAAACTCCTCTATGGTTCCGATCCCTCCGGGCAGGACAATGAAGGCATCGCTCAGGTCATACATCTTGGCCTTGCGTTCGTGCATGTTCTCCGCCACGTGTAGCTCGGTCAGTTGAAGTGCCTCGACCATCTCGTGGATACGTTTGGGAATGACCCCGATCACCTCTCCGCCGCCCTCGAGCACGGAGCGGGCCAGCTCCCCCATCAATCCGACGCTGCCTCCTCCGTAGATCAGAGTCAGACCGTTTTCGGCGAAAACGGTGCCCAGCGCCCGGACAGCCTGCCCGTACCCCGGATGCGCTCCGGAGCTCGAGCCGCAAAAAACACAGATCCGCTGCAACGGTTTCTTCATTGTCCACAACCTTAGTACGGGAACCCCTATCTGTCGAGGCCGGCCGCGCAGAGCTGCGGGGGATGCGCCCGGAGCCGCACTGCGGCTCTTGTAATGTTGGAGAATGCTGATAGAATAGCGCCAGGAAGGTGTGATGGAGCGCTACGAAAAACTCTTCGATGCCGTGGGCTGGATCGGATTCGCCCTGCTGACCCCGGTGGCCCTGTACTTGTTCGGTGTCCAGCCTGTAGTCGAAATCATGGATACGAAACTCGGATTTGCGGGCAGATCCGAGTTCTGGGTCCTGCTGACCTTTGGACTGGTACTGCTTCGAATCTTTTTCGGGGGCGAGCATATCATTCTCCCGCTGTTCCTCGGTTTTGCCGGGGGATTCTTCCTGCTCGCGCTGGTAGCCCGAATCGGATTCATGGGCTGGTTCTGGCGGCCGGCGATCCGGCAGTTTTTCTTCCGGAACGACAAACTCACCTTCGTGATCGGGGCGGCGGTGCTGTTCTTCGGATTGATCTTCAGCTACTTCCGAAAGATAAGTCTGCTCGTTCAATTTCTCATCCTGATTCTTATACCGATGCTCATCCTCCTGGCCGTGAATGCGCTCACCCTGATTTAGCCTGCAGCCTTACAGAAATTATGCGCATCGCCGTTACAGCGGATCTGCACCTCCGGGAATCCAATCCGGAACGTCTCGAGAACCTCGAAGTCCTCATCCAACAGCTTCTGTCCCGGGAAATTCACCTGCTCATCATCGCCGGTGATCTGTTCGACACCGCTGACAAGAGCTATGCCCGGCTCGACTCCCTGGCGCAGCGCTGCCCGGACATCCAATTTCTGATCCTTCCCGGGAACCACGACCCGAACCTGCGGCAGGAATTGTTCGCCTCCGCCAATATTCAGGTGTTCGCGAAGCCAACCTTGAAGCGCATCGACCAGCGTCTGTTCCTGTTCCTGCCCTACCGAGAGGGCTCCACGATAGGAGAGGCGATCTCCGGGTTCCGGGACTCCGAGCGACTGCGATCTCATCCTTGGGTCCTCGTTTCCCATGGGGATTTCGCGGCTCCCAGTCGAACGGAGAGCGGAGGAGAGAGAGGATACTTTCCCCTGACCCGGGAAGATTTGGTTCGATTCAAGCCGGTCAGGGTGATCCTCGGCCATATACACGTTCCCAACAGCACGACCGCGGAGGTAGTCTATCCCGGCTCACCCTATCCGATCACCGCAGACGAATACGGGCAGCGCCGCGTCCTGATCCTGGAAACCGAAACCGCCGCGATCAGCGAGCTACCCCTCTCCCATCCGCCCGTGCGGGTGCTGGCCGAGGTTTTCCTGATCCCCGACGGCCGAGAGGAGCAGCAGGTACGGGAGCAACTGGAGTCGGTCCTCGCCGAACAGGGATCTTCGGGGAACCTCGTGGTTCAGGCGGTACTCAGGGGGTACAGCGCTTCCAGGGGCAGGGCTCAAGTGTTGGTGGAGGCCTTCCTCTCGGAAAGAGGTGTTCCCTGCGCCGGCATCGATCTGGAACCTTTGAGGGTCAACGACCAGGAGAACCTGGCAACCCTGGCTGGTACCGTTCGGCAGCGGATTGCCCGGCTCGAGCTCAACTACGAGGAGGCGGATGAGTTGCGGCAAGCGGTGCTGGAGAAAGCCCTCGATATCGTATACGGAGCCTGACAACCGATGAAAGCAGGTAGCGGAAGGATCCACCTGGACGATGTGGAAATCAACTCCGCCGGCCCGATCGGCAGCTTTCGTGCGGAGCTTGCCCCTCTGACCGTCGTATACGCCAGAAACGAGCGCGGCAAGACCACGATCGTCGAGAACCTGGTAGCCTGCCTGTTCCGTCAGCGAAAAGGGGGAATGCAGCTTCGCAGGGATTTTATAGGCGCGTCCCGGGTTACGGTTAAGGGAATCTCGAAAAAACCGGTCACATTCACCTCCCTCACCGGCAGGAGGAAGATCGACGATCTGATCGAAACCCTGGACTGGCCCATTCCGCCCAGTCTGTTTGATCTGCTCGTTGTGAAGGGTGCCGAGCTGGAAATCCTCGGGCAGCAGGGAGGGCTCACTCGCAGCTACCTGAAGTCCCTCGTAACCGCGGAGCGCCTGTACGAGACTCTGCGAGACAGGCTTCCCAGTGAAATCGGCTACACGGAGCTGAAGGAGGGAATCCTCATACCGAAACGGCGCATCGGCGCGTACAAAACCTACGAGGAAACTCAATCCCGCCTCTCCTCCCTGGAGACGTTAGCCGGGCAGTTCTACGGCTCTCTCTCCCGAACGGAGCTGCTGTCCGGACTCTCCCGGAAAGCAGCCCTGCAGCGGGAGCAAGAACAACTCCAGCTGGCCAAAAGACACGCTGCCTACCTGCTGCAGCGTACGACCGGGGAGCTTGCAGCGCAGCTGGAGCGCTTCGACGAGGAGCAGGCGGAACACTTCTCCGATACGATCAAGGAAACCCTCCGAATCAGGACAGAGCTGGCTGAAATCGAGAAGGAGGATCGCCGCCAGGAAAAGACCTTATCCGACCTTCACTGGTTGGAGGAGGTCCGCAGGCGCTACGAGCAAGTCTCTATCAGCCGCAGAAACCCTCTACAGACGGCCTCCTTTCTGGCAGCCGGAACATCTCTGATGGGGACGCTGGCAGTGTACTTCTTCGCTCCCGACCTCCTGCCCGTTTTCCTGATCGTCACGCTTCTGTGCTTTACCCTCGCCCTGCTGTTCACCTTCGTAGTGCGCAGAGTGGGCAATCCCCAATCCGCCCGAGCCGAAATACAGGAAATCAAAAGCGCCTTCGAGGAACGGTTCGGCACATCCCTTTCCACCCCTGCGGATTTTGCTCTCATCAAGAGCCGGCTGGATCGGGAACTGGGCAAAGTCCAGGGCATGGAGGAAAAACACAGTGCCGCGCACGCGGCTCTCAAAAGTCTGCACGAGCAGGTCCGGGAGCTCCTGCGGGCGGCGGACCGGTCGGGAGTCCCGGAATCGCAGTGGGGCGAACTGTCGGAGGAGTTGAAAACGAGGACCCGTCAGTTGCGGATCGACTTCAACCTCGCCAGGCAACGGCTCGGCGATCTGGGGATCGATGAGCTCGACTATCTGGAACAGGCGGCGGAAACTTCGTATTCGCGGCGGAGGGAGGAGGAGATCGTCGGCGAGCTCGAGCAGGTCGAGGCCACGATCCGGGAGCAACAGGACAGCAGTCGGGAGCTGCGGGAACGGTTGATCGAGCACATCGGCCGGGAGACGGCTCGCTCGGAGAGCATCGAGGTCCTGGCTGAAGCGATCGAGGAGAAAAAGCGGGAGTATCGGCGGCAGATGCGGGAGCGCCTGGCGGAGATGATCGCCGGCCATGTCCTGGCCGAAGTTCTCGAGAGTTTTCTCGAGCTGGAAGACCAACAGCTGAAATCCACGCTGAACGACCCCCGGATCACGGATCTGATAAAGAGGTTCACGGCCGGAAAGTACGAGGCGGTTTCCATGGAGGACGGCGGGCTGTTCGTTGAAAACGAGACCGAGAGCTACGCCCTGGAAGAGATGAGCAGCGGCGCCCGGGAACAGGTTCTGCTGGCTTTGCGGATGGGTCTGGCCTCGGTTGTATGCGGGAGACAGAACCTGTTTCTGATTCTGGATGACGCCTTTCAGTACTCGGACTGGCAGCGGAGGGAGCAGCTGGTGCTGCAGGCCGTGCAGATCGTCCAATCCGGCTGGCAGGTGATCTACCTTACCATGGACGACGATATCCGGGATCGGTTCTGCGCAGACGCCGGAGCGCTGGATGAAGGGATGTTCCGGCTTATCGAGCTTTGATATGCCTACCACCCCTCGAAGGATGGAGGGGGCAGTTTCCGGTTTATTTCATCAATACGATAACCGAATCCCGATCCGGTCAGTGAGTGCAGACTGATCGACCCTTCGCGCCGTCTATACAGACCCGGGTGGACCTTTGCCTCCGGGTTCGAAGCCGCAGGATAGAACTGGGATGCGTTCGTCTCTACCCCCATCACCGTACCCGCATGCGCGCCCAGAAGGGCATGGGGAATCATAGCCAGCATCGGATTCGTCAGGTCTTGAACCATCAGGGTCATTCCGTGCGCCCTCGCCCAACAGAGGCTCAGGATGGCACCGGTTTGGGTTTTGCAGGTCTTTAAAGCTACTCCCGTCCAACCCAGCGATCTTCCTAATCGGACCATAC
>Ga0315552_1000938_pt1 | contig 17986 bp, 14 predicted proteins | sample SalMarSW160170MG_2_FD_203102 | JGI IMG/M metagenome (GOLD analysis project Ga0315552, IMG submission 203102) | Salt marsh sediment microbial communities from the Plum Island Ecosystem LTER, Massachusetts, United States - Salt Marsh Sediment SW1601-70 ...
CCTGAGCAGCGACATGGGCGGCCAGAAATGGGCCGAGGTCGGCTTTGACCTGACCCCCAACATGGCCGGCGAGAAAGCCTATACTGACCCCGCTCTGCAAAAGAAGGCCGATATCCTGGCTAACGCCAAAGGCTTCACCCCTGATATCGGTGACTCCATCCCCGGAGGTTTTGGCAGTGCCGAGTGGAAGGCCATCGTCGATTACGTCAACGGCGCCGACCTGGATACCGCTCTGGCTGCCGCCGCCGCGGTCCAAGCCGAAGCGCTGAAATAGACCATTCTAGACCGATCGGGGATACCTCTCTTCTGAGGTGTCCCCGATCTTTTTGAGGCGAGTAACGATACCTTCTCCATAGAAGTGAGTAGACATATGCAGAGGCTCTTATCTAGGTGTCTTTTTTTAGGGAAGTCATAGAGCCTACTCAGGAAAAAGTGAAGTAAGGAAGGAGATGCAGCATGGCAACCCCAAGAGTTCCGCAAATAATGAAGCAGGGCAAGGTTGCCCCTTGGTTGTATTTAACCCCTGCTTTGATAGTGATGACCATCTTTATCGTCTACCCAATGATCAATACCATTTCATTGAGTCTAAAAAACAAGGACAGTACCGCCTCGGCAGCCACATCGTGCGTCGCAGGACAATCATGCTGGGGAATATTCGAGAATTATCACTACGCTTTAACCGCCGAGCTCGATTTAAGTTCGATTAAAACAGCATGGAATTCTTTCTGGATTTCTTCCTACGGCAACAATATCAAATGGGTGATCCTGATGGTCTCTGGTACGGTGCTCCTGGGATTGCTGTTTGCCGTTCTGACCGACCGAGTCAAATACGAATCGGCCGCCAAAGCCATCATCTTCATGCCAATGGCAATCTCTTTTGTGGGTGCCGGCATCATTTGGAAGTACGTTTACGCCTTCGGTACCAAGCAAGTTCAGATCGGCTTGTTGAACGCCATCATCACAGCCTTGGGCGGGCATCCTATTGCCTTTTTACAAACCCAACAAATCAACACAATCGCCATGATCGTGGTAGGTACCTGGATATGGACAGGATTTTCTATGACCATCCTGTCCGCCGCGCTGAAGGGAGTGTCCACCGAACTCCTGGAAGCCGCCCGCGTGGACGGGGCGACTGAATGGACGGTCTTCTCAAAGATCATGGTCCCGATCATTATGCCGACCATCGTTGTAGTGATTACCACCATGGTGATCAACGTGCTAAAGCTTTTCGATCTGGTATATGTTATGACCGGAGGTAACTTCGGAAGTGATGTGATCGCCAACCGTATGTACACAGAAATGTACACTAACTTTCAATCTGGGCGCGGAACCGCCGTGGCGGTGGTGCTTATTGTGCTGATCATCCCATTCATCATCCTTAACATCCGGAGATTCCTGGAACAGGAGGCCATCCGATGAACAAGGAACGAATAAATCGAATCCTGAACAAAATACCCATCCACGTCGCCATCATCGGGTTGTGCCTGGTTTGGTTAATCCCGACTTTCGGCCTCTTGATCACCTCTGTACGACCTTTTCAGGTAGTTAATGATTCGGGTTGGTGGACAGTGTTATCTCCACCGCCTGGCTCACAGGATTATGCCCAATATTGTGCCAGCTGCCATGGGACTGATGGGAAGGCAATATCTACCGCAGATTTGTCTAACCCAGATCTGGTGGGGAAATTCCCGCGCTCTCTACAGCTTCTGGCTGCTCTACGTAAGGATATCAATGGGCAACCTCACATGGGAGATACGCCTGTGCCAGATCCTCAAGCTGCCGCCGACATCGCTACCTACCTTAAACGATTATCCGGCATCGAAGTGATCCCCCGCTTTACTATAGATAATTACATCGATGCCTTTATGGGCTACCGCGGCACAACCAATTACCGGAATGCCTGTGCGACCGGGCAGGAAGCCTTGGATCTAAATTGCAACCTAAGCGATTTTTTCAACCCACGTGGGATGGGACGCGCCATGCTCAATACCCTGGGAGTGACCGTTCCAGCGACGATCCTACCGCTCCTATTCGCAGCCTTCGCTGGCTATGCATTCTCCTGGTTAGACTTTAAAGGCCGGCAGTGGTTATTCGCCATCCTGGTGGGTTTGCAAGTTGTACCCCTTCAAATGACGCTGGTCCCCATCTCAAAAATATACGCACAGCTAGGTTTGAACGGTACTTTCCTGGGGGTATGGTTGTTCCATACGGGATTTGGCCTTCCATACGCGATTTATTTGATGCGCAATTTCCTAGGGAGCTTACCGCGCGACTTGTTCGAATCGGCGTACCTGGACGGTGCTTCCCATTGGACAGCTTTTATCCGTTTAGCGATTCCCCTGGCCACCCCTGCGATTGCCTCGTTAGCCATATTCCAATTCCTTTGGGTATGGAATGACTTGTTGGTTGCATTGGTGTTTCTGGGTGGAACCACTCCAGTATTAACCTACCAGATCGCCAACATGGTTACATCATTGGGTTCGGGCTGGCAGCTAACTACTGCGGCGGCCTTCGTCTCAATGATTATCCCCATCATCGTGTTCTTTGGTTTCCAAAGGTACTTTGTACGTGGATTGTTGGCTGGTTCGGTAAAAGGATAAAACCTTCAACCCCACGGTAATATGATCGCTAAGAAACCAGAGAAACACCATAGTGGTGACGGTCATGACCCCACCACTATGGTGCTTATTCCCTTGCTCCCTGGCCATTTCTCAGAAAAGCCGGGATGTAATGGGATAACTCATCAAGTTAACAGCTTGCAGATTCATGGAAAATAAACTCTGGTATAAAAACAGCATCTTCTATGAGGTCTATGTCCGTGCTTTCTTTGACAGCAATGGTGACGGCCATGGCGATATTAAAGGCCTGATGCGGAAATTGGACCATCTGCAAGAGCTGGGTGTGGATTGCCTCTGGCTGCTGCCCATCTACCCCTCCCCACTGAAAGATGATGGCTATGATATTTCAGATTATTACGGCGTCCTTTCTCAATACGGTACCCTCCAGGATTTCAAGGAACTGGTGGGAGAAGCCCACGCCCGGGGCATGCGCATCATTACCGATCTGGTGCTTAACCATACTTCAGACCAGCACCCCTGGTTTCAATCTGCGCGCGCCCATCCCGACTCCCCTTATCGTGATTACTATGTGTGGAGCGATACAAACCAGAAGTATTCAGATGCCCGCATAATCTTCTTGGATACGGAGACTTCAAACTGGACCTGGGATGAAGTCGCGGGTCAATATTACTGGCATCGCTTCTATTCATCGCAGCCAGATCTTAATTACGATAACCCAACAGTGCGCTCAGAGATGTTGAAGGTCATGCGATTCTGGCTGGATATGGGTGTTGATGGTTTCCGAGCCGACGCCGTGCCTTATTTGTTTGAAAGCCAAGGGACGGACTGCGAAAATCTACCAGAGACCCATGCTTACCTAAAAGAGTTGCGCCGTTTCCTTGATGACCAATACCCCCATCGCATTCTTTTATCCGAAGCCAACCAGTGGCCCGAAGACGTCAGGCCTTATTTTGGGGAAGGCGACGAATTTCACATGGGGTTTCATTTTCCCTTAATGCCTCGTCTCTTTATGGCTATCCGCCAGGGAGATCGCACCCCAATTGAGTGGATATTAGAACGGACGCCCGCTATACCCGAAAACTGTCAGTGGTGCACCTTCTTGCGAAATCATGATGAACTCACTCTGGAAATGGTCACCAAAGAAGAACGCCGATGGATGTGGCAGGAATACGCCCCGGTACCGCGCATGCGTTTAAACCTTGGTATACGCAGGCGGTTAGCGCCGCTACTAGATAACGACCGGCGCAAGATCGAATTGGCCAATTCACTTTTGTTCACATTGCCCGGCTCGCCGATCATCTATTATGGCGATGAAATTGGGATGGGAGACAATATCTGGCTGCCAGATCGCAATGGGGTACGCACACCAATGCAATGGGATGAGGGACTTAACGCTGGCTTTTCAAAAGCTGACCCCCGAGATTTGTATTCCCCGCTGATCAACCGCATACCTTATGACCCAATACAAGTGAATGTTTCATCGCAAAGCTCTGACCCGAGCTCACTTCTTAATCTTATTCGCAAAATGATAGCGGTTCGGAAAAAACACTCGGCCTTTGGGTTTGGGGATTTTAAATGGGTAAAATCTGATCTGAAATCCGTGGCTGCTTATCTGAGGTCCTATCAAGAGGAAAAGATACTCATCGTCAATAACCTTTCCCCGAGGGCTCAAATTTTTGAAGTTCAATTGCCAGGAGATCGGCTGAGCAAGCCTAAAGGTTTGCTTTCTGGATCCAATTTACCAGAGGCAAAAGGGAACAACCTCACATTAACCCTAGAACCATACCAATATTTGTGGTTAAAGCTGTAACCGCTCCACCAGCGCGAGGGGATACCTGCTTCCCAGTGATTTACGAATCATTTATCGACTCACAAGATCAGATCCCCCGGATTCCCCACTATCAGTTTCAATTTCGTTTTTTGTCGATGCAGGTTTCTTACCCCTGCTGCCATCCGGCAACACCAATGGGTTCCCGAAATCAGGATGAGGGATGATGTGTAGCGGCACCTGGTAGACCTCATTGAGATATTGTGCGGAAAGGACTTCTTGAGGAGTCCCCAAGACTCGCATCTGGCCATTAGCCAATAGCGCCACCCGGTCAGCGTAAAGGGAAACTAAATTCAGATCATGCATTGCCATCAACACGGCCAGGTGTTGCTCATCGACCAATGCGCGCACCTGGTCGAGCAAGTTCGACTGGTGCTTCAGATCCAGGTGAGCCGTAGGTTCATCCAACAGCATAATTGGGCTTTCTTGAGCCAAAGCACGCGCCAGCAGCACCAGCTGTTGCTCACCGCCGGATAGTTCGTGCACCCTCCGTTCTGCCAATGGAAGTATTTGGGTACGTTCCAAAGCCCAACGAACCCGCAGACGATCTGCTACGTTAGCCTGCCCCAGCCACCCCAAATAAGGTGTTCGACCCATTAGTACCGTTTGCCAAACCGTGAAAACGGAAGGGAGATCACGAGCCTGGGGGACCACTGCCAAATAACGCGCTCGCTGAGCAAAGGAAAGTTTTAAGACATTGTATCCGGAAACAAATATCGAACCGGCTGATACCGGCACCACCCCGCTCACAGCTCGGATTAGGGTTGTTTTCCCCGCTCCATTTGGTCCGATCAGCGCCACGATTTCGCCCGGATTGACATCCAGCGAAATATTTACCAAGGCAGGAATGGGTCCATAATTAACTGTGAGAGACTTTACCGAGAGCATGGCGATATTTCCTGATAACCATAGGAATTTCCCCAAATAAGGATTGTGAGCGTAGGAATGATTTCTTCTCTAATTACCAAAACGCACGTCGCTTTGAACGCTGCAATACCCATAAGAAAAAAGGTGCACCAGCTAAAGCAGTGATGATGCCAACTGGTAATACCTGAGGTGCCAACATGATGCGAGCAAGTAAATCAGCTACTAATAAGGTGGTAGCGCCGCCAAAAATTGAAAGCGGTATAAGATGGCGATAATCTGCTCCCCATATAATGCGGACGAGGTGAGGGACAATTAAGCCAATGAAACCAATCACCCCAGAAAATGAAACTGCGGCTGCTGTTGATAATGAGGCTGCGATCAGGAGCAGCACTTTAATGCGCTCAACCGGCAGGCCAAGTTGTTGAGCTTGCTCGTCTCCAAATTGCAACACATTGAGTGCATGGCCAGCTGTGACCAGCACGCCCAAACCAAGGATGATGTAAGGAAGGGCGGCCCATACAGGATTCCAACCGCTCAGGGAAGCGCCCCCTAACAGCCAGGCAATCGCCCGGTGGATTTGCCCTTCTGACTGCAGCATAAAATAGGAAGTCAGCGCGGATGCAAAAGAACCGACCGCGACCCCAGCCAAGATCAAGGTTGTCGTCGGTAAAGCGTTGCCTGTACGAGCCAGACTATACACGATTAGAACAGTCAGACCAGCGCCCACAAATGCCGCGATTGGCACGGTGAAAAGCCCCAACCAATCACTGGGCCAACGAAAAGCCATAGCAATTACCGCACCTAATCCAGCCCCCGAGGCCACACCGATCAAGTAAGGATCAGCCAACGGATTCCGGAAGAGACCCTGGTAGGCTGCACCGCTACCTGCCAGGGCCGCTCCAGTCAGGGCGATCAGGGCGGTGTGAGGCAGGCGAATCTGAAAGACAATAACGTTGAGGGTTTCTGGCCAATTTTGCACGAGCCCAACACCTGGGATTCTGGAGAAAAACATCCGTGCGAGAATATCGGGTGGCACGAACACAGCACCAATCGCCACGCTTAACAGCAAAGCCAGGATTAAAAGCCAGAAATTGAGGATATACGGACGATTTAACGCCTTCATAAATTGAACTTTATGATAAGAATGGTGCCTGCCATTATTATCCCCATGCCTATCCCAACTTGATTGCTTAACCCCAGATCGGGTGAAGCCTCGTCTCGCCATGATGAAAGGCTGTCATTGTCGTAATCCCGAGCTGCCATTATTTAAACAAATCCGGGTGAATAATTGCGGCCAATGCTTCAAGGCCATCTACCAGGCGAGGCCCTGGACGGCTTACCAAATCGTCATCGAAAGGATAGACTTTCCCATTCTGGAAGGCCTCCATCGTCTCCCATCCGGGGCGTTGACCAACCGACTCGGGGGTAACACCATAAGCTGAATCGCCAAGCAGGATAATGTCAGGATTTTGAATGAGTAGTTCCTCAACGCTGATCTGACCATATTGACCTTCTAGATTGGCGCCAATATTATTGCCTCCGGCCAGGTTTATCAAAGTATCAATAAATGTACCGGAACCAGCTGTGTAAGGCGCGTTCGGGTCGGTGCTATCTAATTCATAAAAAACACTTGGTCTCTGATCAATGCCCGACAATTTACTTTCTACGGAGGAGACTCGCCTCTTCAAATTTTCAACAAGTCCCGCGGCTTCCGCTTGGTGCCCGGTCAGGCGAGCGATCGTATCTAAGCTGTCGTACATTTCATCCAGCGAAGTTGGATTAGCGACTAAGTAAACCGTCAAACCGAGGTCTTCCAAGGATTTGACCTGTTCTGCAGTGTTGATCTCAGCTGCAAGCACAAGATCGGGGTGTAGATCAACGATAGCCTCATAGTTGTAATCGCTGTAGAAGCCTCCTACACTAGGTAAATCTGCTACATCTGCAGGATAATTAGAAAATTCGTCTCTACCAACCACTTGCTCTCCGGCGCCGACGGCAAATAAGCTTTCACTGATAGAGGGTGCCAACGATACCACCCGCCGGGCAGGAGCCTGCAAGCTGACATTTCTCCCAAGACCATCGCTGAAGACCAGCGGTACAGCGGTGGGTTCAGCAGTGGGGGGTATGGGTGTTTGTTGATTAGCGCAACCCGCCAGAAGAATCGCGAGTGCAGATAGCATCAAACCCAAAGTGTTAATTGATTTACGCTTCATTGGAAAAGCCTCCGATGGTGAAGAAAGCTATAAGATTATGGTTCTAATGCGCCCATCTCAAAACTGCGGCGAGGAATTTAAGCGATCAAAAATAAAATACCCCTGTCGCCGGGGCAGGGGTGGAGATTCAGAGGAATTCAACTGGTATCTTCGCTGTTCCCACCTCCGTTCCACGAGGTTGTGGCAAACCCATTCAAGGCGGGCGGCCTGGCTTGGAGCACCTGACTTCGCTCAAGAAGAACAGATGCTCTTTACAGTTGCGGGACAGCACCGGACTCTCACCGGTTTCGCCATTAAACCTTCCCATCCGGGGGATGAGGTACCTTGCTGGTGAAGGTTATTCTTTTATAAATCTATTTTACGGTGGGTATCATAAATCGTCAAGAGACAAAAATTCTCGGGTTGCCTCCGGCGAGAATTTGGGGGTAATTTTCTACGCTCCTGAGTTGTTGAAAAAAATATAAAGGGGCAGTAGGGATAAACGACTAGAGATTTGCGATCAAAGGCTCCTAACAGATCCTGAGGGCTTCGTTAATCTCCTTAAAGTATTCGTTAATCCTCTCTTAGTGGATTGCAGAAAGAAATCCAATTAGAATAATAATCGGGTTTGCCTGGGCTTTTAGGCTGTTCTTTAAGCTGGGAACTGGTATATCTTTATCATAGCTATTTATTGCTGATCCGAGATGCATGAGATAAACACTGCCAATCACATTCTTAAAATAACTGCTCTGCTGATCATTACGTTCACCTTCAGCTTAGCACTCCTTACAGACAGCTCCTCGGCTGCTTATCAGAAAGCTGCTGAGGCTGAAATCAAGCAAACCTTTTCAGTAAGCCTGCCCTTGGTGGTCCAAGGGACGACTCAGGACAGCCCCACGGCAGCCGATTGGTTAGATTACTTGAATTACTACCGTACCCTGGCTAATTTACCCCCAGTAAGTGAAAACGCCGAGTGGAGTGTCGGTAGCCAGTTTCACGCACGCTATACCGTCAAAAATGACATTCTGGTACACAGTGAAGACCTCAACAACAAATGGTATACCCCCGAAGGGCGGGCTGCGGCCCAATCAGGCAACCTGATGGCCAGCTATGATGTCGAATCAAACGATAAACATGCAATTGACGTATGGATGCAGGCCCCCTTTCACGCCTTGGGCATTTTGGACCCCGCTTTGCAAGAGGTGGGTTTTGGCAGCTACCGAGAAGCGGATGGGGGCTTACAAATGGGGGCAACCATGGATGTCTTGCGCGGCCTGGGTGAAATCCCCCTTGCGATTAATTTTCCGATAATGTGGCCTGCAAACGGTGCGGTTGTCCCTCTAAGTGATTATTGGGGTGAATATCCAGATCCTTTGAGCAGCTGCCCCGGCTATGGCGTACCAAGTGGTTTGCCCATCATTTTACAGATAGGAGCGGGAGACCGCACACCAGTAGTTAACTCACACATGTTTCTCCGAGATAAGACGCCTCTCGAAAATTGTGTTTTTACCGAATCTACATATTCCAACCCCGACCAGGTTGCCCAGGATATGGGACGCGCCGTCCTCGACTACAGGGATGCCATCGTATTGATCCCCAGGGAACCATTAGTGCCGGGCGCTAGCTACACAGCCTCGATGGTAGTCGATGGACAAACATACACTTGGACTTTCGAGATAGCAGGGATAAACCAGGGGTCTCAGGGACTTTCCCTGCCTGCTGAAATCCGTTAAGGTGTAAGCAAATCGAATGACTTGGTATTTTCTCGCCATTCAATTGATACAAGAGTTATGTAGTTAAAAACCCTCTGGGGAGTTGTTGGGGGGTATGCCCTTATTGATGCAAATAGCCTGTGTAGCGCTCCAATGTTGCCCAAATCGGGAAACCGGTGTTCTAGAGAGGGGGCGATAGTGAAGGTCGTCTCAACGGGCACTATTGTGGATTAGAGGCGCCACATCGACAAGGTCTGCCAATACAATCCTCCGGCGTCGGTAACTGTGAGCATTTTCATCCCAATCCGTGCATGTCAATAAGGTAAGAACCGGCTTATCAGAAGCTGACATCACAAAAATATCGGTCGCATCAACTACATCCTGATCTCTGACAATATAGGTATACATGCTATCTTCGGTATATGTTTTGACTTGCTCTCCGGGCAAAAGCATAAACAGATAGCGAAAAGGACCGTTACTGGCATCGCTCAAGCTGATATGCCCCGCCAAGACATTGTTGTTGGTTGTATCCAAACCCGAGGGGGTTTCAAGCACCGCAACATCCCCGTTCAGGCCAGTGATATCCCACGTGAACCCATCATATGGCACAGACTTAACTCTGGCATCCAAATGCAATGAGGGGATGACCAGACGGGTTATGGCGGTTTGCATCCCTGATTCGCCCCCATCGCTAGAAAGGATCCGCGGTGAATAAAAGGAGGGCACCGGGGTTTTATGGGCAAATGAGATGGTCTCATGCTGAACTATTTCTTGTCCGGAGTGTGGTTGTGAAGGATCAGGCCCATTTGGCGCATCAGCTAGCAAGCGGGCGCCTAAGGCCTGCTCCTCTTCCAAGGATGGAGGAGCAGGCCTCCCTGGGGCAGGAAGCCGGATAGTCCCCACTATCAGCGCTAATGTGGTCATGGTCAGGCAAATGCCAATCCAGGTTGGCAAAGTAGCACTCAGCTTCTTGTGAATGCCGGGTTCAAAGGCGATGCCCGCCACCAGTCCCACTATCAGCGTGAAAAGCGTGAGGATCAGCAATCCTTGATTCTCTACCCCAGCCATTTTCTCAACTTTGATCCCATACCGGTGCCAAGCGCCAGACCCACGATCAGCCCAAGCAAAGGAATCACCAGCAGCCCGAGCCAATTTGAACCAGCCTGGGGCGGGGCGGTTGGGTAATCACCCGTAACCGGCAGGAGAGGTAGCCGGACTGTCGGCTCCGGTCCTTTTGGCTCTGACGGCTTTTCCGTTGGAGGAACAGAGGTTGGCGTTGGAGTGGGGGTGGGAGGTTGCACCTCGCTGGTAGCGGTTGCCGTCGGCACCACCGGCGTGTTTGTTGGTGCCACTGGCGTGTTCGTGGGCGCCTCGGGTGTATTCGTCGGTAGCTCTTGGGTTGTTGTAGGTGTTAAAGTGATTGCCAGCGGAAGCGAGGCCGAAGCCCGGCCTGGAAGGATCGCCAGGATTACAACCAGGCTGATTATCAACCCAAGGCTAAGGCTAGCGGGTTTGAATTTGAACATAGACCCTCCTCACAGTAATCATTATTGGACCAGCGGTAAGTAAATTAAGCGGGTATGTGATTGATTTAAACGTGTTGCTGGGTCTCCCAGCAGGGTAAATGTATCGATCAGGTCAGGAGAACCGGGATTTTGAGTTGACAAATGCAATTTTCCAGATAGTGTGGCTGTACCAATGTTTCTCTGGCCTCCCTGAAAGATGCTTTCATAAAAACCCTCAGCCAGCGATTCATGACCTGTGGCCACTCCTAATCCGGTTGGACCCCACACAGCAACTGCCCCACCATCGGAATAGCGTAGGAGCGCTTCGTCAAGAGTGGGGAAAGCCGGGACCTGAAAAGATCCGGTAAAACAGGTCATTTCGAGCACCACCGGCAACCTGGCTTTATTCTTCAGGGCGGAGATGTCTTCTAAGTGGATGAACCGTTCAGCTGCCCATTGGTGGACAGAAGCGTGACCGGTGAACATGATTATGCCGGTGCCATCGTTCCAATCCTGAAAGAGGGTTTTGCTGATTTCCTCAGCGCTGAAAGTGGGAGGCGTGTAGTAAAGGCGCTGTGAAACCAAGGGAGGTTTGACAAAAGAGGTCATCAAGGCTTCTGAAGAGGCCGGAAAATTACCCCCCTCATCCGGATCGTCTGCCACAAATGTGATGTGACTGTTCCAGGGACCGGGTTCAGCAGCCTGCTCATACGCCACGATTTTTGCTACCATCGTTTGGGCTTCAGCCAGGTTATTGGCCGGCAAACGACCAATCAACATGTCCGGAAGGATGTCATCGCCATCGACCGTAACGTAGCGGTTATCGGCTGCAGTTTCCCCTGCCCAGGGATCGACATCGACCAGGTAAGGGGGAATGATCGTCGCTGATGATTCCGGGTTGTAGCGTTTGGGATCGGAAGTGCCATCCCCTACCAGAAGGACATAAGTTGGTCGCGGATCCCAGGAATTATAGGCGTAATCCAAGAAATTACGAATAGCTGCTGGATCGGGGCGTCCATCACCGAAGGTGTCATAAATCGCTTGAAGGTCCTGCTGTGCCACCCTCAAACCTTGCTTCTGGCGTAGAGAGATTAAATCGTCCAGAGCAGGGACAAATTCTGCGGGCGAGATGATCAAATAATCCGCACCGCTGAAATCTGCTTCAGTTTCCAAAGCAGGGACCAGGTGCAGGCGTTCTGGATTGGCAATACCGGCCTCACTGGTAATCCAATAATGCGGGTTTCCAGAGACGAGCCCATCACCGAGGGTGAGTTTGCCGGAAGTGTCAAGGGTAAATCCGCTCAAGCGCAGTGGTCTCCCTGGGTCGGTGACATCGTATGCGCGCAATCCTTGAGAGGAGTCCAGGCTAATGGTATAGGTATGCGAGGCTTCCTCTCCGCGGAAGAAAATTGACTCCCCAGATGAAGAGTCATCGCGGCCATAGTCAATCGAAAAAGCGTCCAACCAAGCACCTTCTACCTCAACGGATGGGATGCCTGGTAGCGACAAGGTTAAGGAGTTGCTCCCATTTATCAGCATTGATCCAGGAAAGTAGAAAGCCGCGCTGATAGATTCTTTGCCGTCCCATTCAACCTGCCCGATGTAATTCTGGTTAAGGGCTACCTGGACGTGATGATCGGGTTTAGCGCTCACATCTGTAAAGCCAATCAACCAGAGGATGAGCGTGGCTGGTTGAGATGGATCCACACCTGCGAGTCCGATGGAATATGACTGGGTCGGATGAGTGTCGCGCTGCAAGCGATCCCAGACCCAGCGATCGCCATCGCGCCCGGGAGGGATCGGGGCGCAAAAACAGTCTGGGGTGTAGATCCGGTTTTCCTCGGCAGTGATTTCCACCCTGGCGACCCCGGCTGGTAAGCCTAGCGGGTCTGCAGACCGGCTTTCCATTGACATACCAGGGGAATTACCTTCCTCCAGAAAGTACACATCAAATGGTGAATAACGGCTAAAACGTGGTGCCGCATAGAAGAGCAGACGCTCGCCTGGCTCAAAGCTGGTGTCGCTATCACCATCCCATTCGTAAGCGATCTCTTTACCAGCCAAGGTGAGATGTAACTGGTTTGGGTGGGCAGTGGTAACCGGGTAACCCACCGCGGAAAGGTTTTCATAGGTAATTTCTGTTAGGCCAGTTTGATTCACTTCCACCGCGACTTTAGGTGTATTGCTCCCTAATTTGACGGAACCTGTTTGGGAAACCCGCCCTGTATCCAAGTTGGGCTGGATATCCTGGGGATTGACCACTGCTGATTTCAACCTTTCCAGCATGGCATCTGCAGAGGAGCTGGTTAAAAGCGGGGCTGCTTCTGGGCTATTGAAGTGGAGGATGGCGTGCACATGGGTGGTTAGGCGAAGTTCGGATCCTCTCGGCCGGGCCGGGTAGAAGACCAGGCGGGCGATGCTCACCCCTCGGAGCAAGCCGAGGGGTTCTAAAGCAAGTGCCGGACGATTAAATTCAACGTTATCAGATACAGAGGTAAATGCCCCCCCAATGACCTGACCGTCAGGTGCGCGCAGAACACCCTCAGGTTTCCCGGCATGTGCAACCGACGCCGGGAGGTACATAGCACTTTCATCGACCTGACGGATTTCCAGCGTGGGATTTGCTCCAGGGGGGATGGCGACCAGGACAGCTGCAAAGGGGACTTCAGGCACACCTGGTTGCCTCAATTGCTCAAAACCAGACATGGTTAGTCGGCTTTGCCCTCCCGGCAGTGAGGAGATCTGAAGTGAAGAGGCGTTCCAGTCAATGGATAATCCATCTTGGGTGCCGGAGATGATTGGGTTTGAACCCTTATCCGTCTGAACTGTTCTGGGCAGAGGGCCTGGTGCGACCATGAATTCGAGCAGGGTCAGGGTAAAAGCCATCCGTCCTAGAAAGTTCACGGTTGTATCACAAGCGGCAAAAAGATCAGATTGCCCGTAGAACTGATACCTCCAACAACTTTGGCGTTTACCGGACCGTGAACGGTCTCTAGTCCGTGCGTGTCGACATCGGTAAGCCAGTAATACCACAGCCCGTTACCCGGAACTGTATCGGTATAGGTATAGTTCCCTCCGCCGATACCTCCAACTGGAGATTTTATCCCGATCATGTCGGCGCTTAGGTACTCATTTACTGAAGACCGGTAGACCTTGAAGCCGTAGTTATCAACCTCCGAGGCAGTCGCCCACTTCAAGGTTACCTGGCGTCCCTGGACGCCCTCCACCTGGAAATATAATAGCTTTACAGCCGTTGGTACAGTGGGCGTCGGGGTAGGCAAAGGTACGGGTGTGCCAGTCATTGTAGGCGTTGGCGTTTCGGTAGTTGTCGGTGTAGGTGTAGGCACCACTGACCAGGAGGTCAAACAATCGACGCCTTCATAGTCACCAGCGACTGTGAGCGGTTTTGCGGTGGACACATTCGCAATTCCAGTGGTCTTATCGATGCGGAAAAGCTTGTTATTCGTACTTGTAGGACCGTCCTTGCCAGTGGTCCCCAGCAGTTGCCCGGTTGGATCGAAAGTTAACCCTTCCATATCGTTTACGCCTAGAGACCCAACATCAACAGTTGCGCCTGTGAACTTATTAATCTTCACCAGCCGGTCACCCGAACCGCTGTTATTTGCGATGCCGTACATTTGTCCGTCAACCGGGTCAATAGCAAGATCATCAATGTCATAAAGCCCCATGTCCGGCTGGATAATGACATAATCCACACCTGGACCGAAGGCATTTTCTACATGCAGCCCGCTGGCGGGGTCGGCTTGAAAGAGTAAATCTACGTTTGTGCCTCCAGAGCGGCGATCTGAGGCGTAGAGGATTCCGTTCGAAGGGTCAAAAGTTAATCCATCGGCGTCACTGAGGTTGATAGGACCCAGAGCGCCATTTCCAATCCCAAAGGTGTTGGGATTTGGAGTAAATGCTCCGGTGCTTAGATCGAGCGTGCCTAGCTGGCCTGCATTGGCGCCAAAGAGGATACCAGTACTGGCTTGAAAGGCAATGGCCTCTAAGGAATTTGTCCCGGGTGATCCTATCGGGATTTCAGTACCCAGGTCGAAATCCACCTGGGTAAGCATATCGTTACCAGGTGGACCACCACCGCTATCTCCAGATGCATAGCAGATGCTGTTGGCGGCTTGTAGATGGTTTCCAGCCAGAACCACAAACCTGTGGGTGGAGTTAGCTTGATAACCGGACAGGGAAAGGGCAGCTAAGACAATAATCAGCAAAGTAAGAAGGATGGTGAGACGATTTGGTTTCATTTTTTTATCTCATGTAATCAACTAACCGGTGCTTAACAGGAGTTTGAACACTTTTCCCGTCATGCAAACTTATTCAATTATTGATATCAAGCACAATAATCCAGTATTTACAAGCGGGTTTCCACATGCCAGTAGATAGATTCCCATGACCACCTCCCCTTTCTGGATTCGAAGATTAAATCACCTTAATCTACCTAATTATACATTAATATGTCACATAGGTGTACTGTCGAGGGTGCATGTCAGATTGCTGGTTAGTTTATCACCTGCCCCCAATCTGGGAAGAAATTGGGGTGTTGTGCGCAGCGCTTTGCGTTGCGCACAACACCCCAAACCCCATTTGCCCCAGACCAATGATGAACCCTGTCAAGGGTAGTTTTTTCTATGTTCGATGGCCAGTTCGGGAGTCAGGAATCTGAACCCCACCCAACCGACAGCTTTCTTTTGACGTGGGCCAGATAAGTTCTCGATTGTCAATCTAGTCAGACCGCCGCCGTCTAGTTTGGGAGCAAGTCCCATAATTCATCAGACGGAGGCAAGGAACGTCTCTTACCGCCAAGATGGATCATCTGTAGATCATGGCCGATATCCAGTTTGTGCAGCTGGTAACGCACAAATTGGCGAGATTGGAGACCTCGACGTTGGGATGCTTCCAACTTCCAAGTCCAGCGAAAGAGCTTATTAGCCACTTTCTCAGGATTAGCCTGACGGTTAGCTACCTTCTTGGTCAGTACATGCCAGATCACGGTCAACAACTTACGGGCGATAGCTACAATCGCCTTGTTTTCACCCCGACGCTTGGCTAAACGCTCAAATTGGGCTTTCCAATACGGATCCCACCGTACGGCACTCCAGGCGGCTTCTACCAACGCCCAGCGTAAGTCTTTGCGACCTTGTTTGGTGATCCGGCCGGTATGATGGGTGTCTCCGCTGGAGTGAACTCCTGCACCCAGGCCAGCATACCCGACCAGATATTTGGCTGTAGGAAAGCGCTCGATATTGCCGATGGCTGCCAGAACGGTCATCCCGGTCAGCAAGCCGATGCCAGAAAATTGTAACAAATACACGATCTGATCACACCACGGCTCTTGTGCGCTGAGCTGTTCCAACTCCGCTTCGCACTCATCGATCTGGGGTTCCAGGTGATCCAAGGTAACCAAATCTTGTCTAATACGCAAATGTTCAACGGTTGATACAGACATTTGCTCCCACCAGTCCCGGTTAGTGCTCCCATACAAGTCTCCAACTGGAGGAATCAGGTTATAGCGATGGATAACACTCTGCAGTCGGTTGCGGAGCATGGTCCGCCTCTTGACCATATGCAGCCGATGCGCCAGTAAGGCACGCAAATCCCGGACTTCTTGAGGCGGTACCCACACTTCCGGGATCAGACCTGCTGCTAATAACCTTGCCAGGTTCAGCACATCGCGGTTATCGGTTTTGACCCTGGCGTAGGCGATTAGCTTGACTAACCCTGAATGGGCAACTACAGCCCGTCCAACATAAGGAACCACTTGGTCATAGATTTGCCAAGCATTGGTGGTAGCTTCGAGTACGATTGCATCGGTTGATTTTAGATTGGCTTTCATCCACCCTTCCCACTGTTGATAATCCACTCGCCGTGGCGAAAGAATGATCTCTTACCGATGGTTTACGCCACCCACCACCAGGTAGTGTTTGTGGAGATCTAACGCCAAATATCGTTCATAGGTCACTATCGGAGCATCAGTCATCAAATGTACTCTCCTTTCGCAACTCTGGCTTCGTTCTCTGGATAACTGGGTCACAGATGATGGGCTACAGGATTCACAAACCAATTCGGGCTTAGCTTTTTCACTGTCCCAGATGAGGTTATCCGACGGGTAGACCAAAAAATTGATCGAGCTTGGCTTTCGCCTTCTCAACGGGGCCATCGGTCCGCCCAAAACGCCCTGTGTCCCGGTTGCGTTCCCGTCACTCACCAGTGAGCAGGATAGCACATCTGCAACCCAACTATCCAGAGAACTTTTTCCGTGAGTACATCCTAATAATTGACATACACCCTGCTGTCGGGAGCTGTTGCATGAGGATAGCCATGCCGGTTAATTCAAATTTCCCCTCCGGTTTATGCTGTTCTTATTTGCTCAAAATGGAAACGTGATGACTTCGTAGAAAAAAGGTCTCCAAGAGGAGGGCAAGCAGCGTATATAGTTAGTAGTTACGCAGTTCAGGGGAAAATCGGGGGGATCCCGATTTGGTCAGTACCTAGATGGATTTATTATCTAGCGATCAATGAAATTACCATTGAAAGGATAATGATCAAAGCGATAGCTATAAAGATAATTTGCTGTGAGCGTAACCTTCGTTTTTCAAATTTAGAAAGTTCTTTTTTCTTTTTCTTTGCCATGACATACTCCTAATCCAGGGCGCTAGCAACTGCTCTCTTCTAGAGAAGCAATCCATTTTGAAAAGGGTCCTTAGGTATTTCGGCGAAATAAATCATCGCTTAGCAATTGCCCTTGCCCCCCAATTTCCAGACCAGTCAGCGGCGATCCAGAAGCCCAACCGGTCAATCTAGGTGCTCCTTGATCGCAAGAGCGATCTGTGCAGTGATACCGGGGATAGCTGTTAGCTCCTGTTCGGAAGATTCTTGGATATTTTTTATAGAACCAAAATGATTCAAAAGGGCCTTACGGCGTACCGGACCAATCCCTGGGATCGCATCTAACCGGGATGCCAAACCTGCCTTAGTGCGTCGTTGCCGATGAGAGGTGATGGCGAAGCGGTGGGCTTCATCTCGTACGCGTTGCACCAAGAATAAGCCTTGGGATTGGTGGGGCAGCAATATAGAATCAGAATGTCCCGGCACAAAGAGCTCCTCGTTTTGTTTCGCTAGGCCAGCTACAGGGATATGCTCTAGCAAGTTGAAGCGCTCTAATACTGTCACCGCACGACTCAATTGGCCCTTTCCCCCATCCACCAGCAACAAATCCGGCAACAAAGCGAATGCCTGGTCTACTTTTTTACCCGGGATGTCGGCGCTCTCTTGGGAAGCACACCAG
>Ga0315552_1000939_pt1 | contig 17978 bp, 16 predicted proteins | sample SalMarSW160170MG_2_FD_203102 | JGI IMG/M metagenome (GOLD analysis project Ga0315552, IMG submission 203102) | Salt marsh sediment microbial communities from the Plum Island Ecosystem LTER, Massachusetts, United States - Salt Marsh Sediment SW1601-70 ...
GGAGGGTCTTACCCAGTTACTAAACACCATCAGGTTAATCAAGAGGGGGCTTAATCCGTCCCTTTCCATGTTCGGGGTTTTATTGACCATGTTCGACCGACGTAACAATCTATCATATCAGGTGGCAGACGAGGTACGCCAGCATCTCAAAGACTCTGTGTTCCAAACGGTGATTCCACGAAACGTATCTTTAAGCGAGGCATCAAGCTATGGTAAGCCGGCCATCCTTTATAACATTCAATCGAAAGGGGCTCAGAGCTATCTCGAGCTTGCAAGGGAAATAATAGTACAAGGAGGAAATGGTGGTGCCCAAACGTAAGTCTCTTGGAAGAGGATTATCTGCCTTAATTCCAGAAGGGGCTATCCTGGAAGATGAGAGGGGTTTTTTCCTCTGTCCCATTGACTCTATCTCGCCGAATCCCTATCAACCGCGACAGGATTTCAGCGACGCTGATTTAACAGAATTGGCGAACTCTATAAAGGAAAAGGGGGTTATCCAGCCCATACTCGTGTCCAGGACAAAGGATGGGCTCCAGCTCATAGCGGGTGAGAGGCGCTGGAGGGCAGCCCAGAAGGCAGGACTCGATACGATTCCCGTATGGGTAAGGGATGCATCCCCTTCCGAGGCGCTGGAATTGGCGTTAGTCGAGAATTTACAGCGCAAAGACCTCAATCCTATCGAAGAAGCATTAGCCTACCAGGAACTCATGAAACGGTTCAATCTCACTCAGGAAGCGGTCTCAACAAGGATTGGCAAGGATCGCTCTACTGTTGCCAATCTTTTGAGGCTTCTGAGGCTTCCGCAAACCCTTCAACAAGACCTTATAAATAACCGGCTGACTACTGGCCATGCACGGGTTCTCGTGAGCATCGAATCACCTTCGGCGCAACGCACGCTCAGGGATCTCATCATCAAAAAGGCTCTGTCTGTCAGGCAGACGGAATCGCTGGCAAAGAAGCTCCAGGCCCAGCCAAAGCCAAAGGATCAGAAAGTTGAAGGAGATCACTACTTAGAGTCCCTTGCCAGGGACCTTCAACGATCCTTAGGCACGAAGGTGACTATCACCAAGAGGGATCACAAGGGAAGGATCATCATAGAGTTTTATTCTGATGGAGAATTCGGTCGCCTGATAGATCGACTCTTGTGATTTCCCTTGAGGTGCCATCTCCTCTCATTCCCCTTGGCTAACCTCCGAATATTGTCCTTATGCCTGAGCACGATTAAAAGGGACATTGCCATCGAGGTAATGATTAAAAATCCCGAGTGACCACCTATGGATAACCACGCGGGCATGCTCAGTGCAGCAACCATTGAACCCAGGGATATGTACCTCCTTATCGCGACCACGATAAGAAATATGGCGCCGGAAAACGCACACGATAGCGGCGAGATGGCTAAAAAAACCCCAAGACACGTGGCAACCCCCTTTCCTCCTCTTTTATGATTGTATACCGGGAATTGGTGGCCCAATACAGCTGCTAAACCAACCAATCCTCTCAAGGCCTCATCTAGCTCTGCTGACCCTCCCAAAAGGAAGGGTACAACTGCAACCGGGATGAATCCCTTGAGGGCATCCGCCAGCAGGGTTACAATCCCCCATGCAAGGCCAATCTCCCGGGCAACGTTTGCGGCCCCGATGTTGCCGCTGCCTATCTCAGTAATATCCATTCCCCGTGCTCTTCTCCCGACTACGAGACCAAAAGGGATCGAGCCCAACAGATACGCCCCTATCACCAGCGCTATGAAGATGCTCCACCTATCCATACGCGTCTTACAACCGGAAAAAATGTTTCCTATTTAAAAAGACTGCTGTATAGTAATCGCACGAGGTTATGCCTTCGGGCGCCATAGCATATACATGCTTCCCATTTGGCAAACCATCACATCACAGTATGGTGAGGCACATGGGAACGAGTACACCATGTATTCATCCGGAATCGGATAACCCATTGAAATCTAACAGGCTTTATCCTCAGTTGCAATCCAATTCTATAACGAGGGGGCTCCTGTGAGCGTAATAATAGTTATGGACGGCCAGGGCGGCGGAATAGGCAGGGCCATAATCAAGAGGTTACGGGATGTCTTCGGCGAGGATATGGAAATACTCGCCCTTGGCACCAATTCTATAGCTACCTCTCAGATGATGAAGGCAGGTGCAAACCGAGGAGCCACCGGCGAGAATGCCATTGTGAGAACAGCCCTCGAGGCTGACATGATTATTGGGCCACTTGCCATTATCATTGCCGATGCTATGATGGGGGAAGTAACGCCTGAGATGTCAAAGGCCATCGGATCCAGCAAAGCCCTGAAGGTTTTGATTCCGTTGACCCAGGAGCGGGTCGAGATCATGGGCCTTTCTGTCGAACCCCTTCCCCATCTGATCGATCAGGCCATTGATATTATCAAAGGAGGTAAACAAGATGTGTGAGGCATCAGCGTATCTGATTCAAGACGGGAAAGAGGAGCTCATACTGGAAAATGTGGAAGAGTTACACAGGGAAGGCAATGTTATCAAGATAGTAAATCTGTTCGGCGATCAAAAGGCCTTTGAGGCCCATATAAAGCTGATCTCATTCCTGGAGAACAAGATCGTCTTGGAAAAGCCCTAGCTCCTTCTCGGGCCTCCTTGCACCTTTAAATGATTACCTTGACGATTCTTTGGGTTACGGCATGCAGAGGGAAGACGTGTCGATCACATACATAGCTCATCCCTCCAAGCGTGAGGTGCAATGATCTCTGAGAAGACCTCCTCTCCTTTCGCCACTCGCTCAGGCAGGGAGAGATAGAAAGAGGCTTCCTGTTTCCTTCCTCGCTTCATACAACCCTCCCCGTATATCCTGCACTTTATCGATAGTTCTCCTCTGGCTTCCCCCTGCTGTGTATGGGTAAGCATCCCGCTCTTCATCAACTTCACGATCGCCAAGATGCGGAATCGATCCATACCAATAAATCGACGCGACAGCTGGTCATCGTGCCCTCCCTCCTTGACCACGAGCTCCTTCTCAATAAGGTGTATGGGGTAGCGGCACGATATCCTCAACCACATATCGTAGTCCTCTGCAGCTGGAAGCGCCTCATCGAATAGGCCAATCTCATCCAGCAGGGATCTCTTCAGTGCCACGCTGGATGGGCTTACAAGGCATAGCTTTAGAGATTGGGCGAATATGTCTCCCGATGGTTTTTTATGCCTTCTCCTCGGGTTGACCCTCTTTCCATCCCGTATCCACATCTCCTCGGTTTGGCAGGCAAGGGTGCCTGGATTCCCTTCGATATATTTCATCTGAACGGATAACTTATCCTCGAGCCAGTAGTCATCGGAATCCAGAAACGCAATCCAGGGTGCAGAAGCTCGACGAATGCCGCTGTTGCGCGCAGCCGATACCCCCTGGTTCACTTCCTTCCTCACGTACTGTATCATCGGCGCGCAAGAGGTAATCGCTTGATAGGTATCATCGCTTGATCCATCGTCAACGACAATGACCTCGAAGTCACGAAATGTCTGCTTTAGGACGGACCGAACGGCCCGTATCAGCCTTCGGGATCGGTTAAATGTGGGGATGATAACACTTACGGAAGGCATCGTTTAAAGCATTTTCCATACAAAGGCAAGTGCCCCGGCAAAAAGGAGATTGCCCTCCACAATAGCCTGTAAGCAAGGTCCGTCCTTTATCCACTCCCTCCAGTATGCCCCGATATACACCACTGCGATCAGGAAGCAGATGATGAGGGGGTAGCCCAGAGATGAAACGAAACCAGTGTCTGCCGTAAGCAGCAGCAGGCATGCACCGATTGCGTTCACCAGAAACAAGAGCCTCAAGGCCCTTCCTTCCCCCATCGCAATCGGGAGTGTCTCCTTACCAACGATCAAATCCCCTTGTATGTTGAGGATATCGAATATTCCTGCCCGCACGTAACACATAGAGGATACAAACAGGAAGGATACCAAAATCCCGGGCCATAAAGGCCTCGGCCACCCAATAAAGGGGAACACCGAGCTTATGGTTCCCCACGCCAATGCCTCCACCAACGTCTTTGACCCCGGTAGATCTTTTATCTTCGTGTATCGCCCGAGATATCCTACTCTCAGCGGTATGATCGGCATGCTATATGCCAATCCCAAAAAGGTGAGCGCGAGAAAGAGCAAAACCTGGACGAAACCGAGCGAGAGGGAGAGGAAAAGTCCTGTGCCTATCGTTGCCAGCGATGTAGTCACGAGAAAACCTCGATGCTTGGTATAGAAAAGGGCTATGCCGGGATCGTTGTATGTGCCGGCTTCCTTATCCAGAAATCGGTTCAGCACGTGCATGCTGTACACATAGAGCAGGGCAATGAAGGGGTAAATAAGCGGTGCCCTGCCCATGGAGAGCACAAGACCTGCATAGGTCAGGGAGAATGCCCCGATGGACTCAGGAATTGTTATCACCGTGAGGAACCGAAGGGCTCTACCCGATAAATTCCCAAAGGAATATCGCCCTTTCTGACCCATGGCTTTTACTCTCTCCATCACCTTTTTTATCATCCAGTTGGGGGTTGAGGCACCAGCAGTGACACCAACTGTTTCGGCCGAGCCAAACCATGAGCTCTCCAGCTCCTTCTCGGTCTCCACATGAAAGGTGGGTATTCCCATAGATTTCGAAATTTCATACAACCGCCGCGTGTTGCCGCTGTTGCTGCCGCCGACCACCACCATGCTATCCACCTCCGATGCCAAGGCCCTCACTTCCCTCTGCCGTTTATACGTTTCATGGCAAATCGTATCAAAGATTACCGCCTCCGGGTAACGATTCTTGATGGCATTTACGGTGGTCCAATAATCGTCCACATTTTGTGTGGTTTGCGACACCACAACCAGCGGGTCATCCTCGGGCAACCTCTCCACATCCCTCGGGGAACGTATCACGATACTGTCACCTGCTCCGTAACCCATCAATCCAATGACCTCAGGATGTCTGGCATCTCCAAATATGACAGGCGTATACCCCCTGTTGTGGTATTTCTTTATAATCGCTTGCACCTTTCCAACACGAGGACACGTGGCATCTATTATCCTGAAATTGGAGTTTCTTATCCTTTCCCTCTCTGCCGGCGAAATACCATGCGCTCTAATGATGATCCTTCCTTCCTCGCGCTTCTCTATATTCTCCTTGACGTCCACGCCCTTTGATCGGAGCAAATCCAAGACCTGCTGATTATGGATCAATGGTCCGTAAGTAAAAAGCTTTCCATCGCCTTTGTTGGCCTCAGATAGGGCAATCTCCATAGCCCTTCTAACACCCATACAGAATCCCGCACTCTTGGCCAATCTAACCTTCACGATAAGCCCTCTTCCTGCATGCGCCCGAAGTAGGCGTGTATTGTGGCGAGAAGCCTCTCCTTCCCGTTGACTTCCGAAACCAGGCCTTTGAGAAATGCCCGGTTCGGGAGGCCTTTCGTGTAAAGGAGCAACAGGCCCCTCATGAGCTGGGTAGCCCTCTTCTCGCCGATATATCCTATGAGAAGCTCATAGTGCCTTTTGATCAAACGATGCCTGTCGTGGAGTCCAGGCGTTGCGAAGCTCCCCCGTTGTTCCAGTTCCAGGGTCTGTTTGAATATCCACGGATTAGACAGTGCTGCCCTTCCTATCATAACCCCGTCACAGTTCGTCTCAGAGCGCATCTGTAAGGCCAAGGATGGCGCGCTTACGTCCCCGTTTCCGATAACGGGTATCTTCAGTGCTTCTTTCATCCTCTTGATCAAGGTCCAATCAGCCTTTCCGCAAAATCCCTGGCTGGCAAACCGCGGATGGATGCAGATCCCATCCGCGCCGCATCCCTCGATCACCCTTGCGATCTCAAGGGCATTCGCCTCCTGTGGCGACCACCCAGCCCTTATTTTCACGGTCAACGGCACTGGGATAGAGCGTCGCACTGCAGTAAGTATCTTTGCGGTCTTCTGCGGATCTCGCATCAGGGCAGCCCCTGATCCAGTCTTCACGACCTTTTTTGCGGGGCATCCCATGTTGATATCTATCACATCGATCCCCGTATCTGCTACGATCCGCGCGGATGTTGCCATGACGTCCGCTTCGCTCCCGAATAACTGCGCAGCGATAGGCCTTTCATCTGGATGGGTAGCCACATACGAACAGGTCTTTGCCTGTCCCCTGGAAAGCCCCGTAGCGCTGATCATTTCGGTGCTCACCAGCCCTGCCCCCATCTCTTTTGCGATCAGACGGAAGGGGAGATTGGTCTTGCCTGACATGGGCGCCATAACCAGCCAATTTCTCAACTGCAATGTCCCGATCTTCAACATATGGATATTATAAACGAATACTGAGCTCATTACAATCCCATAACCAGCCTCTCTTTCTTGTCCTTGACTTCACTCGCGCTTTCACCTATGTGTATGAACATAGATTGTGCTGTATGGGAGGGCTAAAATGGCCACAGAATTGAAGGAACGGATAGAGATTGTTGAGGGCAATATCACTAAGATGGACGTCGATGCCATTGTGAACGCCGCCAACACCACCCTGTTGGGCGGTGGGGGAGTTGACGGGGCCATACACAGGGCAGCAGGCCCGGAGCTTCTCGAGGAAACGAGGTTGATAGGCGGCTGTCCCACAGGGGAAGCCCGTGTCACCAAGGGCTATCGGCTCCCTGCTCGCTGGGTAATCCACACCGTAGGCCCGATCTGGACTGGTGGAAACAAGGATGAGGATGCCCTGCTGGCCGGCTGTTACCGAAACTCCCTAAAGGCAGCCGTTGAGATCGGAGCTGCCACAGTGGCCTTTCCGTCCATAAGCACCGGTGCCTACCGGTTTCCTCTGGAAAGGGCTGTCCGCATTGCTCTGAGGGAGATAAAATCCTTCCTTAAGGCCGATCGATCTTTACACAAGGTGACCTTGGTCTGCTTCGGCAGCGAGGTCTATAGGGCCTACCAGGAGGCACTTGATGAGGCCTTTGATTGATGGAAGTGCACATATCAAACCGCAAACAGGTTGCTCGATAAGATCTCTTGTAAGTCCGCCAACATCCTTCAGGTCAGTGGCCATCCAGCGGCGGTATTTGTGTGAAGCCGATCCCTTTGGGCGTTGATCCCCATTACGTCATCTCCAATTATGACAAACTCGTAAAAAGTCGTATCCGTTGAGTCTGTCATTTCGACTGCAAGGAGAAATCTTGTATTTTCAGCATGTTATATTGATAAGATTTCTCGCTTCGCTCGAAATGACACGCTATTGAGACTTTTTACGAAACCATCAATTATCAGTGGGCTTGATTTCCCTTGATACGCTAAAATACGGTTGCCATGCAGCGAGCTTTGTATTAAAAATAACCACCCCTAAGTTGGGTTGCTGAAAACGAAACGTCTTCATAGCTCAAGATCCTATCCTCTACCCAGTGATGAACAGAATCTCTTTGAAGACGCCCCTTGGAACATGAAGGGAGATTGTGGGAAAAACATACGGCAATATCCTGGATGAGATCGGAAACACGCCTCTCGTGCCTATCGGTCGTTTAACCAAGAACCTCGGCGTGGCGGTGTATGCCAAGCTCGAGTCCTTCAATCCAGGGGGCTCTATCAAGGACAGGGTGGCGCTGTCGATGATTGAGGATGCCGAGCAGAACGGCCGGTTAACCAGGGAAAAGGTGATTATTGAGGCCACGAGCGGCAATACCGGTATCGGCCTCGCCCTCGTTGCCGCGATCAAGGGTTACCGGCTCGTGCTCACTATGTCGGACTCGGTGAGTGAGGAACGGAAAAAGATCCTCGCGGCTTTGGGAGCGGAACTCAGGTTCACCCCGTCTCATCTTGGCACCGATGGAGCAATCGAAGATGCCTACAACCTGGTTCGGCAAGAGCCGGAAAAATACTGGCTCGCGGACCAATTCAACAATGAGAGCAACTGGATGGCCCATTATCGTGGAACTGCCGTCGAAATCTGGGAACAGACAGGCGGAAAAGTCTCTACGGTTGTCGCTGCCATGGGCACCACGGGCACTATAGTAGGCCTCTCACGGAGGCTGAAGGAATACAATCCCCACATTGAGATAGTGGGGGTTGAGCCCTATCTGGGTCATAAGATTCAGGGAATGAAGAATCTCAAGGAATCATATCGCCCTGAGATATTCGATAAAGCCCTCCTGGACCGTATCGTTCATATCGATGACGAGGTTGCCTTCCAGGTAGCAAGGAGGCTCGCCAAAGAGGAAGGCATCTTCGTCGGCATGAGTTCCGGTGCAGCTATGGCCGCAGCCCTTAATGCGGCACATGAGATGAAGCAAGGCGTCGTGGTGGTGATATGTCCCGACGGCGGCGAACGATACCTGAGCACCAACCTGTTTACCGACCGAAAAAGGACTGGTATCAGGTTCTATAACACGCTCAGTAGGCAAATTAATGAATTCACCCCCATAAGGGAAAATGAGGTCACGATCTATTCCTGTGGACCTACCGTGTCGAAATTAATAGATATCGCGGAGTGCAGGAGGTACGTGGTCGCAGATATTCTGAGGCGCTATCTCGAATATAAGGGGTTTGACGTCACCCATATCATCAATATCACCGATCTGGACGATCGAACCATTCAGGGAGCAGAGGCCGCAGGGAAAGATCTAAAGACCTTTACCGACACCTATTACCAGGAGTTCCTCGAGGATATGGACGCCCTCAATGTCAAGAGGGCCGCCAAGTATCCCAGGGCAAGCGCGCATGTGGGAGAGATGATAGACACCGCTGAAAAGCTTATAGAGCGGGGCTTCGCCTATGAACGATTGCGCTCAGTCTATTTCGACATATCCCGTTTCCAGGACTATGGCAAGCTTTCCAGGGTGAACCTGGACAAGATCAAGGTAGGGAAAACGGTGGACCTGGATCAGTACGAAAAGGACAATCCGAGGGATTTCACGCTTCTCAAGAGGTCTACCCTCCATGAACTCAAGAAAGGTCTGTTCTTCTCCACCAAATGGGGTAACCTGCGTCCCAGCTGGCATATAGAATGCGCTACAATAGCCATGAAATACCTCGGCGAAACCTATGATATTCATACCGGGGGTGTCGATTTGATCTTTCCGCATCACGAAAACGACATAGCCATTTCAGAGGCCATTACCGGCAAGCCATTGGCAAACTACTGGCTTCACAATGAGCTGATCCGTGAGGAACAAGCGCCTGACCCACAAGAGACAAAGGCTGCCACACTCAGGGAAGTACTCCAGAAGGGATACCGCGGCAGGGATATCAGGTACTGGCTCATGCAGACCCACTACAAAAGGGCAATCTACTTTTCATGGGCAAAGCTGGCCATGGCGAGAAATACGGTTGCCCGTCTGGATAGATTCATCCATGCGCTCCGCACCTGCAAGAAGGGATCGGCTTCAGGCGAGATCAATCAGCTCATCTACGATCTTACCCGAAGCTTTGGCGAGGCAATGGATGAGGATCTAAATATTTCCCAGGCCCTGGCAGCGTTCTTCGGATTTACCCGTAAGGTCAACCGCCTCATTGACTCACATGGATTAGCCCCGTCTGATCGAGAAAAGATCGAAGAGCTACTCGCTAGGATCAACTCTGTGCTCATGGTGATGGACCTCTCCGAGGTGCAATCAAACCAACAGATAGAGGAATTGTTGAGGGAAAGAAGGGATGCGAGGGAACTCAGGGATTGGGCACGGGCAGACGCGATACGAGAGAAGCTGAAGGAATTGGGAATTGCGGTGCTCGACACACCGGATGGAACCACCTGGCATAGAATTCTCTGAATGTCCCTTCCCAGCGATTATCGCTGTAAGCCATGTGGCGCCTTCCAGCAGAGTCCAATTCTTGTGGCGGAGAGAGAGGGATTCGAACCCTCGGTAGAGCTTTTGACCCTACACTCACTTAGCAGGCGAGCGCCTTCAGCCATCTCGGCCATCTCTCCGCAAATTCCCCATACACAGAACTATTATTTGCCCCAATAAAAATAGCTACGTTCCTTTTCTGGCGGAGGGAGTAGGATTCGAACCCACGGAGCATTGCTGCTCAACGGTTTTCAAGACCGCCTCCTTCAACCACTCGGACATCCCTCCATTGTTGTCGTATATACCATACGAGGGGAAATCCGTCAAAATTTTTTCATAAAATCCAATGCATGAACTATGTCGTCTCTCCTTTTCCGGCACCGAAGTTTTGATGGTTTGCCCTTTTTAATTACCCGTGGTTGCGATCGTACGATTCTTTATGATTGACAGTAAGACTAATTTATCTTACTAATAGGTAGCATGAAATATGAGCAAAAGGGGTGGGAAAAATGAAATCAACAAAGGGAAAGGTCAGTATTTCGCTGGATGCCTCCATTTTGCAGGACATTAAGATGTACTCTAAGTCTAAAAAGGTTTCCAGGAGCCAGGTAATTGAGAGTATCCTTAAAACGTGGCAGGCCGAGATCAAGAAACGGGAAATGATCGAGGGCTATAAGGCCATGACCCAAGAAAATACCCGAATTGCAGAAGATTTTTCCTCCTTAGCCCAAGAGGTGTGGCCTGATGAATAGATTCCCTAAGCGCGGTGAGATTTGGCTAATCCAATTCGATCCGAAAGTCGGCTCCGAACAAGGAGGAACACGTCATGGTGTTATCTTACAAAACGATATTGGCAACGAGCACAGCCCTACGACGATTGTTGCCGCATTGACCACCACGATTCGTCAAATGCCCATCCACGTGTATCTGGACAAATCAGATGGAGTAGATCGCCCATCCATGCTCCTTTTGGAGCAGATTCACACCATTGACAAAAAAAGACTGGTAAAAAAAGTTGGCAGGATAAGGGATGAAAAATTCAAAGAAATTTATGAAGCGGTCCTCTATAGCCTGGGATTTAAGGAGCTATAGGATAATCTCACTACAATTAGGTTAGAATTTGAAACCTTGTAAAACACTCCAAGTCCTTAGGATGAATTAAGACACAGTGTTGACTTTTACAAAATTGTAATACAATAGGTGAAACAAAGTGTTACGAGGTGATCGCAATGAGCGTTTTGACCCTCAGAATAGAGAAAGAATTTCTCAAAAAATTGGATAGTATCTCTAAGGCAAGGGGCACGAATAGGAGCGCTCTCGTTAAAGAAATCCTGCAAAAGGCCTTGGAACAAGAAGGGCTGCCTGTAGACCAGGCAACTGTTGCCATGAAAAAAGGGGGAAAGCCCGATGTAGAAATAGATCGGGAAACGATAGACAGGGAACTGGAAAGGAGTAGCCCGTTTTTTTCCTCAATTGAAGAAGCAATGGGCCATAGCAGGAAGAGGGTATGGAAAAAAGGGTAAAGGTTTTTATCGATACGGATGTATACGTCATTGAAAGGAGATACACAAGGGATACGAAGTATCAAGAAACCGTGCGATTCATAGAAAGAGCGGTAAATAATGAGATCATCGCCTATACCTCTATCTATAATCTATTAGAATTTTGTGGGATCCTATCATTTAATCTCAGCGCTGAAAGCACCGTAATGCTCTACCTTGGTTTTGCAAGAAAGTTTAATACCAACCATATTGTTCCCGGAGGAGGATGCCAGATTAGTATGTTTTGACCCCAAATCCATACTGGACCATATAAAGGGGAAGATGAGCTTCGGTGATGCCGTTGATAACTTTCATAGTCGATAAAAATAAAAAATCCTCGATGCCTTTGTGACATGGAACGTGGCGCATTTTAAGGACAAAGCAACGGTAGCTGTTCTGAATCCAAATGAAGTGATGCCTTAAGAATAGAAACACAGGGGAAACATTGAACAACGAGGTCAAAAAATGAACTCATCATCCCAAACGTGGCGGCACCCCGGAGGTAAACTCAGAGAACTCGGCCCTGAGAACTTATCGGATGCTGAGCTTCTCGCCATACTGATCTCATCAGGCATCAAGGGAAAGCCGGCAGAAACGATTGCCGGTGAGATCCTCGCCACATTCGGCTCATTCAAGGGAATGGCAAACCAGCCTTTACACAAGTTTCTTGAAATAAAAGGGCTGGGAGATGTGAAAATTATCAGGATTGCTGCTGCCTTTGAGATCGCACGAAGGATAGTAAACCAGGTATTAAAAGACCATGAAAAGTAAAAAACTGGGCAAAATCTCAAGCAAGACGAAAACAGAGATTTTTAGGGCATCTGTTTTTGATGTCAGTGTCCACAAGACAGAGCGTACTTGCGTTGCCAAAGTAGCTGAATGGATTAATGGTATTGCCAAGAAAAAAGGGCTGGATATAGGTCCAGCCGAAGTCGAAACCCGCAGTGCAGATGACAAGTATCCAGATATCGTCATCTTTGAAAATCCCCGAAGTCAAAACCTTTTATGTGTAGCAGAATTTAAACCACCCTATTTTGATCCATTTGATGAAAAGGAGCTTAAAGAACCTTCAAGGCTGAAAGCAACTCATAGAAGGGCCAAATATTTTGCCACGTGTAATTTTAAAAAACTTATCTGGTTCAACACGGAAAAGGCAAATGCCTTTAAACCAGAAGAACAACAAATCGTTGAAAAATATCATCTCTCAGAACTTGAGAATCTGGATGATATTGACCAAACAAGGCATAGCGAGCCTATAAAGAAAGGGCTTGAAGATTTTCTTACCCAGCTTTACTCCGTCTCTTCAGGCAAAGAGCCCGAGCCAAAACAGGCGATCGACGAGTTTTTGATTTTCAGGCTCCAGGAGAAGATAAAAGTTCTCTCTACCTACTATAAAAGAATTATTGATGATCAATGCCACAAAGACCCTCCTTTCGCTAAGAGAATAAAGAACTGGTTTGTAGATCAGGGTTGGAGTTTTGTCTGGCAGCCCCAGGACTTTGAGAAAGCGGCAAGACAGACTGCCTATCTTCTTATAAACAAAATCCTTTTCTACAACCTTCTTCAAGCAAAGAGACCGGAGGCCCTTGACCCTCTCGAAATACCTGAAGGACTTACAAAAGGTGCAGTGCTCCAGGCAACCCTTCAGGGTTATTTCAACCAGGTTTTGAAGATAGACTACGAAACTATCTATACCACGGATTTCATAGATACCATAGCCTTCCCTGAGGCGAGAGAGGTGGTAAAAGAAATAAAAGAGCTTATTAGTGTCCTGAAAAGATATGACTTTTCTAAACTTGGATATGATGTTATCGGCAGGATTTTTGAAGGCCTTATTCCCTCTAATGAACGGCACAATTTAGGCCAATATTTCACCAGCCCTGATGTGGTTGATTTAATCCTTGGGTTCTGTTTACATCATGAAGACAACAAGATCCTTGATCCAGCCTCTGGGGCAGGAACCTTTCTTGTAAGGGCCTACCAGCACAAAAAATTGATGAATCAATATAAAAGTCACGAGGATATCCTCGAAACCCTTTGGGGGAATGATATTGCCAAATTCCCGGCTCACCTTGCCACAATAAACCTTGCTCTTAACGACCTCGGTGCAGATAAGAATTATCCGAATATTCTTCAAGAGGATTTCTTTGCCCTTCTTGTCGGAGATAACGGTTTTGATCCTGAAAAATGGCGAAGGGTCAGGGCAAAAACACTTGGGCTTCAAGAGCGAGAAGTCATTTATCCACGCTGGTTTGATGCTGTGGTGGGCAATCCACCCTATACAAGGCAAGAGGAGATAAGCAAAATCTCCCCTGAGGATGCCGAATACAAAAGAAAGCTTATCAATAAAGCTCTCTTGGATTTAAGAGGCAAAAAGACTGCTGAGATAGGAAAACGAGCAGGCATCCATGCTTATTTTTTTGTCCATGGCACAAAGTTTCTAAAGGATAAAGGGTTTTTTGGATTCATCGTCTCAAATTCATGGCTCGATGTCGACTATGGCAAAGGACTTCAGGAGTTCTTCTTAAAGAATTACAAAGTCGTTGCCATAATCGAATCCAAAGTAGAACGCTGGTTTGAAGAAGCAGACATTAATACCTGCATCATTATCCTCCAAAAGTGCAAAGACAGGAAGGAGCGAGATCAAAATCTCCTCAGGTTTGTGTATCTAAAGAAGTCGCTCAGATACTTTATTCCGCCAGCGCAGGATATGTGGGAAAAGCAGATTGAGAGACTAAATGCCATAGACAAACTCAAAAAAACTATCCTCGCCCATAATGAACTTTACGAGAATGAGGATTTGAGAATTTTTCCCAAAAAGCAGAGCGAGCTATGGGATGAGGGTTTTGACCTTGAGAAGGAAAAATATGTGGGAGCAAAGTGGGGCAAATACCTGAGGGCACCGGAGATCTTCTTTAAGATTCTGGAAAAAGGCAAAACTAAGCTCATCCCATTGAAAAAGATAGCGGAGATTCACAGAGGGTTTACAACTGGTGCAGACCCTTGGTTTTATGTTTCTGACATAACGAGCTTAATAGGGCCTAAAGAAATTGAGATGATGGCCAATAGATCAAACTACAAAGGAAAACATGAAAATCTAAGACTCATCCTAAGTGGTGATGGAACAAAATGGCTTATCGAGAAGGAATATTTGTATCCTGTTATTCGTAATCCTGAGGATTATAAAAAGATTCTTATAGACTTCGCATCGGTTGAAGATTTCGTTATTGTTGTAAGCGAGCCAAAAGACAAAATTAACAGCAAACTTGTCTATAATTATATTCTTCATGGTGAAAAGAAAGTATATAAGATGGGCAAAGATAGAAGTATGATACCTGCTAAAACCGACACATGCTCCTCAAGGGAGTATTGGTATCAATTACCAGCTATTAACCCATCGCGTATTTTATGGCAAAAGGCATTTGACATTTACCACAGGCATTATATTGTCAGTAACAACGTCCTTGCAAACCAACGTTTCTACTCCATTTATCCGAAAAAAGTCCAAGATCTTGAAATAATAGCTGCCTTCCTAAACTCGCTGCTGGTTCCTTTATATCTTGAATTTCAGAGGTCGGGAATGGGGCTCGGAGCAATTGAAGCAACAGTGGACGAAGTTAAAAGGATTTTAGTAGTTAATGCAAAAGTAGTAGAAGCTCCCGCAAGAAGTAAGCTATCGAAAGCGCTGAACAAGTTAGGAGAGAGGGAGATTGATTCAATTTTTGAAGAACTCGGTGCATACTCCCCCAAAGAGGTCTCCCTTGAAAAGGCCAAGGCTGATCGCAGGGAGCTTGATAAAATCATTATGGGCGAAATCTTGGGGCTTACTGATGAGGAGCAACTTCAAGTCTATAGAGCCATAGTGGATTTGGTAAAATCAAGGATTGAGAAGGCAAAGAGCTTTGGCAAAAAGAAAAGAACAAAAGATGGAATAGATGTAGATGCCCTCGTTAAAACTGTCATGGACAAAATTGGCGATGAGACGCTTGGAAAATTCTATAAAGAAAAGATCATCACCCTGAAGCCCCTGCTAACAAAACCACTACCCCAGGAATCAGGCAAAGTCAGAATTCAACAACATTTATTCGGCTGGAGACTTTCTTCTGGCAAGAAATATCTTGAATGTGATTCAGAAGAAGAAGCCCGCTATTTAAAGGTTTTTCTTGAAGCAGGAATGGATAAAGTGGACATCCCAAAAAATATTGAATACTTAAAAACCATCCTTCCAGAGATAGAAACCTTGCATGTAAAAATATCTGATATCATCAATTCCTATCTTGAATCCATTGCAGACACAAAAACAAAAGCAACGATAAGCCATCTCCTTTGGACAGAGGTTATGAAATGAGTGGAAGCAAATTATAAAAGGAAATCTAAATCAATGTGGGAAGGATTGGATATGGATTATCGAAAGATACATTGTAATTGTATATGGTAATCATTGGCAAAAATGAAGAGGATTACTACAGTTTTGCAAAAAGGGGACTGATACAATAGGGATGGAAGAGAAGGATCTAAAGAAGTTGTTGGCCTCAGGCGAAACCGATACCTTGGAGTTTAAAGAAAATTTTGACAAAAATACCATAGAGGCTGCCGGAGCGTTTGCCAATACAAAAGGCGGAACTATTATCATCGGCATCTCTGATAGAAATAGGGTTACAGGTGTGCACGTTGGAAGAGAAACGTTAAAAACCTGGGCAAACCAGATTTCTCAAAGTACCGAGCCTCGTATTATTCCCGGAATCGAGCTTGGCGAAATTAATAAAAAACCTGTCGCCCTTATTACCATTAAGGAGTTCCCTATCAAACCCGTATCGGTAAAAGGCAGATACTTCCGAAGGGTCGGAAATAGCAACCGCGTAATGAGTATGCAAGAAATTGTACAAATGCATTTTCATTCCGTCGGGATGAGTTGGGATAAACTCCCGGCAAGGGATGCTTCTATGAAAGACATAGACCTTGAAAAGGTCAAAAAATACATTGATAAAGCGAATGAAACCGGCAGAAGAAAAATTCAGGCGGATGAGAATCCCATACAGGTTCTTGAAAAACTGGAGATAATAAAAGAAGAGACACCTACCTGGGCGGCAATTCTTCTTTTTCATCAGCACCCTCAGCGCCTTCTTCCCCAGGGAGTAATCCACTGCGGGAGATTTAAAGAAGAGATCATAGTCATTGACGATAGGATGATTGAAAGTACAATCACCGAACAGGTCGAAGAGGCTATGGATTTCATACGGAAGAATATCAACGTACAATTTGTTATGACCGGTGAGCCGGCACGGGAGCAAATCTGGGATTATCCTATTGATGCTTTGAGAGAAGCGATAATTAATGCGGTATGCCATAGAGACTACACGATTTCTTCAAATACTGAAATCAGGATATATGACGACAGATTGATTGTGTGGAGTCCTGGTGGATTGCCGTTTGGCATTACTATTGAAGACCTGTACAGACCTCATCCCTCCGTGCTTCGGAACAAGGGAATAGCAGGGATCTTTTACGACATGGGATGGATTGAGCAGTGGGGAAGCGGGATAGATAAGATGCGAAATGCCTGTGTAAAGGCCGGACTTCCTGAACCTCAATTTGAAGAGTATCATGGGTTCCGGGTAATCTTCAGGAAAGATATTTATACAGAAGAATATCTCCGCAAAGCGGGCTTGAATGAGCGGCAGATTAAGGCGGTAATGCATGTGAAGGAGAAAGGGAGGATTACGAATAAGGAATATCAAGAGGCTAATGGGGTCTCCAGGCAGACTGCTGCACGTGAACTATCATATCTTGCGCAGTCTGATATATTCTTGAGGCATGGAAAAACAGGGAGAGATACCTATTATACTTTATCCGGAAAAACAACTGAAAGTGAAAACGCCTCACAAACGCCTAATAAACGCCTCACAAACGCCACAAAGGGTCCGAAAGCGGGGTCAAAAACGCCGGAAATAAGCCACTGAAAAAGCTCCATGAGGTTTGAGATACGTAAAGGCTTTATATATTTTAAAAAAAGCATCAAGTGCATCGTAATTGCATCAATGGAAACTTATCAAAGATAATCGTTTTATTCCCGTCCTCCCAATATGCTTCCGGTATACAGGGTGCTCCCGCGAAAAAACTCCACTGCTGAAAGCCTCTTTTTCCCCGGGACTTGGATCTTGCTCACAATCACACACCCTTTTCCGGTCTCTATCTCAAGCCCTCTGTCCCCGACATACCTTATTCGACCGGGGCTGAAAGAATGCTCTTCATGGTGGGAAGACAGACACCCAAAGAGCTTCATCATGCCGCCCTGATAAGGGGTAAAGGCCCCGGGCCAGGGATCCAGCCCCCTGATAAGCCCGCATATCTGTTCCGCTGGCCTGGACCAGTCTATCAATCCTTGCTCCTTGGTCAGCCTTGGGGCATAGGTGGCAAGGGAGTCATCCTGCTTTCTCGGTGCAACCGTACCGTGATTCAATCCCTGGATGGTTTTTATAAGCAGTTCAGGTGCGAGGGCCGCCAGCCTATCGTGCAGCCCACCCGCCGTCTCCCCTTCCAGGATATCTACCTCCTGCTGAAGGATGATCGGACCGGTATCAAGACCCTCGTCCATGAACATCGTGGTGAGGCCGGTGGTCTTCTCGTTGTTGATAATCGCCCACTGGATCGGGGCGGAACCCCGGTATCGTGGGA
>Ga0315552_1000940_pt1 | contig 17968 bp, 13 predicted proteins | sample SalMarSW160170MG_2_FD_203102 | JGI IMG/M metagenome (GOLD analysis project Ga0315552, IMG submission 203102) | Salt marsh sediment microbial communities from the Plum Island Ecosystem LTER, Massachusetts, United States - Salt Marsh Sediment SW1601-70 ...
CGCTTGCCCCTTGGTTACATGGGTGTAAATCTGGGTGGAAGAAAGCCGGGCGTGCCCCAGAAGCTCCTGGACGACCCTTAAATCGGCGCCGCCTTCAAGCAGGTGGGTGGCGAAGGTATGGCGCAGTATGTGGGGGTGAACCCTCTTGCCGATGCCACTTTTTTTGGTGTATTGCTCTAGTATTATTTGCACCCTTCGTTCGGGGAGGCGCTGACCATAACGATTGAGGAACAGGGCGTTGCCTCTCTTTTCGGCTAAGAGTTTAGGTCTGCCCTGCTCAAGGTAATTACGCAGTGCCTCGGCGGCTGGCTCGCCCATCAGCGCCATCCTTTCCTTGGAGCCCTTCCCCCAGACGCGAATTTCATTGGTATCAAGGTCGATTTGATTAAGGTTCAGGTTTACCAGCTCGCTTACCCTGAGACCGGAGGCATATAGCAGCTCCAGCAGAGCCCGGTCACGCTGCCCCTGGGGTGTGGATAAGTCGGGGGCATTGAGCAGTCGCTCCACTTCCTCCAGGGTGAGAAAGGAGGGCAGACGCTTATCCAGCTTGGGTGAAGAGACCATTTCTATGGGGTTGGCAGAGATTATTTTTTCCCGCACCAGATAGCGATAGAAGGAGCGGATAGCCGATAGCTTGCGGGCAATGCTGGCCTTGACAATGCCCTGCTTGGTTAAATAGGTCAGGTAATCACGCAAGACCTGCCGGTCTACTTCTAGCGAATCAGCTTTCTTCTTCTTGAGGAAGTAAAAGAAATCCAGCAAATCAGCCTTGTAGTTGCGCACGGTATAGGGCGAGACATTGCGCTCGGCTTCAAGATAGTTAATGTATTTATTAAAGACTTCCTGCATGGCGCTAGTCCTATGTCTTTCTTCCCACTCCTCCCGCCCTCAGAGGTTTCACCTCTAAAACTCTCTCACCCACCCCACCTACTTTTTAGCTTGTATCTTTCTTTCCAGCCCCTCCCCGTTTTCGGGTGTCTTTTTTTCCACCCGCCCGCCCCATAGGGGTTTTGCCTCTCTGTAACCCTCTTATGTTTCTTTCCGCCCGCCCCATAGGGGCTTCGCTTCTCTTTCCTTCTCCGGCTTCTCCTATCCTCCCTCTATACTCACATTTGGTGCATTTTACCAGGTTGCGGCGGTATACGGTGAGCAGTCCGCCGCACTGGGGGCAGGGCTGGGGGAGGGGTCTGGCGTTCAGGATAAACTTACAATCGGGGTAGTTGCTGCAGCCGTAGAAAACGCGTTTCTTTTTAGTTTTCCTCTCCACCAGCTCACCGCCACACTGCGGACATTTAACGCCAACCTTGACCTGAAAGGATTTAGTATATTTGCACTCTGGATAACCACTGCAGGCTAAGAATTTTCCGTAGCGCCCGGTTTTGATTACCAGGGGCTTGCCACATTCAGGACAAATTTCGTCGGTTGGCTCCTCCAACTTCACCTTCTCCATAAGCTCAGCGGCACTTTGAAGGCTCTGCTCAAAGGGGATATAGAAATCCTGAACCACCATCACCCAGTCCTTATTTTCATTGGCTACTTTGTCCAGTTCCTCCTCCATGTGGGCGGTAAATTCAATGTCAACGATGTCAGGGAAGTGTTTGTTGAGCAGGTCATTGACCACAATACCCAGCTCGGTGGGCTGAAATCTGCCCTCGGTCCTGGTAACATATTCCCGCTCCTGAATGGTGGAGAGTATTGGGGCATAGGTGCTGGGGCGCCCGATTCCCCACTGCTCCAGCATCTTAATCAAGGTGGCTTCGGTAAAGCGGGGTGGGGGCTTGGTAAAGTGCTGTTCGGGGAAAAGCTCTATAAGCTCAAGTTTATCGCCTTTTTCCAACGGTGGGAGGGTGGGACCGGGCTTTTCTTCAGCTTCGTCTTTGCTCTCAATATAAAGAGTCATGAACCCGGGGAAGGTGTTAACCGAGCTGGAGGCTCTTAGCAGATAATTAACTTTAGAACGGGGGCATCGGGCTTGAATATCAACCGTAGTATTATCAAAAGTGGCGGCTGACATCTGGCTAGCTACCATTCGTTTCCAGATGAGCTGGTAAAGCTTGAATTGGGCGTCACTGAGGTGGGGTTTAAGCAGTGAAGGCTCCCGCCAAATCTTGGTGGGACGAATAGCTTCGTGAGCTTCTTGTGCTCCCTTCACCGTTCTGGCGAAGGAACGGGCATGGGATGGAACATACTGAGGGCCATACTTCTCAGTAATGAAGGCTCTGGTTTCAGTAATGGCTGAGCGAGTTACCCTGGTGGAGTCGGTGCGCATGTAAGTTATAAGTCCCACATTCCCCTCATCGCCGATGGGCAGACCCTCATAAAGCTCCTGAGCCACACTCATCGTCAGCTTGGCCGGGAAGCGGAGCTTGCGCCATGCCTCCTGCTGCAGGGTGCTGGTGATAAACGGTGGCGCTGGCTGGCGGGTCGCCTTCTTGACGCTCACCTTGCTTACCTTATAGCTGGCTTGTTTCAGCTTATCGCTGAGTTCAGTGGCTTCTTGCTCGTTATGAATCTCCAGCTTGGTGCCATCGTCGAGGCCAATGAGCATGGCTCTAAAAGTTGGCTTCTGGGCAGTCTTGGCTAGCTCAGCCTCAATAGTCCAGTATTCTACGGGGACAAATTTTTCGATTTCACGCTCGCGGTCAACAATAATCTTCAGTGCCACCGACTGCACTCTACCTGCTGATAGCCCTCTTCTTACCTTCCGCCAGAGCAATGGGCTTAGCTTATAGCCGACTAGTCTATCCAGGATGCGCCTCGCCTGCTGGGCATTGACCAATTGCATGTCTATAGAGCGAGGATGGTCAAAGGCACGCTTGATAGCTTCCTTGGTTATTTCGTGGAATACGACACGGCGGTAGGGTTTGCGGTTTGTTTTTGTTACCTTTTGCAGGTGCCAGGAGATAGCCTCTCCCTCGCGGTCGGGGTCGGTGGCAAGATATACGGCGGAGGCATCTTTAGCTGCCTTTTTAAGCTCGTTTACAATCTTACTTTTCGCCCTGAGCACCACATATTTAGGGGCGAAGCCCTTTTCAATGTCCACCCCCAACCCGCTCCTGGGCAGGTCTCTTACATGGCCCATTGAGGCTTTGAGGCTATAGTTAGCACCTAATAGCTTGCTCAGCGTTCTGGCTTTGGCTGGAGATTCAACGATGACCAGATTCTTCTTCATTGTCCTAGTCTACCTTTACCCGGTATGCCTCTCTGGCTTCCCGGGACAGGACATAATTCATAGTTCCTACCTGCTTTACCAGGCCCTTGAGTTCCATCATAGCCAGAGTGCTGCTGACCACTGATGTAGGCAGACCGCTGCCGCGGCAGACCTCATCAATATGGGTAGGCTCGGTACCCAGCTGCTTTATTAACAGCGACTCAGTCTCGGAGGCGGGTATAACCTCTTTAATCTCCATCTGGTGAGCTACTGCCGTCAAGTTCAGTTCCTCCAGGATATCGGTGTAGTCACGGACTAGCTTAGCCCCTTCCTGGATGAGGTGGTTAGTACCTCGACTGGTTGGTGACAGGATGCTGCCCGGGACAGCTAGCACCTCTCTATTTTGCTCCAGTGCCAGATGAGCGGTAATCATCGCCCCGCTGGTCTCATCAGCCTCAACCACCAGCACGCCGAGGCTCAGTCCGCTCATAATCCGATTACGCCGGGGGAAGTTATCAGCCCTGGGTCTGGTGCCCAATGGATACTCGCTTATCACGGCTCCTTGCTGAATGATGCTGCGGGCTAGAGCGGCATTCTCGGCGGGGTAAACAATATCAAGCCCAGAGGCAAATACGGCAATCGTCCTGCCGCCTGCCTCCAGGGCGCTATGGTGGGCTATAGAGTCAATTCCTCTAGCCAAGCCGCTCACGATGGTGATTTTGTTTTTAGCCAGGTCAGCCACTATCTCCTCTGTTGCCTGTCGGCCATAAGCGGTAGCCCGGCGGGTGCCCACCACTGCCAGACACCACTCATCCTGGGGGAGCAGGGAACCCCTGACATAAAGTATTGGGGGATAATCATATATCTCCTTGAGCCGGGATGGATAATCCGGGTCATGCCAGGTAAGTGCCTTTACCCCGTAGCGGTTTAGTTTTTCCATCTCCGCTTCCAGAGAAATCTTTGGTCGCCATTGGGCGATGGCATTTATTGAGCTGCTATCCAGCCCCGAGCGCTTCAGTTCAGCGGGGTTAGCCTGCCACGCCGACTCCAGGTTGCCAAAATAGCTTTCCAGCTGTGAAAGTTTAACCCGCCCGATGCGGGGTATCATGCTGAAGCCTATCCAGTATTTGGTGTCTTTTTTAGTCACTTCTAAGCAATTCTAGCATAGAGGCAAACTAGTAGCAATTACGATTCAGTCGCGGCTTCCCCACAGGAGTGCCGAGCAGATGATAACTATCCCCAGCAACGCACCCCCCACGATGGTGAAGCTGGTGCCAAAGCCAAAACGGTCGGCGAGATAGCCCACTACCGGTATGATTAGGCCGGCGCCTCCCCGGCTGGCAAAGTAGTAGATGCCGAGCACTGTGGAGCGGCGACGCTCCGGGGCGTGAGTGATGATGTGAGACTCCGTGACTGGCATGCCGATATACATGCAGACGCCGAGGACGAACAATACTAGCCAGACGCTCCATCCCAGGGAGGTTAGGGTGAGCAGGTATAGGGCGGGACCGGCGATAATGCTTACCACCAGCATCACTGGCACTGTACCCAGGCGGTCGGAGAGGTAACCGCCGACGGGTCCTGCCCACAGCCCGGCAAAGTGGAAGAGGGAGTACAGGAAAGCGCCGGTTTCCTCACTGGCTTGGAGGTTGTCAACGGCAAAGAGGGCAATATAGGATATCACCGATAGTATCAGCACCTGAAGCGCCACTCCCAGAGTGATGAAGGGTACCAGCCGGCGCGGATTGCTGGGGGTTTCCCGTGTTTCAGCCCGGCGGCTGGCGTCCACTGGGGGGGCTTTTTGAGCATAGCCGCGCCTTCCCAGGAGCACGAAGAGCACGATGCCGATGATAAAGGCGGGGATGGCCAGGCTAATGATGGTGCCCCGCCAGCTCAGGGTGTGAAAGATGGCAGCGGCAATCAGTGGAGTCAGGAAGAAGCTAGCAGTGCCGCCTATCTGGTGCAGCCCCAGCGCCCTGCCCCGGTTCTTTGCGTCAACGGATGCCGCGACCAGGGGTGCTGCGGCGGGGTGGTAGCCACCACCCACCACCCCGAGCAAAATCAGGAAAATAGCCATTGCCAGATAGGTCGGAGCCAAACCGACGAGTATGGCAAACAGTGCCACCCCGGAAATACCCAGGGTAATCATCATCCGGGGGCCGAGCCGGTCGGAAAGCCAGCCGGCGGGCAGGTGGCTGATGCCGTAGGCGATGTTGAAGGCGGACATCATCCAGCCCATTTGTGTGTAGTCAAGCTTGAAATCATCTCGGATAAAAGGGGTGAGGGGTTGGAAAATGGCGGCGGTGAAGTGATGACTGAAGTGGGCCAGGATAAAGAGGGGTAGCAGCCCTGACATAAAGGCAAGAAACCTTGGCTTCTTGATGATAAGTTTCCTTCTAGTTATTTATTTAGAAAATCGGTGGGAGGTACAGCGGAGAGAGTGGCCAACTACGCTCTTATGGAGCTTCGATGGCTAAAGGATTCGTTTTTGTAACCAAGCCCTCCCTGAGCCAGTCTTAAAATATTGTTCAAGCTCGATGGCTCTTGACCGATTTTTAACTGCAAGATATGCCTTCAAACTGAAAGGCGTTCTATTTTTCGTAGAATCAACCTTCCCAGAGTTGTGTTCAGTCAATCGGCGGCTAATACTATTCGTTGAACCTACATAGAGATTTTTATCTATCGCGCTTCTCAGAATATATACGTACCACATAGTTTATCTGGCTTGCCAGCCGTAGCCTTGGCGTAGGCTGGCGGAGAGGGTGGGATTCGAACCCACGGTAGCCAAAGGCTACACGCGCTCTCCAGGCGCGCCTGATAGTCCACTCCAGCACCTCTCCATAATCAGTTTTGGCGGAGAGGGTGGGATTCGAACCCACGCTCCGGTATAACCGGAGACCGCTTTTCGAGAGCGGCACCATAAACCACTCGGACACCTCTCCTAGGTTCAGATTTTACCCCAAAACCTCCTCAGGGGCAACTTTGCCGACATTTTGCCGACATTTTTCTCAAGAACCTCGGTAACCTGGGCCTGAGTCAGAACACTCTCCAACCCTTCCTCAAAGCGGCGCGCTGCTGCCTCCTGCAAGCCGGGCAGGACATACGAATAGATATCCAGAGTCGTGGATATGGAACTGTGCCCAAGCCGCTCTTGGACAATCTTGGGGTGAACACCTAGTTGAAGCAAGATTGTGGCGTGAGCGTGGCGCAAGTCATGAAGCCTGACACCCTTTAGTCCGACGCTTTGGGCGATTTCCTGAAACGCCCTGCTGACAGTATTCGGCCTGAACGGTCTGCCGTCGGGGTGGGAAAACACCAAGTCGGTAGGCTGTAGGGGCTTACTCAGCAATTGAATGATTTGAGGAGAATCAAAAGCGGGAATGTAGCCAAGACAATAATGGCCAGGCGACTGCTTAAGATAGTGTACCACGTTATGAGTGAACGTAGAGCATATGTGCCAGACTACCCGGGCCGCCTTTAATTTGCTTTAGCGGGCTCCCGGTAGGGAGCTGCGCTCCTAATTCAGGGTAAGGGGCTCGGGTCTCGGACTTTACAGTGTGCACTCTTAAGGGCACGAATAGGAGGCTGAGCCAAGTCTCAAGGAGGACAGGGTGACTTGGACAAAATAATTTGCATTATTCTTTCATAGGAAGCAATTGTGACCTAACTGCACATTCAGGATATTATTATGTCTCAGGCACGCCATTCACACTAGGCAGCTGGTCTCCTTCTCCTCCTCATCATAGATACACTATTACTGCAGCCAGAACGCCAGCTATGATTTCCCCAACCAGCAAATTCTAGGATCAAAAATTTGGGCTAACTAGACCCCTCATGTGGATGAGTTTAATATTCAATAAAAGAAAAAGGTTAAGAGAATAGCTGACACATTGAGAGAGATTGATAACCCAGTAAGACAAAGGCATGAGGCAAGTGATTTTCAGCTTTGTTAAGCTATAGTCCCTTAGTAACCTCGGCTTCCCTGGTAAAGCCCGCCTTTTACTTATTATGCTCTCGGTAATCCTAGACCACTACTAGCAATTATATTCTTTAAAATTTCGGAAGTCCCGGCGGCTATAGTTACTCCTATGGAAGAAAGATATAAATGTTTGAACCATCCCTGTAAAGGAGCACGGCTATCCTCTTTGTCAAGCTGACCATACAATCCCAATAATTCTATGGCTACCTTAGCTGCACGCTTAAGCAACTCGGTGCCATATAATCGCGATTCAGCAGCATCATAAGCTGTAGCTATCCCTTTATCATGTAGCCAGGCTAATCGGTAACAAATAAGCCGCCCAACCTCTGCCTCTACCTTTAATTGAGCTAACGCCTGTCTACTATTTCCCCACTGCCTCTGGGGATTAGCTTTTATATACTTTACCAGTCGGTCAATCAAGCATCGTGCTACAGCCACTGGAGCAATGGCTATGCGCTCGTAACTCAGCATCGTTTGCACCACTTTCCACCCCTCATTTTCCCCACCTACAAGGTTCTCCTTCGGCACCCTAGCATTCTCAAAGAATATCTCACCGAAGTCCGGCTCGCCTTGTATATCAATTATAGGCCTGACGGTAACACCAGGCGTAGACAAGTCAACCAGGAAAAAGCTGATGCCCCGGTGTCTTTTTAACTCCGGGTCTGTTCTAGCCAGCAGACAACACCAGTCAGAATACTTGGCAAAGGTACACCAGGTCTTCTGACCATCTATTACATAGGCATCGTTGTCCCTGACCGCTTTTGTCTGGAGTGAAGCGAGGTCAGAGCCAGCATTAGGTTCAGTGAATCCTTCGCACCAGAACTCCTCTCCCCTAGCAATTGGCTTAAGATGTTTCTCCTTTTGTTCTTCAGTACCATATTTAAATAGAGTGGGCGCCAGCATTTTGGCACCAATAGCGTTGTAGCCTGGTGAGCCACGGCTTGCTATCTCCTCTAAAAAGATAAGGTAATCCACATAAGAGCAAGCTTGACCCCCGTATTCCTTAGGCCAGAAGAGAGAAAGCCACCCCTTCTTGCCAAGCTTAAGTGCTATGTCCCTGAAGACTGGCTCGCCGTCTTTACCGGGGGCGATTGTGTCATCTATCGCTGTCCCTGTGTAGTCCACCCAGTCCGGTGGTAGCTCTTTATCCAGGAAGGAACGAACTTCTTGCCGGAATCTTTCCTGCTCTGCGGTAAATTCAAAGTCCACTTCTAAATTATGCCCGCCTTTTTCAACTTCTTTAGCTTGGAGGGTCCAAAGTCCATATATTTGAGGTAGATGTGCTCATTGTCATAGCCTGCCGGTCGGCACACCCACTTTGTTCTTACTGGTGTTTCTGTCATTTTGTGCTGCGCCTGAGCGACAATGAGTTCTCCATAAACAGGGTCTTTAACCGGAGTAAAAATCCCCCTCTCCAACCAGTTGGCATCTTCCATCGCTTCCTGGGGAGAACAGACTGGCGCCACCACTGGGGTAATGGGAGCTAAGCGACCCTTATTGGCATATTCCACCGACATGCTCACCAGTTCCTCATTGGTGTATTTGCGTGTCTCGGCAAAGACCAGCGGTGCCCATTTCAATTGCTGCTCCTTTTCCGTAAAAATTGTCAGGTTCGCCCAGTTCCCGGCGCCCCACTCATCCCATTTCCCGACCATGTCGGCGAAGGCCTGCCACATCTCCAACCTCAAGCCCCCCAGAAAAACGGCACCATCCTTGGTTGGCGCAAAGCAGTATAGCCAAGCAGCAGTATCCAGGCTGCCAAAGCGCTCAGCAACAACACCGGCCCCCTGATACCACAGGGCAGCATAGTCATCAAAACGAGCGTAAGCCTCAGCCGTGGCCACATCCAGCGCCTGTCCTTCCCCGGTCATCACTCTCCAGTGCAAAGCAGCCAGAATACCAACCGCCATAAATGTTCCCGGTTGTGCCCAGCCTATCCAGGGGCCAGCCTTGGTGGGAACTGCCCAGGGACATTCATCGTAGCTCTTGCCCTCGGGCATGACCTCTCCTGTACCCGACTGTATTCCTGATCTGGCCTGAGCAATATTTTCATAGTCTGGCATTCGGCTCCGGCTCATGGGTCCGAACTGTCCGTAGCCCGTTATAGAAGCAAATATCAGCCTGGGATTAATCTCCTTTAATTGCTCATAGCCAATACCCCAGCCATCCATGACTCCTGGGCTATATGTCTCTATAAGCACGTCAGCCTGCTTTGCCAATGCTTTGAGTATCTCCCTGCCTTCGGAATTTTCAAGGTTCAGGGTAATGTGAAATTTGTTTCTGCCCTCGGTCAGATAGTTCAGCCCCTCACCCTTATGCAGCACACCATAGGGGGTGCAGCTCCTGATGAAATCGCCCTCCGGGGGCTCTATTCTCAAAACCTCAGCGCCAAATTCGGCTAACATTGAGGAACAGTAACACCCGGCGAAGCTCTTATAGCTCAAGTCCAACATGGTTATATCATCCAGAGCCTCAGGTCTGGTATGGGCAATCCTGGGATTATCCCTCTCTCTTATCCAGTCTGTCCAGGTTGGTTGTTTCTTCTCCGTTTTTTTATCTTTCTTCCCCTGGCGTAAGCTAGAGACAGCACTCTCAATCCTTTGCTGTGGCAGGTCCTTTGGCGCTCTCAGCCCAGCCTTGCCATCCCAGCCAGGTGGTGGCCGGCGTCCCGGCACGTCAGCCCACTTGCCCAAAGCACCACACTCATACAACTGCTTAATTTCGTTTTCACTTTTGCTCAAATGGTGTGCCATCACATATTCGTTGTCAAAGCCCACCGGCCTGACTGACCACTTAACCTTTGGCGGGGTCTTGGACATCATCACTGGAAATTCGTAGTCGTGGTACTTGCCGAGGAGGGGGTCATCAACCTCAGTTATAAAGCCTCGCTCTCGGAAATGCCTGTCCTCCACGACATCCTTGACAGTGTAGACGTGGGACGCAGTGAAGCCATGCTTTTCGGCCAATTCCTCAATCTCCCCAGAGGTCTTGGTGCTTGCCCAACCGGCAATAATCTTGAGAATTTGGGGGGCATTTTCCTCCCGCAGTCGAGTCAGGTGGTCTTTAAATCTAGGGTCATCAGCCAGTTCCGGCTTGCCCATAACGGTGCACAGGCCCCTGAATTCCCTTGGAGCTGGCGCCGCTAAGGCCACAAAGGTATCATCGGCACAGCGGAAGGTGTCTGCGGGACATATAGACACATCCCTGTTTCCAGCGGGCATGGCTGACTTTCCCGTAATTTGCTGGTAGGGCCAGACCCAGGACATTGCCCGCATAATGTTTTCACTCTGTGACAGCTCAATATACTGTCCTTTACCTGTCCTCTCCCGATAGTGGAGAGCAGCCAGTACCGCCACCTCACCCATCAATCCGCCATAATCATCGCAGGGGTATGTGCGGCTCTTAAGTGGTGGTTGGTCAGGGAAACTTGACATCCAGGCGTATCCGGAAAACCCCTGAGAAGCGCCGTCATTAGAAGGCCTATTCTCCTTAGCGTATTGACCCCACTGGCCAAAGCCATTCTTGGCGATATAAATAATGCCTGGATTAACCTCCTTGACCTGTCGGTAGCCAACATTCCAGCTCTCCATCACGCCCGGTCTCAGATTTTCTTCAATGACATCAGACTTAGCCGCAAGTTCTAGAAACACCTTCTGCGCTTCAGTTTTATGCAAGTCCAGGCCAATCCAGTATTTGTTGATGTTACTGTGAACAAATACCGGCCCGTATCCCCTAAATAAATAGCCAAAGGGAGTCATGTCACGACAGGTATCCCCCAAAGGCGGGATTTCACACTTAATGACTTCGGCACCCATCGCTGCGGCAAAACTTGGCCCCGAAGGACCCAGAATGAGAGTGCACACCTCAAGTACCCTGATACCTTTTAATGGTAAAGGCTTGGAGTGTTTCTTGTCTTTATAATTCTTCCATGCCTCCTCTGCCATGGCAATCAGCTACCTTTCTCTATCTTTTGAACAAACTTATTTTACTCAAAGACTTAGTTCTCTGGTGCGGGGGCAGGGCAAAAACTTACCGGATTTTGCTGGGTCTTGACCTATAAATGGCTACCATTGCCAGTACTCAATATTTATCTATATATACCGTATTCCTTGGTGAATTCTATCATAGCCCAACGTCAGCTTCCGCTCCTTGCTGTAGCCATTCCGGTAAGCCGAAGAACCATCCACTGCCTTTCGCCGCTCCGATTTCTAGCACCCAGTGGCACAGGGTGGCACTGCCAGATACAAAAGTCGTTTTCGCCCTGGGCAGGATAGCACAAAATCGTATCTGGGGGGACAGGGTGGCACAACCACTCACGCTTTTCGAGAACGGCACCATAAACCACTCGGACACCTCTCCTAGGTTCAGATTATACCTTAAACTTCTCCTGTCGGCAAAATTGCACTGTTGACACTGGCTGGAGCAAGTGCTACCTTTGGTCTGAGGTTTAGAAATAAGATGTTTGCCGGCACTGCAAAGCGGTTGGCCTTGCTAGTAGCCATCGTGCTGTTTGTCCAATTCGGCTTCTATAGTCCAGCACAAGCAGCGCCGGAAGAGCCGGTTCAGGTCAAGGAGATAAACTTCGTTTTTATTCATGGTGCTGGGGGCAACATCTGCTCTATGCAGCTTTTGGCTGATACCATCCGGGAGCAGCTATCGCCATATATCCTTGAATATGAACAAGCCAATCCCGGCACTGAGATTCGGTTTGATATGTTGCAAAGGTGCTATCCTGACGATGTAGATGTTAATACTTGGGCTAATAACATCGCTGCCAGCATCGATGAGCACTTCTATAGCAAGGAGAATCTAGTCTTAATTGGGCACAGTGCCGGAGGAAAGGCAGCCCTTTACGCCGTAGCCCATAATGTAGGCGGTCTGGCTGATAAGGTGGCAATGGTGGTAACTATCAATAGCCCGATTAAGAGTCTGGATGGGTATTATGTTACTGGTGGTGGCTCGGTAGTGGATTATTGCCGAGCCCGATGGTTACTCGCTGACCGGGGGATTTGTAATTCTATAGCCTACCACGATAGCTCTCAAGACGGGAGCTGGGTGGCTAGCAATAAACACTGGCTGGCTTTCATATCAGGTGAATCTTCACCGGCTAGTGTGCAATTTGATTTCGGTGGAATTGACGCCTGGCCCAGAGATATGGATGACAGCGCTATACCAATCTCAGCTCAACATTCTGATGGGGCTGATGTAGTCTATTACGGAGAGCATGCTCATAGCGATTTTGCTGAATCAGACGATGTAGCAAGATTCATGGCGGAGCAAATCCTCCGTTATATTTTTGGAGGGTCTATAGAATGCTCTGTCTTTGCTAGGGGTGGTACTTTCGAACATAAGGCTAATTGGCTACCGGGAACAGACCATTGGGAGGACATTGTCGGTGAAATTCTTGTCGATAGTGGTCGGCTGGAGCATATGAATGAGTCCTATTTTAGGTGGCAGGAGTGGGAGGACGTGGTTGGTGAGTCTTCTCCTGGGGGCGAGCGGAGCAGCTACCGGGTTAGTCTGCTGAATCCCTTCTTCTTTTTTACCAGCATTCGGGAATCGCACTGGTTAAGTCACGATTCTGAAGATTATCGGCTCTACTTACGAACCTGGGCTGCCCCCAGAAATCGTGTGCAGGTAGATTGGGGTGTTTATCAGCAGGGATTATTGCCCGCAGGGACTGAGCGTGACCATTATGAAGTTGAAATAGCCACTGGCACACCCCTTACCGGTATTACATACGTGTCATGGGTAACTAATGACCCCCGTGACCTGAGGGCGCTGGTATGGTCGGAGGCAGAAAGCCCTTTCCGCTGGTTCCAGGCTGAATGGAGAATCTACTTTAAGGAAATCCGACAAAGGAAAGTTATTGACGAAATTCCGGCTAAATTCTTGTAATAATCAAGCCGGGTGCCGATTACATTCCAAGCTCGGCTCGAGTCTGGGCTAAACGAATTAGACTATCCCGCGATACAATGCCAATTACTTTATCTTCCTCTAGCACTGGCATGTGGTCGATTTCCAACTCTTCCATTTGGTCAAGCAGGCTTACCGCCGATTGCTGGGGGTGAGCAGCCTTAAGTTCACTAGCGGGTATCATAATTTTACCTATATGAGCACCCCGGCGCCTTTTAGGTACTCGTTTTATATCACGCATAGTCACTGTTCCTTGCAATTTATCACCATCAGCCACGACAAAGTAATGCTGCCCGGTAACCAGAATGTAGTCGTGGATTAATTGACTGATGGTGGATTGGGGAGTGATGGGAGAATATTCCCTGGCCATTATATCCTGAGCCTTAATTTTTTTAAGAGCTTCACGCAGTACCGCCTGACGGCGACTCTGTGTTGCTGCGGTCTGCAAAACCAACCCCACGCCAGCCAGCACCAGCCCGTTAAACCATTGGCGTCCGAAAATCAGTAACAGAATCCCACCGGCGATACAGAGTAAGCCAATACCCCATCCACTCCAGCTGGCAATACGTGTTGACCGCTCATAATCGCCAGTCGCTTTCCATAGCAGTGCCCGCAAGATTCTGCCTCCATCTAGGGGAAAACCAGGAATGAAGTGGAATAAAAACAGCATGAGATAGATAAAGGCTAACCATTGGATGATTCCAGCAATCACAATACTGCCAGTGTTTGCCAGTAAAGCATAAATCCCGTAAAACACCCCGGCTATTACCAGGCTGGTCAAAAGTCCAGTCGCCGCCAATAACAACTCAAGAGCAGGGAAAGTGGCTTCTTTACTTGTGTGAGACACTCCACCGAAGACAAATAAAGTAATGCGCTTCACTGGGATGCCTCTACTGAGAGCAGTAAGACTGATGATAAATTCACGAATACTTACCGATATGAAAAAGAGCAAGCTGGTGGCTACTCCAAAGCTTATCCTGTGCCACAGGAGATAAGCCTCGGGGAACTGGGTCACCATGATGGCTGTTATCAAGGCAAGAGCCAGCGCCCAGGTATAATGTAACCGTATTCTAACCCCGAAAATCTGACCCAGATTAGGGGAGACTCTCATTTTCCTCCAGAGCGATATAAACAGAGTTTGGCGTTGCCAGGTTGGCTAACGCTCAATCTGCACCAGCTGATAGCGCAGCTTACCCGCCGGTGCTGTAATCTCTACTATCTCTCCCTGGGCTCGACCGGTAACGGCTTTGCCTATGGGCGAATTGCCAGAAATCTTGCCCTTGGTCGGGTCTACCTCCCTGGGACTGACTATGGTATAGCGTAGCTCCTCGCCGGAAGCTTGGTCACGCAGGACAATGCTATCACCCGTACTTACCTTAAGAGTGCTCTTTGGTGTTTTATCAATGGTAGTGGCTGATTTTAGAGCCTCTTCTAGCTCTCTAATTCGCCCCTCCAGGTGTCCCCTTTCCTCCCTAGCTGCCTCCAGAGGTGCATTTTCACGGAAGTCCTTATCTGCCGCCGCCCGGCGCATCTCCTCGATAGCCTGAGACCGCCTCTGCTTAAGGTCGGCCAGCTCAGCTTTCAGTTCAGCAAGTCCTTGCTGAGTTAAGGAGATAGCCGGTGGCAAATCCCGCCTTGCTGGGGAGGGCAGTCTAGCTTTCGTCTTCTTGGGCCTGAGGTGGGCAGCCAGGCTGGTCTTGTTCCAGCCTTGCTTTTTAGCATAAACCAAAAAGGCTCGTACTATCTCAAGATTGTTCAAATAGTTGGTATGTGATGATGATAATTGCTCAGCATAGTTAGCCACCTCGCGGGCAGTGAGTCCAGCGAAGGGGCGCTCCCACCCATACCAGCGAACAAATCCATATATCGCCTGCTGGCTTGTTTCTCCTTTCTTGGCTGGTAGGCTAGCCAGAAAGCTACCGGCTGCCTCACCCAGGCTTGGACTCTGGCGGCTACTATTCATTCCTGCCTCCTGAATGAGAAAGGAGCTTTCATCGCCCGCAAGGCGTTATCTACAATCTTGTGGCCTATTAACCTCATTACTGCCTCGCCATGCCAGTCAAAGGACAAGTCCTCCGCCTGGATCAGGGCTTGGTCGATGCCATGGGATTTTATTAAGTTGAACATCCTATCAACCTGCTTATCACTCAGCCGCTCATAGAATTTTCGGGCGTAGTAGCTAATTTCTAGCTCTCGCCCCAGTTTCTTTCGCCAGCGGCGATGGTATTTAGCCAGTGTCCTGGCTGAAAGGTTATCATCTTTGAGAGCCTGGTGTAAAGTATCGGCGGCTATATCGGCACAGAGAAAACCGTAGTAGATGCCACCGCCGGTGGTTGGCTTCACCTGCCCGGCGGCATTCCCTAACACCAGCAACCTCTCACCATAGGTTCTGGCTAATGGCTTTAATGAAATCCCTCTATAGCATGGCTCAGCCTTGTCCCAGGCTATTTTCCCTTGAGCCTGTAGGGATGACATTAACCTTTTCAGATAAAGCTGTGGGCTGTGACGGGACAGCAATCCCACCAGAGCCTTGGGGGACGAGGTTGGTATTAGCCAGGCGAAAAAACCGGGAGCTATCTCCCGCCCAAGGTAGACCTCCATTTCATCAATTCCAACCGTTTCTACCTCAGCCTGGGCTCCCATAACAAAATCGCCAACTCTGCCTAATCCCAGCCTCTCAACCAATTTTGAGCCAAAGCCAGTGGCAACGACCGCTGCTCTTGCCTCAAGGTTTAGCTTTTCACCCTGGCGCGTTGCCTTAACCCTAACTTTATCATCTCCAACCTGTATATCACTAGCTAGGCTATTTGGCAGGTATTCTGCTCCCTTACCCTGAGCTCTGCCAGCCATAGCCACATCAAGGGCTGCCCGGTCCACAATGCCGGCCTGGGTTTGCTCACGCCAGAGCCTAATCAATGTCCCTGAGGGCGAAAATAACTTGGCACTGCTTACCAGTCTCAGAATAACGTTCTCATCAATGGCAAAGGCGGTGATACACTTCTGGCTTATAAGCCCGGTGCAGCAAACTTGCTCCCCCGGCTGCTTATGCTGCTCCAGCACTAATACCTCATGTCCCATTTCAGCCAGCTTGGAGGCAACATAGCTGCCTACCGGTCCGCCGCCGATAACTATTACATCATACAATTTCACTATCTACATCCCTACCTCGGAGCGGGCACGGATAAACCTTATCAGGTTGTCACGGGTAACCAGCCCGATAATCCTGCCCTCACTTATCACCGGCATCTGGTTTATATCATTCTCGTCCATCTGTTCCACTACGCTCAGGGCATCTTGTTCAGGAGGGGCTGCCTTTAGCTGGTCAAGGGGGAGCATTATCTTCTCTACTTGAGTCGTATCCCAGCTTGACCGGGGAATGGATTTAATATTTTGCAGGCTCAAAATTCCTTTAACCCTGCCTCCGCTGGTTACCGTGAAATAGCTATGCCCTCTGGGCAAGACATATCCTGTAACCAGCTCAGCTATGGTAATATTTGGTGGGACTTCCATATAGTCGGAGGTCATTACCTGCGATGCGGTAAGCCCGCGGAGGACTTCGCGCCATTTAGTCTGGCGATAGCTAGCCGAGGCGGCATTTTGCAGGAACCAGCCGATAAAGATTATCCATATGCCGCCTAACCACTCATTGAGGAGGACCATCATCAAAATACCACCCAACATAAAGCTATAGGCTACGCCTTGCCCCACTCGGGTGGCAATTCGAGTCGAACGCTGGTAGTTGCCACTGAAGCGCCACATTATTGAGCGAAAGACACGCCCGCCATCCAGAGGGAAGCCTGGAATCAGGTTGAACACAGCTAAAATCACATTAATCTGAGCCAGATAAAAGGCCATAGCTGACAGCGGTTCATTTACACCCCGGGTCAGCCACCAGACTAGGGCAAACACCCCGCCAATTGCCAGACTGCAGGCGGGACCGGCAGCCGCCATTTTGAATTCAGCGCCGGCTTTGGTTGCTTCCTTGGTCATCTGAGCCATGCCGCCAAAGATAAACAGGGTTATGCTTTTTATCGGGATGCCGTTGGCTCTGCCCACCAGGCTGTGAGCTAGCTCATGGGCCAGCACAGAGGCGAAGAATAACAGGCTGGTAGTTATCCCGATAACCCAGTAAAGTAACTGGCTCCAGCCCGGATAGAAAACAGGGAAGACCTGCCAGGAAAGCGAGAAGGCTATTAAGAAGAATATTATAAACCAGGTATAATGCAGCCTGAACTGGATGCCAAATATCTTGCCCAGATTAAAGCCTCTACCCATTTTTATTGCTCTTGTACCATTTTTATGGCGACCTCAGCGGCTCGTTTCCCGGAGAGAAGCATGCCGCCAAAAGTAGGTCCCATGCGGGGTAGCCCAAAAACACTGGCTACTGCCATACCAGTGACAATCAGTCCGGGATAGACCTCACCGGTGCGCTCGACCACCGCATCCTCCGATTTATCAATCCACAACGCTCCTTCCCCTGCCATCTTGAACATACTCCGCTGCACTAGTTTCTTGACTACGCAGGCATCATGACCGGTGGCATCAATCACCACCTTTGTTTCCAGGGGTATCGGGTCTAGCGCTGAAACCTCGTTGGGGAGATGGATAATAGGGCTCCAGTTAACCACTACCCCACCAACCCGGTTATTTTCACGAACCACTATGTCTTCAACCATGGTCAGACTAAAGACCTTAACCCCGGCATCGCAGGCAGCAGCAATGAGCCGGGAGCAGGCGTGTGGAGCATCAGCTACATATAGGCCCTGGCTCGCCGGCGAGTAGGGCACACCCAGCTCATCAAGGAGTTCCTGGGCTGGCGCCCTGATGGTGATCTTATTCATAAAATAGCCACCAATCCAGAAGCCACCACCCAGATAGTTATTCCTCTCTATAATCAAAGTTTTGAGCCCCGCCTTAGCCAG